>ERZ1090869.1522-NODE-1523-length-10122-cov-5.028112_pt1 | contig 10122 bp, 8 predicted proteins | sample MGYA00478474_ERZ1090869 | MGnify/ENA primary metagenome ERZ1090869 (study PRJEB33644, sample SAMEA5815748) | chicken gut metagenome | biome: Chicken; feature: Gastrointestinal Tract; material: Caecum | place: Ireland | collected 2019-01-01 | study: A study of the... | reverse complement strand
AGAAAGTAGTAATGGATGGACGTATCCTTGACGATTTTTGTTAAGCAGCCTGCCATGAGCATCCAGAAGTATCTGTAGCACTGACAGGGAAATCTGCGGCACATCCACAGGAAGCACCAGAGCATAGGGCGTGTCCATAACAGAAAAGCAGGCGTGCATCCCGCCCAGCGGTCCCCTTTCCCGGTATCTGTCGGGAACTGTACGGATGCCTTTTCCATCCCAGCCATGGCCGGAAAGATATGTTTCTCCGATTCCCAGCATCTCCGCTTTATCCAGAATACATTCCAGGAAGCTCTTTTCTCCCAGAAGAAGCTTTGCCTTATCTCTACCCATACGGCTGCTCTTTCCTCCGGCCAGGACAAGCAGGGAATAGAGGTCCTTTTTTCTGTCATATGTTTTTCTGTTTTCCATTTTTCTCACTCATCTTTCCGTCATATTCCCGCAGTCTGTATTTCAGATCCGGTAACCTCAGTATTTTCATTATATCAGCTATTTTTTCTGTCTTCAATGTTTTCTCAGACACAAAAAAACTTCCGGATTCTCCTGAGCTCTCAGGTATCCGGAAGTCTGCTTCATCATGAACTTATGGGGGTATTCTGTTTTACGGCGTTCTTTATTTCTTTGTGATATATCCTTTTGCTTTTAAAGTTTCCGCACAGAGGATCGCTCCGCCTGCCGCTCCTCTTACTGTGTTATGAGAAAGTCCGATAAATTTGTAATCGTATACAGTGTCTTCACGGAGACGTCCCACGGAAACGCCCATGCCGTGTTCGTAATCCACATCTTCGGTAACCTGGGGACGGTTATCCTCTTCAAGATACTGGATAAACTGCTTCGGCGCGCTGGGAAGATCAAGTTCCTGAGGAATGCCCCTGAAATCCTTCAGAGCCTGGATAAGCTGCTCTTTGGTGGGTTTTTTGCGGAATTTCACAAATACAGCGGCTGTATGTCCGTTCAGGACAGGTACGCGCACGCACTGGCAGGTGATCACCGGTTCCGTTGCGGGAACGATCTCTCCGTCAACGATCTTTCCCCAGAGTCTCAGCGGCTCTTTCTCGCTCTTCTCTTCCTCGCCGCCGATGTAGGGGATGATGTTGTGTTCCATCTCCGGCCAGTCCTTAAAGGTCTTGCCTGCGCCTGAGATCGCCTGATAAGTAGTGGCAACCACCTCATAGGGCTCGAATTCCTTCCATGCGGTGAGGACCGGAGCATAACTCTGAATAGAGCAGTTGGGTTTTACCGCGATAAATCCTCTGGTGGTTCCCAGACGTTTCTTCTGATGTTCGATCACTTCAAAGTGCTCCGGATTGATTTCCGGCACTACCATGGGAACGTCCGGCGTCCAGCGGTGAGCGCTGTTGTTGGAAACAACAGGAGTCTCTGTCTTCGCATAGGCGTCCTCAATGGCTCTGATCTCTTCCTTGGACATATCTACCGCGGAAAAAACGAAATCTACTGTAGAAGCAACCTTCTCTACTTCATTCACGTTCATTACAACAATATTCTTAACGGATTCCGGCATGGGGGTATCCATTTTCCATCTTCCGCCTACCGCCTCTTCGTATGTTTTGCCTGCGCTTCTTGCACTTGCTGCCAGAGTCACAACCTCAAACCAGGGATGATTCTCCAGAAGAGAGATAAATCTCTGTCCTACCATTCCGGTAGCTCCTAAAATACCAACTTTCAGTTTTTCGCTCATAATACTTCTCCTCGCTTCATGTCTTTGTCTAGCATACATTTGTTTTTCCAGTAAATACTATAACACTTTTCCCGAAAATGCAAGTATTTTTTTATGATTTTTCTTTACGGGAATCAGTTTTTTTCAAGGTATTCCCTGTTTACGGCGATCACCTTTTTCATGACGCCCGGTCCGGGCGCTCCGTATGTCTCGCGTTTTTCCACGCATGTTTTCATACTTACCGCGTCGTAGATGTCCTCTTCAAATACCGGGCTGATCTTCTGATATTCTTCCAGCGGAAGCTCGTCCAGAGAAATGCCTCTGTCGATGCACAGAAGCACCAGCCGTCCCACGATCCCGTGAGCGTCACGGAAAGGAACGCCGTGGTTCACCAGATAATCTGCCGCATCCGTGGCGTTGGTAAAGCCGTTTTTCGCGCTTGCCTCCATAACGTCCCTGCGGAACTCCATGGTGGAGATCATTCCGGTAAAAAGCCTCAGGCAGCCTTTCACTGTGTCGATAGCGTCAAAGGTAAGCTCCTTATCCTCCTGCATATCTTTATTGTAAGCCAGAGGGATACCTTTCATGGTGGTGAGGATGGAGATCAGGGCACCGTAAACGCGGCCTGTCTTTCCTCTGAGAAGCTCCGCGATATCGGGATTCTTCTTCTGAGGCATAATGCTGCTTCCCGTGCTGTAGGCGTCGTCGATCTCCACGAAACGGTACTCATTGGAATTCCAGAGGATAATCTCCTCGGAAAAACGGCTGAGATGCATCATCACTGTGGAAAGCGCCGAGAGAAGCTCGATCACATAATCTCTGTCCGATACGGAATCCATACTGTTCCTTGTAGGACCGTCAAAACCAAGTAGCCGGGCGGTGTATTCTCTGTCCAGCGGATAAGTGGTCCCCGCCAGAGCTCCTGCGCCCAGAGGGCAAAGGTTCATCCTCCTGCGGATGTCCGCCATACGCTCTCTGTCTCTGCGGAACATCTCAAAATATGCTCCCACATGATGGGCGAGCGTAACCGGCTGGGCTTTCTGCAGATGTGTGAATCCCGGCATGTAGGTCTCCACATTGTCGGACATCAGGGAAAGCAGTTCTGTCAGAAGTTCTTTCAGTTCTCCGTCGATCTCGTCGATCTCATCCCTCACATACAGCTTCATGTCCAGAGCCACCTGATCGTTGCGGCTTCGTCCTGTATGAAGCTTCTTTCCGGGATCTCCGATCCTGTCGATCAGGTTCGCCTCCACGAAGCTGTGGATATCTTCGTACTCTGAAGTGATCTCCAGAGTTCCGTTCTCCACGTCCTTAAGGATCCCGTCAAGGCCCTCGAGGATCTGGTCTCTCTCCTCTTCCGTGAGAATGCCCTGCTTCGCCAGCATCTTCACATGGGCGCGGCTGCCCATGATATCCTGTTTATAAAATTTCTGATCAAAGGAAATCGACGCGTTGAAATTATAGACAAGTTTATCTGTTTCCTTTGTAAATCGTCCTCCCCATAACTGAGCCATATATTTTCCTCATTTCTGTATATTGTTTTTTCACTGCATCAGTTTACCATATTTTCACGAAAAATCAAAGAGTCTTGCCGGAATTCCTCTGTTTTTCCTGTGCGCTGCCCCGAGTCTTTGCTTCCCGCTCCCTCTCCTGCATTCGCCGTTCCTGCTCTTTCTTCGAAAAAACACATCCGCAGTAATTCTGGCGGTAAAGTCCGTACTCGCCGGAGAGCTCAATGGAGCGCTTATATCCGTTCTTTTTCTTGAAATCTGAAGGAAGATGGAAGACCCCGTATATCTCTCCCAGTTCCTCTCCGATCTCATTTATCTTCGGCGCGTTTTTCAGCGGGCTGATGGAAAGAGTGGTGGTAAAATAGTCAAAATTCCCTTCACTGGCAATTTTCGCCGCTTCCTCCATTCTCATCCTGTAACAGCGGAAGCACCGCTCCCCGCCTTCCGGAACGTCCTCCAGCCCCTTTGCCATGCGGAAAAACTTCTCCGGCTCGTATGGGCCTTCCACTACGTGAACGGGATGGCGGAAATTCATCTCTTCTGTCATCCGGCGCAGCTCCCCGGCCCGCTTCACATACTCTTCCCGGAAAGATATGTTCGGGTTATAAAAAAACACCGTGATCTCAAAGTATTCTGAAAGATATTCCAGCACGTAGCTGCTGCAGGGCGCACAGCAGCTGTGAAGAAACAGTGTGGGCGTTTTCTCTTCTTTCTTAATATTTTCAATAAGGTTGTCCAGTTCTCTCTGGTAGTTTCTGTTGTTCAATGTATTTCCTTTCCCGGCCCTTTCGGGCTGCTTTTTCATGTTCTGGCGGTTTCCAAGGTCATGCATCCCCATATGTGTAAACACAATGGGATGTATGACTTTTGGTATCATCATAACATATCTTTTTGGGGGTGCATATGATAAACATATACAAAATATGGAGGTTTTTTATGAATCCACTGCTGGAAGTGAGAGATCTTTCTCTTTCTTATCATACGCCTTCCGGGGAGACTGCCGCCCTTTCGCATATATCTTTCGATCTGATGCCCGGTGAATTTCTTGCTGTTGTGGGTCCGTCCGGCTGCGGCAAGTCCACTCTTCTGAATGTGATCTGTGGTCTGCTGCCGCCGGAAGAAGGGTCCGTGACCATGAACGGGACTCCGGTAACACGGGGAGATTCCCGTATAGGATATATGCTGCAGAAGGATCATCTTCTGGAATGGCGCACCATCTACAAAAATATCCTTCTGGGACTGGAAATCCGCAGAGAGATCACGGAAGATAAACTGGCGGATATCGATTCCATGCTGCGTACTTATGGACTGGACAAATTCCGGAACGCCAGGCCGTCCCAGCTGTCGGGCGGCATGCGCCAGCGAGCCGCGCTAATCCGCACTCTCGCGCTGAAACCGGAGCTTCTTCTTCTGGATGAGCCCTTTTCTGCCCTGGATTACCAGACACGGCTGAACGTCAGCGACGATATCGGCACCATACTCCAGAAAGAAGGAAAACCCGCCATACTGGTCACTCACGATATATCCGAAGCTATAAGTATGGCGGACAGGGTCGTTATCCTTACAAAAAGGCCGGCCTCCGTAGCCGACATTATTTCCATAAAACTGGATATCGAAGACAGAACTCCCCTGTCCTCAAGGAACGCGCCGAACTTTAAATCTTATTTCAACCTGATATGGAAGGAGCTGAACAGCCATGCATGAACCCTCCGCCGCGCAGAAACAATATCTTGCCGCACGGAAAAAAGAAAAATATATGATCAGTCTGTCCAGGATCCTTATTTTCCTGGGCTTTCTCTTTCTATGGGAAATCTCCGCTAGAAAAGGCTGGATCGATTCCTTTATTTTCAGCAGTCCCACTGCTATCGTACGGAATTTCACAGAAATGTGCCGCAGCCAGGAACTTTTCTCGCATATCGGCATCACACTGGGAGAAACCCTGCTGAGTTTCTTTTTTGTGGTGATCCTGGGAACCGGTACGGCAGTTCTTTTGTGGGCCTGTCCGAAACTTTCGCGGATTCTGGAACCTTACCTTGTCGTCCTGAACAGTCTCCCAAAATCCGCTCTCGCGCCTTTGCTGATCGTCTGGCTGGGCGCCAATATGCGGACGATCGTGGTCGCGGGTATGTCCGTGGCGATTTTCGGATCCATCATCAATCTGTACACCGGTTTTCATGAGACAGATCCGGAAAAATGCAAGCTGATTGCCACGCTTGGCGGTACAAAAAAAGATGAACTGACGAAAATCGTCCTTCCATCTTCTGTTCCGCTGATCCTCAGCGTTATGAAAGTCAACATTGGCCTGTGCCTTGTGGGCGTCATCATCGGTGAATTCATCGGAGCCCGGAAAGGACTGGGGTATCTGATCATCTACTCCAGTCAGACCTTTAAACTTACCACCGTCCTTATGTCCATCCTGATCCTGTGCGTAATAGCCATGGCGCTGTACGGGATACTGGGATACATCGAAAAGCACTGCCTGAAATAATCCGGATCCACATAAAAAAATTCGGATTCGCGCTCTTTCGACAAAAATAATTACCGGCCTGTGATATCCTGTAATGCAAATAGTGTATTTATCCGGGCAGCCGGAAGGGCGCGCATACTGAATCTGAAAAATAAGTAAGCCGCCCTGCTCTTGATATGTACCCTCTTTACTGGACAACCAGTAAGGAGGGTACATATCAAGATTAGGACGACTATTCGCAATATCATTCGCCAGGACGGGGAGCCTTGCCCTCCCTTACTGACTGTCTTGTTAAATATATTATAGCAGAAGCGCCATAAATGTCAAACACGAAATCCTGTTCCACACACCGCTCTTACCCGTTCCGCCCGGTTCAACAAATATCTCCTGCAGAGTGTATGTGCGGAGATAAAGCGCGGAGGCAGCGGGCGTCCGGCAGATTTTCGCAGTTTTTCGAGCAAAGCGTATGGCAAAAATCAACTGTCTGAGCGTATGCGAGTTTTGATTTTTGCCATACAATAGGCGGCGCAGAAAAACAAGAAAATCAACGTGTCCGCTGACATCCGCGTTTATTTCCCCGCACACATTCTGCACGATATTTGTTTACGACTCAACCTTATCCGTTCAGCGGTCATAACATTCCCGCCTTCCATCCCCTTCTACGACGACTTCACCTGATTCCATAACTCCCCATACGTCTCATCCGCCTTCTGTCCCAGATACTGGAATGTCTCCAGCTCCGGAAGCTCTTCCAGATCCGGAAAGGCGATCGTACTGTTCCGGATAGCCTCGTCCTCGATCATCTCTCTCGCCTCCGTATTGGGCGTGGAATAAGTAATATACTCAAAGTTCATAAGCGCGATATCCGGACGGCAGAGGAAATTGATAAACTTTTCGGCGTTTTCCTTGTTCTCCGCGTTTTTCGGGATCACCCAGGAATCGATCCAGATGTTCGAGCCCTCTTTCGGAACCACATATTCCAGATCAGGATTTTCCTTCTGGGTATAGATCGCCTCGCCGGAATAGATCACGCCGATGGCGGCTTCGTTTCCGATCATCTTGTCCCTGACCTGGTCGATGACGTAAGCCTGCACCAGCGGTTTCTGCTCGATCAGCAGATCCCTCGCCTCTGTAAGTTCATCCAGGTCTGTGGAATTAAGGGAATATCCCAGATACCTGAGAGCCACCCCGAAAGCGTCCCGGACAGAATCCTGCATCAGAATATTGTCTCTGTACTTCTCATCCCAGAGGATGCCCCAGCTGTTCACCGGTTCATCCACCATAGTCTTGTTGTAGAGGATTCCAACGGTGCCCCAGCAGTAGGGAACAGAGTATTTATTTTCCGGATCAAACTGCCTGGACTGTTCCATATACTGGCTGCCGATGTATTTGATATTGGGAATATTGTCAAAATCAATCTCCGCAAGCAGATCATTCTCCATCATACGCTGGATCATATAATCGCTTGGACAGATGGCGTCGTAGGCGATTGCTCCGGAGCTGATCTTGGGATACAGGATCTCGTTGGTCTCAAACTCCTCATAGACCACGTCGATCCCCGTCTCCTCCTCGAACATGGTCAGCACTTCCGGATCGATATATTCGCCCCAGTTGTACACAACGACCTTCTCGGAATTCATCATCTGGTTCTCGCCTGCATAATAGATCCCGCCAAACACAAAAAGAATACAGATCGCGGCAGGAACGATCCGGCGCAGGAAGATCACCTTCGCTCTGGAATGCTTCCTGACTTTTTTCTTCGCGCCCTCTTCCTCTTTCCCGTCAGGCGAATAATTCACCAGGATCAGAAGAACGAGGACAGATACGAAAAGGATCGTAGACAGAGCGTAGATCTCCGGTTTGATCCCCTTCCTCACTTCTGTGTATATCTTCGTGGAAAGAGTGTCGATCCCAGGTCCCTTGGTAAAATGAGTGATCACAAAATCATCCAGGGACATGGTGAACGCCAGCATGAATCCGGAAAGCACGCCCGGCACGATATCCGGGAAAACCACCTTGAAAAACGCTTTCAGAGGAGACGCTCCCAGATCCAGCGCGGCCTCATATGTATGGCGGCTTGTCTGGCGCAGCTTCGGAGAAACGCTGAGTATCACATAGGGAATATTGAACGTAATATGGGCGATAAGTATCGTGCCGAATCCCAGCGTCATCCGGAGAGCGATAAAAAGAAGCATCAGGGAGACACCCATCACGATCTCCGCGTTCATCATGGGGATATTGGTAAGGCCCATATACATGGTCCGCCAGCGCTGCTTCATTCCCTGGATCGCGATGGACGCCGCCGTTCCGATCACCGTCGCCGCGGCGGCTGCCAGGAAAGCGATCACAAGGGTTGTATAAAAAGCGCTCATGATCTGCTCGTTTTTAAACAGCTCCTGATACCACTTCAGGGTAAAGCCTCCCCATTTCGCCCTGGTCCTGGACTCATTGAAGGACAGGACCATCAATGTGACGATAGGGGCGTACAGAAGAATGAAAATAAGCGCCAGATAAACTTTCTGGATGGATTTTTTTATCAAAACGCCGCACCTCCATCCTCTTTATCATATTTCGCAACCATGGCCATGCTGGCGATAATGAACACCATCAGCACCAGGGAAAGGCCGCTTCCCACATGCCAGTTGCTGTTCTGCTTGAAGGACTGCTCGATCACGTTGCCGATCAGAAGGATCTTGCCTCCGCCCAGAAGATCGGAGATCACGAAGGTTGTCAGCGCAGGCACGAACACCATGGTAATGCCGCTGATCACACCCGGTATACTTAAGGGAAGCGTTACCTTCAGAAAAGTCTGGACAGAATTCGCTCCCAGATCCCTTGCCGCGTTCAGCACGTTGGGATCGATCTTTACCAGTACGTTGTAAATAGGCAGCACCATAAAAGGCAGGAAATTATATACCATGCCAAGTATAATGGCCGCCGGGGTATTGATGATCTCCAGCGCCGGCAGATGAAGGAATTCCAGGATACTGTTTATCACGCCGTTTTTTTCCAGAAGCGTCTGCCACGCCATGGTGCGCAGGAGAAAATTCATCCACATGGGCAGGATGAAGATCAGCACGATAAAACTGGTCTGGCTGACATTATTCTGGCTGAGTATCATCGCCAGCGGGTACGCCAGCAAGAGACAGACCACGGTGCTTACCAGCGAAAGCAGAATGGACAGCCCAAGCGCTTTCAGATTTTCCGCGGTAGTGATCTGCGCGAGATTGGAAAAGGTAAATCCTCCCTCGTCATTGGTAAACGCATAATATACGATCACGAGGAGCGGGATCACTACAAAGGAAACCGACCAGAACAGATAAGGTCCGGCCAGAAGACGTTTACTCTTCAATGTTTACCGCCTCCTCATCTTCAGATTCCGGTTTCTTCATGATCTGGATATCGTAGGGATCCACATGGATGCTGACTTCCGTGCCTACCGGGAACATATCCGTACTGTGCACCAGCCATTCGTAATTATTTGCCATTACCTCCATCTCATAATGAACGCCCTTGAAGATCAGATGCGTCACAACGCCGTCTATGCTTCCCTCGCCCGGTTTCAGCAGGTCGATATCCTCCGGCCGGATCACCACGTCCACAGGGGTGTTCTGCCCGAAACCTTCATCCACGCAGGGGAACGGAACCCCCAGGATCTTCACCAGGCGGTCTTTCACCATAGTGGCGGATATGATATTGCTCTCGCCGATAAAGTCCGCCACAAAAGCGTTCTCCGGCTCGTTATATATCTTCTCGGGAGTTCCGATCTGCTGGATGTAGCCCTGATTCATTACCACGATCGTATCAGACATGGTAAGGGCTTCCTCCTGGTCGTGGGTCACGTAGATAAAAGTAATACCCAGCTCGTTCTTCAGCCGTATCAGCTCGTACTGCATGTCCTGGCGGAGTTTCAGGTCAAGAGCGCCCAGAGGCTCGTCCAGAAGCAGGACCTTCGGTTCATTGACAATCGCCCTCGCGATAGCGATCCTCTGCTGCTGCCCTCCGCTTAAAGAATCCGGCATACGATTTTCATATCCGTCCAGGTTCACCAACTTCAGCGCGTACTTGATCTTGTCATGGATATACTGTCTGCTTTTGTTCTTGATCTTCAGGCCGAACGCAATATTCTCCGCGATAGTCATATGGGTAAAAAGGGCGTATTTCTGGAAAACGGTATTCAGCTGCCTCTTATTCGGCGGAAGATTGGTGATATCCTTCCCGTCAAAGATCACCTTTCCCGTATCCGGCGTTTCAAATCCGCCGAGAATACGCAGTGTGGTGGTTTTTCCGCAGCCGCTCGGTCCCAGAAGGGTGAGAAACTCATTTTCTCTTATGTATAGATTCAGATCATCGAGAACGGTCTGCATTCCGTAAGCCTTGGATACATGCACAAAATCGATCAGCTTGCTGCTCATCTTCATCCCTCCCAAAAATCCCGTTGTTTTCTGATTGTACAGGCCTTTCTG
>ERZ1090869.1509-NODE-1510-length-10163-cov-5.731500_pt1 | contig 10163 bp, 14 predicted proteins | sample MGYA00478474_ERZ1090869 | MGnify/ENA primary metagenome ERZ1090869 (study PRJEB33644, sample SAMEA5815748) | chicken gut metagenome | biome: Chicken; feature: Gastrointestinal Tract; material: Caecum | place: Ireland | collected 2019-01-01 | study: A study of... | reverse complement strand
GCGGCGTCTCCGGTGAGCCCGAAATAAGAATTTACGCGAGTCGTGGCTGTTTCGAGAGAGGAAAAAGCTTCTACAGTCTTATTTCCAAGATCAATAATTTTCTCTCCTGCCTCTGCTGCGGCATCCCCAATTTCTCCCAGCGCCTCAATACTTGTATTACGCGCGATTTCATCAAGTTTCCCATCGGCATCTTGGGTGTTTTGCGCAAGTTTACTCATCCCAGTTGCAGCTTCACGCGTACCGTTTGAGATTTGATCTAAAATTTTATGGTTTTTTCCTGCTGTGTTATTGATTTGGTTGATATAGTTCTTTGTCTCATTTATTGCAACATTCAACCGCGAAAGTGTTTCTGCCTGCTTGTTAAATGCATTCTCAGCTTTTGATGCTTCTTTCGAGTTTTCCCCGAACTCTTCTCGTGCTTTTTGAAGTCCATTTGATAATTCTCTGAGTTTTGCGGTTTGCTTATCATACTGTTCCCGAAGGAGAGACATTTTTTGTTGCTGAAGATCATATTCGCGGGCAAGATTCTTCTGCTTTGCTATTAACGCATCTTGGGAATTTGCATTCTCCTCAAATTCAGAGGATAACGCCTTCATCTCAGAGCCGCATTCCCGGAGAGAGTTATTGATCTTTTTGATCTGATCATTAAATTCTTTTTCGCCCTGAATTCCTATCCGTGGGCCGATGTCATAAGCCATTACCTCACCTCCGGAATGTAGCTCCCCTCAAATTTCCGGGATAGTTTTACAGCGCCTTCCGATGCCGCATAGAAGTCGATGAAGTCAGACAGCTCACCAAGCGGCATGCAGGCGTATTCCAGATACGGGATTCCTGCTTTGCGCGCAGAAACATCAAGCCACACAAGGGACTTTACCCCTGTGTGGCCTTTGCGTTTTTTCCTGCCGGCTTCGCCTCAACCTCTTTTTTGTTGCTCCGGGCAATGCAGGAGCTGATCTTTTCTGTCAGTTCTTCCATATCCTGCATCTGTACCGCAATTTCAAGCACTTCCTGCGGAATCGGCACCCATTTTCCGTCGATTACGGGGGAATCCTCCGGAACTGGCATGTCTTTTTCAAAATGATTCTTGTATGCGCATCCCTGAGAGATTAGCAGCGAAAGCACATACATGATCAGATCGAGCTTTTCCAGATCCTTTCCCGGTTTGCTCAGTTCAGACTGGATTTTTTCCACTCCTCCGAATTTTTCAATCAGCTTCTTCGACGCGCCGAGTGAAAAGCTCATAGGGTAGTTCTTTCCGGCGATTTTGATATACGTAAGCATGCTCATCAGACACCTCCGTTCGCAACAACGGTAACGGTTCCTGCTCCCACTGCCTTATCATCACTGTCTACCTGCGCAATGTACAGCGTAGATCCGTTCTCTGCCGTGATTGCCTCTCCCGAAGTCAACTCTGTCCAACTGGCGAGATCCTGCTTATAGGTCGGGGCAGGACCGGTTGCGCTATACTTATACGATGCTTCGGCAACAGGATTGGTAATTGTGATTACCGTCTGCCCTGCGGACGAACCCGCAGAGGACGTTGCTGTTACCTGCTCAAGCACGTTCAGCACATATTTCAGATATTCCAGCGCATCCGCATGGGTATCAAACCATGCCTCATACTTCCAGGGATGCTTATAATCGGCCGTATCCTGATCGGAACGTTCGACAAGGCACTCCAGCTCTTTCGTCTGCCACTCGATGGTTCCTCCCTTTGTGGTTGCCGCATCGGATGGAATCCGCGGAATAATTTTCGCCAGCACAACAGCTCTGTACCGGTTCGCGTCATCAATCTGGTGCGTTTCGATAATTCCGAATCCCTTCGGAGTAGGTTTTGCGTCATCATCGTATACCAGTTCCGTAACGGTAGTATCTCCGACCGCGCGGGAGATTTCCTTCACATTCAGCAGACGTTTTGACGTCGGCTGATCCAGATCGCTTGTATTCAGCGTAAGCGTGCCGGTGGAAAATTCTCCATAATCGTTTTCAATGATCCGGTCATCTCCATACAGCGGATTGTCATCGGACGTTTCGATTTCAACGTTGTACTCAATCGCATACCCGCATACGAAGCCGTTCAGGTATGACGCGACAGTGCCGTTAAAACTGTAATCCGCAAAAACCGGAATCGTTAAGCCTTTAATTGCCATTTTTCATCTCCTATTTGAATCTTTCTTTCAGTTGATCATCGATTTCATTCCTCATAGCCTGTTCAGCTTTTTTTCGTGCCCTGTTTGTAGCTTTTCGGAATATTGGATGCTTTTCGCGGAAGCTCGTACCGCCTTCAATGCTTCGCATCAACACAACATTCGGGACACCATGAGGGTATTTCTTTGTGGGTATGCTTCCATAGCCGTCCATTCCGGCTTTTGTTTGCACATATCCATCGTCATTCTGGATCGGAGCAAGGCCGAAACCGTCAATCAGATCGCCTTTCTGCCTTCGGCTCACGCCCGTAATCTTATGATCCGGTGATCCCATCGGCGGCAGACCGTTTTCGCCTTCCTCGATAGGCAACGCCTTCAGATCCGCTTTGATTTCATCTGCGACCAGCGCCGCGCCCTTGTACACCGCACTTTTGACGATCTCTTCGCTCTCTTTCCCCAGCGCGTCCAGCACTTTTGCGTACTCATCAATTCCGGAAAAATCAATTTTTGCCATCATTCCACCTCAAATACCCATTCATAGTGGATATAGCCCGCCCCGCCGTCGTCCCGGTCCTCAAACTGGACTGAGTTCAGGTAAAAAGAAATACAGGCAGCATTCAAAGCCGCCTGTATCTTGTCCACGTTCTCATCATTTTCCGACAGGGTGAAATAGTCGATTGTCCCCTGAATTGACTGATTGATCTTCCGGTTGTCTCCCTCGACCGAATCACCCTCGCCGTCCTCCGCCCAGACTATGTACTTGTCGGTTCGGTTCAACTCCTTATAGTGTCCGACATTATCCGTCACCGTCAGGAGTGCCGCCGGAACCCTCTGCAGGATTGATTGCATATTTTTCATTGATTCTCTCCAATGACAGCTTTGTGATCCGGAGGCCGTTATCGTCCAGCGTGGGCTGCCTCATGACGATCCGGAACTGATCCCCGTTATCCAACGCGCAGATATCCGTTGCCGCAATATCTCCCCACCCGGGCACATTCACAACCGCCTCGATCTGCTGTTGCGCCTGCAGGGCGGTGTAAAACCGGTTGATTCCCAGTGTGTCGAATCCGTAATAATACCGATCCTTCTCCGTCAGTCCTTCAACCGGCATCTGCCCGGGATGTGCCGTGTTTTCGACCTTATAGATTGTCAGGATCCCGTCGTCAAAAGTCATGCCTCATCACCTCTGTGCTGGGATATCCAGATGTTGTTGAGCCGGTATCGCAGGAAACGCGGCATTGCCGTGTCGGTGCTCGCCCTCTTCCGGAAAAGATAAGCCGCGTACTGAATCACGCACATGTCAATGTCGATATCATTTTCCACCAGAGTGATTCCCTCCCGCTGGATCGCCGCCGAAGCAGCGTCCAGCAGGGAAGAAAGAAAGGCATCGTTCGCGGTGGTGAGCATCTGCAGGTCCTGTTTCAGCAGCGCAAGCTTATCTTCCTTCGTCATAAGCTACCTCCGATCAGCCGCCTGCCTTCGTGATGTTCACGGTGTAGACCTTCACGGCGTTTCCGTTCTTCACGGTCACGGTCAGCGGATGCGCAGTTCCATCAGCCACAAACGTGATTGTTCCGCCGTTCCTTACATTCGCGCCATTGTAGGCAATCGCTACGCTTGCCCCGGGCTGCGCGGTAGTGGCTTCGATCTTTGCGGTCGTACCGGTTGCAGAAGCAATCGTGTAAGAGGTCGTGTCAGGATCGAAAGAAGAAGGCGCGAGCGTCTCAGTTCCTACAGACAGCGCGGTCAGGTCAGCATCGTTTGCGGTGTCAGCCGCGAAGTCCATAACGGTAGTGACTTCAGCGTTATTGATGTTGATCGCCACGAACGCTCCCGGGATAACTGGCGCACCGTCTGCCCTCGCTTTTCCCCGGAACACGGTGTTATCCTGAATGAACTGAACCTCCCGGGAGGATTCGATCTGCATAGACGCGCGGTCAACCCACAGGTAGAGATCCCCGTATCCGCCGATAATATCTCCGTCCGGGATGAATTCCAGAACGTCGATGTTTCCGTTGACGATCGGAAGCGTTCCAAACAGGTTCGCAACGATATCGCCGGTCGCCGTGAAGGTAATCAGCTTGGATTTCAGGGTCGCGTAGGTCTTGCTGTTCATAGCCCAGGACTGCTCGCCACGGCTGTACCGGGTGAAGGTGTTTCCGGCCGCCAGTGCCAGCGCGGACCAGAATTCTGCCCCCGTGATGGTGGAGCCTGCAATCTTGATGATATTCGTCTCATGCAGGTCAATCCATGCCGGCGCATTTGCGGGATATCCGCTCGGCTGGGATTCCTGTGCCAGTCTGGTTACGATACCCAGAGGCATGTTAGATGTGCTGCCCTTTCCATACAGGATTGCTTTGTCCTCTGCAAGCCCGATTGCCTCAGACAGCATTTCGATGATCCAGGACGCCAGATCGAGATTGTCCGTGGTGTCTTCTAGCAGGGAATTGCACACCGGCACGAACCCGGCCACCTTGTAGCCGTCCAGCGTGATCTGATTGAACACGAAGGTCAGTTCGTTGATCGCGCCGCACATTTCCGTCCACACAGCCTCCGGAACGGTGCCGGCAATGGTCTGTCTGGCCTGTCCGGGAACCGATCTCACGCGGACACGGTTCAGTAATTTGCTGTAGCGGTACATGTTTTCAGAAATCAGGTCGAGGAACACGACCGGGATTTCCAGCTCGCCGCCCTGAATCGCACGGGTGGATCCCTTCATGGATTTCAGCTGCGCAAGGAAGGTCTTCACATCCTCGCGCTGGACGATCTCCTCTCTCATGTCGTTCGGCAGCGCGTCGAGCGCTCTCCGGTTCATAGGCAGGCTTCTGATGTTGATATCTGCTCTGTTCATTCTTGCATTACCTCTTACTTTCTGCGGCTTCCCCGCCGCTCTTCCATCAGGCGCGGGAGGCTCGGCTTCCGACGCGGCCAGCTCGGTTTCCAGCTCCCCGATCTCGGTTTCCAGCTGCGCTTTCGCGTTGTCGTGCGCGGTCTTTTCCTGATCGTACTGATTCACCGCCTCTTCAACGGCTTTCTGCTCTTCCTCAGTGTTCGCCTCTCCGATCGCCGTCTCAAGCTCTTTTTCGCGGGTTTCAAACTCCGCGTCCTTATTTCTCAGGGCTTCCAGATCGCTCCTTTTCTTGTCGATCTGCATCCTAAGCATGATCTGTCTCAGTGCCATCGTTATTCTCCTTTCAGGCGCTTCCGGATCCCTTCGCGCCATGAATCCCGTTTCTGTTTCTGCGCCTCTTCATAGCGCTTTTTCGCATCCGCCAGATTTTCACTGTTTCTTGCGGAAATGCTCGTTGCCTTATACGCCGGGAACGTGCAGGGTGAAACCTCGTAAAGCGGATCGACTTCCGTGATCTTCGTGTGATAGATCCCGTTTTCGTCCCACCATTCCTCCTGTCTCGCGATATCGAAACCGAAAGAACAGCCGTCCACGTCCCCGCGTGCCACTCTGGCGTATGCGCTCACCGCCTCCTGATCCGCTTCGTTGATCTCTACGGATCCCCAGAGGCCGTAATCATCCTCCCGGAGGGAAGCAGTCCCGTTCCCGGTCGCACCCAGAACGATATTGCTGTCATGATTCCAGAGGACTTTCACATCTGCGCCGGTCGCAAGGTATCTCGCAAACGCCCCGCGCTCAATCGTTTCGATCCAACCGTCCCATACCTGGTACGGCTCTCCGAACACGGCAAAGTATCCTTCCAGATACCGCTTTCCGCCTTCTTCACGGACTTTTGCGTTCTGCATCTTCATAATGCGATGTTCCATTACTGCTCACCTCCTGTCTGGTTAAGCTTGCTTTGTTCGCCGATCATCCCGCGTGGAATATAATTTTCCAGAATAACCAGCTCATTCAGTCCTTCAGCAGGTGACAGCCCAAGCCAGTTTCTGACTTCGTTGCCCGTCATAATTCCCCTGACATACTGATCGTCTGCAATAGCGGCCATGTCACGCAACTCATAGTTATACAGGCTACGGGGATTGAAATGGAAATAGTAGTCCGGGCTGTAGAGAAGCTTCTTCGTCAATTCCTGTTCGATCATCTGCGCAATCGGCATGATCGTGGAGGAAATGAAGTTGTTCCATTCCTCGCGGTGGAAGTCTCCTACGCCGAGGACGAAGGGCGGCACTCCCAAAATGGATGCCACCGTCTTTTTGTCCAGCTGCACCATATCCGCCAGCGCAAGGTCTGAAAGGCTCAGCGGCTTTACCTGCTCGATCTGAAACTGCTCTGCCGGAATCATCCACGGTTCTCCGGCTTCTGCCGTGTCAATGTAATCATGCAGCAGGCGTGACCGACCTTCCGGGGATGCGAACTCTTCCGTCAGCGCGTCCACTTTCACGATAATAGACGGCTTCCACTTTGACTGCATGAATCCCTTCTCTGTTGCGGCGGCCTGCTTCAGGTTGTTCGCTACGTCCTTCAGCGCGACCTGCAGCCCCTGCCCGCGCCACGGATAATAATTTCCCGGATTGAGAACGAAATGCAGTATCTCGTTCGGCTCATATTCTTTTCCGTTGATCTGCACCCTGTAATCCCAGATCCCATCCGGGATAAAAGAGACCATTGCCGGAGGGACCGGTTTTAGATCACGCAGATATCCGCGCCGAAACTGCGGCCAAACCACCGCATTGCCTGCGCCGTGCAGATACAGTGTCGAAACGATCCACTGAACGAACAGTGATCGCGTCATATTTTCGTTCGGGTTAATGTCGATCTTCCGGCTCAACTCGTTCCGGATCCTCACATCTCCATCTTCCGTGTTCTGCATCAGGTGGATCGTCATGGATCCGATCAGCTTCGCGATCTTGTTCACCGCAGTGATGATTTCCGGATTATCTGCCAAATTGGTATATCCCTGACACGTCAGCGTATCGAATGCTTCCTGGCTGCACAGCCATGCAACAGACCGTTTCTGCTGCGGCTCCGCCCTGGCTTTCGTTCTCTGATTTCTTCTCCTGCTCATGCCTTTTTCTCCCCGAACCATTGTTTTGCTTTATTGCTTCGTTCCATGTTTTCCAGATACCGGACGCATGCAAAAACCGAAGCGTCGAACAGGTCAATCCGATGCTCCGGCTGGACTTTCTCGTATTGAATCATATCGTCCGTCTTTTCCACAGCTGACACGTTCTCAACGCAATATTCATACGCTTCAGAATGCAGATAATACAGGGTTCCATCTTTCGCGCTCTTTTCGATATGCCGGAAGCCCTCTGATTTCTTGTAGTAGTATTGCGGCTGGTCGATGATGTTGAAATGGGCCTGCTTCATGCCGATGAAATATTCCCGGCAGAATTTCCGGTCATGGCCGATCTGTTTGATCCGGAATCCCTTGTTCCTCATTTCGACGAACCATTTCACAACGTCCGAATGATTGACCGTCGGACTATTACACAACGTCAACTGCCCGTCCTCTGCCCATCCGAACAGCGGGATGTTGTCCTGATCGGCTTTTAGATGTGCGGCCACGACCGGGAAGAATGCATGCGTGATGATGATATCCGTTCCTTTGTAATTCCCGAACAGAGCCGCCGCTGTCAGGTCGTGCAGCTTCGACAGGTCAGCGCCGCCGTACCAGTCAATCCCCAGCTTCACCAGCTGGTCAAGTGTCCAGTCATATTCCCGGTCGCTCCGGCGAAACTCATCGATATCGAAATACGCTTTCAGTGCGTTCGTGTATACGTTCAGTGACTTCGCGAAAAAATCTTTCCGCTGCTGCGGCTCGTTCTGCGCCTGAATGGAATCGTTCAGGATATCATCCGGCCGGATCGTTACGCCATACCCCGGATTCGCCATTTCGTGTACAGCTGGATCCGTGAAATCCACACTCCCATCCTTCACGCCTTCCGGAGCACAGCACATAAAAATAAAATACTGTTCATCTTTTACGGTTCCATCCAGAACCTTCCGGCAGTATATAAGCCTCTGGCCAAGGAATGCCTGCTCATTATCTCCAGCGGTAGAAATGCCTATGATAAGTTTGTTCGTATATGCCTTCATGGCTTCCTTGAACAGGTTGTATTGCTTCGGCTGCTTGTAGGCATGCATCTCGTCCGCTATGGCAATATTGCAGTTCAGCGAATCCTGCGCATCCGGGTTCGAGGCCAGCGCGCGGATAAAAAAAGAACCGTCAGACATTGACGACTCCAAACTGTGCTCGTTATTGTTGTCGATAACCTTAATGCTTCCGCCATTCTTCGCGTTCTCGCCCATGCGTTCAACGTTGTATTTCAGAAAATTGAAACTTTCCAGAGACTGCATCAGAGCGGCCGATGCTATGTAGCATTTTGCGCCGCTCTTTCTTCGCAGTAGCGACAATGCCCACGAAAGAGCAGCCACGAAAGTTGTCTTTGTGTTTTTCCGCGGAATGTATATCAGTGCTTCGTGGTATTTCACAATGTTTGTTCCGGCCAGTTTAAATCCGACAAGGTTATAGATGCAAAACTTGTGAAACGGTTGCAGGATGAATGGCTTCCCTCGCATCGGCGTTCCGTCCAACGCTTCTCCTTGCTGATGACACAGGGTTTTCTCTATGATCTGGATGCAGAACTCCGGGTCTTTGTAGTCCATCCAGTAGTCCGGGTTCTCAAGGTCGCGGAAGAATCGCTCAACCGCCTGCTTTAATTCTACGCATGCGATTTTTCCCCCGCTCCGGATACTTTCCGCATACTCCATGACCTCCGCCCAGTTTTTAGCTTTCGATGGATGCAAGAGCCGCCGCCAGTCCTTTCGCTTTTTCTTCTTTCTTCGGCCCTTCACCGGTCAGTTTTTTATATGCGGCCGGAGTAAGCCCCATTTCCCGCCAGTAGGCCAGCGCCGTTTTATTCAATTCATCCCACATCACCAGCAACGGATTCTTCGTCATGTTTGTGCTGCCACCTTTATTCGTGTATTCAATCACCGACTTCCCGCCGCTCTCCTGAAATTCCAGGAACGTCTTGTCTCTCTGTTCAAGAATCGCGGCGAGAGATTCGATCGTACTGTTATACGCTTCATCGTGCAGGCCGAGCGCAGTCAGCTGCTGATTTATGATCTTTTTCCACCGGTTTCTGCTCACAACCCGCATGATATTCACCCCTTTCGTCGATTTTATCCTCAGAGTTGGAAGAAGTTACCCTCAGCCAGTAGGGCGGCCCTCGTCCCCGGTATCGGGGGTAGGGGGGATATCATTTCCCTTATCCAGCTCTTTCATTTCATCCACCAGCTTCCAGCCTTCTAAGATATCTTTTCTCAACAGGAATATTTCTCTGGTCAGTGCGTCAATGCTTTTGCATATCATCTTCGCAGCCGTTATCTCCGGAGCATTCATCGCTTATTCCCTCCGTGTCGAAAGTAATTCTCATATCTCCCGATGCAGAGCAATCAATACTCCATATACGCTTGCGCATTTCATTCGGGATACAATCAATCAGATTTCTCACATAGTTCATCTCATGCAGCGCGTCAATCTCTTTCTGCAATTCAACTACAGCCCTCACGTTTTCGTGCAGGTCAAGCCTCTTCATCGCTCTCTTGTATATATCTATTTCATCAGGCCTCATATTTTTCTCTTCCTCCAATCCACTCCCGGCTCTGTCCGTCGCTGAAGCGCAAGTCCCAGCTCCGTCAGCTCTCCGGTCTTCCTGTTCTCCAACTGATTATGCGTTGCAAGGCTAACGCTTATCAGATTCCAGTCACACCACTCATATTCCGGATATTCTTCCACAGGATAGATGTGATGGACTACGACTGCTTCGAGTGTGCGTCCATACCGAGCTGCCACACGGTCTATATAACCATCCATCCGCAGAATCTTCCTGCGTTTTCGTTTCCATTTTTCGGATTGATAATTCATAGATGCCTCCGCTTTTTATGCAAAAAGGACGCCCAGCTGGCAAAACTGGACGCCCTAAGACGAAAGGATAAGAAAAGGGGGAACATGAAAACCGTTGAAGAAGTCTGCTTCTCGGGAGCCGTATGCTTTCCGCCTTCCGGCTCATTCTTATCTTAAAACGGATTCTCCGGAT
>ERZ1090869.1505-NODE-1506-length-10211-cov-76.153711_pt1 | contig 10211 bp, 10 predicted proteins | sample MGYA00478474_ERZ1090869 | MGnify/ENA primary metagenome ERZ1090869 (study PRJEB33644, sample SAMEA5815748) | chicken gut metagenome | biome: Chicken; feature: Gastrointestinal Tract; material: Caecum | place: Ireland | collected 2019-01-01 | study: A study of... | reverse complement strand
ATTTGCGTCAACATTATATTGAAATTACTTGACAACCGCAAACGCGCATGCTATTATATGTGTGTCATGGCAGGGCGCATAAATGACAATAAAATATTTTTAGTGGACTATCAAACCGAATACGACGGCACGCGGGCAACCGTTACACACGTCGCGGCGGTGTCCGCAGACGGCAAAACGCGCCGCGAATGGGATAACATTGACACAGCATTGCACGGTATATCGGAATTGGGGGCCGTCGTTGCATACGTCTGGGACATGTCGTCATGGGGGTGTTTTTTGGATTACTACGCACTATCGCGCGGCATGAAACACGCAGACGAAGCCGAACGCGCCAACGCATACGGGCGCGTGAATGAGGAATGTTGGAACGTGCTATATGCGGCGGGGCGCGGCGTCATGAATTTTAAGCTGACCTTGCGCCGCACACGCAAAACACACAACTTCGGGAGCGGGAGAATAGGCGCGTTGCACACCGTCGAATATCGCGGGCTGTCCGCGTTTTTTGGCGGCATGCGCATAGACGAAGCGGCCGCCGCCTGCAATGCAGACGGCGAAGACGTCGACGCCCTGCGCGGCATATACGCCGAATACGTCCGCGTGTATAGCCGCCTATCGGGCGAAGACGTGCAGACGCGCGCGTACATGTCCCGCGTCTATACCATCGGCGGCGCGGCGCGCAGAAAATACCTGCAAACGCGCTACGGGGTTGACAGCCTGGCGCGGTATCAGAAGGAGCACCCTGCCACGGAAGCGATGGAAGACTATTTGCGTGAACGCCGTCTACTACTGTCGGGCATGTGTTTTTTTCCGGACACGGCCGCCCGAAAACTACATACGGGCACGCTATACAAGTACGACGTGAACAGCCTATACACGTCAATCGCCGACACGGCGGGGGAGTTGGGTTTTCCCGAAAAGACTGATTTTAACACATTTTGCCGCGAAAGGTCGGGCGAATACGCCTATATAATCGTTGTCAAGGACTTTCGGGCATGGCTGAAAAAAGATGCCGCGCCCGTGTTCCAAAGCCCGTTCCCATCCGTCGGCGGGACAGGTAATAATATCAATATCGACCACCAAATCGCGATGTACCGCGAATTGTGGGATGCTCTGCACAAGTACTATTTGTTTGAAGATTTTGAAATCGTCACCGTGTTGCGGTGCCGTAAGTCGTCAGACCCCGCCATCGTGCAGTACAACCGATATTTTGAAAGCGAAAAAATGAAGGCGGACGCCGAAGGTGACAAGCTGTTGCGGCGCGTGTGCAAACTGTACATGAATAACATCATCGGCAAGATGTCGCAAAAACAAAAGTACATCCCTATTATCCCGCGCTATAACGCGGCGAATGATATGGTCGCATTTGCCCGTGGGGAGCTGGTCGATAATTGGGACAAGGGGCATTTTGACTTTGTCCGCGGGGCGTATATCTACACCCTGGCGCGCGTCCGCGTCATGGAAGATATATACCGCGTCATGGGCGCAAAATCGGGCGAACATCATTATTACACCGACACGGACAGTATAGTAACCGATTTAAAAATGCCAGAAGACGCCATCGACCCGCGCAAGATAGGCGCGTACAAAATTGAACGTACCTATGACGCGTTTGGCGTCATCGGGAAAAAAGTGTATTACGGCAATAGCGCGGAAGCAGGAGATGAGCTGATTTGCGCAGGGATCCCGCGCGGGCTGGTGCTGGCCCAAATCGCCGACGCATACGGAGATTTGCCCCCCGATGGAGTGTTTAGCGTGCTAAAAATGGATATGAAATACCACGTTCCGCGCCACGTCCGCGTTAGCGGCGGGGCGGCGTGCGTGGACATCGAAGTCAAAATAAGCGAGGTAAAAGATGGAATATATAACAGCCTATTTACAGTTGGATAATACGGGGCGCTATAAAAATTGCCTGACGGAACGGCGCGGGAATTGGTTCTCGAATCGTGACGCGTCGAAGTGCTATTTTTGCCGCGTCCTGCATTGTGTGCGGTACAGTGACGACATGTTGCGTATCGTCTGCACCCCCGAACAGTTAGATGGGTATATCGAATTGCCTTATGTCAAATTGATTAAAATTATCAAAGGAGTTGAGAATAACAATGGCAATCAGACGTAACGGGCGGGAATTATCGCCGCGTGAGCAAGCGAAATATGTGCGTGAGATAACAGGCTGGACGCCTGCAGAGTACAAGCGGCAGAGGGATATACTATACAATCGCGTCCGCAACTACGAACGGGCGACGGGCGCGGCCAAAGGCACATATAACGTGTCTGACCTATTGGCACGCCGTGAGCGCGGAGAATACTATGCCCGCAAGGCTGGGCAGCAATATCAGCCGACGGCGCTGCTGCAAGCGATTGAGAGCGCCCCCGCGACGTCCGTGGGACGCAAGATGTCGGGCGCCGCAAAACAGCGAATTGACGCCGCGCAATATGATTTGGCAGATAGGCTAATGGGCGGCGTCATCAACAGATCGAAATATAGTGCGCAGTTCGCGGCTGAGATAGCAGCCATGCGCGACAAGGGCGAATTGACGGGCGAAAAGTACTATCAGACCGCCGAAAAATATGCGCGCATGTTGGATGAGGAACGTCGCGCCGTAGCCGCGACGAATGCAAGCATCGTTGACCCATGGGACGCCGTTTTTTTTACATCGACGTAAAAAAAGTTGCGAAAACAGTTGACAAGCCCGCCGAAGTATGCTATACTATAATCACAAAACAGGGGGGCGCACCCCAAAAAGGAGTAAGAAAATGATTGAAGTAACATTGATCGGTAACCTTACGGTTGATGCGATGGTCCGTGACGGCGAAGGCGGCGAGAAGTTCGCCGTTTGCACTGTCGCGGTGAGCAGGAAGGACAGGAACGGCAACAGCATCCCCGATTACCTTCGGCTCATCTTCCCCGACAGCTTCGCGCGGTCGGGCGTGGTGAAGTACTTGACGAAGGGCAAACAAGTGTATGTGCGCGGCGATGAACGCGTCTACACGCACGAAGGCACAGGCGGCAAAACGTACGTCAATCGTGACGTGCGCGTAAAAGACTTGCAGTTGCTTGGCGGTCGGAATGAATCGCCCGCTCCGCAGGGCAAAGACGATTGCCCGTTTGACAGGTGACAAGATGAGACAGTATTACATTGAAGTTGTAAACGGGAAGGGGCTGTATAAGTATTTTTGGTCGTGTAGCAGGAACGCGCGAAAGCATCTTCGGGACAACGTTCCGTGGGACGGAAGTTGCGCGAGGTGTGTCGTGTATACGTCCGACGAGGACGGCGATGTAGTATCTGCGTGCGGATATTTCGAGGGCGGCACCATTAAATATCTTAATTGGTGACGGGTCGCGTGCGGGCGGGGTTTTCGTGGTTGATTGTTCCCCGCCCTGCGCGCGTGGATTGAAATAAGCAAAAAAAACTGAATAGCACTTGACAAGGGGCGCAGAATGCAGTATAATAAAAGCGCAGACCGAAAGGCGGCGCGAACTGTGCAAACTTCCCCCTTCGGGTGCGCCCTGCACTTGTCTCCGCTTGCTTCGGTTTTGCGGAGACATTTTTTTGTGGAGGTGGAAAGTTGGAAGAGATCATCGCGGCAGTTATCGCCGTCGCCGTGTCTGTTATCGGCGCGGCGGGGAGTATGATCGTGTCCTGGCTAAACAAACGCCGCGCGCAGAGCGACATTGACGCCCTGCGGCAGGCGGTCGAGGGTAGCGACGCCGATTTCTTTGTGGTCTGCCCATATTGCGGCAAACGCGTGCGGCTGAAAGACGTGCAGGTCTATACGTCCGAAACGGTCGTCGCGGGCGAAGATGTTTCACATGAAACAGAGGAGGAGAAACACGATGGCGATGAGTGACGAGGAGCGCGAGAAACTTAAAGGGCTGTCGCCCGATGACCTGGTCGAAATGTTTGCCGCCATGCGCGACGAACGCGACAAGCTGGACGCGAAGTACCGTGAGGAGCGAAAGCGCCTTATTTCGTCTGCAATGTCAACGCGCGGGCAGGATGAGGACGAAAGCGAAGCGGACGAAGACGAAGTTTTCGACCTGAAAAAGAACGCCGCATTTCAGCGGCTGAAAAAGAAAACATTTTGAAAAGGAGAAATAAAAAGGAATGGTAATCAACAAAAATTTCACGCTGCAGTTTAATGCGGCGCTGGGCATGGTCGCGAAGCTGGTCGCGCAGTATATCGAGAGCGGTGAGCTGAAAGACAGGTTTTCCGCGTTCGACAAGACGGCCGTGGAATATGGCAAGGGGTTTGAAATCGACGTCGTCCTTGCCGCGTCTAAGTATTCGCCAACGGGCAGCGAACGCGCTGCGGAGCATGGCACCTATAACCCATCCGCGTTTTCCCTGGTCTTCGACGCGGTGACGGGAGGGCAGTACCCCATTACCATTGACCCGCAGAAAATTCGCGAATGCGTCGGCGACGCGGCGAAGCAGCAGGAATACGCGGCCGCCCTGACCGAAAGCGTGTACCAGGGCTGGACGTCCGACAAGAACGCGGCAGTTTCGGCCGAAATCGACAAGATTTTTAGCGCGAAGGCGAAGTCGGGAACGACTGTCACGCTTGGCGCCGACGTTGACGCATGGGCGATTGATATGCTGGCGGCGATCAAGACGTGGGTGGAGAACATCCGCGAGGGCGTCACGGGCACGTCGTATGGAAATACCACCGTTGGCGCGAAGGACATCGCGGCGCGCGACGTGGTCATCTGCATGTCCAACGCAACCGCCGCCGCGCTTGACGCGCACGGCTTCGCGAAGGTGTTCGGTTCGGACTATCTGGAGGCTGCCAACGTCACCCGCATCACGTCCAGCCGCTTCGACGATAACACCATCGTAGTGACCGACGCGCGTAATGTGCAGGTTCGCCGCAAGTGGGACTACATGGTCGGACCCGTCCAGAATTCTGATGGGTCGTACAATATGTTCTACAACAAGTCGGAGTATATTTCTGCGGCAATCGACGCTTCGGGCGTCGTCGCATTTCCATTCATCGTCATTTCGACGGGAGAATCGGCATAAAAAAAAGGAGACCATCAATGACGCGAGAAGGTCGTCGTTGGATAGACCCCTGCACGCGCGAAGCGCTTGCAGGGGTGAAGGGCGGCGAAGCGGCCGCCCTTTTGTCTATCCTAATCAATAATATCCAAGTTTTTGGACGCGACGCAGACAGCGCCCCGCCCACGTTCATTGCAAAAACGCTTGTTTTGCGCGGTGCGGCCGCGTATGATACAGTGTCGGGCGAATGGTTTGCATTCAATGCCGTCGGGGAAACGACCCGCGAGGGCTTGCCGCTTCGCGTGAAGCTCATCCTTGACGGGCGCGGGCGCATGTCGCCCGCAATGGACGTGAAACGCGACGGCATCCGTATTTTTCCCGCCACGCCAATGTTCTCCGCGCCCGCGTGGGAAGTCATCCGCCGCGTCGATACGCTGGCGTATATCCAAAACGCCATCGGGCAAAACGTGGACGCCCTTCGGCAAATCGCCGCCGTCGTATACAACGACAAGACGCTCACGGCGTCCATCCAAAAAGCCGAAGCGGACCGCGCGGCGGGCAAGTCCACAACGTCCGTTTACGCCCCGATGGGTTCGGAAGTCAAGCTACTTAACTTCTCACCAGACGCAAAGTCCAACATTCCCGACCTGATGGCGGTATACACTCAGACGTTGGAAGAGTTGGACGCCGCGACGGGGCGGGCGACACTTGGAGAAAAGAACGAACGCCGAATCACGGACGAGGTCACCGTCATCGAGAATGCGGCGTCATCTACTATCGACGTGGTAATCGACACGTTTAACCGCTATGCCAAATGGTACGGCGTGGACGCTATGGCGGCACGCGGGAGCGAAGTCCGCCGTAACGCCGTACAGCCCGAAGCGGCGGGAGAAGTCCCGCCCGAAGACGTTTCACGTGAAACGGAAGGAGAAGAGACCGAATGATTGAAGGAATGGAGAATCAATGCCTCGGCACGAACGCGAAGGCGCAGGAGATTTTGAAGGCGCAGATCGGCGAGTTCTTCCCCGCGCTTGACGCGGCGGCAGAAGTGTCCGACGAAATCATCAACAAGTACTATGACTGGGTGTTCCCGTACATCTGGACGGACGACGGCGGGCAGGAAAGGCGCTGGGCGTCCGCCGTGCGTTCCCTTTGCCGCAGGCACGCGAAGTTGGCGGAGCTTGAAGCGTACTTTTCCGCGAACGACACGGACGCAACGCAGAACGAGAAATATGGCGGCACGGATACGCTGACCCGCACGGGCGACGATATTGCGAAGAACAGCGGCACGGACAACGTGACGTTTACGGACAACCGCAAACAGACGACTACCGTGACTTTCCGCGGTGTTGGAGCGCCGACGTCGTCGGCAAACACGGCAGAAACGACGGAAACCGCGCTTGCGGCGAACGGGAACGATACCGACACGCAGACCACGCACGGGAAACAGACGACCACCACGCACGACACGCAGGACACAACGACGTATGGCAAAACGCGCACATGGACGGACGGGCGCACCTGGACGCAGGTTCTTGCGGACGTGTGGGCGGCGACATCACCCGTGTATGACTTTGTCAATGCGTTCGCGCAGATCCTTCTGTCCCCCGACACGGTGTGTGTGATTTGGGAGCCCACAATGTCCATGACGGCGTACGCGGAAAAACTTGCGCCTGGCAGTCAGCCCACGGCAACTATCGTCAACGTGGGCACGGCGGCGCACCCCCGTTGGGAATTGCACCTGGGGCTTGTCACGGGCGACACGGGCGCGACGCCCGAAATCACCGTGACGGCGTCCGTTGATGATAACGTTGGCACGCCAGAAGTGACCGTGACGCAGATGGGGACGCCCGAGCACCCCGATATTGCCCTCGAGTTTAAAAACCTGAAGGGAAAGACGGGGGCGACGCCTGACATCACGATGACCGCGACGGTAGACGACACGACGGGCACCCCGTCGGTGAAGGTCACCGAAGGCGGCACCCCCGAAGATCCCACGTTCAACTTGGCATTCAGCGGGTTAAAGGGGACGCCTGGACATGATGGCGCACCTGGCGAACCCGGCGCACCTGGCGCACCTGGCGCACCTGGGCAGGACGGTGCGACCCCCGACATCACGATGACCGCGACGGTAGACGACACGACGGGCACGCCGTCGGTACAGGTCACCAAAAGCGGCACCCCCGAAGCTCCGACGTTTAGCCTTGCGTTCAGCGGGCTAAAAGGCGAAGGCGCGGCGGGCGGGAACGTGTACAGACATTGTATATCGGCTACTCTTGGCATAGATGACGCGTCGCCAGACCATATGAAGTCAGCATTTGCGTTTGATTACTACACATCAGACCAAGCCGAAATAAATACGGTAGATGCATTGCTAGATTTGAACCTTGCATTCGTCACAAAGGGGATATCATATTATCTCAACTCGACTAAGGCTCAGCAAGAGATAATTTCTGTACGATTTAACGCCGCAGATAGGACGGCAACGTTTTTTTTCGCCTCACCGTCGGGCGATTTAGGCAGCAGGGTCATGGGGGGCATATTGGACTCAAAATCGAACATAATCGACATCGTACAAATGATGCCTTAACAGGGGGGGGGCGGCATGTATCGCATCGTATTTTTCAAAATACCGTTCATGAAGGGGGGGTACCGCGTCCCCGTGTGCCCCGTGATTAACGCGCCCATTACATACATGGGCGCGTGGAAGGTCGCGGAAGTCGTGACCGACTTGGCATTCGCGGAAACGCAGCGCGAGATAATCGTAGACGGGGCAACGGCAGTCGCCGCCGATGACGGCAACGCAAACTACGTCTATATCGCACAGACCACAAACAGCACCGTGGGCGTGTATACGGATGACGTGCGCGGCGCCTATTACTGGATGGATGACTTGCAATTCGTGGGCGTGCAGGACGGCTCCGACACGCCCGCCGCTATCGTCACCATTTCCCCAGACGTATGGCTCACGGACTTCTGCAGCGGTTATACGTCCGTGCGTGGACGACTTGCGCAGTCGTCGCTCCTTCTGGCGGGGGAGCCGCGCACGCCGCTTGTGGCCCCCGTGTATGACATTTCGCAGGTAAAACAATATGACATGCTTCAGGGATCGCAGTCCTTCTTCCTCGTCGGCGTATTCGCTCTTGCGAACGGTGCTATATATACGTTGACGGAGCGAGTCATTGGGCTTGGGGCGGTAGACGCGGTGATGCGCGCGTTCGGCGGCGTGGAAACGATAACGGCATACAAAGGAAACGATAAAATTTTTGAGAGCGCCGCTTCGTGCGCGCGAATATACATGCTACCGAGGGACTTTGCAGAGACAACGGACGGCGCTTCCCTTGTCGCGGACAGCTTGACAGACATCCGCTACGTCGTGCATGCGGCGGATGCGTCCGTGCAGGACGTGACCGCGCGCGGGTTTGTCCTTGGCACAGACCTTGGCGGCGGCGGGTTACGCCGCGTCAAAAACGTGACAGCACCTAAAACGGCAACAAATTTCAACAACGTGAACAGCAGGTCGTGGATAGTTACCCCTGCGAGGTTCGTCAGCCTTGACACGGTGCGCGGGATAGATGACAACTCGGGCGCGTCGCCCACGCTCGCGGCGTTCTATCTGTCGGCAACGACGATTGGTGACGATAGCATGCAGATATATATGCAGGTCGGTGACGAATTTATTGACGTGTCAAACGATTTCCTCGTCGATTTCGCCGTCAACGAAAAGGCGGTGCAACAGGCACAGCAAAAACAGCTTGTGGCGTTGCAGGCGATCACAGGCGTTATAGGTGCGGCGGGCGGAGTCGCGGGCGGAATTGCGTCGGGCAACTACTTCGGGGCGGTGCAGGCAATTGCGGGCGGCGTGGAGACGTTCGCGTCTCTTGGCGCGGCAAAGCGCACCCCCGCACAAATTCGCGGGAATGGCGGGGCAATGGGGTTCTACGCCATGGCAAATACGCTTGTAATGATAGTTTCATGTGAAACGTTGTTTAACAGCGCCCGCGTGACGGCGACCGAAGAGGAGTACGGCTGGCAATACGACAACGCGCCATACTATGATGATGTGCTGGAATATGATAAGTATTACAGGTTCGCCGAAGTCGTAATCTATGGTGATATGACGGGCGGGCAAGGAGCCCAGCAAGAGGTTGCGAACGCGCTTGTTTCTGGCGTGCGGCTGGTGGATATTTCTAAATTATGAAAAAGACTGTATATATCGACATATCCGCAGCAGAAAATGACACGGACGCTATCATCAAATATATCGATAGTGACCGTTCCGACGGCAAAACAACGCACATGGTACGCCGCGCGTATGATGGGATGAAGCAGCACGGCAAGACCGCCGTGCTTGCGCGGCGGTACAAGGGCGACATAACAGAGACGTATATAGAACAACTCTTAGGGAATCTTCGGGTAGTGCGTCCCGATTGCGGGGCGCTGACGGCGAAGGGCACCCCCGAAAAGGCAGGCGTCTTCCTTTTTGAGGATGGCGTGCGTTTTGCGCAGGTGGTGCCCCTTTCTCGCGCGGGCGCTATAAAGGGGACACTTGACGCAAAATTCCATCATGATCTATACGTCGACGAATACGTTCCGCTTGATGGCAGGTACCTAAAAAACGAGATAACCGCCCTTTTAGAAATGTGGTTTACAATTGACAGGCGTACGTATAGCAATAGTATATACGTCTTCTCCAACCGCCCCACGGCGTCAAACCCGCTGTTCTCCTACTTTCAGGTCGTCCCGCGCGTCGGGCTGTCACGGTGGAAGAACGGGCGGTTTTTGCTTTTGCGCGTGGTCAACCGTGGAAACCGCGAACAGATTGAACAGTCGCCTTTTGGCGAATTGATTGAAGGAACGCCTTATGCGGGATACGCATACGGCGGCAAAGGAATCACGCCCGTTGACCGCCTCATCTGCCCCACCCACGGGCGCGGGCGTATGCCCGTTGTTGTAGTTGACGCTGCCCCTGTCGGCTTCTATTCTGCGGGCGGCGATAGGGTTGTAGTTGACTATGTGCGGGACAGCCGCCCAGAGGATACCATCTACACCACGACACGCAACGCAGGACACAGCGGCGGGATATATCTCCCAATCAACAGGTCACTAACATACAGCCTTCGCATTATGTTCCTATCATCTAAACTTATGTTTGCTAATGAACAGGTGCTTTTTGACTGTCAAGAATTATTCAAGATTTTAGGCGGCAAG
>ERZ1090869.1504-NODE-1505-length-10217-cov-5.724956_pt1 | contig 10217 bp, 8 predicted proteins | sample MGYA00478474_ERZ1090869 | MGnify/ENA primary metagenome ERZ1090869 (study PRJEB33644, sample SAMEA5815748) | chicken gut metagenome | biome: Chicken; feature: Gastrointestinal Tract; material: Caecum | place: Ireland | collected 2019-01-01 | study: A study of the... | reverse complement strand
TACTGTTGAGCTTTTGCGAGAGGTTGACGATCTCGCCGATCTTGTTGACGCTCGTCTCGTGGTCGAGCTCGGCAAGCGTCTGCTCCGTCTTTGCTTTCGCTTGGATATTGCATACGGGAACGCGGAAAAAGCCGTCGTATCGCTCGGCGGCGCTTACCAAGAGCGCGTCGTCCGTAATGAGCATGGTATCCGAATCGTAGTCGCAGCCGTTGAGCCGCTGTTGGATATTTTCGCCGATGGCATTGACGCAGACAATGTTTTCTCCCAAGTCAAAGTAGTTCCATATCCCGCCGCCGAGAGTATTTTCCACGCAGTACAAGTTGCCCATCGTGATATGCGGGGAGCGGGCGCAGAGCAGCTTTGCCCCGTTTTCAAAGCGTTCGCTGCGAACCTGTCCGGGCTTTAACTCGGGGATCATCTCCACGCCCGCAAGATATTTCAAAAGCTCGGGGCCGTTGCCGAAGAGGGTGGCGTTTGTGCCGTTCAGGAGGATATGCCCGCGCTTCAACCGTTCCTTCAAACTGCGCACGACGTCAGAGCGGAAGTTGGCATAGAGCGCTGTTTCGTCAAAATGCGGGTAATTATGCAGAAGCGTGAAGATGACGTCCGCACGCTCTGCAAGTCCGTCTATATGTTCTTCGCCGTCTTTCTCGCGGGCAAAGGCGTCCGAAAAGTGGTAGCGCATGAAGTCGGTATCCTTCCGCAAAAGGGCGATATATTCGATGCTCGGCTGCAAAAGAGTACGCACTTCCTCTTCCGTGAGCGGGAGGGTGTTCAGAAGTTGGTAGCTCGACTGCACCATCTCTCCGTGGAAGAAGCGCGTGGGCTGATCCCATTTGACGACGCCGAACGAGCCGTCCGTATGCGCCGCCCATTGTTTTATATTCTTCTCCGAAAGCCCGCCTGCAAATTTGAGATATTTCAGACTGTCGGGCGTCGTAACCATCACGATTTGGGCTATATTGTCCGCAAGCGTGACAAGCCCGCGCCTTTTCAGATCGCTTAGAACGATATGTTTATCCGCAAACCATTTCTGTAATTTTGTGCGGAAGCCGCACGACTTGAAGAACTTGTTGCGGAGCAAAAGCATATGTTTGTCCGCATAGTCGCCCGCAAACAGGCTCTCGTCCAAAAGGCTTTCGCCGTCCCAGATGTCGTTCGTGATCTGCGCTTTCTTCTGCTCGGCGCAGAGCGCGCCGTCTTTGATCTCCACGGAGACGACCTCTTCCGTGAACGTGCTTTTGTAATCGGGCACAAAGAGGATGCCTTTGAGCGGGATATCTATTGTACCTTTGATAGCGGAAAGGGAAAGCGCCTTATACGATTCCCACGAAGCGAGGTCTTTCTGTTCTTTCAAGCCGCAGTTGCTCCATTTGCTCATGGCGCGGGAAAGACGCTCGTCGATAAACAGGCACTTACCTTCGCGCGAGCTGCCCGTGCTGCGCTTGTATCTTACATAATGCACGCCGTCCATGCAAAAGCCGTTCGTGTAAAAATGCTCGCGCAGGGCTTTGAGGTTGACGGGCTTGCCGCCTTCCGCCTTAAATACATAGTTGAACTTGACGTTGACGACGGCAAGCGTGTAGGCGTTTCCGTACTCATCCGCAAAGGAAAACCGCTTACGGCAGACGTGCGTGTATGCTTTTTCCAGCGCCGCGCTGTCCAAAGAATGATCCAAAAACACCTTTAACAACCGAAACCAGGCATCGCTGCTTTTTTCGGGCAGTTGATACCCGACCGCGGTGCCGTTCTCCTGCTCTGCCTGATAAATCACACAAGCCTCTATGGATAAAATCCGATAGCCTTTTCGCATATGATAATCTTAACATAAAAAGGATCTGGCAATCTATATCCTTTTGCTTTCGACCATCTCTATAATGTCTTGAACCGTTTTTATTTTCAATACGTCCTCTGCATACAACCTGGCATGAAAACGATTTTCAATCGAAAAGAAAATTTCCATCATTTGTAAGGAACTTACACCCAAATCTGAAATATGCTTACGCAAATCATCATCCGTCAAGGATATTTCAGCCGATTCTTCTACTATCTTAATAACATCATCTCTTCTCATAATTACGCTGAACCTTCCCTAAACTGTTTTTGGGCAAAGGAGTATTTGTAAACAGAACGGACGAGATTCGTTTATTTATGTCCAAGTCCGTAATATACCTTCTTATTTCATCTTGTTTCGAGTTATCCGTTGCATATATAAGCGCTTCCAGCCGCATGGGTTGCCCGTTTCCTATGCGTATGAGTGCCTCTTCCGCGTCGGTATGAGCGACAATCTGTGCTTCGTATATCTCGGGGCTGCACTTCGTTCCGTCATCGAAAACGATAACGTTCTTTTTCCTTCCCGTAATAAACAGAAATCCATCGCCGTCGATGCGACCCAGATCGCCCGTGTGCAATACGCCGCCCGACAATATGCGGCAAGTTTCCGCTTCGTCGCCGTAATATCCTTTCATCACATTTGTTCCTCTAATCAAAACTTCGCCGTCACCGCCAATCGACACGTCATTACAACCCAGCGGAATACCTGCACTGCCGTCTTTATAAAATTCATCTCTGTTGACTGAAACACACGGAGGGCATTCACTTAAACCGTAACAACCCAGCGCATTGATTCCTTGTTCCCGGAGCCTTTTACTGATTTCAGCTGCTAAACCAGCGCCGCCGCACAAAATTTTTTTTAACCTTCCGCCCGTAACGGCAGCGGCGCTGCCCGCCACGGAAATATAATGACTTAATCTCATAGCCACGGCAGGAGGCACGTTTAAGGCAGTGGGGCAAAATATAGCCATTTGAGAAAAGAACAGCTCTTTTTTATCAGGAACACAAATTTTTGCCCCCACAAAAAGCGGCGCAAGAAAATCGCAAACCAGCCCGAACGCATGGTAATAAGGAATTATGTTGTAAAACACATCGACCTGTCGCATCAAATATTTCCGCAATCCGCTCACGATGTTTGAACAAATATTTGCATGCGACAGCATAACCCACTTGGGAGCACCTTCCGTTCCGGAACTATGCAATATCGTACACACTGCATCGGTATCCGATACGGAATATGCGCCGAGAGGCACCTTTCCCGCGCTACCGTCAAACACATTAGAATCGGTTATGCAAAGCTGCGCGTTTCCGCCCGATTTTTGAAAAACATCGTAGTCGTCTGGCGCACCCAAAACTGCAACGCAGCCACTTAAAACACATGAAAAATATGCAATGGCAAATTTCAAAGGGTCGAGTACTCCGATGAATACCTGTTTCCCTTGATAAGGCACCATCCGGCCCGCCGCATGTAGCACTCTTTCGTTCAGTTCGGAATAGGTGACCACACCCGCGGAGTATTCGAATGCGACTTCTTCGGCATGCCTCGCTACCGTTTCAAAATATAATTCGTGAATCGATTTAACTTCCTGGCATTCGTAATCTTGATAATTTTCCATGTGCGTCTCCTATCCCTCGACAATCCATTCTGCTCTGTTTTCTTTGATCGTTTTGATTATCCCTTCCGTTGATCCGACCGTCGCGCAGAGCGCGTCGGGAAGCAAAATGCGCTCCTGACCTTCAAAACACCGAACACGTGTCCCTAAAGAACGCAAGCACGGAGCACCACAGTCTTCTGCCTGCCGCGAACAGCATATCCCAGCGCATTCGTGCCGGAGCGTCAAATGAACTTTCAAAACGACATCTTCCCCCGCAGAAATGCACAACCCATTTTCCGGCATTTCGCAAAGCAAAAATGCGACCGATCTTTCTCGTAACCTTTCGCGGAATGATGGCGAAATAATACCGTTTCCGTACCCGTTCTCATTGCCGTTCATATAGGTATTCCTCTCGGCAGAAATCCTGTTAAAGGATATATGCAACCCGTAAGCAACGGGACGCTGAAACCGCTCTTTTACAAACTCTTCCGTCTGCTCGTCGTTCACGACAAAACAATCGATTTTTTCCGCATTGTCTGCCAAAAAACCGAACAAAGCAGGCGGTATATGCTGAGGTGCGCGAGGCGGCAGCTCGAACGAAACTTCCAAATTGCAACTTTTCAGTTTATCAAGCAGATCCTCCACCGCACTGGCGGAAACATGACGGAGCAGCGCACTACAATCGGGAATACCGATCAAAGCTCCTTTCAGCGTAAAAGGTATGCCGCCGACTTTTCTTTTCACGTTTGCCGTCATCGCTTCCGCGGAAAAGATTTGGCCGTCGCCGAAAAGATAGCGGTTACGCAAATCTGCGCAAATCTGCGCATAGGACGGCTGAAAATCCTTCTTCCCTGCATAAATACTTCTCTTGAACGCGCGAATACGACCCAAAGAAAATGTATTGTAATATTCCGCATGCCAGGCAAGCCTGCCCCACAAGACGTAATTTTCCGAGGAAGCGGCGATATACTCGTCCTCTTTGCAATAGATATAGCTCTCCATACAGTCAGCCAAATAAGACAGCGAGGCATTGCGCGAACTGATTTTAAACAACCCCACACAGGATATATCCAGCAGTCCCTCATGGATTTCGAACGGCATAATGCTTTGCAAAGCATATAGGTATTCGGGCGAATGCAAAAGTTTTGCCTTATAATATGCGCCGTGGCAATTGGCAAGCGTGGAACAACCGCCACATATGTGGGAACACCCGTTATTGAGTAGCAATACTGTTTCCGATTCTTGGCAGATATTCATAAAAAGCGCGGTGTTGCGGATGTTCTGCCGACCAACGACAACCGAATCGTACTTGCCTACAATTTTTTCAAAATCCTCCGGCTTGTTCGTGTTATTATTAAAGCTATATACAATTTTTTGCTCGGGGAAAACACGCTTGGTTTCATTGTAAATATCGTGCGTGATCCCAACTATATCGACGGCAATCGCGTGCCTTTCCAGCAATTTCCTGCTCCTGCGAATATCCTGAGCCGTAATGTTTCCGTTATTCAGGACAAGCTCTAATTCGATATTGGCAGCAGTCGCCATCGAGAGCATTTTCCACAGTTTTCTTACATTCTTTTTGTCACGCATTTGGCGAACGACGTTCTCCCTCGAATGGAACTTATCCCCCATCGGCAACGAGAAATAAATGTTTTGGATAAAACGTCCGTACTTTGCAAGAAAATTCTTAAATTCCGCGAGAGTAGCGTCCAATGTCAACCCGACGGAAAAGCGCTTGTCAAACACACTGTCTCGTAACATCAAAACCCTCCAAAGCAACCCTATTATCCAATAATTTTTCAACCGAATCGGGTTCCGTCAATATTAACCGTATCAGCAGCGGATACAAGGTTTTGTTAACGACACATTCTATTTCATCGATGTCACACGCCTGTTTTCCGTACGCAAGACTGCACGCTTTACACCCTCCGCGGCAATAGAACATAAACGGACACTCCAAGCATTTTTGCGTTTCGCGCGGTTTATAATAAGGATTCACTTTTTTCGCCTGCGCGATAATCTCGACAAGATCTTTTCCGTCAGCCACGTTACCGAGCTGCATTTCCTTTCTGCCCAGCATTTCGCACGGATAGATATATCCCTGCCTATCGATCGAAATGAACGACGTTCCCCCGCGGCAACCCGCGGAGTCGCAAATGTTGTCCGCACTTCGATTGAGCAGGTTGAGAAGTTTATCCGCAATGTTTGCCTCATAACAGCGGCGCCCTTTTTTCACTTGCGCGACGACCGCCTGCAATACATCTTGCACATACGTGGGAATATCCTCTTGGGAAATCAAGATTGAATCGTCGAAACCGTCCGCTCCGCTCGGATGCACTAAATTCATTTTTATGCTTCTAACGCCCAGCTCGTTTACGAGATAATCGATATCCTCCGCAACATGCTCTCGAGAAAATGCGGAATTAACGCTCAGTGTTCCCAAATTATACTCCGGATCGGCTTTTCTTATCTCCATTATCCTTTTCACAATTTTTTCGTGCGTCGGATTTTCGTGTACGTCCGTTCTGTGCGCGTCGTGCACGCGCGCAATGCCATCAATGCTGACCCCGATATCGATGCCGTGCCGTCTGAGCTTTCTGTAATTTTCCAATGTTAGTAGCAAACCGTTTGTTTGAATATTGAATTTTGCGTCAATCCCCCCATCTTCGAACATTTGTTTACAAACCAATATCTTATTTAGCTCGATAAGAGGTTCTCCTCCCCACGGCTGAAAGGAAATGTGCCGAACCCCATGCGCATGGCAATAATCTATGATATATTGCGTATTTTTCTTCAATTGCCCGTCTGAAATGCTTTCCCCTTCGCCGTCAAAATGCCTCAGGCAGTAAATGCAATTGCAGTTGCATTTTGTAGTAAAGTCTATCATAAACAGAACGGGTAGAATACGCGAAGCATCTTCTGTATAGCGTGATTGCCCGTAAACCTCGGCAAAGCCTCTTTGGAACAGCTTAAACGCCAAGTCCTCGCTCACGCACTGCGCGGAAATAGAAGACACCGCGTCCATACTAAGAACGATAGAAGTACCCCTTGGGGAAAGCAGAAACGCCCTGCCATCCACGCTGTAACAATGTGCTCCGCTGAACGTAAATTCTTCTTGCTCAAATTTTGACAAATAAACATATTCGAGATTCATTCTACAATCCCCTTTTTTTGCATACTTGTAAGCAAATCGCCGTTGTCCAATCCTTCCTGCCAAAGCCATGTTTCCAGCGCAGCCATCTGCGTGCCCGTGCGCAACATGCCGCAAAGCGAAACCAATTGCCGTGCATGCGCCCGAATGATGATATTTTCATTGGAAAGATAATTCGTCAGCTCCAAGCCGCGCAGTCGCAAATTTCCGACAACGTAAGGTGTAAAACACATTTTTCCCAGTTCCCCAGTGTGGTACATGCGATAGCCGGAACAAAAACTCGCAAGCGGCATTTCCGCTTTGGGCGGAGTAACGATATCATCGCCCATTAAGGCAAAATTGCTGTAATATGCTCCCATACAAATGTCAGAAAAGCTGCAATACCCGCAATTTTTCGAAATTGGGCCAGACTCTGCAGCCAACTTCTTTCCGCCCGAGGCGTGATCAATATACGTATCATCGTCAAGCGAGGAAAAATACTGCCAATAATAACAATCGCACATGCACAAGGGAAGATTATTTACTGTAAGCATTCGTCTTCCGAAAGATTTGTCTTTTTCAAAAAGATCGATCGCTTCCGTAAGAAAAAGACCAATTTCCCGAAACGGCACAAACATCGAACGGGCAAGCTCTTTATCAATACCGCACAAATCGATACCCCAGAGCTGAATTTCTGCGTTTGCAGAGTAGGTTTTCAGCGCAAATTCGACAAAAGACGGAAGCTGTCGATAGTTATCCGCCGTAATGCAATGCTTGACCGAAACGTTCACACCGTTCGAATCGAGCATTCTAAGCCCTTCCGCACTGCGCGCAAAACTTCCCGGAGAACCGTTTTGATATTCATGTTCTTCTGGATTTTCGCTATGAAACGTCGTCGTGACGCTCAGCTCTCCCTGCCGCGCGAGGGCCGTCAGTTTTTCGGAAAAATCTTTCTTGCAGAAATTTTCCCCATTGCTAAGGATATGGACCGCCATTCCTTCATCAAAACAATATCGTATGATGTCAAAAAAGTGAGGGTGCACCGTAGGCTCACCACCGGATAGCGTTATATCCGTAACGCCGAAGGAAGACATACTATCTATTTCCCGAAAAAGGGCATCCGCATCAACAAATGCCTGCCGTTCCTCCTTATGTATCAAAGGACAACACCGGCATCTTTGATTGCACGCATAGCCTAGCACCAAGTATCCGCTTTTTTTTCTCTCATTCATAAACTATCCCCGGTAAAATCAATCCCCACCGCGCCATACCGCCGTGGGGATTTGTCTTTCATACGATTATTTTCCGCCGCTTGAACTGTTTGACCATCCGCTCGAGCCTTCATTTTTCCAACAGCAAGAAGAATTCGTCCACCCGTTCCCACCTTCATTTTTCCAGCGGCAGGAAGAGTTCGTCCACCCGTTCCCACCTTCATTTTTCCAGCGGCAGGAAGAGTTGCTCCACCCATTCGCGCCCTCATTTTTCCAGCGGCAGGAAGAGTTGCTCCACCCATTCGCGCCCTCATTTTTCCAATAAGCGAGCATACTAACCGACCGATGCGGAATCTGTGCAGGCTGAATTTGCATTCCATCCATACACGGTACCAACGGTTTAAAAATTGAAAATCGCTTCATCATACCCTCCGTTCTTTATTTTATTTTCTATTTCACTGAACAAAGTTCAGATATTTTCGCAACAAATTCTTCTCTTTTCAACGACAAAATCACCAAATCGTCAAATTTTCCGCCCATAAACCTATACTCTCTCAACACCCCTTCCCTTGAAAAGCCGAACGCTTCGATGCATTGCAGCGAACGTTCATTACTGCTATAAACATGAGTATATACTTTGCGCAAATTATAGTTCTCGAACAAATATTGCAAAAACTTAACGGAAACAAATCCACCAAAACCGGTATTTTGAAATTTTCCCTTTACAGCAACCGTAAACAAGCAGTGCCCGTTCAGTGGCTGAAATTCATAGGAATACGCAAATCCTATAAATTCATCCGCCACAGTGTAAAAGACCATGAAGTCGTTAAACTCTCTTTCTATCTTTCCATCTAACCACTTGGCAAAAACGCCCATCGAATTATGATCTGGCTTACAAATAATAAAACGATTAACGGAAAAATCTGTAAAGAGCCTATAAACTTCCCCGTAGTCTGCAGCCGCGATATAGTTGCGCATGACAATATCCATAGTTATTATTCCTCAGAAAAATATCTGATAAACGAAGGGAACATGTATGCGGCGATATTTAATTCCAACGCAAAACGAAGCATATCCCTGCCCTCCGCCGTTGCAAGACGGGAAGCATCGTAAATGCCAAATCCCAGCCGCATATAATCAAGGCAGTCAGCCTCACGAACAGCCTCTAACACCACACCATCACCCGCACCAAGCGGTCCATCGTGTAAAGCAATCGCTCTGCATACGATATCCATATCCCAATCTTTAAAAGGTAGAAAGTGTGTTCTCAAGCGTTCCGCACCGCATTGTCCGTGCGATTTGCCATATGCACAACATGTCCGCCCGATATCATGATACAATGCCGCATACACCGTGTTCTTGGTTTGGCGTTCACACGCCTCCGCCTTACAGGATAACATAAATGCTAAAATTGCACTTTTTTTCGCATGCTCAACGCCGTGCACAACGTCATCTTTAAACAAACTGTTATCCGTTTTTCGCAATGTACTTAAAAACCAACCCCACAGAGGATGTTTTTTGCATTCATCCAAACCATTAACGAGGCCTGATTGCTTTTCCGCGTTCGGGAAGCGCAAAGGATTTGCACGAATGATGCGATCTGCCACCGAATGAACGCTTTCCACCCCCCTTTCTAAAAGCGATTCATACCGATATTGTACAATCGGACCATCGTTCCAAACCTGAACCTCTATATAATTTTCTGGACCGTGCTCAGCGTATGCATTCCAATCGTTCGGATACCCATACTTTTCTATGAGTCCGCAAATTTCCTCATATGTGTAAACTTTTCCGCGGTACTCTTTCCCATCCGCATATTCCGGCATAAAATTCGGAACAGAATCGCCATATGTAAAAGACACCGTATTCTTGTTAAACTCACCCAAATCAAATGCAATGCTTCCAAAGCTATGCTTTTTACGATAAAACCAATCGTCGCAATTTCCCAAAGTAAAATAATACGGATGCGCCAAGACAGGTGCTCCGCCCTTTTGCATAAATTGCGCTCGCATTTCCGATTCTGCAGCAAATCTTCTTTGAATATATCGGTTATCATATGTCCGAAACGCCAATTGATTTTTGATCAGCTCCCCGAGACAACACGCCGTATCACCATTGTAAAATTCGCTGATGTTGGAAAATAAATCTTTGCGGCGATTTAAATAAAAATAACGAAATATATCCATCAAAATTTATAAAACAGGCTCTTGCTCCCTAAATACATCGTCTTATAATTATAGTGATTATAGCATATTTATTCAAATCTGTCAATCATTATGTAGTAAAATTCCAGTTACGTCGTCTTAATAAATAGGTCAAACATACCTATTTTTTTCTTAAAAAGAAAATCGCGAGAACTGTCTCGACGAACATATAAAAGGCAACCCCTGCGAGGCTGCCTCTAAACTTGCTGTTTGCTTTTTATTTTGTATTTATAAAAGTGTCCTT
>ERZ1090869.1492-NODE-1493-length-10269-cov-7.090562_pt1 | contig 10269 bp, 7 predicted proteins | sample MGYA00478474_ERZ1090869 | MGnify/ENA primary metagenome ERZ1090869 (study PRJEB33644, sample SAMEA5815748) | chicken gut metagenome | biome: Chicken; feature: Gastrointestinal Tract; material: Caecum | place: Ireland | collected 2019-01-01 | study: A study of the... | reverse complement strand
GTACCGGACAGCGCAAGAGAGTCTCTCGTTGATATTCGCGATGTCAAACTCGACAGCAGCATGGAGCAGGCGGACCGGGTCAGATCCTTTATCCAGCAGGTGAAAAACCCCTACCGCTTCAAGGTGGGCGACGTTGTGGTAAATGTGGCCTACACCAACGGCGGCGCCACGCTGAATGAATGCTTTGCCGACATGCTTTCCCTGCTGTAAGGATTTGGCGCTGTGAATGACTGGACTTCTCGCCCTTTTTGTGTTAAGATAATCCCGGACAAAATCAGCGAAACTCCAGTCGTCGTGGATGGCCCGGCCACCAATCAAACGACAGGAGCGGTTGCTATGCTGAAACCAGATACGATTTACGAAGCCGCCGACTACCTTAGACTTTCTAAGGAAGATGGCGACTTTTCTTTATCCAGCGATAAATTGGAGAGCGACAGCATCTCCAGTCAGAGATCGATCATCCAGAGGTTCGTCGCCCAAACTCCTAACATCAAACTGGTGGCGGAGTATTGCGACGACGGATATACTGGGACCAACTTTGACCGGCCGGACTTTCAGAAGATGATGGAGGCTGTCAAGGCCGGCAAAATCAACTGTATCATCGTGAAGGACTTATCGCGCTTCGGCCGCGATTATATTGACGCGGGAAAGTATATTGAGAAAATTTTTCCCCAACTGGGTGTTCGCTTTATTGCGGTCAATGACCACATCGACACGCTGAACTACTCTACGGGAGACAGTCTGATCGTCCCGGTAAAAAATTTCCTCAATGACTCATACAGCCGGGACATTTCCATCAAGGTACGCTCCAATTTTGAAAGCCGCCGCAGGAATGGCGAGTTTGTCTCAAATTATACTGCATACGGCTATCTGCGTGACCCGAATGACAAAACCAAACTGATTGTCGATGAAGTAGCAGGTGGGATCGTGCGGGAGATCTTCCGCTGGAAGATTGAAGGCATGAGTCCAGGAACCATCGCGGAGAAACTCAATGCCCGCGGTGTTTTGGCCCCGTCTGAATATAAGCGCTCCATCGGGATTAAATTCAAAACCTCTTTCCAGTCTGGTGCCAGAAGCAAATGGGTGGCTGCGTCAGTCAAGCGCATACTGAATAACGAGGTCTATACCGGCGTCCTGATTCAAGGACGGCGCACGACTCCCAGCCATAAAGTGAAAAAGGTGATCCTCAAAGATGAGAGCGAGTGGAGCCGTGTTGAGCACAACCACGAAGCAATCATACCGCTGCGGGAGTTTCAACTGGTCCAGGACTTGATGCAGGAGGATGGACGCCGCGCCCCGAACTCCGACACGGTCTACCCCCTGTCCGGCCGTGTCTTCTGCGGAACCTGCGGCGCATTGGCTAAACGCACTTCCGTCAACTACAACGGAAAGCGATATGCCTATTATGTGTGCCCCACCACGCAAAGGGAGGGCGGCTGCGAAAAGCGCAATATCTCAGAACCGGCGCTTGAAAGTGCTGTCCTGGCTACGCTCCAATCGGAAATCAAACTCATCTTGGATATGGAACACGCTTTACGGCAAATCGAAACCTTGGCCTGGGAAAATCGTGAGGTTACCCGGCTGGAAAAGGCCATCGCAGGCCAGGAAGCAGAGATTGAAAAATGCAAAATGCTGAAGGTCAGCACCTATGAAGACCTGAAGGAAGGACTCATCACACAAGAAGAATTCCTGCACATGAAGGATGAGTACACGCAGCGGATCTGCACATTGGAGAGCGCTGTCTCCAGTTTAAGAGCGGAGCAGGCCTCGATCCAGGAAGGGCTAACCAATCAGACCGGCTGGCTGGCCCAGTTCCGGAAATACCGTAATATTCCCAGCCTCAGTCGGGCCGTTGTCGTCAACTTAATTGAAAAGGTCTATCTATATCCAGGAAAACAAATCAAGGTGGTACTTCGCTATCAGGACCAGTTCTCCGACATCATGGAATTCTTGCAGGCCCAAAAAGCGGCCTACACGCTTCCCCAAAAGGAGGTGGGCTGATCATGGCAAGAAAAAAGCGTGCGCTCCACACCGCCCCGCTTGCAGAAGCAGAGCTGGGGATTTGGGACACAGCACTGTATGGGAGACTTTCTGTGCTGGACAACGGGAAGGCGGATGGCGACCCGATAGAAAGTCAAGTCGCGTTGATGGAGCAGTATGTGTCCGAGCATCCAGAGCTGAGGATCGTGGAACGGTTCCTGGATAATGGCTATACCGGCACAAATTATGACCGCCCGCGCTTCCAGGCTATGATGAGGGCTGTCAAAGCCGGGAAAATCAACTGCATCATCGTAAAAGACCTGTCCCGCCTGGGCCGCAATTATATTGAGACAGGCAACTTCCTGGAGCGGATTTGTCCGAAACTCGGTGTCCGCTTTATCTCCATCAATGACCATTATGATACTGCTGCACTTCAGTCCCAGGACGAACTGGCCGTATCTCTGAAAAACATCGTCAATGACTACTATGCCAAGGATATATCTCAGAAGGCCGGCGCTGCCCTGAAGGCCAAGCGGCTGAATGGGGAATATATTGGCAGTTATGCACCCCACGGCTATCTGAAAGATCCCGAGAATAAAAATCATCTGATCATAGACCCGGTGACCGCTCCTGTGATCCGCCAAATCTATCAATGGCGCGCCCAGGGGCTTGGATATGGGACAATCACTCGATTACTCAATGAGCGGGATATTCCTTCTCCCGGCCGGTATCGGTTTGAGCATGGGATTATCACCAACAATAACAAGAAAGGCTCTGCCCTTCTTTGGAACCGCCATGCCCTCTCTGATATTCTTCGCAATATCGCTTATATCGGGCACTTGGCCCAAGGCAAGTGTTCCGCAAGCCTGATTCGGGGGATACCAGTTCACCGCACAAAGGAATCAGAGTGGGATGTTTCTTATCACACCCATGAGCCGATTATCTCAGAAGAACTCTTTTATCAGGTTCAGGCATTGAACCAGGAAAGAGCGGACACATACCACTCCAACTATGGCGCGTGCAGCCACCTGCCAAAGCGCAAGAACCCATACGGCAAAAAATTGATCTGCGCTGATTGCGGCGCTCAGATGAAACTCTACCGCAATCTGAGCAGGGATCGCAAAAAGGCGTACTTCACATACCTCTGCCCCACCTACGAGGAACATCGGGAACTTCGATGCACAAAGAAATCGGTCCGCAGCGACGACTTGGATGCCGCAGTCTTGCAGGCCCTTCGTGTGCAGATGGATCTCTTTTGTGACGCCCATAAAGTGCTGAACGTCCTGGCCGGCAGAGAATTATCCAGACCCGAGCATACGGCCGAACTGGAACTTCAGCGAATTGAGCAGGAGATCAAGCGAAAGCAAGGGTACGCCATGGCTCTGTATGAGGACTATAAAGCCGGCATTTTGACAAAAGAAGAATGTGCGATTGCCCGGAGCAAATACCAGGCAGATGTGGAACGTCTGAAGGAACAGGCCGCGCAGCTGCGCGGAGAATCCAATCTCCATACCCAAGTGATCGAGAAGGCGAACGGATGGGCTGAACGATTTGAACAATACCGCCATGCAGAAGTGATCTCAGCGGACCTGGTCGCTGCCTTTTTCAAAGAGATCCGAGTATCGGCAGATGGGTCAATCCACGTTACCTTCCTCTTTGAGGATGAACTCCGGCTGATTCAGGAGCAGAACCAGGCGCTTCAAACGGAGGTGGCGTAGTATGGCGGATACATTGGCCACCTATTATCGGGCATCCCTTGAGGATTACAACCGGGCACACGGCCTATCGGATCAGAGTCAGACAATCAGCAACCAGCGTAAAGTAGTCACAGAATTTCTCCACAGCAGCAAGGAACTCTCCCGCTTCCGTGTTTTGGAATTCATTGACGACGGACTGACCGGCACAAACACGGACCGGCCTCAGTTTCAAGCGATGATCAAGGCGGCCCAGCAGGGCCAAATCAGCTGCATCGTTGTAAAGGACCTTTCCCGTTTTGGGCGGAACTACCTGGACGTAGGCGACTACTTGGAACACATCTTCCCCTTCCTCGGCGTGCGTGTCATTGCCATCAATGATGGCTACGACAGCAAACAATATGAGGGTAAAACCAGCGGTATGGACATTGCCTTCCGTAATTTTATCTATGAGAATTACAGCAGGGATTTGTCTATCAAAGTCCGCTCTGCTATGCAGGCACGCATGAAGGAAGGGCGTTTCGTCAATCATGTCCCCTATGGGTACAAGAAGGACCCTGCAGACAAACACCGGATGATACCTGATGAAAATACAGCCCCCATCGTCCGTGAAATCTTTCTCTCGGTCATCAGTGGGAAAAGCACGACACAGATTGCGAAGGAACTCAACTCCAAAGGGGTCCCGACGCCGCTGGAATACAAGAGGCACCGGCTGAAACCCGCCTGCCAAGGCCGTGAGCTCATGTGGTCCCACATTACGGTGCTCAATATCCTGCGAAACCTCAAATACACCGGGGTCATGACCAACCACACAAAGGAAAGCCGGTATATGCGGGACAAGAACCAGCGCCGTGTTCCGCGGGAAGAGTGGATCATCACGGAAGGTGCACACGAGCCGATCGTATCGAAGGAAGAATTCGAAACTGCTCAGAGCAAGATCAGGTCTGTAAAGAAACATGAGCGCAAACTGCCGGATGCCACGGAAAGCGTATTCTACTGTGGACACTGCGGCAGAAAACTGCGAAAGTCTTTTGGCCTGGATACTTACTTCGCTTGCGAAACGCACCTCTATCAAGAGGGTGCAGCCTGCGCGGGTATCCGGTGGAGTAAAACAGACCTGGAAGCCGTTCTTCTCCCCGTCTATCGGGTTCAACTGGCCCTAATGGGGGAACGTGCCAAGCAGATCCACAGTGCGATGGGAAACGGCCCTGCGGAAAACTGGGAAGATCGTCTGACCAGAGTAGGTCAGGAGATTGACCGATGTAACGCACAGAAAATTCAATACTACGAGGCCTATCGGAGCGGTGAAATAAGCCGTGATGACTTTATTCAGCGAAAGGCTTCGCTGGTAAGCCGAATATCTGATTTGCAGAGTAAACGCGAGAAGATCGAAACGGAGCGCGCTCAAAGCCAAAGGGAAGCGGACGCCTGCCGCTCAGCCTACCGTGAACTGGAAGAGTATCTGTCCGCATCAGATTTGAGCGGGGACCGTCTGAAGGCAAAGATGTATGAAGCAATCAGCCGTGTCGTGGTATTCAGCAATCATCATATCGAGATCCGATGGAAATTCGAGGACCTGTTTTCCGACTTGAATATAGAAAGGAAAGCCGTATGAAGGCAGCATTGTATTTGAGGGTCGCCAACGACGACCAGAGTGAAGCCCTTTCCCAGCAGGAATTCTATTTAAGAGCTTGGGCCAAGAAGCAAGGTTATGAAGTAACATCTGCATTTCAAGATGTGACCCCCGGGACATCACTGGATCGGCCGGGACTCCAAGCACTCCTCAGCGAATTGAGTTCCAAACAATTTGACGTCATTTTGGTAAAGGGAGCAGAGCGTCTGATCAGAAATTTTCGGCTTGTTCCGCAACTGGCCGAGACTTTCCGACGTGCAGGTGTCCGAGTCATTTCTCCTTTAGATACCAATGATATATTTGGCACGACTCCGTCGGTCCTGACTGCTCTCAATGCAGAATAGAACGTGCAGTTCTGCAAAGGGAGCATTCCAGAGTAAGCAAACGCAAAGTAAAATCAAGAGGTAGTCTGGAACACCAGACTACCTCTTGCCTTTCTTCGTCATTATCACGAAAATTATACCTGTATTCCTCTTTAAGAGAAATTATCGGCATATATCACAGTGCACATCCGCCTTTTTTGTGCAAAACACATACGTTTTATGTGTTGTTTAACACATGGGAGTACCCCTTTCCCCCTGTTTAAGTGTACTGTACCGATTTGGGGCGAGTTGTACTTTTTTGCTTCTCAAAATTTTTCCGTATTTTTCCGATGAAAAAGCAAGTAAAATGTCGCAAAATATAGAAACCTTATAACGAAAAAATGCACAACAGATTTTTTATGTTTTACTTGACACATTAGGACGACCTGGGCCGGGTGGTCATCCCCAAGGAGATCCGCCGCACCATGCGCATCCGGGAGGGCGACCCCCTGGAGATTTACACCAGCCGGGATGGCGAGGTGATTTTCAAGAAGTATTCCCTGATGGGCGGATTGGATGAGTTCGCCGCTCAATTTTGCGAAACACTGTCCAAGAGCTGCGGCGCCATCACCGCCGTCACCGACCGGGATGCCATCATCGCCGTGGCCGGCGGCGGCAAGCGGGAGCTGATGGGCAAGCGCATCAGCCCCCAGCTGGAGCAGATCATGGAGGACCGAAAGATCTACCAGCACGCCGCCGGGGAGAGGCAGGTGTTCGTCACAGACTCCGGGGAGAAGTATACCGCCTCCGTGGCGGCCCCCATCATCTCCGAGGGGGATGTGCTGGGGCTGGTGCTCTTCGTGGAGGACGGGGAGCCCCTGGTCACCGGCGAAACGGAGTACAAGCTGGCCCAGACCATCGCCGCCTTTTTGGGCAAGCATATGGAGAGCTGAGTTTTTCAAAAAGCTCTCTCAAAGCTGCTGAAAATCTCCGTATCAGAGGTTTTCAGCAGCTCTTTTGGGCATGACTGTTTGACATTTCATTTGGCAGCTCTTTTCCCCCGGGCTTACCTCATGCAGCCAAGGGGCAGGGCACAGCCAGTGCAGCGGATCTGAGCGGCGAGGTCAACCGGCGCTTGCGCTGAATTGCGAAAAACGGCACCGACACGACGGCATGGAACTCCATGCGCCGCGGGCGCACCACGATAACAGGCAAAAGCCAGCCCCTCCCCCGAAATCGGGAGAGGGGCTGGCTGTATGCATTGTTTTTGCTCTGCGGCAGAAAGAAGTCTTACTTCTTCTGGACGTACTTCAGGCAGTCCAGCATAACGGCCACCAGAATGATGATGCCGGAGAACACGAACTGCAGGTTGGTATCGATGCCCAGAACGGTCAGGGAGTAGGTCAGGGCGGTGAAGATGAACACGCCCACCACTACGCCGGAGATCTTGCCGATACCGCCGGTGAAGGAAATGCCGCCCACCACGCAGGCCGCGATGGCGTCCATCTCCCAGCCCTGGCCGTAAGCGGCGGAGCCGGAACCAAACATGCGGATGCACTCCAGCCAGGAGCCGAAGCCGTACAGGATACCCGCCAGAACGAAGGCGCCCACCGTCACCCGGAACACGGAGATACCGGAGACCGCCGCCGCCTCGGCGTTGCCGCCCACGGCGAACAGGTTCTTGCCAAAAGTGGTCTTGTTCCAGATGAACCACACGATGACCACCGCCGCCAGCGCCCACAGGATGATGGTGGGGAATCTGCCGATCCGGGGCATGATCATGTTCTGGATGGACGTCTCGATGCCGCCAAAGGACACGCCCTTGGTGGAGTAGGTCACCAGGCCGAAGATCACCAGCATGTTGGCCATGGTGGAGATGAAGGGGTGCATCTTGAACTTGGCGGTGAAGAAGCCGGCGATGGTGGTGAAAATGGTGCAGAGGACGACGCAGACCACCAGGGCCAGGATCACACGGGCGATGATCGGGAGGCCGGTAAAATCAAAGACATGTCCGAAGACAGAGCCGGTGTTGATCCCCTGGTGCATCACGATGGTGGCGGCGGTCATGCCCATACCCACCATACGGCCGATGGACAGATCCGTACCGGCCAGCAGGATCAGCCCCGCCACGCCCAGAGCCAGGAACATTCTGGGGGAGGCCTGCTGGAGGATGTTCAGGATGTTGTTCACCGTCAGCAGCTGTACGCTGGGGCCCTTCACGATGGGGGTGATAATGCAAAGGGCGATGAAGATGATAATGATGGCGATGTACAGACCGTTGCGGAGGAGGAAGTCCCGGCGGTTGAAGGTGTAGCGGTAGTTCTCCAGCCGCTGGGCCATAGACTGGCCGAAGGTGAACTTGGACATGCGGAGCATGTCGATGAGGTGATACCTGTGGTCATAGGCGGCGTGCCGGCGGTCCTTCACCGCCTGCAGGTCCTTGGCCAGCTGCATCTTGGCGTCGAACAGCCGGTTCTTCTGGACGTACTTCTCGTCCTTGATCTCCTTCTGGTCGCTGAGCTTGGCCAGGGTCTCCTGGTGCTCCTTGTTGAGCTGGGCCACCGTGCTCTTGTACTTCTCCTGGGCGGCGGCTTTTTCCTCAACACAGCTGGCGGCCACCGGCTGGAAGTACTCCTTGTCAAAGTGGGCGTTGAGATAGTTCTCAGCGTCGGCGATGAGCTTGGCCACCTCATCCTTGTGGCTGGCCTCCACCGACTTGGCCTTCTGCAGCTCAGCCTTCAGCTGGGTGAGCCGGGCGGCCTTTTCCTGCTGGGTATAGATGCGGTCTCTCTTCAGGCTGTCGATGCTGCTCTGGATGTCGAGGACCTTGTCGGTGCCCTCCGCCCGCAGGGCGTCGATCTTTGCCTGAATATCTCCCACATACGCGTCGATCGGCTGGCGGAGCTGGCTCTCCTGATCAGCCGTAAGAATCTTTGTATTTCCCATTTGCAATTTCTCCCGTTATAGGTATTTTGCACTCAGTCGCAAGAGCTCCTCCTGGTTGGTCTCCTTTGTATTTACGATCCCGGAGAGGTAGCCGTTGGACATTACGCCGATTCGATTGGTGATGCCGAGGATCTCCGGCATCTCGGAGGAGACGACGATGATCGTCTTGCCCTGCTTGGCCATCTTGATGATCAGCTCGTAGATCTCATACTTGGCGCCCACATCGATGCCGCGGGTGGGCTCGTCCATCATGAATACCTGGGGCTCACGCTCCAGCCACTTGCCGAAGATGACCTTCTGCTGGTTGCCGCCGGAGAGGCTGGAGATCATGTCGTCGGGGCCCATGCACTTGGTATGCATGATCTTGATCTCCTTGTTGGTGGCCTTCACCATCTTCTGGTTGGACAGGGCCACGCCGGACTTGTACTGGTCCAGATTGGCGATGGTGGTGTTGAAGGTCAGGTCGCACTTCAAGAACAGGCCGTTGGCCTTGCGCTCCTCGGTGATGAGGGCGAAGCCGTGCTCAATGGCCTCCTTGGCGCTGTTGAAATTCATGAGCCGGTCCTTGAAATACACCCGGCCCGCCGCCCGGGTCCGGACGCCGAAGATCGTCTCCAGCAGCTCCGTCCGTCCGGCGCCCACCAGGCCGTACAGGCCGAAGATCTCGCCCTCCCGCACGTCAAAGGAAATATCCTGGAGGTGGGGCGCGTACTTGGTGGACAGGTGCTGGATGGACAGGATGGTGTCCCCCGGCGTGTTGTCCACCGGCGGGAAGCGGCTCTCCAGGGAACGGCCCACCATGGCGGTGATCAGCTCGTTCATGCTGGTGTCCTTGGCCGTCTTTGTCATGACCAGCTTGCCGTCCCGGAGGACCGAGATCTCGTCGCAGATCTCGAAGATCTCGTCCATCTTGTGGGAGATGTAGATCAGCGAGATGCCCTGCTCCTTCAGCATCCGCATCATTTCAAAGAGCTTGTTCACCTCCTGGACCGTCAGGGAGGAGGTGGGCTCGTCCAGAACGATCACCTGTGCGTTGTAGGAGATGGCCTTGGCGATCTCGCACATCTGCCGCTGGGACACGGACATATTCCGCATGGGCTGGTTCAGGTTCACGGTCATACCGAGCTTGCGGAACAGCTCGGAGGCCTTCTTTTTCATTTCGCCCTCGTCAACGACCCCAACGGAGTTGGTGAGGTAGCGCCCCAGGAACAGGTTGTCCACCACGTTCCGCTCCAGGCACTGGTTCAGCTCCTGGTGGACCATGGCGATCCCGTTCTCCAGGGCGTCCTTCGGGCCGGAGAAGCTGATCTCCTTTCCGTTTAAGTAGATCTTTCCCTCATCCTTCTGGTAGGTGCCGAACAGGCACTTCATCATGGTGGACTTGCCGGCGCCGTTTTCGCCCATCAGCCCCATGACCGTGCCGCGCTTCACATCCAGGTTGATATGGTCAAGCACCCGGTTCCGGCCGAAAGACTTGCTCATACCGCGGATCGACAGGACGACATTGTCTTTCGTTTCTGCCATTCTTGTTACTCCTGTTTCCATGTTAGTTGTTTCAGCTCGATCAGAATCTTCCCGCTTCTGCCTGGGCCCTGTTTGAAAATTGGAAAGGGGCCTGGAGGCGTTTGACATCTTTCAAACAGGGTCCAGTGGGTCCGGTTCCGCGGGGGGGGGGGGGGGGGGGGGGGGGGCCCCCGGCCATAAGTTTATTTTT
>ERZ1090869.1490-NODE-1491-length-10281-cov-3.020536_pt1 | contig 10281 bp, 9 predicted proteins | sample MGYA00478474_ERZ1090869 | MGnify/ENA primary metagenome ERZ1090869 (study PRJEB33644, sample SAMEA5815748) | chicken gut metagenome | biome: Chicken; feature: Gastrointestinal Tract; material: Caecum | place: Ireland | collected 2019-01-01 | study: A study of the... | reverse complement strand
GTTACTACTCAGCCTTTGGATCGGATAGGGGAAATGCCTTCCCCTATCCGATGAATCGATGCGTCCAGAAAGGCACCGCCTCTTAAAAAAGAGCCGGTGTCTTCTCCCGAAATACTTTCCGTATATTTTCCAGTAGCGGCATCCCTCTCCGCTTGAGCGTCTCCAGGATGCTCAGTATCACACAGTACATCTTCTGGCCGCTTCCCTTCCGGAATCCTCCCGACATCTTCTGCCGGTTCTTTGCCTTCCTCAGATCCCTCTCACTCATGTTATTATCGAAGGGCACCCGGAAATCTTCCGCGAACAGCAGATGGTTCTTTTCATATTTTCCCAGCCTGTTCAGCAGCTTTTTCTCTTCCTCCTTCGCATATTTGTGCTCCGTTTTCTTATTTTCCTCCCTCCCCTCCCTGAGCACCTCCCTGTACTCTTCTTTGTATTTCCTCACTTCTTCCGGCTGGAAGTTTTTCTCTCCCCTTTCCACAGCCTCTTTTCTGGCCCGGTGTATCCCTGTCAGCAGTCCGCTCATCTTCCCTGACCAGCTGTTCCCTGTTTCTTCCGTATTCTTTTTCAGGTATCTTAACAAATGTACGTTGCATTCCCCATGACCCGTCCCGAAATGGTACATCGCTGTCTCATGGTCATGCATCAGGATCCCTGTATACTTCTTCAGAAACTCAATCTCTCCCAGTGCCTTCAGGCTTTTTTCCTCCATCCCTTCATACAGCACCGTATCCCTGATGCTGAAGTTGCGGATAAAGCTCTGCTCCCCATTCAGCGTGACTACGGTTGCGTCTGTTGATACCACTTCCTGGTTCAGCAGCCTTTCCTCCAGGCATTTCACATCCCTTTCCTCTTTCTGCGCAAACTTCCGGCAGAATCCATATACACTGCCTTCCGACAGCTTCAGGCTTCCTCCTCCCAGATCATTCAGCAGCGATGTGATCCGGCTGATGGACATCACGCCTTCCCCGTACAGCATCACTGCCAGCGCCTTTACCTTCTCTCCATAGCATACATCGCTCCGGTATTCCTCTCCAATGGCGGCCGTTCCTTCTTTCCCCCTGTAAATGCGTACTTCCGTGATTACCGGCACCACTTCCAGATCCAGTACATACTTTACCGTATAGTCTCCCCCGCGTTCTTTCCCGATCTCCCTGATCCTGTGGCAGTATTTCCCGCTCCGGAGATTCTCTTCCACATCCGCCTTCGTCAGGGTGGTCCCTTTATGACCCTTCTGCCCCCCGGATTTTTTCCCCGTCTTTTCCCGGCTGTTATAGGTATTGGCAGGCCTGCCTCCCTTCTGGTCGCTGGAAGGGGGAAGGGAAGTATTGGAACTGTCGTTGTTGAGAATACTTTTCATGCGGGCATTATCTTCCCTGAGCAGGCGGTTTTCCTCCCTCAGATGCTCGTTTTCTTTCTGCAGGGTGGAGATTTCCTCCTTCATCTGGAAAGTTTCTTCCTGATGCGTTTTTTCCATGGCATCCAGGCGTGCCATGACTTCTGTCAGCTGGTCATACAATCCTTTTCCGTAATTAAATCTGGGGCCCAATCCGGCACGCCTCCTTCCATTCCGTGATGTTTCTATTATACAGGAAAGGCTGGGAAAAAGCGAATCGGGGGTATGATGCTGTCCGGCAGAATGACTGTGGATAAAACACCGTGGAGAAGGGAAATGGTGGATAAAAATAACCTTTTTTGCCAGAAGAACAGTATAATACAAAAGAACTTATCCACGAAAAGAGACTGTCGAAGGTTTTTTCCTTCCTCCGGCTGTTTTTCTTTTTTCTACAGTGGATAAGTTCTTTATTTCGGATAAAAATTTTCAGCACTTTTTTGGAGGAAGGCTGAGTAGTAACTCTAAAAGTGTAAAAAAAGACACAGACAGTTGAGCAAGAGAAACATTTGGTATATAATTCAATTGGAGAGGGGAGAAAATGAAAAATACAGATATGAATGGCAGGAAGATGGGAGACTGATCCCGTTTTTCAGAATAAAAGCCCTTCCCCATCCGGAAATAGAATGGGGAAGGACTTATGCTTTACAGAGACAGGAGTGGCTGTAAAGCGGGAGTTCCCGTTCTGGAAGAAGGTTGGAGCATGCGGAGACTAAAGCGCTCTTCTTTTTAAAGCCAGCAGAAGTGTGCGGACTGCCTCCGCTTCCTCCTCGGAAAGGCCGTCCGTATCCAGGCAGTTGGAATGCTCCAGGCCGAGCAGATAGTCCGTGGATACCCGGAAGGTGGTGGCGATGGTGATCAGGTTTTCCAGAGACGGGGTGCGCGCGCCGGTCTCATAGGAGGAGATTACGCTGGGACTGAGATTGGTCCGCTGCGCCATCTGAAGCTGGGAAAGATTATTTTTCAGACGAAGCTCCTGAAGGCGTTTGGCGAGAATTGAAATCATGGGCATTATCCTTTCCGTGGTTCTGTCGGGCGCATGCAGCCGTCTGGAAAATTCTTAAGGGTGCCGCCCGTTTCAGCTTTTTTTTATTTTATAGAAAATAACCCGTCTGAAGGTGTAGTAAACAGCACTTTTAGACGAATAAAAATTTTTTTTGCTGCCTGCAACCTTTTGGCAGAAGGCTCTCTCTCTATGACTAAAGGAGGCAGGAGGTAAGAAAATGAAAGAAGAAAATATGCGGGGAAGTCCGCTGACAGATGCTCCGGGATATGAGATCCGTTTTCACCCGGCAGGAAAAAAGCGGGAATACCTCATGGGACTTTGGAATGGCAGAGACAGCCGGTTTGATCTGGAGATGGTTTACAGCAATCTGGCCGAAGACAGAATCACACTTTCGGATAATACCAGGAGGCTTCTTCTGCATACGACAAGAAGACTGCGTACCGGCGAATACCGGTATGGGTGCTTTGAACCTGGTAAGGGATGGCTGGCAGAGGGAGAGCATCTGCATGTGGAACGTATCCTGATTCCGGAAAAAGGCGGAAAAAGGGCAGAAACGTTCTGGCTGTGGGTTTATGATGGCAGGGATGGCAGGGGCAGGAAGAACTTTTATCACCACAGACTGTATGACGCCGGGGAACGGTTGATTGGGGCCTTTGATTCCTGCCACACGCGGCGGGAGCCATATGAGGAGATGGATTATCAGATGTTAAACGGAAGTCTGGTTTTCAGAGAGAAAAAAGGGAGGAAAAAATGAGAAAATCAGGAAAAGGAATGAAACTTGCTGTATCAGCGGCTTTTGCCGCGGTCATGCTGGTATCCGGCGCGGTAAACGTATCCGCCATGGAAGGGGTCAGCGCGGTGTTCAAGGACAATTATGTGGATGACGGAGAGTGGATCAATGACAACAGGGTCTTCGTGGGACTCGACAGCCCGGTGATCGCGATGCTGGATCCGTCTCAGATCCTCTCCACAGGGGCGAGCGTCTCATTCGCGTGGGATACGGCGACGGACCAGCAGAAGCTCACCTATCTGACGAGCGAGGACAAGCCTGATAACGACGCTCTGACCTGGTGGGTGAATTCCGCTTATGACGACGCGACCAAATTTCAATATCTGAACGGAGTGTCCAAAACGGGAACCCAGTCTTCCATGTGGGTGATCCAGTCCCCTCTGCCGCTGGAAGATAAGGTCAGTTATTTCCATACCCATGAGATCCGCCATAATTCGCCGGAGGTGATCCAGTGGTGGTGGACTTATGTGGGAAGCCTTCTGACCACAGACCAGACCACGAAGGTGGATGCGTATAACTATGAAACCTATCTTCGTTCGACCACCCACAGTCTGAATATGATCGACGTGGTGGAAAAAGGGGAAGAAAAGTATTATATTTTGTCAACGGATCTGCAGACCTGCCTTGCCAACGGAACCATCTATGAAAGCGTGAGCTATTACACCATGGGAGACGATATCCAACGGGAATTTTCCCGTTATTATCTGAAAGGTTCACCAGCCGATACAGGATGTATGCTTTGGAGTCTGCAGTAAAGGATGTATGAGAGTGAGGAACAGGTGAAGATGAAAAAGATAAAAAGAACGGAAAACAACAAAGGAAAAACAGGGATAAAAATCGCGGCTCTTCTGCTTGGCTGTATGCTTCTTTCCGGCTGCGGACAGAATGAGGGAAGCGCAGAACCGACGGCGCGGGAAGGGGAGTATGCTGTTTCCGGCACGGAAGCCGCTTCGCAGGAAGCGGCCTCCGAAAGCACGGCGGCGCATGCTGCTGAAATGGAGACGACGCAGGAAAGCGTGACGGAGACAGTTACGGAGGAAGAAACAGAGGAACCGATCGATTACAGCTGGATTGAACCCTACAGGAATTTTTTGAGCGACCGCAGCAATCTGCTTCCTCTGCTTCAGGAGCAGAACGAAGGGGGAATGAGAGGCTTTATTTCCGGCTTTTACCTGCATGACATAGACGGAAACGGGATCCCCGAGCTTCTGGTGCAGAAATATATCACTGCGGATTATATCTATACCTGCGTGGACGGAGAGGTGCAGCTGAGGAATGTGCTCCCCTACGACAGCTTTTCCGACGCGCTGATCGCCCGCGACCCTGAGGACGGGAAGCTGTATTACTTCATCCTGGATGCCGGTACGGGAACGGACCGGGTGATTTCCCTGAGCGAACTGTCTCTGCCGGAAGAGGGAGAATGGGAGAGGAATGCGGATATTGGCAAGGAATATCTCTATGGGGCGCTTTACGGCGGGATCGAGCAGCAGGATGGAAGCTATCTGGACTTGGAATGGGAGGACGCGATTCCCCATGAGGGCAATGCGATCAGCAAAGAAGAGTTTCAGGAGATCATATCCCGTCTGGAGGCAGTGCTCCCCCGCGAGATCACGGAGGAAAATCTGAACAAATATCTGCGGGAGGATTATCTGGAGTCTGACATGTATGCGCCCTGCACCATTGAAGAATATAAGGAGCAGATGGAGGCGAAAAACGCCGCCTTTGGCGAGAATGCGCCGACGGTCACGGAGGGAAGCGACGGGACAGGGGAAGACATGGTCATGGTGGAGGACTGGAATTCTGCCATCGTATACTGTGATCTTGACAGCCTGGCCTGCTATCATGAAGACGAGCTGAAATATGTATACGCGGAGGAGTGGAAGAACCTTTACCGGGACTGGATGGTGAATATTGATCAGCAGATGACGGAAAGTGGATATTCGATCGTGAACACAGACTCCCTGGAATACGTATCTTTTATACTGTATGACTGGAGCGGCCTGGATGTACCGGTTCTGGGGTGTGTCGGACAACCGGGAAATCCACTGTATTATGTATATGTCGAAGACGGACAGGTGAAGCCCTTCTGTGAGGATGGAAGGCTGAGCTTTATCCAGGGAACCAATTACTATACGGATTCATACGGCATGAATGCAGGGAAGTTTGTACATATTTATCAGTTTGCAAACGGGGAATCCAGGGATATGTCCAGTTATTCTGCATACGTTGATTCGTATGCAATCTCAGATCAGTACTTTACGGTTCAGGGGCAGGAAGCGACCATGGAAGAATTTACCGCATACACCGACGCGAATTTGGGACCCGGAGCTGCGGCGCAGTTCATTAACATGATAATCGGGGCGGAAGGTCCGGAGCCGCTGACATACGTGGAGGAGATCTATTTTTCATACGACGAGATCGATGAAGCGCTGTCCAGCTTTTCATAAAGTTTTTTAGTTGAAGGGAAGATGACTATGAAAAAAATCAGATATTTTACTGCCGCGGCCATGTCTGTCTGCCTTTGGGCGGTAAATATGGTTCCGGCCTTTGCCTGGGAATCGGTCAGCATGGAAATGGATTTTGCAACCGGATATATTGATGAGGGAGAATATGAGAATGACAATCTGGTGAGCATTGAACTGGACAGCCCAGTGGTTGCGACCCTTCAGCCCTCCCAGATCCGGGGAGGCGGCGTGCATTACACAATAGCTTGGGATACCACTACGGAGGAGCAAAAGCTTCTGTATCTGTCGAGCGTCACAGAGCCGGATAACGATGCGCTGACCTGGTGGGTGAATTCCGCTTATGATGACGCAACCAAATTTCAATATTTGAACGGGGTGACCAAGACAGGAACAGAGTCTTCCATGTGGGTGATCCGGTCATCCATACCCCTTGCTGATAAAGTCAGCTATTTTCATACTCACAGGATCCGCTACAATTCTCCGGAAGTTTTTCAGTGGTGGTGGACTTATGTGGGAAACGTCCTGACCACTGCGCAGACTACGAAAACGGACGCTTATAACTATGAGAGCTATCTGCGGGTGACGACACATACCACCGATGGTCTCGATGTGATCTCCTATGGCGAAAAGGATTATTACATAGCGACGGCAGATCTGCAGGACTGCATGGCCAGGGGGATTGTGAGGACGGAAAGCTTTTCCTATACCTGGGGCGGCGATGACTGGATTGAAAGGACGCTCTATTATCTGACGGTGGATCCTCTTCAGGCAGGGTGCAAGCTCTGGAGCCTGGAATGAGGTACTCTGATCAGGGATATTTTTAATGGATCCGTATAAAAGACGGGGATATGAAAATCCGAAAAAAATTTTCATATCCCCGCAACTTTTTTCCGTTTCCTGAGCTCTCTCCAGACAGAAGGGCCGGAAAGAGGTCCGGACAAAAAACAGACCAAGGAGGAAACAGGAATGAAAGGATTATTCAAAGCGGCAGGGATCGGACAGGAAACAGGGATGGAAGGACTGGAAGCGAAGGCAAAAGGACTGAAAGTAAAAGTGGAAGAACTGGAATCGAAGGCGGAAGGACTGGATGGAAAGGTCGCGCTGGATCGGCTGAAAGGAAAACTTGCTGCTGTTCCGAAGGCGGGAAAGGCGGCGCTGGCGATCGTGCTGATCGCAGCCGTGCTGGCAGGAGCGGTCGGGATGAATACAGCCCGCTCAGGTTACCGGGCCGTCCTGAATGGCATCTGCAAAACGGTGAACGACAGAGACACGGACCTGGATGTGATTGCAGAAAGTTTACTTCCGGGATTTGCAGAAGAACAGTATCATGTTATTATGGATACGATAGGAGGCGTGGAAATTGTCGAAGATGCGGTCGGCAATCTGGAAGATGATATCATGGAAGCATACCTGGAACTGGAAGATAATTTTGGGTCAGATGTGAAGGTGTCATGGGAAATCCTTGAAAAGGAAAAAATGAGTGAACTTCAGATTCGCAGAACGGAACGAAACTATCAGGAGTTTTCGGAGGAATATCTGCAGAATGTGGTAAATACCCTGGACAACTATGAGGATATCAGCTGGATTGCAGACAGATATGAGCTGACAAAGGCAGATGTCAGAACGGTGCTTGACAGCATTGACGCGCTTGCTGAGGAATGCGCGTATATGGAAATCAGCAGAGGTTATAATCTGGTAATCGAAATTCAGGCAGAAGGATCCGGAGATTCCTACAGCGATAAGGTGGAGCTGAGCGTGATCTGCGCGGACGGCGAGTGGATGCCGGATTATTCCGCTTTGGGAGGAAACCTGCTGACAGAGATCGGGGAAGAACTGGATTCCATGCTGTGGTGGTGGTTTTAAAGAGGGACAGCCAATGAAGATAAGCGCAAGAGTGACCGCTGATGTGACACGGGATAAGGAATCAGGCCGATACCGGGTGAATGTGGGCGGACGGGAATATGAGATTGTATCCGCAGGAAGGCAGGCAATTAAGGACTATCTTTTCATACGAAAGGGACAGAAGCTGGAGATCGAAGGAAGGGCGGACGGCCCATATATCCGTCCGGAAAAATGCAGAATATGCCTGAAGGATGCCTGTCAGCCGAAAACGGACAGGAAAGAGAAAACCAATACATATGATCGCCCGGACACCGGGACGAAGGAAGGGGAGAGATGAAAACACCAAAGGAACTGGAAGAAGCCGTAAAAAGCTATCAGAATGGAGACGGGGAGAGCTTCAACCGTATTTACGAACTGTCTTACCGCTATCTGCATACCTGCATTGTCAGGGTGGTGAAAAACGAAGACGCCGCCATGGATATGATACAGGAAACCTATCTTGAGATCAGCAGAAGCATCGGCCAGCTGAATCAGACAGAAGACTTTCTCAGCTGGGCGGCCATGATCGGAAACCGGAAATGCTTTGCATATCTGAAGAAAAACAACCGCATGATTTTGCTGGATTCGGATGATGGGGAAGGGGATTCTGATTATTTTGAAAATATTGCGGACGATGAATGTTTTATTCCGGAGAGTATTCTGCAGGACCGGGAAAAGCAGCGTCTTATGCGGGAAATCATTGACGGACTGAGCGACATGCAGCGACTGTGCGTAATCGGTTACTACTATAATGAAGAAAAGCAGGAGCAGATCGCGGAAGAGCTTGGTATTCCGGTAAATACGGTGAAGTCTCATCTGAGCCGGGCCAAGGTCAATATAAAAAAGGGAGTTCTTGAGCTGGAGGAAAAGAAAGGGACGAGGATATACAGCCTGGCGCCGTTCATGCTACTGTTCTTCCGCAAGGAAATGGCGGACTGTGTGCTCAAACCCATGCCGGAAGGACTGCGGGCGCAGCTTGAGGACAACAGTATGTCCGGGTCCTCCGGGACAGATGGATCGGAGAAAGGAATACGACAGGCGGGCGAAAAGAGGACTGCCGCGGAAGCGGAAACAGTATCCGAAGCAGCAGGAACTGCCTCAGGAAGTTCCGTTCTGGGAAAGCTGGCGGGAGCGTCCCTGAAAATGAAGGTGCTTGTCGGAGCTGTAGCTGCGGCAGGAGTTATTGCCGGAGTCAGTGCCGCGGCGGTGAACCTGAACCGCCAGGAACCTGAGACGGAGACGGCAGCCATGCAGTCATCCGCGGAAAACGCGCAGGAGACACAGAGCATTGTGACGGGAGAAACAGCAGCGGCTGCTTCGCCCGACGCCGAAAATGCGTCGGAGCCGGCAATGCGGCAGACAGAAGAGACGGAAACCGTTACGGAAGAAACGGCGGAGGAAGAAGCGGCAGAGTATGGCCAGCTCGCTATCTCCGGGCAGTACGATGAAATGAGAAATGCCAGGGATGGAATCGCCATTGTCTGCAGGGATGGGAAATGGGGACTTGTCAGCTATGACAATGAGATTCTCGTTCCTCTGGAATATGACTATGCCTGCTCTGAGCCCAATGACGACGGACAGACCTTCTTTGGAAATGACGGTGATTATCGGGTATTTGACCGGGATGGGAATGAGATTTTTCAGACGGATAAGCCGGTTAAGGCAGTGAGCGAAGGCGTTGTGCTTTGGGAGGACGCCGATGAAGAAGCCTATACTAATGACTTCGCGTATGTGAGACTGGATGGCTCCGTCCTTTATAAATCTTTAGCGGATCTGGTTTACGAACAGTCCGGAGCGGTGGGGTTCAACGAGGGCTACGCAATATGCGCGGATGATTATGAAATCCGGCTCTCCCTGGATGGAGAGACCTTCAATATCTTTGATGCCAGATATCCGCTGAGGCATCCGGAGCTGCAGGATCCTGTGCAGCCAGAGCCGTCCGACAGCGGAATTACATGGGACAGCAGTGCGGACAGCTCGGATGTGGATTTCTTCTATCCGATTGGTTCCGTGTATAAGGGGTATTATGTTTCCCGTGGTATGCCGTTTGAGGATATGTATGGCGATTTTTATATCTATAATATAGGCGGTACGGAAGCATATAGGTTCCGCATGAGGAATCTGGCTGAGTATGCGGGGCTATCCTGGGAGGATCCGGACCTTTTATGGACAATCTGGGGATTTTGGGTAAATGGAAATCTGTGCTTCAGCAACGGGACAACGATTTCCGTGTCTCTGGAATCAGGCGGGGAAACCGTTTATTATCTGATAGACGTTGCGGCGCAGGATATTGTTGTGGATGAATTTGGAAGTGAAGAGCCTGTGATTTCAGAGGAATGTATTCTGGCATCCGCGGATTATGTAAGAGTCGATGAATCCAGATACTGGCTGATTCAGCAGGACGGAAAATGGGGCTATGTGGATCATGACGGAACCGTCATGGCGATGTATGATGACGCCAGCCGGTTTTCCAATGGAAGAGCTATGGTCGTGGAAGACGGTTATGCCCGCTTTATCGACGAAAATCTGGAGCCCCTCGGAGAGAGGGTGCCTGCGCAGTCGGTTGCGGCATACGGCGATATCTTTACAGTGACAACACCTGAGGGAGAGCAGCTTTGTTTTGAAAACAGCACACCTCCTGCGGTAAAGGGGACATCGGAGACAGCTGCCGCAGAGGGAGAGTAGTTACTGTTCAGCCAGGTCTGCGCATTTACTGCGCAGACCGTACGAAAACGTATAGCGAGGA
>ERZ1090869.1487-NODE-1488-length-10289-cov-89.927497_pt1 | contig 10289 bp, 7 predicted proteins | sample MGYA00478474_ERZ1090869 | MGnify/ENA primary metagenome ERZ1090869 (study PRJEB33644, sample SAMEA5815748) | chicken gut metagenome | biome: Chicken; feature: Gastrointestinal Tract; material: Caecum | place: Ireland | collected 2019-01-01 | study: A study of... | reverse complement strand
CAGAAATGAACTTAAAAGGCAAACATTTTATTAATCTTGAAGATTTTTCAAAAGACGACATCCTAGGGCTGCTTGATTTAGCGGAGTCTTTGAAAAAAGATGTCAAAGCAAAAAAAGACATAAACATCCTGAAAAACAAAACGCTTGTTATGTATTTTTCAAAACCGAGTTTGAGAACGAGAATCAGCTTCGAAGTCGGTGCTCAAAAACTAGGAGGAAACGCAGTTGTAATAAAACAGGATGAAATTATTCTTGGGAAAAGAGAAAGCATAGAAGATACGGCAAGAGTAATCTCAAGATATGCTGATGGGATTACCATCAGAACTTTTGCGCACAGCGATGTTGAACAGTTCGCAAAATATTCTTCAATCCCCGTAATCAATGCCCTGACTGATTTATCACATCCATGCCAGATTATGGCTGACCTTCTGACAATAAAAGAACACTTCAAAAAATTCAACGGTTTGAAACTTGCTTACATCGGCGATGGAAACAACGTTACAAACAGCTTGCTAATCGGATGTTCTCTTCTTGGAGTTGATATAGCAGTTGCTGTACCTGAAGGCTATGAACCTGACAGCAAGCACATTTCAGCCGCAAAACAATTCGCCTCAACCTCCGGTTCAAAAGTCGAAATACTGCACTCTCCAAATGAAGCGGCAAAAGGAGCGCATATCTTCTACACTGATGTGTGGACAAGCATGGGGCAGGAAGCCGAAGCGGAAAAAAGAAAAGAAATATTCAAAAATTATCAGATAAATACCAACCTGCTGAAACTTGCAGATAAAAATCACATTGTCCTCCACTGCCTGCCAGCACACAAGGGAGAGGAAATAACAGAAGAAGCCTTCGAGCTGCATGCATCATCAATTTTTGAGCAGGCAGAAAACAGAATGCATGCTCAAATGGCAATTATGGCGTCTATAATGTAGGAAATTCAGAATAAAAGGAGAAAAGAGATGAAGAAAAAAGTTATTTTGGCTTACTCTGGCGGTTTGGATACAACAGTTATTATTCCCTGGCTGAAAGAAAACTATGACTATGATGTTGTTGCAGCCTGCATAGATGTAGGACAGGGAACGGAAACTGACGGCTTGGAGCAAAAAGCCCTTGATACAGGAGCCTGCAAGTATTATTTGATTAACTGCGAAGAAGAATTCGTCGAAGATTATGTTTACCCGACACTGAAAGCTGATGCTGTATATGAAGGGAAATATCTCCTCGGTACATCAATCGCAAGACCGCTGATTGCCAAAAAGCTTGTTGAAATTGCCCTTCAAGAAGGGGCTTCTGCTATCTGCCACGGTGCAACAGGAAAAGGCAATGATCAGGTAAGATTTGAACTCGGCATCAAAGCTCTTGCCCCTGAACTTGAGATTATCGCCCCATGGAGAATATGGGATATCAAATCAAGAGAAGACGAAATCGAATATCTCGAAAAAAGAGGCATCCCTGTCCCAATGAAAAAAGATGATACTTATTCAAGAGATAAAAATCTCTGGCACCTGAGCCATGAAGGTCTGGAACTCGAAGACCCCGCTAACGAGCCGAATTATGACAAACTTCTGCATCTTTCCGTTACACCTGAGAAAGCTCCTGATACTCCGGAATATGTGGTGATTGACTTCGAAAAGGGTATACCAGTAAAAGTAAACGGCGAAACAATGAGCCCTGCATCAATAGTCAAAAAACTCAATGAAATAGGCGGAAAAAATGCAATAGGCACAATCGACCTCGTAGAAAACAGAGTTGTCGGAATGAAATCAAGAGGGGTATATGAAACACCCGGGGGGACAATTCTCTATGCGGCGCATAAAGAGCTTGAGTACCTCTGCCTCGACAAACAGACACAGTCTTTCAAACAAATCGTCGCAAACAAGTTTGCAGAACTCACTTACAGCGGAGAATGGTTTACTCCTCTGAGAGAAGCGCTCTCGGCATTTGTTGATGAAACACAAAAGACAGTCACGGGAACTGTAAAACTCAAACTCTACAAAGGTAATATTATACCGGCAGGTGCAATGTCACCATATTCCTTGTATAATGAAAGTCTGGCAAGCTTTACAACAGGTGACTTATACAGCCATAAAGATGCTGAAGGATTTATCAACCTGTTTGGCTTACCGCTGAAGGTTAATGCCTTGATGAAGAAAAAAAACGGACTGAATAAGGAACAAAAAGATGCAGCAACTCTGGGGGTCTAGATTCTCAAAAAAATTGGATGAGTCAGTCAACGACTTCAACTCATCTCTGAGCTTCGATAAAAAACTCTGTAAATATGATATACAGGGCAGTGTTGCTCATGTTCTGATGTTGAAAGACCGGAAAATTCTCGACGAAGATGAAGCTCTCCTTCTTGTCAACGCACTGAATGAAATCCTGCTCGACTATGAAGAAGGGAAGATTGTCTTTGACACGGCGTTTGAAGATATCCATACAAATGTCGAAAAACTCCTTATCGAAAAAGTCGGAGATATCGGAAAAAAAGTCCATACTGCAAGAAGCAGAAACGATCAGGTTGCTCTCGATGTAAGAATGTATTTGAAAGAAGAAACCAAAGCAGTTCAGTCACTTCTGCTTGAACTGCTCAAAACTCTTCTTGATATATCAAAACAGCATACGGAAACAATTATGCCCGGATATACGCATCTTCAAAGAGCACAACCCATAACCTTCTCCCATCACCTCGGAGCTTATGTCGAGATGTTCAAAAGGGATTTCGAAAGGCTCTCTGACTCGTACAAGAGAATAAACATCCTGCCTCTCGGCTCAGGAGCGCTTGCAACAACCCCTCATAACATTGACAGATACAAAACAGCGCAGTATCTCGGTTTTGACGAAATATCCCTCAACAGCCTCGATGGTGTTTCTGACAGGGATTTCATCATCGAAACTCTTGGTGATTTATCATTGATAATGACCCATCTGAGCAGATTTTCAGAAGAACTTGTGCTGTGGTCAAGTTTTGAGTTCAAGTTTATCGAGCTTGACGACGGTTTTTCAACGGGAAGCAGCCTTATGCCGCAGAAGAAAAACCCGGATATCCCTGAGCTGATAAGAGGCAAAACGGGCAGAGTCTATGGCAGTCTTATTGCTCTTCTCACAACGATGAAGGCGCTGCCTCTTGCTTATAACAAAGATATGCAGGAAGACAAAGAGCCACTTTTTGATGCGGTCGAAACAGTAAAGCTCTGTCTCTCGATACTTCCTCCTATGCTAAAAACAATGAAGATAAACAAAGATAAAATGCTCTCGGCAGTAAAAGAAGGATTTTTGAATGCAACCGATGTTGCTGATTATCTTGTCAAAAAAGGTCTCCCGTTCAGAGATGCCCATGAATGCGCAGGAGCGCTTGTTGCCTATGCACTGCAGCATGGAAAGACTCTCGAAGAGCTGACTATTGATGAATATAAACAAAAAAACGCCCTTTTCGAAGATGATATTTTTGACGAAATATCTCCTCAAAAATCGGTGTTATCAAGAAAAGTGACAGGCGGTCCATCACCTGAAACCATGAAAAAAGTTATCGAAATGAATGAAGAGTGGATAAAAAACAATGAGAAAAATTAAAGCAGCAATAATAGGCGCAACAGGCTATGTAGGAGAAGAGTTGTTCAGACTCCTGTCTTCGCACCCAGATGTTGAAGTGAGCCATATCACATCAGTGAGCTATCTCGGGAAAAAATACACTGATGTATACGAAAACTTCAAACATATAACAAACCTCTCCTGCAGCGAAGATAATCTTGAAAAAATATCTGACGAAGCCGATGTAATGTTCCTTGCCCTGCCCCATGGAATTGCCTCAGGGAAGATAAATGAAACCATACTCTCAAAATGTAAAGTTATAGATATGGGAGCTGATTTCAGACTCAAAGACATAGAAGTTTATGAAAAATGGTACGCCACCGAACATAAAAGCAGAGAACTCCTCTCAAAAGCGGTCTATGGTCTATGCGAGCTGAACAGAGAAGAAATTAAAAACTCTTCCCTCATCGCAAACCCGGGGTGTTATACAACATGCTCGATTTTGAGTCTGGCGCCTTTGTTGAAAGAAGATTTAATCAAAGAAGATTCAATTATCATAGATGCAAAATCAGGAGTAACCGGTGCAGGACGGGGTGTCAGCCTGAGCAACCTCTACTGCGAGGTGAATGAATCAATAAAGGCTTACAAAGTGGCTTCTCACAGACATACTCCTGAGATTGAGCAGGAACTCTCAAAAGCAGCAGGAAAAGAAATCCTATTATCCTTCACTCCTCACTTGATTCCAATGAACAGAGGCATCCTCGTAACATGTTATGCAAAGTTGAAAAACAACATCGGATATAAAGAGCTGAAAGCCGTCTATGAGAAATACTACGGAGATGAGTATTTTATCAGGCTTACAAAAGAAGGCGTATTCCCTGAAACAAAATGGGTAAAAGGCTCAAACTTTGTTGATATAGGGCTATCAGCAGATGAACGAAGCGGAAATGTCGTCGTTATTGGTGCGATTGATAACCTCATGAAAGGTGCTGCCGGACAAGCTGTCCAAAACATGAACATTATATTCGGTCTTGATGAAAAAACATCACTGACAACACCCGGGATATTCCCCGTATAAGAAGGAGAGAAGATGAATATTATAGAAGGCGGAATTACTGCTCCGAAAGGTTTTCTGGCAACAGGAGAACATGTGGGAGTAAAAAAAGTTAAAAAAGACCTGGCAATCATCTACAGTGAAAAACCTGCATTATGCTCGGCTGTTTTCACAAAGAATCTTGTGAAAGCTCCCCCGCTATGGTGGTGCGAAAAACTTGTCAAAGAAAAACAGAAAATTCAGGCAATAGTCATCAACAGCGGTAATGCAAACGCCTGCACAGGTGATAGAGGTTATCAGGATGCACTTGCAATGGCAGACACTCTCTCAGAATGCTTGAACATCAAAAAAGAGTCCGTACTTGTCACTTCAACAGGAGTCATAGGAGTTTATCTCCCGATGGATAAGATTATCCCCGGGATAAAAGAAACTTCAAAAACTCTCGGCTCTGATGAAAAATCAGCAAAAAGATGTGCTAAAGCAATCATGACAACAGATACGTTCAGAAAAGAAATTGCCGTCGAAATAGACATAAAAGGCAAAAAAGTTAAACTTGCAGGAATTGCAAAAGGTTCAGGGATGATTCATCCGAATATGGCGACTATGCTTGGTTTTATCACTACAGACATCAACATATCCCAAGAGCTTTTGGATAAAGCGTTCAAAGAAAACATCAACGATTCATTCAATATGATTACCGTCGATGGAGAAACAAGCACGAATGATATGGCTGTAATTCTTGCAAACGGTCTAGCTGAGAACCCCATTGTTGATAAAGAAGATGAAGACTATGAAAAATTCAAAACAGCTCTCGATTACATAACAAAATACCTTGCAAAACAAATAGTCAAAGACGGCGAAGGGGCTACAAAGTTTTTGGAATGCCAGATTTTTAATGCAAAAAGCAAAGAAGATGCAAGAGTCTTATGCAAAGCAATTTTGAACTCAAACCTTGTAAAAACAGCTTTCTTCGGAAACGATGCAAACTGGGGAAGAATTTTGTCAGCTATGGGGGCATCAGGAGTTGATTTTGACCCGAATCAGGTAAAAATATCCTTCAAAAACGACACAGGTGAAATAAAATTATTCGAAAACGGTCTGCCTGTTGAATTTGATGAAGACTTTGCCTTCAAAATTCTAAAACAGGAAGAGATAAAAATCCTGATTGATATGAACCGGGGGTTAGAGTCAATTATCGGATGGGGATGCGATTTGAGCTTTGATTATGTCAAAATCAACGCAGAATACAGAACCTAGAAGGGAACAAACAATGCAGGAATATATAAAAAAAGCAGGAATATTGATTGAGGCAATGCCCTATATAAGCAAGTTTCACGGAAAAACCGTCGTCATCAAATACGGCGGCAGCGCCATGACCGATGAAGAAATAAAACACTCCGTAATAGGGGACATTGCTTTCATGAAGATGGTAGGAATTAACCCCGTCATTATCCATGGAGGAGGTCCTGAAATAAACAAAGCTCTTGCCCTCGAAGGAGTAGAGCCGAAGTTCTTTAACGGACTCAGAGTTACTGATGAAAAGACAATGCAGGTTGTTGAAGCTGTTTTATCAGGAAAAATCAACAAATCAATTGTCTCAGAATTCCAGCGCCATAAAACAAAAGCCGTCGGCATCTCAGGAAAAGACGGTATGTTGATTGAAGCTGAGAAAAAGATGCCTGATGGTGTCGATATAGGCTTCGTCGGTGACATCAAAAAAATAAATACGGAAGTGCTTGATACTCTCATCAAAAGCGATTTTGTTCCTGTCATTTCTCCTGTAGGCGCCGATAAGGAAGCAAACACTTATAACATCAACGCTGATTATGCCGCCGTTGAGATTGCTATTGCACTCAAAGCAACAAAACTCGTGTTCCTGACTGATATAGAAGGTGTAAGAATGAACGCTGATGACCCTGAATCTTTGATATCACGTCTTACCCCGTTTGAAATAGAAAAAATGATTGACAACGGAACAATCACAGGAGGAATGATTCCCAAAGTTGAATGCTGCTCAAAGGCAATCAAAGAAGGCGTTGATTCTGTTCACATAATCAACGGAAAAATAGAACATTCAATTCTTTTGGAAATTTATACAAAAGACGGTATAGGTACAGTAATTGAGGAGGCTGAAGATGAACAAGTTGCTCTCATCCACTAAGGAATTATCTGATAAATATATTATGAACACTTACAAACGCCTCCCTCTTGTCATTGAAAAAGGCGAAGGCGTCTACCTCTTTGATGAAAACGGGAATAAATTTCTCGACTTTGTAGCAGGAATAGCAGTCAACTGCCTCGGATACGGAAACAAAAAATTTATCGACGCCGTAAGCTCCCAGCTAGAGTTGTTCAACCACTGCTCGAATATTTATTACAACAAACCTCAAACAGCTGTTGCAGAAATGCTTGTTGAAAACAGCTGTTTTGATAAAGTATTCTTCTGCAACAGCGGGGCTGAGTCAATTGAAGCAGCTTTGAAATTATGCAGAAAGTTCGGCAACTCAAAAAAAGAAGGATGTAATGAAATAATTACCATGAAAAACTCTTTCCACGGCAGAACACTCGGTGCCATAACGGCAACAGGACAGGAGAAATATCAAAAGGGTCTTACGCCTCTTCTTCCGAATATTTTTTATGGAGAATATAACAACCTCGAGTCAATAAAAGAGTTAATAAACGAGAACACCTGCGCAATACTTATGGAAGTTATACAGGGTGAAGGCGGTGTTATTCCTGCTGATAAAGAGTTTCTTGAACAAATAAGAACCTTGTGCAACGAACATGATATCCTGCTTGTTTTTGACGAAGTGCAAACAGGCATCGGAAGAACAGGAAAGCTGTTTGCCTACGAGAATTATAATGTTGAACCTGATATCATCTGTCTTGCAAAAGGACTTGCAAACGGTATCCCTATCGGTGCAATGATGGCAAAAGAAAAAGCCGCAAAACATTTTGCCCCGGGAGATCATGCCTCAACATTCGGTGGCAATCCTATCGCTATGAGCGGAGCAAAAGTCGTGCTTGATGAAATTATTAATCAAAAACTTCTCCAAAATGTACGTCAGGTTGGAGATTATCTGAAAGCAGAGTTAAAAGTGCTCAAGATGAAATATCCTGATATCATTCTTGATGTAAGAGGTTTGGGGCTTATGCTCGGAGTTGAGTGCAATGCTCCAACTTCAGAAATAATCTCCGAGTGCCAGAAAAACGGTTTGCTGTTAATAGGTGCAGGACACAATGTCATAAGGTTCGTGCCCCCTCTTGTTATATCAAAAGCTGATGTTGATGAGGCTGTTTCTGTTTTCGAAAAAGTACTCATGAAGGTTAGCAAATAACTCGGAAACACCGGGTGTAGAGTGTTTTGATAATAACAAACATACCTCCGCTATAGAGGTATGTTTGTTATTCTGTGCGCAAGCAGGTCTTTCCTGAAAGCAACAAAAAAAAGCCTCTTGAAATCAAGAGGCAGGTAAAACAAATTATGTGTAAAAAATAACTTAGATAACACCGTTATAAGCATCAATATACATTTGCTTAATTTCTTTGAATAACGGATATCTCGGGTTTGCACCTGTGCACTGGTCATCGAATGCAAGTTCAACCATTTCATCGAGTTTTGACATAAACTCTGCTTCGTCAATACCGTATTCTCTGATTGACATCGGAAGACCGAGGTCTTTTTTCATCTGTATCAGAGCTTCTTGAAGAAGTTGAACTTTTTCATCATCATTCTTGCCGCCCAAGCCTAATTCATCAGCAATCTGACCGTATTTCATTTTTGCATTCGGGAATTTGTATTGCGGGAATGCTGTTTGTTTAGCCGGTTTATCAGTTGCGTTGAATTTGATAACCTGATTGATTAACAATGCGTTAGCAAGACCGTGCGGTACGTGGAACATAGCACCCAATTTGTGAGCCATTGAGTGGCACATACCAAGGAATGCGTTAGCAAAAGCCATACCTGCGATTGTTGCTGCATAGTGAACTTTTTCTCTTGCAACCGGATCATTCTTACCTTCGTTATAAGAACGACGCAGATATCTGAATAACAACTTGAGTGCTTCTAATGAATTGCTGTTTGTAAAGTTAGTACCCATTACTGATACATAAGCTTCAAGAGCGTGTACGATAGCATCGTATCCTGAAACAGCCGTCAAACCTTTAGGCATAGAGTCTACCAGGTTCGGGTCAACGATAGCTACGTTCGGAGTCAATGCATAGTCAGCAATTGCATACTTAACATGTGTTTCATCATCAGTGATGATTGAGAACGGTGTAACTTCTGAACCGGTACCTGAAGTTGTAGGTATACATACCATTTCAGCTTTTTTACCGAGATCAGGTATCTGGCAAATTCTCTTTCTGATATCCATAAATCTCATAGCGATATCTTCAAATACCGTATCAGGTTGTTCGTACATCAACCAGAGAATTTTAGCTGCGTCCATAGAAGAACCGCCGCCAAGAGCAATGAACACATCAGGTTCATAAGCTTTAACCATCATCATTGCATCATTGATTGTTGACAATGTCGGATCTGGTTTTACATCAAAGAAGATTTGATAATCAACACCGATATCATCCAATACGTTTGTAATACCTTGAGTCATTCCTGAATTGAAGAGGAATCTGTCTGTTACGATAAATGCTCTTTTCTTTCCTTTCAATTCTCTGAGAGCCAAATCAAGTGCGCCTCTCTTGAAGTAAATTTTTGCAGGAACCTTATACCAGAGCATGTTTTCTCTCCTTTCAGCTACTGTTTTGATGTTTAATAAGTGGTGGACTCCAACGTTTTCGCTGGTAGCGTTACCGCCCCAAGAGCCGCATCCGAGTGTAAGTGACGGATTTACTCTGAAGTTGTACAAATCACCTATACCACCTTGTGATGATGGAGTATTAATCAAGATTCTGCAAGTATGTAATCTTCTTCCGAAGTAGTCAATTCTGTCAGTTTTTCTTTCATCAGTGTAAAGAACAGATGTATGACCTGCTCCGCCAAAGTCAACCAGTTCATAAGCTGTTTGAACAGCAGCTTCAAAGTTTGATGCACGGTACATAGCAAGAACAGGTGAGAGTTTTTCATGTGCAAACGGTTCTTCTTCGCAAACATCAGTAACTTCACCGATAAGAACTTTTGTATCCTCAGGAACAGAGATGCCGGCTACTTCAGCTATTTTAGCAGCTGGCTGACCTACGATTGCTGCGTTTACTCTTCCGTTTTGAATAACAGTTTTGCCTACTTTTTCTCTTTCTTCAGGATTGAGGATATAAGCACCTCTGTATTCAAATTCTTTTTTAACTTCTTCATATACTTCATCAACAACAATAACTGATTGTTCAGAAGCACAAATCATACCGTTATCAAAAGTTTTACTCAAAAGAATTGAAGAAACAGCCATTTTGATATCAGCAGTTTCATCGATTACAGCAGGAGTATTACCGGGGCCTACGCCCAATGCAGGTTTACCTGAAGAATAAGCAGCAGTAACCATGCCGGGACCGCCTGTAGCAAGAATCATATCTATATCAGGGTGTTTCATCAACGCATTTGATAATGCAACAGATGGCTCATCTATCCAGCTGATTAAACCTTCAGGAGCACCGGCTTTTACGGCAGCATCCAAAACGACTTTTGCAGCTGCAATTGTGCATTTTTTAGCTCTCGGGTGAGGAGAGAAAACAAGAGCGTTTCTTGTTTTTAATG
>ERZ1090869.1484-NODE-1485-length-10300-cov-3.996974_pt1 | contig 10300 bp, 8 predicted proteins | sample MGYA00478474_ERZ1090869 | MGnify/ENA primary metagenome ERZ1090869 (study PRJEB33644, sample SAMEA5815748) | chicken gut metagenome | biome: Chicken; feature: Gastrointestinal Tract; material: Caecum | place: Ireland | collected 2019-01-01 | study: A study of the... | reverse complement strand
AGGGACGGCTGACCACTTAGTGACCATTTTAGGGAATTTTGACCACTTTTCTAAAGAAATGGGTAAAATAGCCTTTTTTTGCGGCGATTTTGCTAAAAATCGTGCAATTTTTGAAAAACTTGAACATAATGATTTTTAAATTTGTGTTTCTGATTACAAAAAATTTTTCAGCAAATTGCAAAAAATTTAAAAAAATTAAAAAAACATTGTTTTGGTGGTTGACAGTGGTCACATTTTGTGGTACTATTAATTCACAGTTTATTAAGGGTAGTAAAAATGTTTTTTCTCACGGGCGAGTACAACCACCAGTTGGACGCGAAAAACAGAATACGAATACCTGCAAAGCTCAAAAAAGAGTTGGGCGATAATTACTATTTCGCCAAGGGTACCGACGGCTGTATTTTCATATTCCCCGAAGAGATAGCTAAGGAACAATTTGCCAAGATAAATGAGGAAAAAATGTCCGACGCGGAAAAGCGCCGCGGCATTCGTTCCTTCACAAAGTCGTTTGCAGCGGCTGAAGAGGACAATCAGGGAAGGGTGGTTCTTCCCGCAAATTTAAGGGAGTTTGCCCACATCAAAAAGGACGTGGTTTTCTGCGGAGTAGGCAACAGAGCCGAGCTTTGGGCAAAAGAAGTTTACGACGAATACTTCGCCGACGACGACGAAAACTACAACGAATACTTCGATTCCCTCGGAATTTAAAATGGGCGCTTTTTCACACTTTCCCGTAATGCTCGAAGAGTGCATGGATGGGCTGAACATAAAGAGCGGAGGGGTATATTTCGACGGAACGCTCGGCGGTGCCGGACATTCCTATGAAATTCTCAAACGCTCCTCGCCCGACGGCAGACTCATAGCCACCGATCTCGACGACGAGGCGATAACGGCGGCGACGGAGAGGCTCTCGGCCTTTCCCGGAAGGTTTTTTATTCACAAATCCAACTTCAAAAGCTTTGAACAGGTTTTGCTTGAAGAGGGTGTAGGCAGTCTCGACGGCGTGATGCTCGATTTCGGAATCTCGAGCCACCAGATAGACGAGCCCGAACGCGGATTTTCGTACATGGCTACCGATGCCCCGCTTGATATGCGCATGGACACTTCGGCGGCGCTCACCGCGGAAGAGGTAATAAACGAATACCCGCAAAAAGAACTCGCAAGGATACTTAAGCAGTACGGCGAAGAGAAGTTCGCGCCGCAGATAGCCGCAAATGTGGCCAAAGCGAGGGCGCGCGCACGTATTAAAACCTGCGGCGAGTTCGCAAAAATAATCGAAGAAAGCATACCCGCGAAATTCCGTCAGAACGGCCCTGCCGCCCGTAAAAGTTTTCAGGCAGTGCGCATAGAGGTAAACGGAGAACTCGACGGTTTGTACGAAGCCGTGTTAGGCCTTACCCGAAGGCTTAAAAAGGGCGGAAGGATAGCCGTGCTTACCTTTCATTCGCTGGAAGACAGAATTGTTAAAAATGCTTTCCGGTTTCTGGAAACGGACTGTGTGTGTCCGAAAGAACTTCCCGTTTGCGTTTGTGGAAAGAAAAGAGAAATAGAAATAATTACAAAAAAGCCTGTCGTGGCCGGCCCGAAAGAGATGGTGTTAAATTCACGTTCCCGTTCGGCTAAGCTGCGGGTAGCGCAAAAAATCGTTTAGACGATTACAAAATCGGCACAATTTTAAGGAGTGGACTATGTCAGTTGCATCATCGGTAATCGAAAGAAATACGTATTTACAACAGCCAGCACAGACCGAAGCGGCCGGCGTCGACGCAGACCGCCTTCACAATTCACGCATGAGGAATAATCTTGCCCGTCTTCTCGACCCTGCGAATACCACGCAGGATGTCGTTGCGAGCATCGACGCCGAAGGTACAAACGTCATAAGAACTACTCCCGTAGAGGTTGAGCCCGAAGAGCCGCGCTCCGCACACGACATGCTGTACGGTCCCAGGCGTGCGACAAAGGCTACCGTCACGAGGGGCATAGTTGCACAGAATACGCAGGCCGAGCGTCCGCCTGTATTCATGGTGACGAATGCGCGTGCCGACGCCGATATTTTCCGCGCCGACAACCCCATCAATGCCATCGGCGCTCTCAACGAACCCATCATCAACCGTCAGGCATATGCGTCCACGCCCGCAGAGGCGTATGCGGCCGCAAGGGCAATTGCGGCGGCAACGGCGCCTGTTGCGCCGGCGCCTGCTGTTCAGCAGATCCAGGTTCCCGAATCAGAGAGCGAGGATCTTCGTCCTACTGCTACTACGATACAGTATCAGACCATAGGGGCTGACGGCACCGTTATAATCGACAGTCCCGCCCGTGCAAAGCAGGAGGGGGAGATCGACCGCCCCGCAGAGCGCGAAGAAAATGTTAAAAAGCTCACGCTGTCAAGGCGTGATAAAACTATAATCGGTATTATAGTGGGGCTTATCATGGCCGTATTCGTGCTCATTATTGTAAACTCAGCGGTCATATCCAATCTCAACAACGATATCGACAGACTCGAGGGCATGGCGGAAACGGCTCGCACAGAAATGAGCAGCGCAGCTTCTGAATATGAAAACCTCACCTCCCGCGAAAGCATTTATAATTTAGCGGTTGAAATGGGCTGGATAGACTGAGTTCCATGCCAAAACTATTACGGAGATAATGCGTATCAAAAACAGAATAAAACAACAAGGCGGTTTTTCCGTCACTGTTCTACAAAAGAGGTTATTGTCGGCAAGTCTGGCAATAGCCTTTATTTTTTGCGTAATTATCGGCAGGTTCTTCTTTATACAGGCCGTTTGGGGCAGCGAGCTCGTTATAAGGGCCACCGACCAGTGGAACAGGGAAATACCCGTCATAGCCTCGCGCGGGGAGATATACGACAGGAACGGCGCCGTGTTCGCAGGCAACGAGAATACCTATACGGTATTCGTCCGCCCGAACGCCGTCGAAGACAAAGAGTATTGCGCCGCCGTGCTTGCCGGTATCTTCGGTCTCAGTGCTTCGTATGTCCTTGAAACCATTTCAAAGAGAGGCGTTTCCGAAGTGACGGTAACGCGCCATGTTTCGCATGAGAGCATAGTTGAGATGATCTCATATGACCTTGCAGGGGTTTATTATGCCCGCGACAACACGCGTGAATACACCTACGGCGACGTGCTCTGTCAGGTGCTCGGCTTCACTTCGGTGGACGGAACGGGCATTTCTGGGCTGGAAAAGTACTATAACGGACTGCTTGCGGGCGAAAACGGTGAGATAATGTATACCACCGATATAGTAGGAGTTGAGACGGAAAATTCCGCAATAGTCTATTCCCCCGCAAAGGACGGTTCAGGCATCTATCTCACTATCGACGCTGAAATACAGCTCGCGGCCGAACAGACCATGCGCGAAGTCTACGCTTCGAGCGGGGCGAAGTCGGTTTCGTGCATAGTGCTCGATCCTCAGACCTTCGAGATACTTGCGCTTGTGAATTATCCGTCGTACGATTTAAACGACGTGCCGCGCGACGATACTGAGGCGTTGAATACACTTTCGCGCAACAAAGCGGTAGTTGATATTTACGAACCCGGCTCTACTTTCAAAGTCATCACCGCGGCAATAAACCTTGAGGAATATTTAAACGGTAACGATGCGGCGTTCTCACCGAACTATGTATTCAACTCTTCGCGCACACGCTCTGTGGACGGAACGACGATTAAGTGTTGGTCTGACCACAAAAACGGCAAACATTCCAATCAGACGCTTGCGCAGGCACTCAACAACAGCTGCAACCCTTGCTTTACCGATATCGCCCTTTCTCTCGGCAAAGAAACGTTTTACAGCTATCTCTCAGCCTTCGGTTTCGGAAACGTAACCGGTATTGATTTTTCGGGCGAAGCCGTCGGCATGCTTCTGCCGCAGTCGCTTGTCAGGAATTGCGATCTGGCACGCATAGGCTTCGGGCAGACGATAGCCGTCACCCAGCTCCAGCTGGCGTGCGCTGTCGCGGCGGCGGTAAACGGCGGCGACTATTATGTGCCACGGCTTTTAAAGGGGGTAGTCACGGAGGACGGTTCTGTAGAGGAGATAGAAACTATTTTAAAGAATAAGGTGATCAGTGAAGAGGCCTCACGCCTTCTCGCTGAAATGCTTGAAGGTGTTGTTACCGAGGGCAGCGGCAAAAAGGCCTATATAGAGGGATATAAGGTGGGCGGCAAGACGGGCACTGCACAAAAGTATGAGGATGGCAGGATAGCTGCGGGGAAATACGTTTCGTCGTTCATCGGATTTTTCCCGTCCGACGATCCTCAGTATCTTGCTCTTATTACCGTTGACGAGCCGCAGGGTACATATTATGGCAGCGCTGTGGCGGCTCCCGCGGCAAAGGCTGTTTTTGAAGATATCATAGCCATAAAAAATATTCAGCCATATGAATAATGAGTGTGCGGCGATGCGTTAAAATTGAAACCGTGCAAAACATAGACTTGAAACGGAGACTTTGATTATGAAACTTGACCAACTTGCACATGCAGTCGGCTGTACCGGCATATTGCCGGATATGGAAATAACCGGACTTTGCACCGACAGCCGCAGGGCAAAGGCGGGAGATCTTTTTTTCTGTTACAGAGGACAAAAATTTGATTCGCACAGTTGTGTGGTGCAGCTGAAAGAGGCTGGCGGCGCCGCGCTTGTCTGCGAGAGAAAACTCGATTGCGATCTGCCGCAGATAGTTGTCGCTGACGGCAGGGCGGCTGTGGCAAAAGCGGCGCGTATCTTTTATGGTGAGGCTGTCAGGGTTTTGAACCTTGTTTCCGTGACGGGAACCAACGGTAAAACGACTACGACTTATATGCTGGATTCGATCTTCCGCGCAGCGGGCAAAAAGTGCGGGATAATCGGCACTTTGGGGATAACGTACGGCGGCCGTTTCATAGCGCCCGAACTCACCACGCCCGATCCTGTTTATCTGCATTCTGTATTGCGTGACATGGCCGACTGCGGCGTGGAGTACGTGTTTATGGAGGTTTCTGCCCACGCGCTGTACTTCGATAAGGTAGCCGGTCTTAAGTTCGAGGCTGGAATATTCACTAACTGCACGCAGGATCATCTCGACTTTTTCCAGGATATGAGCAGTTATGCTGCCTGTAAAAAGAAGCTGTTCGAGGGGGGACGATGCCGACGTTCCGTGATAAACATCGACGATGCCGTTGGCAGGGAAATAGCCCGTTTTGCTCCGTCGCCGATGACTTACGGGCTCAATAACCCTGCCGACGTATTTGCCGTGGATGTGGAGGAGAGTATAGAGGGCGTAAAGTTTATATTGAATCTTTGCGACGAACTGTATGAAGTTGAGCTTCACGTGCCCGCCGTGCACAACGCTTACAACGCCATGGCAGCGGCGACGTGCGCCAAACTTCTGGGCGTGAATATCGAAACGATAGCAAAGGGGCTAGCCGCGCTCAGAAGCGTGCCCGGGCGGCTTGAACGTGTGGGCTGTTTCAACGGGGCGCATATCTTCGTAGATTTCGCGCACACGCCCGACGGGTTGGAAAAGTCGCTCTCGTCGCTCAAAAAGCTGTGCCGGGGGAGGCTGTATTGTCTGTTCGGCTGCGGCGGCAACCGCGATAAAACAAAGCGCCCGCTCATGGGGGCCGTCGCTGCAAAGTATGCCGACTTCTGTATAATTACCTCTGATAATCCCCGCTATGAGGATCCTTACGACATCATCAGGGAGATAGAGGACGGAGTGAGGCCGTCCGGTAAGTCGTATGTTACGGTGACTGACAGGGAAACGGCCACGGAGTATGCGCTAAATCTTCTAAAGGAGGGCGATGTATTGCTTGTTGCGGGAAAGGGAGGCGAAAACTATCAGGAGATAATGGGTATAAAACACAGCTATAATGACAATACGGTTATAAAAAACATTATAGGCTGAACGGCTGAATATACTAAATATTGATGAAGACGGCAGGCGCCGCCGCAATGGCGGCATTTTTAATTTCATTTGTCCTCTGCCTTGTTTTAAGGCCGCTGTTAAAGCGTCTCAAGGCGGGGCAATATATTCTTGGATATGTAAAGGAGCACAGGGATAAGAGCGGCACGCCCACAATGGGCGGGCTGGCTTTTATCTGTGCGGCGGTCATAGTCTGTCTGATCTTCTGCGGGGTAAATTCGGTCACGGCAAACCTCACGCTCGTCATAACGGCGGGTTTCTGTCTCGTAGGTTTTGCCGATGATTTTTTGAAGATCTACCGGAAGGACAACCTCGGATTAAAGCCATACCAGAAGATAATCTTCCAGTGCGCCATAGCGGCTATAGCCGCCGCCTACTGCTATGTAAACGGTTTAACTCTGCTCAGTATTCCGTTCACTTCGCTGTCCGTCGATCTCGGCTGGGGAGTGATCCCGCTTGTCATATTTGTGTTTCTCGCAACAGTAAACTGCGTCAATCTAACCGACGGGCTCGACGGGCTCGCGGGCGGCACATCGCTTGTATATCTCTTTTTCTTCGGTGTACTCATCTTTTCAGCCGAAGGAAACTTCCACATTCTGCCCTTTGCTATGTGCGGGGCGCTTGCGGCCTTTCTGGTGTTCAACGTAAGCCGCGCCTCCGTCTTTATGGGCGACACCGGCTCGCTCGCGCTCGGTAGCTTTATAAGCTGCGTCTCGGTGTTTACCGGTAATGCGCTGTATATTCCAATAATCGGCATAATGTTCGTTGTTTCGGGAATATCCGTAATACTTCAGGTAATATACTATAAGCGGACAAGGCGCAGGATCTTTCTGATGGCGCCCGTCCATCATCATTTTCAGATAAAGGGCTTTGCCGAGAGCAAGATATCCTATGCGTATTCCGTTATAACGGCTCTGGCGGGGCTTTTGTGTCTGATTTTTGCTTGAGGTGTGGAAGGTGTATTTCAAAAATCAGAAGTTTTTGGTTGCAGGCATGTCAAAATCGGGCGAAAGTTCGGCCCGATTTCTTCTTAGGCGGGGCGCGGAGGTCTATCTTTACGACGATGTAGTCAGCGACAAAATCTCAGCGCTCATGACCGAACTGACGCTGCTCGGCGCGCACCCCGTCGACGCCGACGGCCTGGAGCGCGCGGTAAGCCTGTGCGATATTTTAGTTCTCAGTCCCGGCATCCCCATAGATAATTCTCTGCCCGTGTCGTTCAGACGGCAGGGCAAGTGCATTTTGGGCGAAGAGGAACTTGGCGCCCTGTTTTTGCGTGCGACGGCGGTGGCGGTCACGGGCACCAACGGCAAGACGACTACGGTATCCATGATAGACGGCATTTTGAAGGCTGCGGGCAAAAATTCGGTTATGTGCGGAAATATCGGAAATCCTCTCGTTGGCGAGGTGGAAAAACTCGACTTCGACGACTTCGCCGTCATAGAGATATCCTCCTTCCAGCTTGAAACGCTCTCCAGCCTGCGCCCGCACGTCGCGGTCATCACCAACATAACCGAGGATCACTTGAACAGGCACTATAACATGGAAAACTACATATTTTTAAAGAGCAAGATACTGCGCAACCTGCGCGGCAGCGAATACGCCGTATTGAATGCCGACGACAAGATCGTCGGTGCCTTTGCCGAAAAGATCAGGTCCAGAGTCATATTTTTTTCTATGAAGCCGCGCTCCGACGGCGTGTGGTGCGAAAACGGCGCGGTATACTGTGAGGGTGTGCGCATATTCTCAGTAACCGATATGCAGGCAAGCGGCACGCACAACGTATATAACGCTCTCGCTGCGATAGCCGCGGCCGAGGCGCTCGGGCTGGACGTAAAGGAGGCCGCCAGGGCCGTCTGCTCCTTCAAGGGCGTGCGTCACAGGATAGAGACGGTGTGCGAGCGCGACGGCAAAACTTACATTGACGACAGCAAGGGCACAAACGTCGACGCGGCGATAAAGGCAGTGGATTGCATGCGCCGCGAAACGGTCATGCTGCTCGGCGGCAAGGATAAGGGGTACGAATACTATCCGTTGTTCAAAAAAATAAAGGAGAGCCGCGTCGTTCACACGGTGCTTTACGGCGAAAACCGTTTCAGACTGCTCTACGCAGCACAGGAGGCAGGTTACAGCTCCTTTTCGCTCTGCACAGATTTTGAAATGGCGGTGAAACTTGCCGATCATACGGCGAAATCTGGTCAGAACGTGCTTTTAAGCCCCGCAAGCTCGAGCTTCGACGAATTTTCGGGGTACGAAGAGCGGGGCGATGCCTTCGCCCGCATGGTGAAGGGCGGAAATGAGGGGGCTTAAAATAAGCGCCGCGGGCAGGACGCGCGGCGATATCCCGCTCATCGTCTGTGTGAGCTTAATGGCGTGTTTCGGTTGCCTGATGATATATTCGGCGAGCAGCTACGTGGGGGAAGTGCAATACGGCGACAGTCTGTATTTCGTGAAAAAACAGCTCCTCGGCGTGGTGGCCGGCGGGGCGGCGATGGCATTTTTCTGCTTTTTCCCATATTATAAACTGTATAAGTTCAGGTATGCCGCCGTCGTAATCGCGGCTGTGCTTCTCGCGCTTGTATTTGTTCCGGGCATAGGCGTCACCAACTACGGTGCCACACGCTGGATAGGCTTCGGTTCGTTCACCATTCAGCCTTCTGAGATAGCCAAGTATGCCTATGCGCTGTTCACTGCCGCGTATTTTGCAAAAAATTACCGCAAGGTCAAAACGGTGCGCGGCGTGCTGCCCGTGCTCGGGGTGGGCGCGCTGTTCTGCGTGCTCGTGATTTTAGAGCCGAATATGTCCATCACCATGTGTTTGGGACTTCTCATGCTCGCGCTCGTTTTTTTGAGCGGCACCAATTTAAAGACTTTCGCATTCGTCCTCATTCCCTGCGCGCTCGCCGTGCCCGTTCTCATTATAGCCGAGCCGTACAGGCTGGAGCGCCTTTCGGCTTTTCTCGACCCGTGGTCGTCGCCGCTCGACGAAGGGTACCAGCTCATCCAGTCTTTCTACGCCCTCGGTTCGGGCGGCTTGTTCGGGGTCGGATTGTTCAATTCCCGTCAAAAATATCTGTTCCTGCCGTTTGCCGAAAGCGACTTTATCTTTTCGGTGATAGGGGAAGAGTTGGGATTCGTCGGCTGCGCGGCGGTGCTTGCCGTGTTCGGAGTGATAGTGTGGAGGGGCGCGCTTATCGCCATGCGCGCGGAAAGCAGATTCGACTGCTATCTTGCGGCGGGTATTACGGCGGTAATCGGAATCCAGGCTCTTCTGAACGTGGCGGTCGTCACCGGCAGTATACCGCCTACGGGACTTCCTCTGCCTTTTGTGAGTTCGGGCGGAACGTCGCTGCTCATGTTCACCTGCGCTACGGCGGTACTTCAACGCGTGGCGGCAAAATCACAAAGGCAGGCTTTCGGCCATAAAATGTATTGAATACATAACGGCATTACGCCGCTACGGTGTGGAGAGAAAATATGAGCAGATACATAATAGAAGGCGGCCGCCCCTTGGAAGGGCGAATAAGGGTGAAGGCAGCAAAAAACAGCGTATTGCCGCTGCTCGCGGCAAGCATACTTACGCAGGAGGAAGTGACTCTTAAAAACTGTCCCGAAATTTCCGATATAAGAAACATGCTTAAAATACTCGCCGGTATCGGCTGCGTCATCACGCGCGACGACAGAGGCGGTATCACCATAGATTCGCGCGACATATACTGCGACGCGATACCGTGCGTGCTCGCAAAAGAGCTGCGCTCGTCGATATTTTTAATGGGTCCCATGCTGTCGCGCATGAAAAAGGCGAAAATTTCCTATCCCGGCGGGTGCGAGATAGGTATGCGCCCGATAGACATACATCTGTCGGGGCTGAGGGAACTGGGAATTACGATAGACGAAGAGAGCGGTTATCTGGACTGCGACGCCACAGGCGCGCATTCCGCGCAGATACTTCTGGATCTGCCCAGCGTGGGCGCTACCGAAAATTTAATGATGGCAAGCGTTTTCACGCGCGGCGTCACGGTCATAAGGAACTGCGCCAAAGAACCGGAGATTTCCGACTTGCAGAATTTTCTGAACGCCATGGGCGCGAGGGTTTCGGGAGCGGGGAGCAGTATGATAACGGTGGAGGGAGTGGAGCGGCTGCACGGCGTAACTTACACTCCGATTCCCGACAGGATAATAGCGGGTACATATATGATTGCGACCGCCATGTGCGGCGGCAACGTCACGCTCGACGGAGTCGTTCCCGAACACCTTTCTTCGCTTATAGCGAAAATGTCCAAAACCGCTTGCAAAGTTATATGCAAAAATGATAAAATATCGGTAAGAAGCAAGGGCAGGCTCAAATCGCTCGAAAGAATAGATACGATGTACTATCCGGGC
>ERZ1090869.1483-NODE-1484-length-10304-cov-16.813543_pt1 | contig 10304 bp, 7 predicted proteins | sample MGYA00478474_ERZ1090869 | MGnify/ENA primary metagenome ERZ1090869 (study PRJEB33644, sample SAMEA5815748) | chicken gut metagenome | biome: Chicken; feature: Gastrointestinal Tract; material: Caecum | place: Ireland | collected 2019-01-01 | study: A study of... | reverse complement strand
TTATTACACTGTTTATTGTGCCGAAAAAATTAAAGCGTCTTTAAAAACTCCAGCACCTCGGCGGGGTTCTTGTCGGGCGAAACGCCCGCCTTTGCATACACGATGACGCCGTTCTTTATAACGTAAGTGGTGCGTATGGTGCCCACCGTCACCTTGCCGTAGAGCTTTTTTTCGCCCATGGCGCCGTATGCGGCGTGCACCGACTTATCGGGGTCGGACAGCATTATAAATGGCAGCGAATACTTTTGCCTGAACTTTGCGTGCGATGCCGCCGAATCTTTGCTTACGCCAACAACTTCGGCGCCCAGCGTCTTAAACTGCCCGTACAGCGCGCCGAACGCGCATGCCTGGCGGGTACAGCCGGGGGTGTTATCCTTGGGGTAGAAGTATAAAACGAGCGTTTTGCCGGCAAAGTCCGAAAGCGAATACTGCCTGCCGCCGTCGTCAGAAAGAGTGAAATCGGGCGCCCTGTCGCCAACGTTCAACATAAAAAACCGCCTCCTTGAAATGAATATTTCTTTTTATTGATTATACCTCATCCGCGCCGCGCTGTCAACAGCAGGCGCCGAATAAGGCGCCCTTTAACAAGTGTGACTTGACCGCATTCTTGGCGCCCCTTTAATAGTGGAGAAAACTCTCTCAATGATATATTACCAAAAATACCATAAAATTTGCAATTACCCGCGGCATATGCCGCGGGCAATTGCACTATTCAATACAGAAAGCAAGCAAAATTTCAAGCATTTGCGCGTTTCTGCTTTACGCGGCCTATCAGCCTGCGCACAAGCTTTACCAGCTCTGAGAGCACTATCACGCTGAACGCCATTGCAAACACCTTGAGCCAGTCCAGAATGTTCAGGCCGTTGGTATCGAACACCGTGCCGCCAAACTGCGTTATTATTATCTGCAGTACAAACGTGCCTGCGAACACGGCCAGCATTATGTGGTTGCTTAAAAAGTTTTTGAATATGCTGTTGTTGCCCAGCTCCCTTGAGTTGAAGGCGTTGAACAGCTGGAATAGCACGAACAGCGTGAACACGGCGGTGCCGTTGTGCCCTTCCTCTATGCCGAGGAAGTTGAGCGCGTACTGGAGCACGATAATTACCGTCATATATACGCCGTTGACGACTATGCGCGAGAGCATATCCTTTGAAAGTATGCTTGCGTTCCTTGGCGTGGGCCTGCGGTCCATGAGTCCCTCGCGCATGGGTTCAAGGCCGAGGGTGACTGCGGGAGGGCCGTCCATTATCAGGTTTATCCACAGCATCTGCAGTGCGGTGAAAGGGTTGGAAATCGGCAACACGCTGCCGAGAACTACGCACACGAACACAATTAACATGGACGAGAGGTTTACCGTAAGCTGGAACTGGATGAAGCGCTGGAAGTTTTCGTAAATGCCCCTGCCCCACTGCACGGCGGTGACTATGGTGGAGAACGAGTCGTCCAGCAGCACTATGTCGCTTGCCTCCTTGCTGACTTCGGTGCCCGTTATGCCCATGGCAACGCCTACGTCTGCATTCTTTATGGCGGGGGCGTCGTTTATGCCGTCGCCCGTGACAGCAACAACGTTGCCCTGCGCCTTGAGCGCCTTTACCACGCGCATCTTTATTACGGGGGTGGAGCGCGCTATAACGCGTATCTTTTTGATTATTTCGTTAAACTCGTCCTCGGGCAGATCCTCAATATCCTTTGCCTCTACGGCGATATGGTCGTCGTCCAATATGCCCAGCTGGGTGGCTATCGCCTTGGCGGTTATTATGTTGTCGCCCGTGAGCATCTTTATATCTATGCCCGCATGGCGGCAGCGCTCCACGGCGGCAAACACGTCCGCGCGGAGAGGGTCGGAGATGACCACAAAGCCATCGAAGGTCATGCCGCTCTCCACAAGGGCGCGCTCCTGCTTGAAGTCATATTCGCGCTCCAGTGTGCGGTGCGCAAGCCCTATCACCCTGCCCGCCTGCGCCTGGTAGCCGGCAATTGCCTCCTCCGCCGCATGCCTGTCTTCGGGGGACATGTTGCACATGGCAATTATCTTTTCGGGGCTGCCCTTGGTATACGCCACCTGCGCGCCGTTCTGGCTTATAACGGTGGTCATGTTCTTTGTTTCGGAAGAGAAGGGATAGCGGTATACCTGTTCGTACGCGCCCCTCACCTCTGCATACGCCACGCCCGACTTGTGCGCCGCAACAAGCATTGCACATTCGGTGGGGTTGCCTATGAACTCGGGCTTGTCGCCCGCAAAGTGCACGTCCGCAGTGGAGTTGACGCAGAAGTTTACCATCATGGCGCTGCCTGCGGGCACTTCCGAAGGGGAAAGGTGCGTGTTGCCCAGCTGCACGTCGGTCACGGTCATTCTGTTTTCGGTGAGCGTGCCCGTCTTATCCGAACAGATGACGTTTATGCAGCCAACCGTTTCGCAGGCGACGAGCTTTTTGACCAGCGCGTTCTGCCTGGACATCTTTATTATATTTATGGCAAGCGTGACGGCGACTATAGTGGGCAGACCCTCGGGCACGGCGGCGACTATGAGCACGATGCTGTCTATGAACGCCTCGGAAAACAGCCCGAATATCTGCGTGCCGCTCATTCCGTCGAACCCGCGCACGATTATTTCTATTATCTGAACTATGAAGATGAGCGCGGCGGCTATGGCGCCCACGGTGGTTATAAGCTTGCCCAGCTTGCCCAGCTTTTCCTGCAGGGGAGTGCTGGACTTATCCTGGTTGGTGAGCTCGCGCGCGATCTTGCCGAATTCGGTGTTGTCGCCCACGCCGGTAATTACCGCCTTGCCGCTGCCGCCCGTTATAAAGCAACCCGAATACAGCATGTTGTGCCGTTCGGCCACCGGCGTATTTTCAGCGGCGCACACAAACGCGGCGTCCTTGTGCACGGCCATGCTTTCGCCGGTGAGGGCGCTTTCGTCAGACATGAGCTGCGTGCTCTGTATCAGCCTGCCGTCGGCGGGCAGCTTTGCACCCGTTTCAACGCACAGTATGTCGCCGACGACCACCTCGCGCTGGGGGATCATCTGCACCTCTCCGTTGCGGATGACCTTTACCAATGTATCTTCGCCTATGCGCGACAGCGCCTCGAACGCGCGCGCGCTCCTATCCTCCATCACCACCGTTATGGTGACGGAAAGAAGCACGGCAACGACTATGCCTATGCACTCGATATAGTCGAATTCGCCGCCCGTAGCCGCACTTACGGCCTGCACAATGACCGTTATCGCCAGCGCGACGAGCAGAATGATGAGCATGGGCTCGCACAGGGCCTCTAAAATTCGCTTGAAGATGGACTTCGGCTTTTCGCGCGTGAAACGGTTTTCGCCGTGTTTTTCGCGGCTGGCCTGCACTTCAGCGGCAGAAAGGCCCTTGTCGGGGTCTGTGCCCATCTGCGAAAGCACGTCCTGCGCGGACTGAATGTACTCCTTCATGGGAACCTCCGTTTAGCATTTTATAAATTAAAAAAATAAAAACATTATTATTTTTATAAAAATATTATTATTTTTTTGCGCGGAGCTATGCTTCTCCCTGTCATTTCGACTAAGTGAGCAAGGCGAACGCATGGAGAAATCTCTTTGATCCTCGCCTTGTCGACCTTGAGATTTCTCGGCTTCGGCTATCGCCTCCGCTCGAAATGACAAGGTGGGTAATACTTCGCCCTTAGTCGTAAGGAGCCGCAGGCGACGGAATAGCTATTGTTCGCCGTAGGCGCAATAGCATCAATGACGGACAGGCATTAATTCTATACATGCGCTCATTCAAAAAACATGCCGTTGATTGCGCCATATTGCGGGTGCAATTAAAAAAGCCGCACAAAAAAATACCCGCAAGCTGTTTAAGCTTACGGTAAAAACGAAAGACCCCGTATAAGCTATTTTTACAGCGTATACGTGAGTCTGGTGAATTTAAGGCAGGCCAGGCAAAATTATCTTTTGCCACGATGTTGGTTTACTGCCACGCGCAAAGCAGCGCGCCTACTACTCCCCCACGGGATTAAATTGTACCTGTATATTACCACACGGGCGACGGAAATGTCAACCAAAAAATTGTAAAATTTTGGGCAAAGCCGCACTTTTGAAAAATTTATTTTTAAGGCAACCGAAACGCGCCGCGCTGCGCGCGCCGTAAATGCGATTGCCCCGCATATATGCGCCAACAAATGTGCAAATTGCGCTTTACCCCGCCGGGGCGGCGCGCTCACCTGTTCAGCAGTATGCGCTTTGCGGCTGCCACCTTGTCCTCCTCCTTGGGGGCGGGTTTTTTAGCCGCGGCTATGGGCACAGCCTTTTCGGGCGCGGGCTTTGCGCTCCCGCCTGCGGGGCTGCAGGTATACAGTTCCGCGCAGGTGCCGTGCGGCAGGAACGCCTGCTTTATAAAGTTTGCCGCCTGCGCGCAGTTTACCACCCTTTTTACGCACTTTTTTTCTATTCTTCCGCCCGAAAATACGTAGAACGTAACCTTGCCGTAGTTCAGGTTACCCGAATACGCCCAGCCGTTTACTATAAAGCCGAACTTTGCGGGCGTGGCCTTTACGTCTGCAACGGCGGCAAGGGGAACATATTCACGCGCGCCGCTCTTGTGGCAGAGCACAAAGTAACCGTCGCTGCGGTAGGCTATGGTATAGGGCGGCGCGGCAGCCGAGCACACGTCTGACAGCGCCCTGTGGAAGACCAGCACGCACAGCGCGGCGTCGGCGACGATGAGCAGTACCGCAAGCACCCAGAACAGCGCGGCATAGCCCTGAAAGAGGCGGGCGCTTAAAAACTGCACGAGGACGAGCACGAAAATATTTATGAGTATGGCCAGCAGCACCGAACCGGTGACCGCCTCCTTTTTGTTTATGGCCACGCGCCCTGCAAGCGGCGTGATCCGAAGCCCGTCTTCCGACATATGTTTTACTCTCCCGCAGGCAGAAAATTTCAGGGGCAGCCCGTGCGCCGCCCTGCGACTGTCTGCAATTTACGCTTACAGAACAATTTTAGCACCGCGGCAAAAATATGTCAAACGGCGGAAAACCGTGCAGGCTGTGCAAAATTTTATGCATTTTATAAAAAAACAGCGCTTGCAAGGGCTTTTTAGGGGTATTTGGCGCATGCCTGCGCCCAAAAAAATTTTTACGCACCCGCCACATAAAAAAATATCCCCCGCATGCGGCATGCACGCACGCCGTACGCGGAGAATAATAAAATGCCTGTGTAAGGGCGCCGCGCGCCCTGCAAAACCAAACGAAAAGCGGCGGGGCGTCAGCCCGCCTTTTCCACGTCTATCAGAGTAGTCACTCCCTGCTTTTCAAGGCTGTCGTACAGTTCTTCGCCCACGTTTATTATCTTCATGCCGGCGGCGCCGAGCTTCTTCCTTGTGGACAAAAGAAGCATAAGCCCCTCGTTGGTCAGCTTGCGCACGTTGCCGAAGTCCAGCGTAAGCTTTGTGACCCCGCCAAGGTTCTCCTTTAAAAACGCCTCGGTGGCGGGCACGCATTCGGCGCACATGTCTCCGCTGAAGCTTACGTTTAAAACGTCGCCCTGGCGGCTGCAGTTGATATCCATCTTTACCTCCGCGGCGCAACCGCGCCGCAATTTTTACAACGTTATGCTAATATACATTATACGGGCACATTTGTCAACACTTTTGCGGGGCACTGCCGCCCTTTGTGCCTTAAGAACGCGGCAGGCACTATATTTTGTGTAATATATAAACATTATATGCATATATTGCGGCGGCGGGCACGCATGCCCTCGCGCGCGACACTTAATATAGCGCGCAGAAAAAGGGCCGTGCAGGTAGCACAAAAGCTTGAATTTTTTTAAAATTTTTTTGATTTACCCCTTGACAAACGCTTTTGCGATGCTATAATAAAGGTACAAAAAGATAAAAGCAAACAAAAAATGTTAGCGCTAAACATTTTGCCAAATAAACAAAAAGAGGTTAAAGATGAAATTCAAGTAGCCCCGAAAGGGGGTCAATGTTATTCGAAGAGCGGACAGCTGAATGCGTACCGCCCGTTAAAAATAAATTGAATAGCAAGGCAAGGAGGTAAAAGACTATGAAAAGAAAGTTTTACTTCTGCAAAGCTACTACGAATCTCAGGAGGGTAGTCCAATGAACAGTCATACCCGGGAGACCTTATTCTGAAAACACGGTTTTAATTTCGCAGGGATTTGGATCGGTTTTCGGAAGATCGGGTACGGAAACTTACGAGGCCATGGCTTGAAAACAGCCGAGGCGAAGCATCCCGCAACAATGAAATAAGCCTGCTTTACTCCGGCGGCGAAGATTTAAAAAGTCCGGCGATAAGTTTTTAAAGCTCTGAAGGGAAAACTTTCCCATTCCGGATAAGGAAATTTTGAACGACGGGGAATTGAAGGCAGACAGCCCGACAATTTAAATTTTTAAAGCAGAGGCAAAAAGGGCCCAAGGCATTGTTAAAGGTTACTTCCTCTCCCCTTTTGAAGGCCGTGCCGCGCAAGCGGAAAGACCGATGGAACGCAAACTAAAAGATTCACCTGTATGGCGTTTGCCGCAAGTGCATAAAAAAAGCACCGTATAAAAAGCGGAAGCGGGTCTCGGAATTAAAATTTAATAACTTTGAATACAATACCTGCACAGACGTAATTGTGCAGGTTTTTGTGCCCGGACTGCCGGAACAAATCGGGGAACGGGCGCGCCCCTTCCCCCCGCCCGGTATGCGGAGCCGGTCGAGATAAGGGCCACAAAAATAAATAACGCGGCAGATGCGCACGGCCATGGCGCCGCACGGAAACAGGTTTTACGCCTACATAGTTTGCAAAAGATAAATTTTAAAGTTTCTGTGTATCGCGGACGAGCGGACGGCATCAGATAATGTGCGGATAATCTGTCTTTTAAAAAGAGGCGTGCAGCCTGAACAAACCAACTTGTTCCATTGCGGAAAAAGGAGGCAGCGTAAAATTCCTGCGCATGACGCGCAAACTTTTAAGGAACAATACAGACGGAATACAGAAAAGTTTCCTGCCTGAGCGCCCTTAAAGGCGCGTATGAGGATGAAAGCCCGGTGCGCGGGATGTGCGGGGTGATTGGGTGCCCGCAATCACGCACGAATCAATCAGGCGACGTTCATTTAAAAATATTCTTATTTGCAAATGAACGGTCTGTACAAGGCATCCCCCTCGGGATGTAAAAATTCCGAGGGGGATGCTGTTTTTTTGTATTGTTTATAGCGATAAGTTTGCCCTGTAGGGCAAACGCGATAAGTGATGATTGCGCTTTGCTGCGCAAGTTAAGAGTTTCCTTGCGGAAACGTGATAAGTGATGAGCGGGCTGCGCCCGCGTGATATAAGTAATGCCGTCCGTCATTGACGCTATTGTGCCTACGGCAAACAAGCCTTCACTATTAGGGGAAACGGCACGCCTACACCAGCTGACAGATTATGTTCAGGTCGCTCTTTATGCACAGCGACCTTTCTTCTATCTCCAAGGGGGCAAAGTTGTCTTCTGCATTTATGCACGCATAGCGCGCTTTTTTGTTGCGGTAAGTCATGTCGATGAACGGGTATTTTATTATGCCCGGCGTATTCATGCCCACGCCCAGCTCTAAAAACAGCACGCGTTTGCCCGAATTTTGGGCAATGAAATTTTTATAGCGCGCGCACGCGGCATGCCAGCCCGCATCCTGCACAAAGCTGTCGTCTATGCGGAGGTTTGTTGTCATATACCCGCCGCATACCGGGCAGCGAGGCACCAACGCCGAAGGGATCTTAAGGTCTTTCTGCTCCTCCGCCATGGCCTTTACCTGTGCGTAATTATCGTAAGTTTTGTTGTGGCAGGGCTTTTCGCACCGGAACAGACCGTAGTCGCCCTGCGTGTAAAACAGCCGCTGCTTATCGAACCCGGCTATCTGAAAGCGGTGGTCTACGTTTTATGTATTACAAGCAGCATGTGCACCGCCACCGTAAAGCGCGAAGATATCTTCATAATCACTCCTTGAAACAATGCAAAACTGCCGCGGTTGCGGCATATGCGGCGCCCTTTTGGAAAAAGCAGAAAAATGTGCCGGAATTATCAGTCCATTATGCCCTTTTCAAGCTCGTCCAGTGTGAGCGAAAAGGCGGGTATGAAATTTTCCATAAAATAGTCTGCCGAGCGCAGCCCGCGGGCATATATGTCCTCGCGGATGGACTTTTCTGCCTTTTCAAACTCGGTGTTGCCGCAGCGGCGCTCTTCAAGGCACTTTATGTATGCCGAAAGCCTGTCCGCCGCCTTTACTATCTTCCATTCGGCGCTGCCAAAGTCGGCCTTTACATATGGCGAAAGCGCCTGTTCCAGCTCTGCGGGCAGGGTGGAAAGCAGCCTGTCGCACGCAAGCCCCTCTATGTCCTTATACGCGCCCGTGATGGAGCGGTTGAAGTACTTTATTGGCGTGGGCAGGTCGCCCGTGAGCACTTCGGGGCACTCGTGATACATGGCGTACAGCACGCATTTGCCCTCATCCACGCAGCCGCCGAAAAGCTTATTTTCTATTATGGCAAGGCTGTGGGCGATGAGCGCCACCTGCTGCGAATGTTCCATTATATTTTCTTCGCGCACCGAGCGCATCAGCGACCAGCGCTTTATATACTTCATTCTGTCCATAAGGGCATAAAAATTGTACATTGCATACCTCCCGCCCGCCAAGCGGGCGCGCTGCGCCGCACGTTGAGGCTGCGGCGCGTTACGCAATAATTATAATACATTTTTAACGCAAATTCAATTGACTTGCGGACGTTTTTGCCATATAATTTTTAGCGAAGGGCGGGCGGCGCATATGGCGCGCGCGGCCTTATTTACAAATGAATACCGTCGGGGGTGCCTGCGGCATATGCGCACGGCTGAGATTATACCCTTTGAATCGGCAAGGTAATGCTTGAGCGATAGAACATTGGCCATATAATTGGGTCGCTTTATTTATTTTGCACGGCAGAATATTTAAGGCGGCTTTTTCTTTTCGGCGGTATGGGCCGCGCGACATGCGCGGCAGGAGGTTTTATTTTATGTTTTCTTCAATGCTGGCTTTCGGCGACCTTTTAGGCGACGCCGTAGGCTACTTCACCAACTTTGAAACGGTGACCGACAGCTGCCGCACGGTGATGCTGTGGCTGGCAATAGCGCTGATAGTTGCCTTTATTGCCACTAAGATAGCGCTTTACGCCACGTTCAGGGCGCGCACGGGCGGCAATGCCGAAGTTAAAGACGGCCGCCAGGCGACCGCCAACAAGGTGGCGCTGTTTGTGGCGATAGGCTACGGCGTGCTTGCCATAGCGGTGTTTGTTACCTGCTACTTTTACGACGTGAGCACGGGCGAAGACTCGCTTGTGCCCATCACCTTCTTCCCCCTGCTTGTGTTTTTGGTGGTTGCGGTGGCAAGCGGGATAGCCGTTGCCGTAAAGCCGCTTAAAACGGTGAAGATAGTTGCCGTATGCCTTTCGGGCGCGGCGCTGATTGCGGCGGTGGTGTGCCTGATAGTCTACTACTCCACGGGCGACGCCGGCGAATGGAACGGCGTACAGCTTACCACGGGCGACCAGGTGGGGCTGTATGTCAGCGCCGTAGCGCTGCTCGCCGTGATAATAATCGTTTCGTTCATAGCCGACAGGACTAAAGGCTTCGATACCCGCGCAATAACCTTCGGCGGAATATGCGTGGCGCTATCCTTCGCGCTGTCGTACATAAGGATAGTGCACATGCCCATGGGCGGCTCTATAACGCTGGCATCGCTGCTGCCGCTTATGCTGTACAGCTATATGTTCGGCTGCAAAAAGGGGCTTGTGACGGGCGTGATATACGGCGTGCTGCAGGCCATTCAGGACGCATGGATACTGCACCCCGCACAGTTTGCGCTCGACTATATAGTGGCGTTTATGGCGATAGCCCTTACGGGCTGCATGCGCAACGTGGCGGCGCTGCAGGGCAAGATGCGCAGCCAATTTGCGATAGGCGCGGTGCTTGCGGGAATTGCAAGGTTTGTTTCGCACTTCTTTTCGGGCGCGTTCGCATTCGGTTCGTTCGGCGCGGGCTACGCCGAAGATTACGGCATATCCGTGCTCGCCAACCCCTACATATATTCGCTGATATACCAGTCTATGTATATAATACCCGAAATGATAATAGTAATAGTTGTTGGCGTGCTGGCGCTGTCTTCGGGCAACCTGCGCAGGCAGATACTGCGCTACGGCGAATTTGAAAAGCGCGTGCAAAATGTGCCTGCCGAAAATATACCTGTAGAAAGTTAAAACAACTATAGTCCTACAAATATATAGTTTTAAAAAGCGGCGGCGCGCCCACAGG
>ERZ1090869.1476-NODE-1477-length-10343-cov-8.138705_pt1 | contig 10343 bp, 9 predicted proteins | sample MGYA00478474_ERZ1090869 | MGnify/ENA primary metagenome ERZ1090869 (study PRJEB33644, sample SAMEA5815748) | chicken gut metagenome | biome: Chicken; feature: Gastrointestinal Tract; material: Caecum | place: Ireland | collected 2019-01-01 | study: A study of the... | reverse complement strand
CCCTGCCCCCGCCCCGGGCGACGGGAGGAGGAGTTCCCCTTCGAGGTAGACGGGGTGGAGGCCGCCAACGCCCGGGCGGCCTTCAAGGTCCCCGACGCCAATGACCGGGCCGCCGCCTTTGCCGCCGCCCGGAGCCTGCCCCCCGTGGGGGGCAGCGACGCCCACGACGCCAGGGAGGTGGGCAACGCCTACACCGAGCTCACCGCCGAGGCCCTGACTGTTCCCGCCCTTCGCGCCGCCCTGGCGGCGGGGCGGAGCCGGGCGGTGCTGGCGCGGAACACCGCCCATGTCCGCAAGGGCCTCAGCCAGTGGACCAAGGCCCTGCGCCGGGGGGGCCTCCTCCGCCTGGGGAAGGCGGCGGCCTACGTGTGCTGGTGCGCCTGGCTGGACGTGACGGACCGGCGCTGAGATGATTTTCGCAAGCTGATACGCTGATAAGAGATCTTTTTTCACAGGAGGTCAAGCCTATGTCTCTGCTCACCAAGGGCATCGGCCTTGCCAAAAAGGCCAAGCACCGCTTTCAGGACCAGATCCGGGAGCGGACACCGGTGTACCTCTCCCCTGTCCGCCGCATCGAGCGGGTGGCCACGGAGGAGCGGGTCTGCGCCATGACCTTTGACGACGGGCCCTGCCGCCTGCCGGCCAACCCCGACCACTTCCGGGGAAAGAGCCTCACCCTGGTGCTGGCGGAGACCTTGGAGTACTACGGCGCCAAGGGCACCTTCGACGTGGTGGGGGACACCTCCGCCAACTACCCGGACAAGGCCGGCAAGCACGGCTCCGCCTCCTGGGGCGGCGTGGCCTACGACCACTACCCCGACTTCGGCAAGGACGACCAGGGGGGCGCCCTCCACTGCCCGGAGCTGATCCGCCGGCTGCTGGCAGGGGGCCATGAGATCACCAGCCACACCTACTCCCACGTGCTCTTCGGCTTCAAGCCCCTGGTCTACGGCCGGCGGAAGTACCTGAAGGGCCTGGACCCGGTGGTGGCGGACTTAAAGCGCCTGCACCAGCTCATGGAGCGGGACTACGGCTACCACATCCGCCTGAGCCGCCCGCCCCACTATGTGGACGGCATCCGGGGGGGCTTTACCAGCTACGACGCCTACGCCCTCATGGGCTACCAGTATATGGCCGCCAGCTTCGACGGGGCCGGATGGCTGCCCCTGGACAGCTACGAGGCGGAGGTGGAGGCCACCTGGCGGCCCATGGAGAAGATACTGCTGGAGGACCCGGACTACTTCCGGGGCCAGATCATCTTCCAGAAGGACGGGTTCAACATGGCCCGCCGCACCCCGGTGGCCGACGGTCTGGGCAAGCAACTCCAGCTCCTGACGGACCACGGCTACAAGGTGGTCACCGTATCCGAGCTCCTGGAGCAATCTCCCTTCCAGGATGTGCTGCCGGACAGCGACATCGGCCGTGCGGCCCGGCGGCTGCTGGGCCTGGGCTGGTGCGTGGCCTACCAGGACAATACCATCCGCCCGGACCAGATTCTCACCCGGGGAGAGCTGGCCATGATGGCTTACGGCTGGGAGACGGCCGCCGCCCGGATCGCCCTGGTCCGCTCCGGCAAGGCCCCCTTCCGGGACATGGCCCCCCGGCACCCTTACGCCGCTGCCGCGGTGCTGGCCAGCGAGCTGCGGGCGGTGACGGCGGTGGACGGCCGCTTCCGCCCGGAGGACCCGGCCACGGCCCAGGAGCTGGCCCAGTTCTGCGCCACCCGCCTGGGAAAGACCCCGCCTTTGGAGGAGCGAAAGTCCGTGACCCGCGGGGAGTTCTTCCTCCTGGCCGCCGATCTGCTGGGCGGCGGAGGGGCAAAGTAGACGTTAAGACAGGCGGGAGGCCGACGCATCAGCGCCGGCCCCCCGTCTGCTTTTTGCCGTTAAGCCTCTGTCTTCTCCAGGGCGGGCAGCTCCTCCCGGCCCTGCTCCACGTACCACTGGGCGTTGGCGATGGTGTCCGCGGCCTCCTGGTCGGTGACAGGGCGGACCACCTTGCCCGGCACCCCCATCACCAGGGACCGGGGCGGGATCACCTTCCCCCTGGGCACCAGGGCCCCGGCGGCCACGATGGAGCCCTCCCCGATGACACAGCCGTCCAGAAGGGTGGCCCCCATGCCGATGAGGCACCCGTCCTCCACCGTGCAGCCGTGGAGGATGGCGCCGTGGCCCACCACCACGTTTTGCCCCAGGATCAGGGGCTGGCCCAGTTCGCAGTGGAGGACGCAGTTGTCCTGGATGTTGGACCCGCCGCCCACCCGGATGGGGCCGGCATCCCCCCGGAGGACAGCCCCATACCAGACTGTGACGAAGGCCTCCAGCCTTACGTCCCCGATGACAGAGGCGTTTTCCGCCAGGCGGGCGGAGTGGGCGATATCCGGGGACATGCCCCGAAGGGTACGCAGGATCATGGCGGATGATCTCCTTTCGTCTCTTTTAGAAAAGTATACCTCCATTTTTCTCCTTTGTACATACATGAAATGATCAATGACTGCCGGGGCGAGAATGTGCCGGCCGCCGCGGCAGGGCTTTGCTTTCGGGATCTTGACTTTCCCGGGGAGAACTGCTATGATAAGCCAAAATTCCGCCGGGCAAGCGCCTTGGCCCCTTCTGCCGGGTTCGTGGAAAGAGCGGGCTGGAGGCGTATTTTTGTAAAGGGAGGAATGCTTTATGTTCCGTGAGATGCGCCGGGGCCGTCAGGCCCGGCCCAAGGAGATGTGCGAGGCAGTTCTGAGCCGTGGGAGCCACGGAGTCCTGGCCCTGGCCGGGGACGAGGGCTACCCCTACGCGGTGCCCATCAGCTACGTCTATGAGGGCGGGAAGCTCTACTTTCACTGCGCTAGGTCCGGACACAAGCTGGACGCCATCGCCCGCTGTCCCAAGGCGTCCTTCTGCGTGGTGGACCAGGACCAGGTGGTCCCCCAGGAGTATACCACCTACTTCCGCAGCGTCATCGTCTTCGGGACCATCCGGGTCTTGACCGATGACGGGGAGAAGCGGAGGGCCATCGAGGCCCTGGCGGTAAAGTACGCCCCGGAGGACAGCCCGGAGGGCCGGGCCCGCTACATCGAGAAGGACTGGGCGCCCCTGTGCATGCTGGAGATGACCGTTGACCACCTGACGGGGAAGGAGGCCAAGGAGCTGGCCCGGCAGCGGGGAGAATGACAGGGGAAAAATAAAAGAGCAGGGCCGCCCTGCGGGCGGCCCTGCTTGCGTTTTAGGGGAGATTACTTCAGGTTGAAGAAAGCCTTCATGCCGGGGTACTCGGCGATGTCGCCCAGCAGCCCCAGCGGGGCGGCCGCCCCGCTGGGGTCCCCGCACTCTGATTTGACATGCTCGGCGGAAATGAATTCCGCCTGCGCCAAGGTTTTCGCCGCGGCGAAAACGCTTGTACGGCGCTCACGCGCCGCCCCATCTGCGATGGGGCCCCGGAGGAGCTGGGCGAAGGAAAGAGCAGGGCCGCCCGTAGGCGGCCCTGCTTGCATTCTTGGGTAGATTACTTCAGGTTGAAGAAAGCCTTCATGCCGGGGTACTCGGCGATGTCGCCCAGCTCCTCCTCGATGCGCAGCAGCTGGTTGTACTTGGCCACGCGGTCGGTGCGGCTGGGGGCGCCGGTCTTGATCTGGCCGGCGTTCAGGGCCACAGCGATGTCGGCGATGGTGGCGTCCTCGGTCTCGCCGGAGCGGTGAGACACGATGGCGGTGTAGCCGGCCCGGTTGGCCATCTGGATGGCGTCCAGGGTCTCGGTCAGGGTGCCGATCTGGTTGACCTTGATGAGGATGGCGTTGGCCACGCCCTTCTCAATGCCGGTGGCCAGGCGCTCCACGTTGGTGACGAACAGGTCGTCGCCCACCAGCTGGACGCGGTCGCCGATGGCCTGGGTCAGCATGGCCCAGCCCTCCCAGTCGGTCTCGGCCATGCCGTCCTCCAGGGAGATGATGGGATAGGTGTCGGCGAAGCGCTTCCACATATCCACCAGATCCTGGCGGCTGAGCTTGGTGCCGGACTTGGGCTGGATATAGCACTGCTCGTCCTCGTTCCACCACTCGGAGGAGGCGGCGTCGATGGCGATCTTGAAGTCCTCGCCGGGCTTGTAGCCGGCCTTCTCGATGGCCTGGACGATGACCTTCAGGGCGTCCTCATCCTTGGCCAGGTTGGGGGCGTAGCCGCCCTCGTCGCCCACGCCGGCGGCGGGGGTGCCGTTCTCCTTCAGGACGGCCTTCAGGGTGTGGAAGACCTCGGCGCAGCGGCGCAGGGCCTCGCGGAAGGAGGGGGCGGAGACAGGCATGATCATGAACTCCTGGATCTCCACGTTGTTGGTGGCGTGGGCGCCGCCGTTGAGGATGTTCATCATGGGCACGGGGAGCTGCTTGGCGTTGACGCCGCCGATATAGTTGTACAGGCTGGTGCCCAGGCTCTCAGCGGCGGCCTTGGCGCAGGCCAGGGAGGCGCCCAGGATGGCGTTGGCGCCCAGGCGGCCCTTGTTGGGGGTGCCGTCCAGGGAGATGAGGGCCTTGTCGATGGCCACCTGGTCCAGAACGTTCATGCCCACCAGGCACTCGGCGATCTCGCCGTTGACGTTGCTCACCGCGGTCTCCACGCCCTTGCCGTTGTAGCGGCCCTTGTCGCCGTCCCGCAGCTCGCAGGCCTCGTAAATACCGGTGGAAGCGCCGGAGGGCACGGCGGCGCGGCCCATGGTGCCGTCGTCCAGATAGACCTCCACCTCAACGGTGGGGTTGCCCCGGCTGTCCAGTATCTCGCGGCCGACAACGTCAACGATCTCAAGCATCTGCTTCATGGGAATCAATCTCCTTTCAAATTGCGGACGGGCTGTCCCCGTGCACGGGCGGCCCGACGGCCTCCCGGGGCCCGATGGCCAGGGGGGAAGAGAAGGGGGACGGCGTCCGCTGGTATCCGCATAAAATTATATGTAGTTCCCCTGATTTTGTCAAGACAAGCCCCGATAAATCCAGGAAAACCGCATCTTTTCTCCCATTCCGCCAGAAAGAGGGAGCGGCGGGGGAGGGGAGGCCGCGATTTTGACGGGAGGCCCCTCCCTACAGCAGGCCCATGGACCGGAAGAGGAAGGTGATGAGGAAGATGGTCCCCAGGGACAGGCCGCTGGTGAGAGCCACCAACTGGGCCGCCAGCTCCCCGTCGGAGCCCATCTGCTGGGCCATGGTGAAGGAGGACACCGCCGTGGGGGCGGCAAAGAACACCATCAGGGCCGTCAGCTCCACCCCCCGGAAGCCCAGGGCCACCGCCGCCGTCAGGGCCACGGCGGGGAGGAGGACCATCCGGGCCAGGCAGGTCCAGACCAGCACCCTCCGGTTGCGGTGGAGGCCCTCCAGGGACAACGTGGCCCCCAGCATGGTGAAGGCCAGGGGCGTGGCCACCCGGGACATGGTGGCCACCACGTCCACCACCATCGCCGGCAGGCGAATGCCCAGGAAGAGAAGGACCAGGGCCAGGGCGCTGGCGATGATGAGGGGGTTTGTCACGATGCCGCAGGCCAGCTTTTTCCCGCTGACCCGGCCGCTCCCCTCCGGCCGCCAGTACTCCAGCAGCAGCACGGCGATGACGTTCATGGCCGGCACCACCACCGCCGACAGCAGGGCCGCCACGCCGGCGTTGCCCTCGCCGTAGATGTACTCGGTGACCGCCAGGCCGAACATGACGAAGTTGCTCCTGACGATGGCCTGGACGACGACGCCCACCTGGTCACGCCGGTGGACGAGCCGGGGGACGATCAGCAGGGACAGGGCCAGGGACAGGACCAGCCCCGCCGCCGCAAAGGCCAGGATCTCCACACTGAAATCCTGGGCCAGATCCACGTTGTAGATGTTGTAAAAGAGCAGACAGGGCAGGAACAGGTGAAAATTGATGGCGTCCACCCGCCGCACCAGGGGCCGGTCCGCCATCCCCGTCTTCCGCAGAATGACCCCCGAGGCCATCATCACCAGCATGGGGAACACGACCCCCAGGGCCACCAAAAAGCTTTCCAATCTCCATCCCTCCGTAGGCCGGGACTCCGGCAAAATGCAAATCCATTCTACCATATGCCTGAAAAAAGGCAACGGCGTATTTGGAGGCTTCGCAAAATGAGGATTGATTTTTTACATGATTTGCCATATAGTGTAAAAGGTAAAGTTTTGATTTCTTCCCGCAAAGGAGGACCTTTTCATGAAGAGAAAGACACGGGTCGGCCTGGTGACCAGCGGCGGCGACTGCCAGGGATTGAACGCCGCCATCCGGGGCGTGGGCAAGGCCCTGTTCCAATATGTGGACAACATCGAGATCTTCGGCATGTACGACGGCTACCGGGGGCTCATTGAGAACGACTACAAGTTCATGGAGCCCAAGGACTTCTCCGGCATCATCGCCCAGGGCGGCACCATCCTGGGCACCTCCCGCCAGCCCTTCATCCCCGGCAAGGCCATCGTGGACAAGGAGGGCAAGGACGTGATGCCCGCCATGCTGGACACCTACAACCGCCTGAACCTGGACTGCCTGGTGGTGCTGGGGGGCAACGGCACCCAGAAGAGCGCCAAGCTCCTCCACGACGCCGGCATGAATGTCATCACCCTGCCCAAGACCATCGACAACGACATCTACGGCACCGACGAGACCTTCGGCTTCCAGTCCGCCGCGGATATCGCCACCAACGTCATCGACTACATCCACACCACCGCCCTGGCTCACAGCCGGATCTTCCTGGTGGAGGTCATGGGCCGGGACGCCGGGTGGCTGACCCTCACCGCCGGCATCGCCGGCGGCGCCGACGTGATCCTGATCCCCGAGATCCCCTACGACATTGAGAAGGTGGCGGAGACCATCGAGCGGCGGAAAAAGAAGGGACGGACCTTCTCCATCGTGGCGGTGGCGGAGGGCGCCGTCTCCAAGGACGACAAGGTCCTCTCCGAGGAGGAGCGCCGCCGCCGGAAGGACGCCAACCCCTACTCCACCATCTCCTACCGCATCGCCGACGAGCTGGAGAAGATCACCGGCCAGGAGGCCCGGGTCACCGTCCCCGGCCACTACCAGAGAGGCGGCCCCGCCTGCCCCTACGACCGGGTCCTGGCAACCCGCTTCGGCACCGCCGCCGCCCGGATGATCATGGAGCAGAAGTACGGCTGCATGGTGGGCATCCAGGGCGGGAACATCGTCCACGTGCCTCTGGAGGAGGCCGCCAGCCGGACCAAGTTCCTGCCGGTGGACCACCCCCTGATCCAGACCGCCCGGGACGCCGGCACCGGCTTCGGCGACTGAAAAATGAGCCTGTCGAAAAAGGCTGACGCCTTTTCCGCCAAAGGGGATTCGCTGCGCTTGCGCCTCGGCCCCTGGCGGGTCCTGCGACGCTCGCTCCGCGCAAAGTGTTTTTCCGACGTACACGCCGCCGGAAAAACGATTTTATCTTCTTTCGCCGCCTGCGGGCGGCGAAACTCTGCGAGGCTTTTGCGACATACTGAAATGAGCCGTCCTGTTTCTAACCGGACGGCTCATTTTTGCGAGCAAAAACGGAGGACGCGATCCGGGATCGCGTCCTCCGTCGTTTTTCAGATCGACGCCGCTCTTTTACATCAGCTTGGTGGTGAAGTACACCAGCGCGGCGAAAAGCAGGATGCCCAGCACCCACAGCAGGTAGAAGGACGCGGCGGGGAGCAGCAGGGTCACCACGATGGACAGGGCCCCCGCGGCGCAGGCGGCGTAGAGCACCCGGTAGTCGCACTCGGGGGTGAACACCCGCAGGCCGCCCAGCTTGCCGCCCTCGGTCTGGACCCGGCGGATCAGGCCGGCCAGCACCACCAGGGCGATGACCACCAGCACGGCGCACACGATCACCGGGACCCGCCACGTGCCGGACACTCCGTTGCCGCAGACCCAAACGGAGAAGAGGGACCCGGTCAGGATCACGGTAGTGGCGAAGCACTCGTGCTGGAACAGGAAGTACACCAGCCCCAGCAGCGTCAGCACCGGGACGGCGATGCACATGGCTGTGATGCCCCGGTTCTGGTCAAAGAACCGGGTGATGACCCAGCCGGAGACCGCCAGGAAGGCCCCGATCCCGGCCACCCAGGTCATGGCGGTTCGGAGCTTGGCCTGGTTCCGCTTGACCACGGCCACCACGACCCCCGCGACCAGCATGACCAGGCCCAGCCAGACGCCCCAGCGGAGGATCCGGTCCCACAGGAGCAGGGAGGAGACGGTGCTGGCGGTGTAGAAGCGCTGTACGATAAAGAGGTAGCACTCAGCGGCAAGGCCCAGAAGGAAGACGTTGAAGACCCGGTGCAGGGCCTGGTTCTCCATCTGCTGCCGCTCGGCCCTCTTTTGACTGATTGGTTTTTTAGACATTGTATCAAGAACCTCCGAAAGGATTCTGGGGAAACGCTCAGGGGAAATTGCGCGACGCAACGTTTATTCTATCAGATTTCCCCGCGAATTGCAAGATAAATTGACTTTGAATCGCGGGAAACCTCAGTTGATCTGCCGGCGGCGGGAGAGGTTGATGGTGCCCTCCTGCATGTCGGTGATCATGTCCAGGCTGCGGCCGGTCCCCTCCGCCACACAGGCGATGGCGTTCTCCGCCACCACGGTGGCGATGCCGGTGCGGGAGGAGATGAGCTTGTCGAAGCCGTGAATCAGGCTGCCGCCGCCGGTCATGACGATGCCGTTGGTGGATACGTCCGCCACCAGCTCCGGGGGCGTCCGCTCCAGCACGGAGTGGATGCTCTCCAGGATGCGCTCCGAGGGCTCCTCGAAGGCCTCCAGCATCTCCGAAGAGGACACGGTGATGGTCTTGGGCAGGCCCGTCAGCAGGCACCGGCCCTTCACATCCATGGTGATCTCCTCCTCCATGGGGTAGACGCAGCCGATGGCGATCTTCATCTTCTCCGCCGTGCTCTCGCCCACCAGGATGTTGTGCTTGCGGCGCATATACTTGACCACGGCCTCGTTGAACTGGTCCCCGGCCACCTTGATGGAGGCGGACTCCACCACGCCGGAGAGGGAGATGACGGCGATGTCGGCGGTACCGCCGCCGATATCCACCACCATGTGGCCGTCGGGCTTGGTGATGTCGATGCCCGCGCCGATGGCGGCGGCCACAGGCTCCTCAATGAGGTAAACCCGGCGGCAGCCGGCCTGGATGCCCGCGTCCACCACGGCCCGCTCCTCCACCTCGGTGATGCCGGAGGGGACGCAGATGATGACCCGGGGCTTGAAGATCATGAAGCCCGCCACCTTGCGGATGAACTCCCGGAGCATCCGCTCGGTCATGTCGTAGTCGGAGATGACGCCCTCCCGCAGGGGGCGGATGGCGACGATGTTGCCGGGGGTGCGGCCCAGCATCTGGCGGGCCTCCTCGCCCACCTTCAGGAGCTTGCCGGTATTCTTGTCCATGGCCACCACGGATGGCTCGTTGAGAACGATGCCCTTGCCCTTGACGTAGACCAGAACGGAAGCGGTACCCAGGTCGATACCGATATCTTTCGCGAACGCGCACATAGTTTCCACCTCGTATTCTCTATTTTAGGCAAATTGCTTGCTTGTACTCTAAAAAATCATTATACCGGGCCATTCCAAATTTTGCAAGCAGTTACCATAACTTTCTTTCCTCATTTTTGTCCAAATTCTAAGGCAAAACAGGCCCCTGCCGCCGTCTTTTGGACAAATCCAGGTCACGTCCCGTCCTCCTCGGGCGGCCGTCCGCCCGCCAGGGCCGCACAGACCACCGACGCCGCCCCCGCATCCATCAGGGTCCAGGCGCAGGCGGCCAGGGTGCTGCCGGTGGTGACCACGTCGTCCACCAGCAGGAACCGCCGCCCCGCCGCCAGCTCGGGCCGGGGGACCAAATAGGCGGCCTCCACGTTCCGCCGCCGCTCCTCTGGAGATTTGACGGTGGACTGGGGGCGGTTGTTCCGGGCTTTTCGGAGGATTTTTTCCGCCTCTACACCCCAGACCCTCCCCGCCGCCTCCGCAAGCAGCCGGGCCTGGTCGTAGCCCCGGGAGAAATTCCGCCGGGCGCTGACGGGGACGAAGGTCACCGCGTCAAACCGCCCGCCCAGCTCCTCCGCCGCCGTCTGGGCCAGGAGGCGGCCGAACACCGCCGCCCGTCCGGGCTTATTCTGGAACTTCAGGGCGTGGACCCCGTCCACCACCGGCCCGGCGTAGTAGAAGGTCACAGCGCAGTCGAAGCCGTCCACGCTCCGCACCGTCTCCCCAGGACCCCGGTAGGGCAGGGCCTTGGCGCACCGGGCGCAGACCTCTTTTTCCTCGTCCCCCAGGAGCGCGCCGCAGAAGGCGCACATTGGAGGAAAAATGATATCCAAAATTGCCGCTGGG
>ERZ1090869.1474-NODE-1475-length-10365-cov-3.475073_pt1 | contig 10365 bp, 8 predicted proteins | sample MGYA00478474_ERZ1090869 | MGnify/ENA primary metagenome ERZ1090869 (study PRJEB33644, sample SAMEA5815748) | chicken gut metagenome | biome: Chicken; feature: Gastrointestinal Tract; material: Caecum | place: Ireland | collected 2019-01-01 | study: A study of the... | reverse complement strand
TGTCGGAGTGGGGCCTCTTTCGATGATCTCGTCGCCGTCATAGATGTAGCTGTCGATGTAACCGTTAGTCTTGTTGAACACTATCTCGAAGTTGTCACCGGTTACGGTAAGCTCGGTATCGGTCTCGCTTGCGCTAATGTCAGGCATCTGCGATACATCAAAGGAAACAGTCTCGCTGTCGCACTCGACGTCAAACTGCTCAAGCGCTATTTCGTATCCCGCGTCCGCCCAAAGCGTATCCTCGCTCAGGCATGCGTAAACGGTGAGCAAAAACTCGCTCTCCGGCTCTATCTGCTCCGGCATGTTGAAGGGTATCTCTACAGTGACTTCCTCCATGGGTGCGCAGCTGACTTCAAACGTTCCGCTGTCCACAACCTCGCCGTTGCACAAAAGCTCGTATCTGTAATCGTAGTTGTCAAGGTCTGTGAATCTGAATTCGTTGTACACGTTCACCGACTTGTTGTCTGCGCTCAGCGCCTCATCGGCGGTAAACCACACCGACTGGTAAACGTACTTGACCTCGTAAGCCTCCGGCTGAACCGTTCTGTTGGAGCTTATAATTCCGTTCTGGCAGAAGTCGCCGCTGTTCGGGTTGTCGCCCCAGCATCCGCCGAACGCATAGTACATGCCGTTGCCGTAGTAGTCAAAGGTGTTTTCGGGTATTTCGGTGAGTATTGACTGGTCAACGTAGTCCCAGATGAACGCACCCAAAATGTTGTCGTAGCTTCTTATTGCCTCCCAGTACTCATACAGGTTGCCCGTCGAGTTGCCCATTGAGTGAGCATACTCGCAAAGCAGGTAAGGCATGTGGTTTTCCCATGTTCCCCTTGCGGCTACGTCCTCAACCGTGGAGTACATGGTGCTGGCGATGTCAACGCCTCCGCCGCTGCCCTGAGACTCAAAGTGAATCGGTCTTGTCGGGTCGCGCTGCTTGAGGTCTGCTATGCAGTCGAGGAAGGTCTGCTTGCCGGCGATGGGTTCGTGTCCTATAGACCACATGATTATGCAGGTTCTGTTCTTATACGCCGTGGTATGAGCCATAATCCTGTCCTTTATCACGTTTGAGAAGGAGTTTTCGGTGGTTGACGCATCGACGGCGTAGTGGGTTTCTATATTGCACTCGCCCATTACAAGCAGTCCGTACTTGTCGCACATGTTGTAGAACATCTCATCATCGGGGTAGTGAGAGGTTCTTACTGCGTTTATGTTTAGGTTCTTCATCTGGATGACGTCCGCTTCCTCAAGCTCGGCGGGCACGTATCTTCCCGTCTCGGGGTTGTTTTCATGCCTGTTTACGCCCTTGAGTATGAGCGGTTCGCCGTTTAAAAGAACCGTCTGATAGTACTCGTTTTCGGTTGTGCCGACTGTCGGGTCAAAGGTTATTTCCCTGAATCCGAGTTGCTGAGACATACTTCCGTAATATCCGCCGTCCTCGTCGTAAAGCGATATCACAAGCGTGTACAAATAGGGGTCTTCATCCGACCACAAGTGCGGCTCGTCAACCTTTCTTTCAAGCGAAACTGTTGTCTTTTCGCCGCTTGCAACGCTCGAAACAGCCTTTCTTAAGGGCTTGTCATAGAACAACTGGTTCTTATCGGCGTCATAGAGCTTTACATCGACGTAAAGCCGGCGTTTTCCGATGTCGTTTATGGTGGTGTTTTCTATCTCGACATCAAGCCTCAGCTCTGCGTCTACAAAGTCGTCGTCAAGGTCTGTGACAACAGTATAGTCAGACATCCTCACCGGAGTGGTGGAGTAAAGATAAACGTCTCTGAATATTCCGGCAAGTCTTAAAAAGTCCTGATTCTCGTAATAGCTGCCGTCGCACCAGCGGTAAACCTTTACCGCAAGGAGGTTGTCCTTGCCGTCTGCGTTCAGGTAAGGCGTTATGTCGAAGTCGGCTGCGTCAAACGTATCCTCGCTGTAGCCGACCTGATATCCGTTTACATACACGTAGTATGCGGACTCAACGCCGCCGAAGGATATGAACACCCTTCTTCCCTCTGTTATCCACGATTCATCGACGTCAAAGGTGTAGCGGTAAAATCCCACGGGGTTTGTGACTGTGGGCACGTCGGGTGCAAACAGCTTTTCGTTTCCGTAAGCTCCGCCGTCCCACGGATAGGTGTAGTTTGTGTATATCGGGAAGTCAAATCCCTGAGTCTGCCACGATGCGGGAAGTGTTACGTCCTTAAATCCGCCGTAGTATGCGTCGCTCGAGGAGTAAATCCTGTCCTCGCCTTCATACGGGGGTGCGGCGGACATGTCGTATGACGGCTTATAAAATTCGTTCAGAACGCCCGCAGCCTCCGCGTCGTCCTCGTTTTTATAAACCGCAAGCTGCCACACGTTGTCCTCACCGGTCAAAAGCTTATAATAAGCGGAATCGGTGCGGTCGTAGCTTATTGCGCCCTCAAGCGCTTTCTCAACGCTGTCAAATATGACGGTGTTTACCGAGTGATAATCAAGCGTGTTGATCCTGACTATATCGCTTTGGCTGACATAGTTGCCGGACGCGTCCTTAGCAAACGACTTTCCGGTCCATTCGTTGCCGGAAAATATCGTCTGCTCAACGTCCGTAGAGATGAGATCGCCGCTTGTAAAAGCCGCGTTATAGCTCCACGGGTCCTCTGTTCCGCAGGAGGAAAGAACCGCCGCAGACAAGACCACCGTCGCCGCAAGCGCAAGTCCGGTTTTGATACTTTTGATCTTCATATCAAGCCCTGTTTCCAAAAATAAGGGATCCTTTCTTAAAAATTTTACGAACCGCAGACGCAAAACATCACCTTGCGTCCACAGTCCGCCCCAATGTAAATGCTTCCATACACCATACCCGCAGGTATAATATATTCATATATAAATTATCACATATTTTACCCCCATGTCAATAAATTCGGCGTGATCTTAGCCATTTACATGCTAAAAATCACGCCGCAAATTTTGTGCATATTACATATATGCGTCTGCGCTATCCGTGAAAAGCCTTTGCGGTTTCAAGGGCAAGGCGCATCATTTGAGTAAACGAAGTTTGTCTTTCCGCCGAGGTTGTAGCCTCTCCGGTCAGAAGTGAGTCGGACACCGTGCATATTGCAAGGGCGTTTTTATGCGCTGCCGCTGCAACCATATACAGCGCGGCCGCCTCCATTTCGACAGCCATCACGCCCATTGACGCCCAGCGGTCGTTTGCCTTCATGCCCTGCGGCAGTCCCGTCTCATCGGTGTAAAACGTGTCGGAGGAGAGTATATTTCCCACGTGATAGCGGCAGCCGAGCTTTTGAGCCATGTCCGTGCAGGTCTTTAAAAGCGCGTAGCTGCACGTAGGAGCAAGCGTTCCGGGGAGTCTGTACTGTCTTGCAAAATCGGAGTTTGTCGATGCGGACATCGCTATAACTATGTCACGCAGCTGTATGTCCTTTTGCAAAGATCCGGCAGAGCCTATGCGGATTATGTTCTCCACGCCGAATATGTTGTAAAGCTCATAGGAGTATATGCCCATCGATGGCATGCCCATGCCGCTCGCCATCACCGAAACCCTCGCGCCTTCATACGTTCCGGTGTAGCCCTGTACTCCCCTGACGTTGTTCACAAGAACAGCGCCCTGCAAAAAGTTCTCGGCGATGAATTTTGCCCTCAGCGGATCGCCGGGCATTAAAACCGTCTTTGCAAAGTCCTCCGGTCTTGCGCCTATGTGAGGTGTAGGATATAATGCCATTTTAATGCTCCTTTCATTGTTTCATATTATTATATCATGTTTAAATATATACAAGCATGCAAAAGGGTTGTTTACAGATTACTCTGCCGCCCGAAGCTCATTTACAAGTTTTACCACTCTGCTTGTGCCGAGCCTGTCTGCGCCAAGCTCCAAAAATCTCTCTGCGTCCTCAAGGCTTGATATGCCGCCCGCGGCCTTTATCTTCACCCACGGCTTAACATGCTCCTTAAAGAGCGCCACGTCCTCAAACGTAGCTCCGCCGGTTGAGAATCCGGTTGACGTCTTAATATAGTCTGCCCCCGACCGGCAGACAATATCGCACGCCGCGATTTTTTCTTCGCGGCTCAAAAGGCAGGTTTCGACTATCACCTTCAGGATTTTGCTCTCGCACGCCGCCCTGACGGCTTTTATCTCGTCTAAAACCGCGTCATGCATGCCGCCCTTGAGCCAACCGATATTTATCACCATGTCGATTTCGTCCGCGCCGTCCTCGCACGCCTGTCCTGCCTCAAAGCATTTTGCGGCGGTGGTGCTGTAGCCGTTCGGAAAGCCTGTCACGGTGCAGATCTTCACCCTTTTGTCCGCATATTCGCACGCCCGTCTGACGTAGCATGCGGGTATGCATACCGATGCGGTTTTATACTCTATGCCCTCGTCGCAAATCTTTTTTATGTCATCCCATGTTGCGGTCTGAGACAAAAGAGTGTGATCGACGTGGGCAAGTATGTCGGATACGTTTTTTCTGTTCATGCTCTTATTCCCTCTTTTCAAGCAGATATCTATCAATTAAAATATACCTTTTCCGCAGCGGAAAATCAATAGCCGCAGCGCCACGAAGGCATGTGTGCGGCGGTGTTTGACAAACGGGTTTACATAGGTATAATATTAAATCATAGAACATTTACGGAGGGATGTATATGAAGAGACTGACAAAAGCTGCTTTAAGCATTGGGCTTTGCGCGCTCATCCTCGCTGGATGCGCATCAAAGGAAGAGCCGGAGCCAAAAGAGCCGATACTCATAACTCCTGACGAGTACATGGCTCAGATGCAGGAGCAGGTTGTAAACAGGACGCCGAGCCTTGCCACCGAGAACATGTTCGGCACGGATTACGGCACCATTGAAAAGGTCAGCTACTACTCCACCACCCTTGAAAAGGACAGAAACGTAAACGTGCTGCTGCCGGCGGGGTATGACGAGGACGAGCGGTATCCCGTGCTTTATATTTTGCACGGCTACTGGGGCACGGAGGACTCAATGGTCTACGGAAACGACAAGACGGTTGAAAACGTCGGAAACGCGATTGCAAACGGCGAGGCAAAGCCGATGATAGTGGTGTTCCCGTACATATTCGCCTCAAAGGACATGGATGTGGTTGATGCGATGAACGACGTCAGCAACGCCGCCTACGACAACTTCATAAACGACCTTGTCACAGACTTAATGCCGTTTATAGAGGACAACTACTCCATAGCCACCGGTCCTGAAAACACTGCGATAACAGGCTTCTCGATGGGCGGAAGAGAGTCGCTGTACATCGGTTTCACAAGACCCGACCTGTTCGGATACGTCGGAGCTGTCTGCCCTGCCCCCGGAACATGCCCCGGGCTGATTGCGGAGGACGACTTCACGTTCGAGGGAAAGGACAATGCGCCGTGGCTGCTCATGATAACCGCAGGCTCTAACGACGGCGTTGTCGGAACCGTGCCCTACGGCTACAACGACATATTAAACAACAACAACGTAACGCACATCTGGCAGGTGATAGACAACGGCGGCCACGACCAATCGACAGTGACGCCGCACATGTACAACTTCATCAGGATGATATTCAAAGCTGAGTAACCGGGCAGCAAAATACCGGACGGCAAAAACCGTCCGGTCTTTTTTATGCGCATTTGCGCTTTATGCGTTTACTTTTTGTCGCCTTTGTCCTTAAAAATGCCGGTCAGAAGGTACATAGCGCCCATTATGACGGCTATGACTATAAATATGCCGAGCATTCCTATTCCCATTATGCCGAGCGAATCTATAAACGCTTCGAGGTCAATGTTGAAATCTTCAAACATAAATCATACCGCCTTTCATTACTGAACCAAAGTCAGGATGAGTCCGCCGGCTATGACTGATGCTATCTGTCCCGATACGTTTACGCCGACTGCATGCATGAGCAGGAAGTTCTGCGGATCCTCCTTTAAGCCCATGCGGTTTATGACTCTTGCGGACATCGGGAACGCCGATATTCCGGCAGCGCCTATCATGGGGTTGATCTTCTTTTCGCGGGGCAGGAAGAGGTTTATAAGCTTTGCAAGCAGCACTCCGCCGACGGTGTCGAATATGAATGCAACCAGTCCCAAGCACATGATGAGTATGGTGTCCCAGGCTAAGAACTGATCAGCCTGCATCTTAGTGGCCACGGTGAATCCTAAAAGTATGGTTATGAGGTTTGCAAGGACGTTCTGAGCGGTTTCGGACAGGGACTCCAAAACTCCGCACTCGCGGATGAGGTTTCCGAACATCAAAAATCCGACCAGCGCCACCGACTTAGGCGAAACTATACCCGCTATTATGGTTATGAATATCGGGAAGAGTATTCTTGCGGTCTTGCTTACACTTCTCTGGCGGTAGGGCATCCTTATCATGCGCTCTTTTTTGGTGGTGATAAGGCGTATTACCGGCGGCTGAATTATCGGCACAAGCGCCATATACGAGTACGCGGCGACAACTATTGCGCCTATATATTTTGACTGCAAAACGTTTGCCACGAATATCGACGTAGGTCCGTCCGCCGCACCTATTATCGCTATGGAGGCCGCATCGTTAAGCTCAAAGCCGAACAGACTTGCCATGCTTAAGGTGAAGAATATTCCGAACTGCGCAGCCGCTCCGAAAAGTATCAGCTTGGGGTTTGACAAAAGGGGCGAGAAGTCTATCATCGCGCCTATTCCTATGAACAAAAGCAGCGGGAAAAGCTCGTTTGCTATTCCTGCGTTGAACAAGACGTCTATGGGTCCCTCTTCGCCGCCCTGCGTCACCGCTCCCGAGTTGGGGAGGTTGACCAAAATCGCTCCGAAGCCCATAGGAATAAGAAGTGACGGCTCCATCTTTTTGCATATGCCGAGGTAGATGAGCAGTCCTCCTATCACCCACATTACGATCTGCTGCCACTGAGTTTCAAGCACGTTGGCGAACAGATCAAGTATCTGTTGCATATCTTTTTCATTCCTTTCGATCTTTCAGGGACAAAAAAATGACCTTTATCATGACATGCAAAGCTTGGCACATCACAATAAAAGTCTTGCCGTCGGATTTATCCCTTAAATCAGATGCGGATGAAAATCTGACGGCTTCCCGCCGGAATTTCCGCTATCGAGATGTCGCATCTGATCACAGACCGCGCCGCGTTTTCACACAATGCGCAAGGCTGCCGGCTACTCCCCTTTGTTGCACTAATAATCATATGGTATTTGCGCCTGTATGTCAAGTGATTTTTTAAACAAAAGTGAGCGCCGGCTGCCGAATTTTCTCCGATAAGGGCTTTTTCAGTCCGCGCTGCCGCCGTCCGGCGAATCGGGGACGGATATCATTATGCCCATGCTGCCCGAAGAGCCTGCAATACTCAAAACCACACCGTCGTCGTTTTGATACATTGCACCCACCGAGACGTCGTTTGAGGAATACTCCATCTTATAAAATCCGGCGTCGGGAAGGCTGTCAAGATACCCTTCAAGCTCTCCGTCCTCCACATCGGTGAGCGACACCACAAACCTCTTGTACTCGCTCATGTCCATTACGGACTCCGTCCGCCCGAAATCAGGCTTCGGGATGAGTGCGGTGAACTCGTTTTCCGGCCACTCGCTTGTGTACTCGGTGGTGACCTTGGACAAGTCGGGCGTAAGATAGGTGTACTGCGCGCCCTGCACGACTTGCAGGCTATCGCATCCCGCCGACAAAAGCATGCATGCGGCAGCCGCCACGACAAGCAGCGCCATATGCGCAGACAGCCTGTTTTTTATGCTCTTCATCTTCTCATCGTCTCCTTTTTGCGCCTTATGTGCGCGCAAATCACAGCCATGGCGGCAGCCGCTGCAATCGCCGCTGTTATCAGTATCAGTGCTGTCGGGTCAAACCCCGACGAATTAAGCTCTATAGCCGTCATGCCGTCGGCATACCCTATCACGCCTTTGTCCCTCTCGCGCAGAACCGCAGCCACTATGCACACCGCAGCCGCACATACAGCCGCTGCAAGCGCCGCAATCGCCGCACCTTCTTATACCTCGCTTTACTTAGCATCACTATTTAGCATTGCTAAGTATATTGATATGATACCACACCGCATTCCTTATGTCAATACAGGTATATCGAAAGCGTTTCATGCTGTGCACGAAAAAAGCCGAGAGGATATAATCCCCTCGGCCAAAGCGCTGTATATATTATTTAAACCTTCTTTACAAACAGGCAGCGTATTGCATTCAGAACAGCCAGCACCATAACTCCGACATCCGCAAACACCGCAAGGTACATGTTTGCAATACCGACCGCGCTGAGAACAAGGCATATAAGCTTTATGCCTATGGCGAAAACTATGTTTTCGTATACTATTCTCAGGCACTTGCGGGATATGCGTATGGCTTTTGAAATTTTGAGCGGGTCGTCATCCATAAGAACCACGTCGGCAGCCTCTATAGCCGCATCGGAACCCATGGCGCCCATTGCAATTCCTATATCGGCTCTTGAAAGCACCGGAGCGTCGTTTATGCCGTCGCCGACAAACGCAAGCGTTCCGCTTCTGCCCTTTCTGCCGAGCAGCTCCTCAACCTTTTCAACCTTGTCGGCAGGCAGCAGCTGACTGTACACCTCGTCAATTCCGAGGCGGGACGCAACCTCATTTGCAACCTTTGCAGAGTCGCCGGTGAGCATTACGGTTTTGTTCACGCCCGACTCCTTGAGCGCAGCAATGGCCTTTTCGGAAGTCGGCTTTACTATATCCGATATCACTATGTGTCCGAGGTACTTTGAATCCACCGCCATGTGTATGATAGTTCCCGCGCGGTGGCAGTCGATATACTCCACGCCGAGCCTCTTCATGAGCTTGTCGTTTCCCGCCGCAACGCTCTTTCCGTCAACTACGGCCGTCACGCCTTCTCCGCTTATTTCATGGATGTCGCTCACGCGTGACATGTCTGCGACTTTTCCGGTGCGCTTGGTATACGCGCGCTGAAGGCTGCGGCTTATCGGGTGGCTTGAGGATATTTCCGCAAGAGCGGCATACTCTATCAGCTCATCCTCCAAAATCGGGCAGTGGTGCATGGCATCGACCTCAAACTTGCCCTGTGTCAAGGTTCCCGTCTTATCAAACACGACTGTCTTTGCCTTTGAAAGCGCTTCAAGGTAGTTTGAACCTTTTACAAGCACGCCTTCACGGCTTGCTCCGCCTATTCCCGCAAAGAAGCTGAGCGGTATGCTTATTACAAGCGCGCAGGGGCAGCTTATTACCAAGAAGGTGAGCGCGCGGTATATCCACGTTCCCCATGCCGCCGTGCCCTGAGCTATCAGCCCCACAAGCGGCGCTATCAGCCCCACAAGCGGCGGTATCACGGCAAGCGCAACCGCGCTGAGGCATACCGCAGGGGTGTAAATCCTTGCAAAGCGAGATATGAAGTTTTCGGGGCGGGACTTGCGGGAACTTGCGTTTTCGACAAGGTCGAGTATCTTTGATGCGGTAGACTCGGAAAACTCCTTTTCGGTCTTTATCCTGAGTACTCCGTTCATGTTTATGCAGCCGCTTATTGCGCTGTCGCCGGCTTTTACCGTCCTCGGCACGCTTTCTCCCGTGAGCGCACAGGTGTCAAGGCTCGACTTGCCCTCCGTGACGACGCCGTCAATCGGTATCTTCTCGCCCGGCTGAACGACTATGATGCTTCCCACGTGGACTTCCGAGGGGTCAACCCTCTCCAAAACTCCCCCGCGCTCTATGTTTGCATAGTCGGGGCGTATATCCATAAGCTCGGTTATGTTCTTGCGGCTTGCACCGACGGCGTAGTCCTGAAACCACTCGCCCACCTGATAAAAGAGCATAACCGCAATCGCTTCAACGTAATCGCCGTTCTCATAAACCGCCAAAGCCATTGCTCCCACCGTGGCACCCGCCATGAGGAAGTTTTCATCAAACACACTTCCGTTTATTACTCCCTTAACGGCTTTTTTAAGTATGTCCGCTGCGATTATGAGGTATTCGACAAAGTATGCCCCGCACGTCACCCTTCTGCCCGCGGCGCCGAACGTGTTGTCAAACGTCTGTGCCGGCAGAAATTGCAGCACAAGCATTATCACTGCGCAGATAAATATCCTCACCAGCATTTTCTTCTGCTTTTTTCTCAGCGTGATGTCTGACCTCAGCTTTCCCAAGGCATACATCACTGCCGCCGCAACCGCAACAACTGCAAGCAGACAATCAACTATAATTTCCTGCACATTTATCCCTCCGTATCACGTCTTATCAGGCACGTCTTGTCAGCAGTATATCTCGCAGTCCGGCTCTACTTTCTTGCACGCCTTCGCGACGCTCTTCATGACCTCGGCAGGCTCCTGACCCTGTTCAAACTCCACAATCATCTTTTGTGTCATGAAGTTTACCGTCGCACTCTCGACACC
>ERZ1090869.1472-NODE-1473-length-10370-cov-6.233156_pt1 | contig 10370 bp, 10 predicted proteins | sample MGYA00478474_ERZ1090869 | MGnify/ENA primary metagenome ERZ1090869 (study PRJEB33644, sample SAMEA5815748) | chicken gut metagenome | biome: Chicken; feature: Gastrointestinal Tract; material: Caecum | place: Ireland | collected 2019-01-01 | study: A study of... | reverse complement strand
TTTTTAAATTGCCACCGGGGCGGGGGGGCTTTTTAATATTTAAAAATGGGGCCTTGGGGGGGGGGTGCCGCGCCGCCGGGTTCGGGGGGGGCGTCCCCCGGGAAAATTGATATTAGGGAGAATTCATTCCACCGAACGGAGAGACCATTTCTCCCCAACGAAGAACTCCTTCTCCCTAATATCTCACCGCTGCGCCTCAGCCGGCGGATCCAAGATCCGCCGACTGAGAGCAGTCAAATCACTGGCTGAGCAGGCCGGTGTAAGCGGCAGCGTTGTCGGTCTTCACCATGTTGATGGCGAAGGCGTCGTACTGATCGGGGTTGCCCAGACGGTTGGTGATGTTGGCCTCGGTCTGGCCGTCGCCGCCGATGTAGTCGACATTCAGGTTCAGCAGGTCGTCGTACTTCTCCAGCAGGGGCTGATAGGTGGCGCTGAGGAAGTTATCAGCGGCGTTGTAGATGTTCAGCCACACGTTCTTGGTGGGGTGGGCGGTGGCGTCCAGCTGGTTGGAGACGGGGGCGTAGGTCACGGTGGAGTCCAGGAAGTCCTCGTAGTTCTCCTCGGTGACGGCCACGTTCAGGGCGTAGTAGGAACGGGAGGCCTCGTCATAGTAGAACACGTCGTCGCTGAGCACGTTGCCGGCGTCGTCCTCGGTGCCGATACCGGTGTCAATGTCCACGCCGTCCAGGGCGTTGCGCAGCACACGGAGGGTCAGGTAGGCCTGAACGTCGGCGTGCTGGCTGATGGTTCCGCCGTAACCGTCGGCGATGGCGGCCACAGCGTCGGAGTTGGCGTCATAGCCGAAGGTGGGGACGCTGTTGGCGCTGGACCAGGCGTTGAACATAGCCATGCCCATGCCGTCGTTGTTGGAGGCGATCACGTCGATCTGATCGCCGAAGGAGGCGGACCAGGTGTTGATGGCGTTGCCGGCGGTGGCGGCGTCCCAGGTGGCGCCGGAGGAGTTCTTCATCTCCTGAGAGGCCAGCTCACGGACGGTGTAGGTGGTGCCGTTGATCTCCAGGGTGCCGTCCTGCACGATGGTGGAGGAGCCGTCGGTGTTGGTGCCCACAGGATCGCTGTTGATGGCGCCGTCCACCTCAACGCCGGTGCCCAGAGCGGCACGGACGCCGCGGGTACGGGCGATGGAGTCGTTGTGGCCGATGTCGCCGATGGCCAGCACGTAGCCGATGATGCCGTCGCCGTTGCGGTCGATGTCGTCGATGTTGGCCTCGATGTAGTCGCGGATCATCTGGCCCTGGAGCTCAGCGCCCTGGTTGGCGTCGAAGCCAACGTAGTATGTATCCTCGTTGAAGCTCAGAGCGGCCATGTCCAGCTCGCCGGTGGAGCTGTTGGAGGGCTGGCGGTTGAACCAGACCAGGGGCTTGTCCGCGTTGGCCACGGTGGAAGCCTCGCCGCCGGCGGTGTCGTCGGTGGCGGCGTCATTTCCGGTGGTGTCGTTGGCAGTGGTGTTGTTCCCGGCGGTGTCGTTGCCGGTGGTGGTGTTGTTCCCGGCGCAGGCAACCAGGCTGAGAGCCAGGATCAGCGCCAGGAACATTGCAAGAGTTCTTTTCATAACAATTCTCCTTTTTGAAGCATTTTGAATCGGCGGCTTGTGGCCGCCCACTCAAGACTTCATAATTTTAGTATAAAATATACAAAAAAACAAGAGAAAAATCTGCCGAAAAAGAAATAAAAATTTCTCCAAACTCAACAAGAGCTTATACCCCTCTCTATCGCGGGACACGCCGGTCTCCTGCGCGGCCGGGGAACACACCGGTGTGCGCCCCGGCATAGAATGGCAAAAAGGAGGTATCGCCATGCCCATCATCTATCTCAGCCCCTCCACCCAGGAGAGCAACCTGTACGTCACCGGCTCCGGCAGCGAGGAGTACTGGATGAACCGTCTGGCGGACGCCATGGTGCCCTATCTCAACAGCTGCGGCATCCGCTACACCCGCAACACGCCGGACATGACCGCCGGCAGCTCCATCCGGCAGGCCAACCAGGGCTGGTACGACTTCTATCTGGCCCTCCACTCCAACGCCTCCGGGGAGGGAAACTACGGCGAAAACCGGGGGATCATCGCCTTCTACTACCCGGGCAGCACCCAGGGGCAGCGGGCGGCGCAGATCTTTGTGAACAATCTGCGGACCATCTACCCCCTGCCGGACAAGGTGGTCACCCGCACCACCACCAATCTGGGGGAGGTCCGGGACCCCAAGTTCCCCTCTGTGCTGCTGGAGATCGGGTACCACGACAACTACGAGGACGCCCGGTGGATCGAGAACAACATCCCGCGGATCGCCCAAAATCTGGTGCTGAGCCTGACGGACTTCTTCGACATCCCCTTCATCTGGCCCACAGACCCCTGGCAGGCCTCCGTCCACGCCGGCGGCGGGACTCTGAACCTCCGCAGCCGTCCGTCCATGACCGCCCCGGTGATCGCCAGCATCCCCGACGGCGCCACCGTCACCGTCTACGGCCAGTACGAGGACTGGTATGTGGTCCGCTACGGCCAGTATATGGGCTATGCCTCCAGCCGCTTCATCTCCTGACCGGCACGCGCCGGAGCGGAATCCGACGAAAAGCGCGGGGAGCGCGCCGGTCTTCTTTGACCGGCGCGCTCCCTATTGGTATGTAAAAGCATGACAAAAGCGCCATGTGCCGTCTCTGACGGTACGGCTTGGAATTTCAGAACGTGGGCCGGGGACGGCCCACATGCGCGAAACTTCATGCGCATTTCCGCGCAGAGGGCTTACTCCATCCCCAGCCCCGCCAGCTGGCGGTCCGCGCTCTGGAGCCAGTCCACCTTCAGCAGGTAGATCACAAAGCACACCGCGGCCAGAACCCAGGTGACGGGATAGGCGGTGAATACCACCAGAATGTCCCCGACAATCGGGACCATGGCGGAGATATAGGCCACCCGGATCAGGCACCAGCACACCAGCATGATGAGCATGGGCACCGTGGCCCGGCCCGCGCCCCGGAGGATGCCGGCGCTGCAGTGGTCAAAAGCCAGAAAGCAGTAAAAAAAGGCGATGGTCCTGGCCTGGCGCACCCCGTAGGCCAGCACCTCCGGGTCGCTGTTGAACAGGCCGATGAGCTGCGGGGCCCCCAGCCAGATCACCAGGCCGATGACCTCCGCCAGGATGGTGGAGCACAGGATGCCGAACCGTGCTCCCTCCTTCACCCGGTCCACCTGCCGGGCCCCCAGGTTCTGGCTGACAAAGGTGGCCAGAGCCATGGAGAAGCAGGTGACAGGGAGGAAGGCGAAGCCCTCGATCCGGGAGTAGGAGCCGCAGCCCGCCATGGCGTTGTCTCCGAAGGCGTTGATGTTGCTCTGAACGATGACGTTGGCCAGGCTGATGACGGAGTTCTGGATACCGGAGGGCAGGCCGAAGCGAATGATCTGCTTGAGGGTGTCCTTTTCGATTCCCAGGCGCCTGACCTGGACCTGGTAGACCTGGCCGGGTCGGAGGAGGCGGCACAGAACCAGTACCATGGAGACCACCTGGGAGATCACCGTGGCCGCGGCGGCGGAGCCCACCCCCCAGTGGAACACCGCCACGAACAGCAGGTCCAGCGCCACGTTGACGGCGGAGGCTGTGACCAGGTAATACAGGGGCCGGCGGCTGTCCCCCACCGCCTGGAGCACGCCGGTGGCGATATTGTAGATAAACACCGCTGTGCTGCCGTAAAAGTAGGTGCGGAAGTAGTCGATGGAGCTGGGCAGCACGTTCTCCGGCGTTCCCATCCACCGCAGGATCTGGGGGGAGAGGACCACGCCGATGACGGAGAGGATCACCCCGGCGATGAAGCCGAAGGTCAGGGCCGTGTGGACGGCGGTCCGCAGCCGGTCATAGCTTTTTGCCCCGTAGAACCGGGCGATCAGCACGCCGGCGCCCATGGCCACGCCGTTGAGGAAGCCGGTGAACATGAAGATCAGGTTGCTGGAGGAGCTGACGGCGGCCAGGGCCTCCTTGCCGATGAAGTTGCCGACGATGAGGGCGTCGGCGGCGTTGTAGAACTGCTGGAAGAGGTTGCCTAAGAAAATGGGGACGGCGAAAGCGATCATGGACCGCCAGATGGAACCCTCGATCATGGAGAGCTGCTGCTTCTCCTCCCGGCTCCGCGGCTGATGGCTCAACCTTGAGACACTCCTTTCCCGCCGCCGGAACGGCGGCTCTCAAGCTGTACTCTGTGTCTCAATATTATACACCCGGCATTTCCCCTTGTGAAGAGGGGAATTTCCCGCGTTCTCGGCGTTGACGGCCCCGCCGGGGACGTGGTAGGATGGGAAAAAAGGAGGTGTGCCCATGGACAGCCGCCAGCGCCGCCAGATAATCCTGGCCCGACAGCGTCTCACCGCCCCGGCGGACCCGGAGGCCGTGTGCCGGGACTTAAACGGCCTCCAGGCCCAGTTTTTTTCCTACACCCGCCACGGCATGGCCACCCGGTGCCGCTCTTCCCTGGGCCCGGACTGGAGCCGTGGCCTGGTAAAGAGCTGGACCGTCCGGGGCACCATGCACCTGTTCCGTGAGGCGGACCTGCCCCTGTTCCTCCACCGGGAGCGGGGACACTTCCTCCGGGACGTGGACCGGTTCACCGGCGACCAGTTCGCGGACGAAGCCCGGAAGCGGTATTTCGCCCAGGTGATCCTGGAGGGCATCGACAGCGGGGACGGCGCCCGGGAGGACCTGCGGCTTCTCTGCCGCCGGGCGGGGATGACGGACAGGGAGGAGGAGGGTCTCTTCAACGGCTGGGGCGGCCTCCTCCGGGCCATGGCAGAGGCGGGGATGATCTGCTACCAGCCCCGGGAGGAGAAGGTTTTCCGCCGCTGCCCGCCCTTCACCCCCATGGACCGGGAGGCGGCGGAGCTGGAGCTGGCCCGGCGGTACTTTGCCCACTTCGGCCCCGCAACAGTCCGGGACGCCGCCTACTACTTCCACGTATCTCAGAAGCAAGTCCGCGTCTGGCTGGACGAACTGCCGGTGGAGGCTGTCTCCTGGGAGGGCCGGGACTGCTTCTTCCTCGACGACGGCCGGCGGGATTTTCCCGACGTACCGGACTGCGTCCTCCTGGCGGGCTTCGACCAGCTGATGCTGGGCTATGAGAAAAAGGAGAGCGTATTCCTCCCCCAGGAGCACCTTCGGGGGATCTTCAACCGCTCCGGCATCGTCCTGCCCTGCCTCCTGCTGGATGGTCAGGCCACCGGGCAATGGAAGGTGTCCGGCAAGGCCTGCGCCGTCACCCCTTTCCGCACCCTGAAGACCAGGGAGAAAAAGGCCGCGGAGCGGGAGGTCCGCCGCTGGTTCCCAGCCGTGGAGCGCGTCACCTGGGAGGAGTAGGTCTACATACTTTTCTTTTATGAAAGAAAAGTATCAAATACCCGCAGGGCACTTAGAACTTTTATGGCAAAACTCCGTTTTGCCAGGTTTGGACAGGCCGGCCTATACAACGCCCCGCCGGGAGATAACTCCCGGCGGGGTGCTGTATTTTCGATGTTTCAGCGTCCGCGCTTCTTGCGGAAGAACACAGCCAAAAGAACTGCGGTGACAACCACCACCGCCGCCACCAGGGCGTAGGGCACGTAAGCCATGGCGGGAAGGCGGGGCGCCTGGGCGGGGATCAGCTCCGGAACCTCCACCTCCCGGACGGGGAAGTCCGTCCCGCCGGGCTCATCCAGGCAGAACCAGCCGCTGATCCGGCCGTAGAGGTAGCCCACATAGCCCCAGGTGCGGCCATCCTCATCCACAAAGATGGACTGGATATAGCTGTCCCCGGCCTGGCCGGTGAGCTCGTCCAGGGCCCAGGCGGCCTCCCGGACGTCCTTGCTCTCCGGCGCGCCGGGATACGAGTAGAAGACCACCTCCGCCGGGCTGCCACTGTAGTCATCAAACTCCCCGCCGTAGGGCCGGATCTCATCGGCGTACTCCTCGGCGAAGGAGATGTCGTCATATTTCAGCGCAAAATCCGCCAGGGGGGCCCAGCCGGAGATCTCCCCCTCGTCCCCCCAGACCACGGCGCAGGCCCAGTCCTCATACTGGTAGTAGACCCAGAGGGTGTAGCCGTTGGAGAACTGGTGGACCACCCGGGTGCCGCCAGGGGCGTCCCAGAGGGTGACGAAGCCCTCGTCCCCGTTGGCGCAGTACTGCCGCCCGATGTAGTCACACTGATCGTAGTGCTGCTCAAAAAAGTGGTCGTCCCGGGGGCTCCACAGCACGTCCGCCCGGGCGGGGGCCGCCAGGGACAATGCCAGGGCCAGGGCGCAGCAGCAGATCAAAAGCTTTCTCACGGTCCGCACCTCACTTTTTCCGAAATTTCCGCAGCAGCAGGACCGTCACGACCACCAGTACCGCCACCAGCGCCCAGGGCAGTATCCCCCCTCCCAGCTCCAGCGCCGCCTCCCCCGGAGATACGGAGATCGTGTCGGCAAACGCCACGGCGGTCAGCCCCAGAGCCGCCGCCACGGCCAAAATCGAGGTCACCAGCTTTTTCATGTTCAACTCCTTTCCCACGCGAAACGGAGTTTCGCGCAAAAGTTCTTTTTGATTCTTTTTCTTACAAGAAAAAGAATGTATACCGCGTTACAGCAGATTGATCACGCACCCGGCCCCGTAGGAGAACAGGTTGGCCAGGAGGGCGAAGAGGAGGGGACGCTGGAGCTGATCGGAGCACAGGCGGTAGCACCGCCACTCCACCGCCACAGCGGCGCTCTCCAGCAGGACGGTCACCGAAACGGCGTTCCAGCCCCAGAGCCCCACGGCGGTGTGGCAGAGGAGCACCACCGGCGGGTTGGTGAGGACGTTCACCAGGGCCACTACTGTCAGCTCCCGCCGCCCCCGGAGGCCCCACAGGAGGGCGAACAGCTCCTCCAGCACCAGGGTCAGGGCCAGAGATCCCGCCAGGACCGTCAGCACCGCAGCGCCTCCTTCCCCAGGGGCCGCCACAGCAGTGCCAGGGAGAGAGCCGCTGCGGCGGCACAGGCCCATACGTTACCAAACACCGCCGGCCAGCCCAGATACACCGGCAGATACCCCACAAACAGGGCGAAGGTCAAAAGGCCGAAGCCAAAGCCCTTGGCCCCCGGCAGGAGTTGGGCCGCCGCCCACAGCGTCATGGGCATGGTCATGTTGAAGAGGAACACCGCCAGGAGCCCCGGGAGCGGGGCGCCGGAGAGCAGGTACAGCGCCACCGCCAGTCCCAGGGACCACCCGGCGGCCCGCCGGGGCCCCAGCCGGTCGGACAGGAGGCCGCCCCCGGCCTTCCCCAGGGCCAGCGCCAGGGTGAGGACCAGGGCCCACTGGCCCTGGCTTTTCCAGACAAAAGCCTGGTTGGCCCCCATGTAGGAGCGGAGGACCACCACCAAGAACAGGGGGACCAGGGGCCCCCAGCCCTCCCGGGGCGTGGGGTCCAGGGGGGCGTTCCCGGAGCGGAGGGAGCCGAATGTCCGGCGGCACAGCCACAGGATGGCCCCCGCCAGGACCAGGAGACCCACCGGGCCTGCCCACAGGGACACGGCGTCCCCCCGGCCCCACAGGGTGCCGAGAAAGAGCCCGACGGCCCCCGGGGAGACGAAGATCCCCAGGGCGGCGGAGCGGTCCAGGCCGGTGTTCAGCGTGTCGATGCCGCCCCCTAGGTGGAACAGGGCGTTGCCCACCCCCGCCGTGACAGCGGCCGCCAGGGGCAGGGGGACGGCGTAGGCCAGGGCCACCAGGGCGCAGCCGGCGGCGGCCACCGCCCCGTTCCGGTCCAGCCGGTCCGCCAGGAGCCCCAGGGGCATCTGGAGGGCGAAGGCGCAGAAGTTGTAGAGCAGCAGGCACAGGGCGAAGTCCGGCGAGGCGGACAGGCTCCGGAAGGCCAGCAGCGCGCAGCTCAGGTCCACCCAGAAGTGGGCCAGGCTGTACAGGGCCAGCAGCGGCGTTCTCGTCATATCGTCTCCTCCCCTCTGCTTAGTAAGACGCGGCGGCATGAAAAATGTGCCGCCGCACCGTCAATCTTGTTTCTTTTCAGCCGGGTGGTAGGGGCAGCGCCGGCCCAGGCACTCCCGGTTCTGGGGAAAGAAGCCGCAGACCACACGCTCCGGCAGGTCCATGGCCACCCCCAGCTCCCGGCGGCACAGCTCTGCCGCCTGGCGGATGGCGGTGAACGAGTCCCGCTTGCAGCACCGGGGGCCGCCGATGTCCCCGATGGCCTGGAGGGCGGCGGCGGTGGCCCGGTTGGCCAGGCCCCAGCTCTCCCCGGCCAGGGGCGTGGCCCCGGCGGCCACGCTGAAAAAGATCCCCGCGCTGACCGCCGCCCCGCAGCAGCCCCAGAAGCCGCAGGCCCCGCCGGGGACCTGCTCCCCCCGCCGGGCCAGCTCCGCCAGGGCGGCGGGGAAATCCCCCTGGCCGCTGCTGTTGTGCCAGGCCGTCAGCAGGGCGGCCCCCACCAGCACATGGTGCTCCGGGCCGTGCATGTGGACAAAGGGGTCCGCCATGAGGGCCCTGGCGATGGCGATGGGGTCCCGGCTCTCACAGGACCCGCAATAGGCCAGGATGTTCTCCACCGCCTTCCGGCTGTGGCAGGCGTCGCAGACGAAGTGGCCCGCCTCGCAGGCGGCGTTGCTGGGGAAGGGCCTGCCGCAGTAGACGCAGGTCATCTCCCGGGCGGTCTCGTAGTACACCAGGGGCTCGCCGCAGACCAGGCAGGCCCCGATCTTCTTCTGTGCCATGAAAGTTCTCCTCCTCGAATTATGTCCGTTAAAAACCGGCCCCGCCGATGGCGGGGCCGGATATTTCGCGCCCTTACTTCTCCCTCTTCTCCGGCTCCACCAGGGCCTCGATGCCCGCAGCCAGCCCCGCCAGGGACTGGATCTCGCTGGGAATGATGATCTTGGTGGCCCGGCCGTCGGCGGCGGCCTGGAAGGCCTCCAGGGCCTTGAGCTTCACCACCTGGTCGTTGGGGGCCGCCTCATTGAGCAGCCTCAGGGCGTCGGCGGTGGCCTGCTGGACCTTCAAAATGGCCTGGGCCTTGCCCTCCGCCTCCAGGATGGCCGCCTGCTTGGCGGCGTCGGCCCGTAGGATGGCGGACTGCTTCTCGCCCTCAGCCACCAGGATCTGGCTCTGCTTTTGGCCCTCAGCCTGCAGGATGGCCTCCCGGCGCTCGCGCTCGGCCCGCATCTGCTTCTCCATGGACTCCTGGATATCCTTGGGGGGCATGATGTTCTTCAGCTCCACCCGGTTGACCTTGATGCCCCAGGGGTCCGTGGCCTCGTCCAGAATGGCCCGCATCTGGGTGTTGATGTGATCCCGGCTGGTGAGGGACTGGTCCAGCTCCAGGTCGCCGATGATGTTCCGGAGGGTGGTGGCCGTCAGGTTCTCAATGGCGCTGAGGGGCTGCTCCACCCCATAGGTGTAGAGCTTGGGGTCCACGATCTGGAAGTAGATCACCGTGTCGATCTGCATGGTGACGTTGTCCTTGGTGATGACGGGCTGGGGAGCGAAATCGACGACCTGCTCCTTCAGGCTCACCCGCTTGGCGATACGGTCCAGAATGGGCACCTTTACATGAAGCCCCACGCCCCAGGTGGCGTGGTAGCCCCCCAGGCGCTCCACCACAAAGGCACGGGACTGCTGGACCACATGGATGTTGGTCACCAGCAGGATAATGATGATCACTGCGATGGCGATGAGCACAAACTGCATAGCGGTTCCTCCTTCTTTTTCCATACACACCCGCCGGGCTCGGTCCGACCAGTGGTTTTATTCAGTATACCATACCACGCGCTCCATTTCCACCTCAGTTTGTCAAAAAAACGTCAAGATTATTGTGGATCTTATTCCCGTCTCCCCGGGTCCCCCATTGCCTTTCCCCGCGGCGTCTGCTATACTGCGGGGTGAGATATGACGCGATCAAGGAGGTGGCGCGATGCCGGATTTTGCGGTTCCGTGTCTGTTCGGCCTGGAGGGCCTGGTGGGGGATGAGCTTCGCAGGCTGGGGCTGGAGAATGTGCGGGCGGAGACGGGTCGGGTGCTCTGCCGGGGAACCCTGGGGGATATTCCCCGGCTGAACCTGAACCTGCGGTGCGGGGAGCGGGTGCTTTTGCTGCTGGGCCAGTTCCCCGCGCGGAGCTTCGAGGCCCTGTTCCAGGCCGTCCGGGACGTCGCCTGGGAGGACTTCATCCCCCGGGACGGACAGTTCCCGGTGAAGGGCCACGCCCTGAGCTCCCAGCTCCACTCCGTCCCCGACTGCCAGAAGATCGTCAAGAAGGCGGCGGCGGAGCGGCTGGGCCGGGTCTACGGCCTGGAGCGGCTGCCGGAGACCGGGGAGAAGTACCAGATCCAGTTCGCCATCCTCCACGACCAGTGCAGCCTGTACCTGGACACCAC
>ERZ1090869.1447-NODE-1448-length-10532-cov-17.045528_pt1 | contig 10532 bp, 14 predicted proteins | sample MGYA00478474_ERZ1090869 | MGnify/ENA primary metagenome ERZ1090869 (study PRJEB33644, sample SAMEA5815748) | chicken gut metagenome | biome: Chicken; feature: Gastrointestinal Tract; material: Caecum | place: Ireland | collected 2019-01-01 | study: A study of... | reverse complement strand
GCCGTTTCGGCGCGCCCCGCAAATACAAAGTGAAATCTTTCACAAGTACAGTATATCATAGACGTGTCAATATATCAATCAAAAATATATATATTTTCAAAAAAAATTTTTATGTAACATTGCTGCAAAAATGATTGCGCCCCCCCCCTCGTGTGTGTTATAATATACTCGATGAAATTAAGCAGGGAAGACATAGACAGATTATACGCAGAGACAAACGAAGCTTTCGACGTGCAACGCGACGAGAGCGGACGCGTTATTGCATTTGCCTTCAAGAAGTATTACGGCGCAGGCAAGCGTTCAGGTCGTATTATTCGCGTATCCGTAAAAAAGACACCGCCCACCGCGGAATATCTCTCCGAGCAAGATTTTTTCAAATACCTGTACGAGCACGCCGACGAAGCGACGGACATTAAAGTGTCCGCGGGCAAGATTGTCCGCTATACGATTGACGGCAAATCATACAAGACGGACAAACCCGACGTGCCGCGACTGTTTGCGCAATTAGATTACAAAGACTTTTTACGCATATGCAAAGACCGTTTTTATCATATCGACGACAGATTGCGCAACGGATACTTTTCGGGCTTACAAGGCACAAACAACGCCGCGTTAGCGGCATATAAAAAAAGCAAACAAAAATATACGCTTTACGACGTCGACTTTAATAGCGCATACCCCGCATGCTTTCGCTTGCCTTTGCCTTGCGGACGCTTTTACACTCCCGAGCAATGGAAAGAACTCCCCGAACAGGACAAACGGAGTTTTACGCGGTTTTACGACATACAAATCAAAACAATTCCGAACGCATTTAATATATTCGTTCCGCCGTCTCCGTTTGTTGAATATGCGGATTTTGATTTTTTATTGCAAAAAACAAGTTCGCGAATGATAGTATCTGACGTTCGGCGCGAACTTATCGACGCCGTTTACGGCGCGGACGCATATGTTGTTCGCGGGACATGGTACGTCAAGACAAAAATTTATTTGAAGTTGTGGAACTTCGCGCAAGACCTTTACGAGCGCATACAAGCGGCGAAGCGTGACGGCGAAGAGGAATTGCGAGGACGCTTGAAAATTGCTTTGAATAGCCTTGTAGGCAACTTCGGACGCCGCGACGAAGAACGAACCGTGACGGGTGTTGAGCGCGTGGAAAGCGCAATATTTCCCGATGTACTTCAAATGCGTTGGAGCACGACAAAAAAGGAAAAGCCGAATTATTTGCCGCTGGCAATGTACATTAACGACATAACGGCGTTGCGGCTTTTTAAGTTGTTGACCGACGAACATATATTGCGGATATGCTATAATACTGACGGCGGTATAATCGCTTTGCCGAACGGGTACAAGATTATAACATCAAAGCGCATAGGGTGGTTAAAGGCTACGGAGATAGTCGACGCGCGCTTTTACGAGACGTCTTTATTGTATGGTCGTCCGCTCGTGTTGGACGCGCAAGCGGGACGCGTGTATAATTCAAATTGCGTGACGTGGGACGCCATGCGTGAGGTCTTTATTGCGTCCGAAATGTTTGAACTAAATACGGGACATGGGTTTGTTTCGTACGCAAACGAATATGCTATCCCTGTAAAAGCATGGCGCACGTTTAATCTTCGTCGAAGCGAGATAATTATCCGATTGCAGAAAAACGAGACGTATTTATCACTGAAGCGCGCGGGCAAACGTCCGAATGACGACGACGCCGCGGCGGTATTTGAATGGGAATTGCGAACGGCGACGTTGCGGCAGGCGGGAGAAGACTTTGACAGACTTTGCAATCCGTATGACGCAAGTATAAACGAGATACGACACGCGCCGCCGCGCAAGGTGGAATATCAACAGCTTTCTATATTTGACAAAACTTTTTTTGTAAAATGTCGCAAAAATGATTGACACACAATGTTACAATGTGATAATGTCTAAGAAAAAGTAAAAGCGAGGTATACATGAAAAACAAAGGAAAGAAAATAGAAAAACGGAACGTGCGCATAACGGTTAATTTAACAGACGCGGAATATGCGGCGATTTATACTATTTTTTCAAACGTAGTAAATAAGTATGGAACGCGCGCGCCAAAATGGGCAACGTTTATTCATTGTGCATTGATATTCGGCGTGCAGGATTGGGCAGAGGGGCAATAAGCATGGACGCAACATGGAAAGAAAGTGCACTGAATCAAATCGAAGGTAATCCCGTAATTCCGATTGACTTTGCGGACGACTTAATGATTATAATTGCAGCAATGCCCGAACGCAGAGTGCGCGACATTGCTAACAGTCAGGGCGACGGACGTTTTTTTTACAACGCGGACGCGGGCGAACTAAAAGACAAAATATCACAAGCAATCACACAGCGCGATATAAATGCGTTAAGGCGGCGCGGAATCACATTTGAAAGCAAAGAGATAAACGAGCTTTTCCCCGCGACGTATCGACGCGGTGGACATTACTATGTAAATGGCGTAAGACAATATTAAATCGGCGAAAGCCAAAGGAGTATAAAAAATGATACTGACTTTAATCGTGAAGAAGAAGGAGACGCAGGACGGACGCAAATTCAATTCGTTTTCGGCGAACAGGGGCGACAAATGGTATGCGGTGAAATTCGTCAAGGATTGTCCCGCACCGCGCACGATAAGCGTTGAAGACAACGTACAACGCGCATTTATTCGTCTTGAACAGGACGACAAATTCGACATTCGGCAGGACAAAAAAGACCCGACGCGCAATGTGCTTTACATTGAAAATTATCGTGCAATCGACGACGAGACACTCGCGAAGTGCGTTGAAGTGGAACGCAAAAAAATCGCGGCATATCGCGAAGAGCGCGAAAAAGCGAAAATGGATTTTCTTTTGCCCGTCGATGGCGAAGAACTTCCGTTTTGAAAAATAACGGCGAAAGCCGTTATTTTTTTGCGCAAAAGTATTGACATAATAATATAACTATGTTATACTTATCACAGCGGAACAAACGGAGACAAGTATACGGGACGCGACGAGCCGAACGCCGAACGCCGACGTTTGAGCATTCCGCTATTTTTGAGGAGGGCGTCAAAAAATGACCGACGAACAGATAAAGAAAATTGTCAACGCGTGCGGGGCGGCGATATCCGCCGTACTGACCGTCGCCGACGCCGTTACGCCGTCCGAAGCGGCTACGGAAGCAGAAGGCGAAGCAAAGGCGGAAACCGTCGAAGAGACGGCAGAAGCCGCCGCAGAAGCCGAAACGGAGCGCACGCCGCACGAGATAGACGAAGAGCTGACGGAAGCGGAAGCAACGGATATCGAAGCGCGTATACGCGAAGCACTCGCGATTCTCGCCGAACGCGAGAAGGCAAAGAAGGGAGAATAAAGTCATGGCAAAAAGACCTACCACCGAACAGATAGTCGCCGCGGTTACCGCCGCAGGCGCAGAGCCTGGCGAAGCCGCCACCGCGGCGGCAAGCATTGATAAAATGCTTGCCGCGTCCCCCGACGCTAACGCATTTCTGTCCGAATTTAACAACAAAATCGCACAGCGTTGGAACGACGTACACGGCGACGAAACTATATATGACGCGTTCAAAAAAGAAGCGTCCGCGCCGACCTTGCAGGCTGTCGCATACGAAAAAATCGCACCCGTAAACTTCGACTTCGCGACGGATATATCCACGCTTGGCGCAGACGAAGGCACGGAGACGCGCAAGATACCAAAGATACACAGCATACTGAAATCGATAAATATCACGCAGAGATTTAAGACTACCACGTCGCAGATAGAAGTCGATAAGATACAGGACGGGCAGGCAATAAGCGTCGACGACATTATCGCAAATCTTTCGGCGTCCTACGCCGACGCGAGAACAGGCGACTTCAAAACGCTTGTTGATACCATGATAACGTCGAACAAAACGTCCGACGAAATTAACGCAATGGCGTCGCTCGAAAACATCGCCGATTTCGTGCAGAAGGTCAAGTATTACGACTTCAAGTTTCATGAAATGCGCACCGACGCATACAACGCATTCGCGCTTTCCACTGACAGCACGGCAAAAGCCGATACCAAAATGTACCCCGGACAGCGCGCAGTGTGCTTCATTGACCCGCAGAAGCTCTTCGCGATTGAAGGCGATTATTACGCAACGCTTTTCCGCCTTGAACAGGCAGTGCCAAACGTGGATTTCGTCATCGTCGACGGCATGACGAATAATCGTTTTGCGGCACTTTGCGACCCGCGCGTCGTGGAATGGAGCGTTTATTATCGCGAGATACGCGCGGAGCAGATACGCGGGCGCGAAAGCGGCGAAATGAACGTATACCTTTTTACAAAAGAAATCATGGGCGCGTGGGATTGCTTTAACCGCGTAATATTCAAGACCGCGGCATAATATCATGGACGAATTGATAACCGTACTCCTTCGTATAATTGTCCCGATTGCGGCGGCGTTGCTGTCCTTTGGCGTAACGTGCTTGGTCAACTTCATTAAATCAAAAACGAAGAACCAAAAGGTTATAGCCGTTTTGGATAAATTCGCCGCCGCCGTTGAGGACATCGCGGAAACTGTGGAAAATGTCTTTGCGGGCGAAACAAGCGCGACAAAACTAACCGCATTCCGTGAGATATGCGAAAAAAAAGGCATTGACGTCGAAAACGCCGTCGAATATCTCGAAAAGCATATCATTCCGACGTCAAAAAAAATAAACAGCGTCCCTGCTGTCCCCGAAAAATCCGAAGACGTGGATTTGACGGACTGATTAAGATAGCCGCTATTAAGCGGCTATCGTTATAAAGGAGCAAACTATATGTTCAAAAAGGTATACGCGTCTAAATTTGAATGGAACGGACTACCCGACGGACTTACCTCGCTATTCGTCGAAGACTTGATATTGTCGTCGCCGAATGAGAATTTTGCCGTCGTCGTATATCCCGCGTCCGACAAGATACGCCCCGACAGCGTCGGCGAATTTTGGGGCAAGTTCTCAAAACTTGCATGGGACGCGAAATACGGACGCGCGAAACGCGTATTCGTGACTAATTATATGGGCGACAGCTTGGAAACAAACGATTTCGTGCTGTTCGACAATTTCGCAAATGTGTATAAGGAAGCACCGACACCGTCTATCGCATACATACGCGCATATTCGGCAATCATGGAGCGCATAAACAAGGCACTTATACAGCACATCGACGCAACAAAGCTTGTTGCAAATGTATACGCGTCGACGCAACAGGAAGAAAAAGAGTTAAAAGCGGCATTTTCGGAGTATAAAGGCGTAATCGTAACAAAATCCGACGCGGACGCGCTTTTTGACGGGAATAAAATGCGCCTTGTGCAGTTCCAAATCGACGCGAAATTTGCCGATTTGGAAGAACTCAAACGCAAAATGCAAGAGGATTGTTTTTTGCGGCTTGGCGTAAACACGGGTACGGACAAAACGCATTTGACGAACTACAACATACAGGACAGTGAAGAAATCCGTGACCTTATAAACGCATACGAACTTAAACGCCGCGAAGATTTTTGCAAACGCTATAACGCGTGGGGCAAGGGTGAAAATGTGCTTTCGGTTAAAATTCACACGATAAGCACCGAAAACGCGATAAGCGGCAGTGCAGATAGTATCGCAATGACGGGGGGCAACGAATATGTTAATGAGTGAGATAAAGCCCGCGGCGGCAGAATACTTCGCGACGCGCGTTGCGGAAGCCGAATTGCAGACGTATTTCTCCAACGCGTTTGACGCGTGGGGTGAGCGTGAAAGCCGCTACGACAATGCAAATAACGCGTATAAGACGGTGATTGACACTTACGCCGACGCGCTTAACGTGGCATACGGACGTAATCTTGCCATGCAGGCGGACGAGACGCGCACGGGCATAACAACCGTCACGCGCACGGGTACGGACACGACAGCGGGCGAAAACAACGAGACGACGAACACGGGCGAACGCGTGGACACGTCGGAGACCTACCCGACGGGATATACCGAAGACCCCGACACCGCGTACATCTCGACGCGTGTCACGGACGCGCCCGCAGAGGACACCACAAGCGGCACGAACACGTCCACCGTCACGCACGACACGCAGGACGTCACGGACACGACGGACGTCGATAACAGCGTCAAGGCGTCCATTCTCGATCCTAATAAGGCGGCAGAAGCGCATAAGATAATCCGCGCGTGTGTGTTTGCGTTTGTGGCAAATACGATTGAGGGGGTATTGTAAAATGGCGTTAAAAACGGCGAAAATGTTCAAGGATTTTATTCTTGCGGCGAACGATAACGCCGTATTGCTTGTCGCAAACGAAGTCGTTGACGTTAAAGTGAAAAACGACAATTTTGCAAATCAAGTGACTATATTCGATAAAGGCGGCGCATACAATTTTTTTGATTATAAATATATAACTTTCGACGGTGAAACGCTTTTTGAGATTACAGACGTAATCAAAAATGGAAAATATAATACACTTTTCATTGAATATATAACGAACGTAAAAATGCAACTTGCGGCGACAATATCCGCAGAATATCAAGCAAATGACGATATGCGCGTAAGCGGCGTCACGGCGTCGACTTATCAAAAACTCGGACTTGATGTGAACGAACTTTTACGCGTACTCGGGAAAAGCACCGAACAGAAGTTAGATATCACGAACGGGGATAATTCCGACTTGTTTTTGGCGGTTAAAATTCGTTTCTCGGAATGCCCGCAAAACCTTAACACGATAATATATGCCGACCCTGGACAGTCAACCCCTACGCCGACGCCGCGAGGGCTTGGACAGCAAAGCGACGGCGTTGTCGGAAAAGACGTCGGGGACAGTAATTTTAAGCTATCAACAATCGACATGAGCGTTATTCCGCCATATCCGCAAGAGTATTTTACGCAATTCGACGCGGCTTTTACGACGATATTGCCCGTTCCGTTGACAATCTCGGGGGGGAAATTTGCAATCAAAGACGTTGACGAAGCACAATATTATGAAGAACCCGCGACCGCGTCCGTGTCGTTCGACAGATTTCTATACGCGCTAAATGCATTGATTACAGACTTAACGATATCCGCAGAATTAACAATTTTTTCGACACATGATATAATAACTTTCGCAAATCACAAAAACGGAATTGAAGCGTTAGAGATAAGCGAACAAACGAACGACGACGGAAACAAATATTATCGATATGCAGTTAGTTTTTCTTGGAACGACAAAGGCGTAAATGCACCAAATGCAACGACTTTCGGCGGAATGTTGCGCACAGTCCAAAGACCCGCGCGAGAAGGCGAATTAACTGTCGACGCGTATTATCCGATTTTTTGTTTAAATTCGTACGGAACTTGCGGTTTTGCGGAAGTCATGAAACCGCACGAAATCGTTTTTGGCGACGTAAGCGACGATAAAATTTTAACATCAATAAGAATCTTAAACAATGAAATTGATTTGCGCGAATGTCGCGATAAAAAAATTACGATTTGGCGCAGAAATAATCAATTGCGTGTTTATCAGGATTTTTCGCGCAACATATATACCGATATTGATACAACGTTTGAGTACGCGCAAGACACATACAGCAATTTTGAAGCGTACAAAAAGGCGAATATTGAACTTGTACAAAAACAGCAAAATGCAACGCTTACGCAAACACAAAGACAAGCGCGCGATTTGCAGACGGTACAAAACTTTTTCACGGGCTTAAACGCGGGAAAAAGTGCGTTGACGTCTTTGTTGAGCGGCAAACCGAGCGGAGCAGTGGACGCGATAGTAAATGCAGGGTTACAAATCGCGCAAAGCGAAATCACGCTTAATATGCAACAACAGAATGAACGTGCGAATCAAAAACTTGCACAGCAACAGGAACTTGAACGCGCGCGCGACACAATCGCGCCCGCAAGCGAATTAAACGGAAGTGTATCGCTTGAAAACGCGTCTTACGGCGATAAAAATCAGCTTGGCGATTTTGCAAGATATTTTATTTTCGGAATCAGGTATTTTGAAATCGACAACGACGCAAAGCGTGCGAATATTGAGCGTTACGCGTTTGAACAACAGATAATCGACAGAATTACAGATAATTCGCAGATAGTCGCGCCGTCGTGGCAGACGTTGCACAATTTTTATCAAGCAAATTTTATCAACAAAAATCCGTTAAATTCGCGAAAAGCCTTTTCCGCCTTTGTTGAGAATGGAAGCAAAAAACTTGTATATTATCCAAAAGATTGCACATTAGGCAGTAACTTATCGATTGACGATACAACAGGATTCGCATATGGCTTTCAATCGGGCTATCAATCTTTTGTGGACACACCACCATTGCCTATCCCTGCAAGTGCGCGCATACTCGTAATCGTATATATTAGTTTTGGCACAAACTCGACGTCAACTTTTACTTTCGGCGATTTATGGAAAGCAAGCATGGTGGGCGCTCCCACAACGCTTTATCACATGGCAGATACACTTATATTACCAACAAGTATTGACGAAAACGCGAGAAAAACTAAAACGTTTCCCGTCCTTATAGCGATCGACAGCTTTACTGAAGAACAAAGCAACACATCATATGTGCATTTAGCTACGCAATTAGGCGTGCGCGGTGATAATTCATGGGGCTATTTGGAAAAAATCGAAATATATTATAATTGACATGATAACAAACAATGCAATTTTTTCGCGCATATGGCGCAAAATACAACCGTACGGACTTGCCTTCGTGTCGTCGAATGGCGGCACAGGCAAGACCGTATATTTCAAAATGCGTTTACTTCGCGACGCCGTGGAGCGGCATATACCGTTTCATATATTCGTACGTTTCAAAAACGAAATGGAGCAAGCGGCGTATTCATTTTTGGACGTTAAGCCGACGTACAGCCGCCGACAGCGGCGTTTGATTGACCGTTGCGCCGTTAAAAAGGTGGACGACAATTTTATATACATTGTCGACGCGGAAGACGACAAGCGAATATATGCGCAAGTCGTCAACGTACACGGGCAAGCATTTTATAAAAAAATCGGGAACACTATCGGCGCGAAACGTGCATTTTTCGACGAGATACTCGCGGAAGATGGGCATTATTGCCCAAACGAAGTCAATAAATTTAATCGTCTCGTCTTCACTATGGCGCGCGGCGACGATTATCATGTGTATGCGCTGTACAATAATACGTCACCGAATTTCGATTATTTTTCATTCTTTGGTGGAAAAACATTTAACACGCATGTGTCGGCAAGTGGCGCGTTGTTCGTGTTCTTTTCTGCGCGACAATATTCCACGCGCGCGGAGATGAACGACGCGCGGAGCGTTCAAAGTATATTACAGCGAACGACATACGCGGACGTGTATTGTAATAATACGTTTGCCGAATTTCCGAATTTTTGCCGCCCTACGGACTTAAAGGGGTCGTCGGTGGTATGTAATATCGAAATTGAGAATCAGCGCTTTAAGGTGCGATTAAAGGGCAAATACGTCTATATCGATAGACATTGCGCGCATAAAAAGACACGAAAGCCGATATATTCCATCAACGACCACGAGCGGACGACGTTGCGGCAGATACCCGAAGGGTTGCGGTGCGCGCTTTGCGCGGCACGCGATAAGTCGCTAATAAAAACGGCGGATTTACGGGATACGATATTTGTAAAAATTTTTTGCGAAAAATTGTAACAATGTCGCAAAAACGTTTGACAATCTTTTTTGTGTATGTTATACTTATTAAAAATAAGGAAGCGGGACACCGCGAAGGAGTACAAAAAATGCCAAACAGAAAAGAGATTGAAAGCCTTATCGGGAAAATGACCGATGAACAGTGGAACACGCTTTGCGCACAGTTTGCAACGATTGAACAAGAAGAGTGGGAGCGCACGCACCCGTTAGACGACTAAAAGGAGTACGAACATGAAACTTGCAATTGATTACAAAACACTTTCCGAAGAGCTTTTGGAAGAACTTAGACGCGCGGACATGGATTATAAATCCGCAATCGAGAATATCGACGTCCTTTACAAAGCGGGCAAGGTCGACGGCATACGCGAAGCATTGCACATTGTAAGCAAGCTTATGTACATTGTGCGGGAGGGCTAACATGAGACTTTATAGACGATACGTGACGCAACGCGTGGAAATCAATAGTTTTGGAGAGCTTGGATACAGACGCTTTTGTGAAATCGTATACACTGACCACATCGAAGAATTTAATCACGGATTGCGAATAAAGTTCAAAGCAGTTGATACACTTGCTTTGCCCGACGACGCGAACATTAAGGAAATCACGAACAATCCCGATATAATATATCGCTTTCAAGTGGATTTTTGAGACATCGCGGACGGCTTAGCCGTCCGCTTTTCTTGCCGCAAACTATTCGCAAAAGTAGACTTTTACGAATAGTTTATACATAGTAAAAATTGCAATGTCAAAAGCGAATAGGTCAAAGATAGTCAAACTTATATAATGTTTGATTTTCAAAAATAGTTAGTTCGCTAACGGAACTTAACACAATTCTATTTAGTTAGTTCGCTAACGGAACTTAACACAATTCTATTTAGTTAGTTCGCTAACGG
>ERZ1090869.1440-NODE-1441-length-10591-cov-24.895976_pt1 | contig 10591 bp, 3 predicted proteins | sample MGYA00478474_ERZ1090869 | MGnify/ENA primary metagenome ERZ1090869 (study PRJEB33644, sample SAMEA5815748) | chicken gut metagenome | biome: Chicken; feature: Gastrointestinal Tract; material: Caecum | place: Ireland | collected 2019-01-01 | study: A study of... | reverse complement strand
GGCAGACTTGTCGTGGAAGAGGGCGTAACGGGCGTGCAGGTTTATCTGCTCTCCAGGTTGAATTATGATTATCTTGATTTGCCCTCCACTTTCTGTGAAGTAGGCTATAACAACGCGGCGGAAAATTATCCCGCATATACAGGCGATCTGCTTACGCCGCAGGCGGTGATCAACGACCCTGAAGCCGTGCCTGTTGAAGGCGCAAGCAGGTATTCTTATGCGATCGTTTCCAATCTCGATGAGATTACCTATGTTACGATAGCGCGTACAGGTGATTTGCCCGTAAGCGACTATGCGTTTGTTTCCACTTCTGGTGTTCCCCATAACGGCAGCGAATTTGAAGATGACGTCAAAGTCGTGCTCATCGGCGATGTAACGCCGGGCGAGGCGGTAGAAATTCGCCTGACGGTTTCCCATTCGCGCGATAATAAGGTAACGACCAAGGTGCTTAAAAACTATAAGAGCGGCGAAACGCTTACCGTTGAGGCTATTCTTGAAGCGGCAGGGGTTTCCGAAGAGGATTATACCGTGATCGTTCGCAACGTCGGTGAGGTATATAAAGGCGGCACAATAACTTCCGATATGTATATTACCGTCGAATGTTATGCAAAGGCGGGCGGCTTTACATATACGGTCAATGCAGACGGCGAAACGGCGACCGTTACCGGATTTAATTCGACTACTGCGGAACAGCTTACCGACGGTACTTATCGCGTCACTATTGATATAATAGACGGATATATTGTCACGGCGATTGCGGACGGCGCATTTAAGAATGTCGGCGGCGTTTCCGAAGTGTATATCGCAAACACAGTTACAAAAATCGGCGTAGAAGCGTTTATGAATACGGGTAATTTAAGGCTTGTGGATATTGCTCCCGGCGGACTTTCCGTCATCGGTGAAAGCGCCTTTGAAAACGCCGGTTGCGTGCAGGATTCCGACGGCAATTGGGCGGTCAACACCGAAGGCGGTGTGGATGAACTTACCATGATTCTGCCGCTTGCCGATCTCACCGATATTCAGCCGTATGCTTTTAAGACGTTGGCGATAGAAACGTTCACACCTGTTGCGGGCGAAGAATCGCGCTATGTTCTCCTTGGACTTCAGGGAGCGATGGCTGGCGAATATGTTGCGGAAGATCTGAAAGAGGGCAAATTCTATTGGACGAGTGGCGTAAGTAATATGTATCTTGAAATCGTCCAATATGTAAAACAGGGAACAGAGAAGGCCTCTGATGGGTCGGACGTTACAGTAATCGATGTCAGATTGATTGCTATTGCAGGTGGCGACCCGACGACGGGATATCCTCTCGCAATCGGTAGTTCATATAGGGCTGCTGCTTTTGCAACAATGATGCCTTTGTTAAAAACTGCAGTTCTTCGATTTGAGGTTATGGAGGGGTCTGTATATTTTGTCAACTACGCAATCGAGTTTGGCATTGTATCTAAGGTGCATACGAATGCTTTTACCGATATGCGCTACACTTCTACAGGAGAACAGAAATATAATACGATTTATTGGTATGGCCCCGAAGGTGATACATGGCTTTCGCAGGAAGATTTGCAGAGTCAAAGTTCTGCAATTTTTGAAGAAGGCTGGTGGGAAGGTGTTCCTAATTCCCAAAACAAAATTACAAGCGATGCTGAAATGGACAAAAATACTATTTTAGGGCAATAAATCAACAAGTAGTCCGCGCCCGTCTTCGGGCGGGCGCGGATAAATTTTTTTAGGCAAAACAAAAATGAAAAAGAAATCGATACTTGCAATACTCATCGCCGTACTTTGTCTGTCGTCCGTATGTTTTACGGCGTGTTCGGGCTATAACGGACAGACGCCGCAAGACATTCTCGAAAATGTTTACGGGGATACGGAATATACCATTTCATTTGTAGCGGAGGACGCAGACGCGCCCGTCGCCGATATGACGTACACGGCGAAGAATATGCCGACGCTGCCCGTGCCTACAAGGGTGGGGTACGTCTTTTCGGGCTGGTATTTCGATTCTGCCTATACAAAGCCGTATTCCGACGGGATATTGTATCTCTATATGCGCGATGTGGTACTGTACGCAAAGTGGGAGCAGGAAGCGCTCTCTGCTAACGGCACTTACGATATAGATTACAATGCCGCTATCGTGGACGATACTCTCAGTCTCGGCGAACTTGCAGAAGAATACGGCTATAAAAATTGGGCAGACGATATTGTGACGGATGAAACATATATCGAAAAGACGGACGACGGTCTTCTTCTGAAAATTCAGTACGACTGCCGTGCGCTCGAACCGCTTTCACTTTCCGATTATAAATCGTATGAGGTGACGCTTGCCTCTGCGCTCAACGATTCGGATATTTACATTGCAGATACCGTCGATTCGTACACAGATACGTTAAAGACGCTTTATATAGATATTACGGGTATGGATCTTTCCACACCCATCTACTTCTACGTTTCCACGATAAATTGGGAGACGGATGGGCTTACGGACGAGCAGCGCCTTGCCACGCAGACGACGTACACCATAGAGTTTTCCGTTGAAAGGATGATAGGCTTTTCCCGTCCGTTTGAAGATACGTCCGTGCCGCTCGAAGACGGGTATTATCTCGTTCGTACCTATATGTCGCAGCTCGACATGTCGGAAACGATGATGAACAGTTTCAACCCTGTCTATTCGTATATCATTGCCGAAGGCGGAAACTACACGCTCGTAAAACCGCTGTATCCCTATTTCGGTATTACAGAATATTATTTGGGCGAACTTCTCGAACCTCTTGCGGCAAACTATTACAACAGAATGACCTCGTTTATGCCGTGGCAGGTGTGTTACGAAGTCGATATTTCCGATTATGAAGGGCAGACGGGAGTCGAGTCCGATTACTATCCCGAAACATACAATGCGGGCAGGTATAAAGAGTATTCCGTGGAATTTCATGCCGAAACAGGAAACTGTTACAGTATCATCGACCTCGGCGATAATTTGCGGACGGCGCTTGTACTTTCCGGCTCTCCGACCGGGTTTATGGAAGTGGCGGTCGATCTGGGTGAAATGCACACTTTGATGACGATAGATTACGAGCATATCGTAAAACTAACTTCCATTGACTATGAACCTCTGGAAGGGGACGCCTTTGTTGCCCAAGAGGAGATACAATATTACGCGGGCGATCTGGACGATTTGAACGAGCGCAGCAAGACTTTTGACGCGACCGAGGAATACGGGCTTTCCACCCGAATGATAAACTACTTTTTCACGGCAACGGGGCTGAACAGTTCGTATCAGTCGCGGACGGCTTACGACAGCCGCATCACCGTTGCGCCCACCGCCTCGACCAACGCGCAGACGGTAGCAAATTCCCGCTATAATATCGCGTATTTTTCGGTTTCGAGCGAGATTTTCGGGTATGATCCCACAGTCGCTGCCGAATGCGGAGAAAAACTATATTACGATTCCATGACGCTTGGCACGTTTACATCCGCCAATATGCGCGAATTTGACGAGTATCGCCTCGGAAAATCGTACCGGGCGGGGCAGTCGGTCGTGCTTTCCGAGCTGTATGCAGAAAAGGTGGACTCCGATGCCGATTTTAACACCGTAAGCTGGCAGGCATACCGGATGGTGAACGGCGAGCCCGATTTTGCGCAGCCCGTATCGGTTGACGGTTCTTTTGTCATGGAGGAAAGCGTCGCCATACTTTTTTCATCGGGCAGCGCAGGGAACAGGCGCATTTCGCTTGTTGAAGCCGTACTGTACGAGGAGCCGCAGATAACGGTGGAGGGAAATTGGAGCCTTTCGGCGGGAAATAAAAATACCTATGTTACGGACGATGCGATCACTTTGGACAGCGAATATACTTATCCCGTCGTGACCTACACATGGGGAGCAAAAAGCGGGAGCTTTGTCGGCGATTATTATGACAGCGGAACGTCGGGGCTGAACGATCTGAAAGTCGCGTATTACACGGAAGAAAACGGCGTCTATTATCTGCATGCCGTCTCGCGTGAAGTGTCGGATTTTACAATGACGACGGATTACAGGCTGGTCGTCTATGAAATCTCCAACATTTACGGTGAAAAGCAGTATATTTACTTTGAGTACATTGCGGACGGGGTAAACGACACGTTTTTCAGCGTGACGGACGATGAATCCGGCAACGGTACCATGTACGATTCCGGGACGTTGGAAGAAGATACGAACGGCGCATTGCTCGGCGCGGCGGCAAGCGCGACGGGGTATCTCAACGCCGAGAATTATCTTGATGAATTGTTGCGAAATTATTATCTGCACACTTCGAGCGGCGATTACAGGTTTGCGCTTTCGTCTTATCGGCTGTATCTTGACGGAATTTCGTCGGAATATTCTGCGAAGGAAATGACGGAAGAGCGTGCGCAGCAGTTGTGGCAAAGCATATCCCAAAGCAATTTCGCGGTCCTGACATTGAACTATACGCGCGGCGAACATTCCTTTACGATGCGGTATATTGCCCGCATCACATTCAGCGGAAACAGGGATTTCCGTTCCGTTGACGAGGAAGACTACTTTACGGGATATGAATACACGTTCATCCGTCCGTATGTATATGACATGAAGGGCAATTCTCTCGGCGCTCTTACGGTAAGCGCCGCAAAGTATGCTTCGCTTGACAGCAATGAAGTGTTAAACAACGTGCAGTCGGCAAGGGCGGTGCGCTTGTCGCTGTCGGGGCAACAGTATTCGATGATATTTTCCCAGACGGGTAAATACAGATTGACGTATACGTTTACGATAAATCTTTCTTCAACGGAGAGCATATCATTTGCCTTGACGCAGGATATTTACGTTCTCGACGGGCAGGGAGAGGTGACGATTACCTATGTGTCAGATGAAGACCACCCGTTCTCCGACGATATGATGCGCGACGCCGTTGCTTACACGTTTGCCGACGGCAGCAAGGGGTATGCCTATACGCAGACATACAGTCTGTTACAGGCGATGCAGACGTTCGGTTCCTCATCGTTTGCTTCAAGTGCGGATGTGTTTTTCGGTTGGTCGATGGAGGAAAACGGTTCAGCCCGCGCGGAGTCCGTCATTTCGGCAGGGTATTCGATAACCGATTTTATCTCCCGTTTCGGCGACAGCGATCCCGTCGTTTATGCAATATGGGACCCCGGCATTACGGTTACGGCAGTAGCAAACGGACAGACGCAGCAAAGGACGATTTATATGAATTCAAGCGGCGTTTACGTCGTTGATTTCAGTAATTTTCAGGCGTTGGCTCCGAGCGGTTATAACTTTGTCGGCTGGACGGGCGGGTTCCTCGGTCAGTCTATCGTAACGGGCAGATATACGATCGACGCCGTGGATTATGATGATCCCGATCTTGCAGAATACCTGACGATTACGGCGGAGTTCAGAGAACGCCTGCTTGTAAGCTATTCCATTGACAGTCAGTATTCCAACAGTTTCTTCCTGCGTGAAGAGGTGAATGACGGGTACTATGTTTCCGGCGTAAAAACACCCGTTGCGAAAGACGGATATACCTTCGTCGGTTGGCATATTGCCGTAGTGGATGATGACGGAACAATCACGGGTATAGGAGAAATCTTTGACCTCGCAAATGATACTGTGGATTCTGAACTTTGTAATAGCACTGGTACGGCGATCGGAAGTACCTACAAGATGTTACAGCTCGTCGCCGTGTTCGAGGATGCGGAGGGAAATGAAGTATGGTAAAGAAGAGGAATAAACTCATCGCGCTTTTCGCCGCAATGCTTATATGCCTTATAACGCTTGCCGCTCTTATGGGCGGCGGGCTTACGGCATATGCGGAAAGCCCCGTACAAGGTTCGGACGGCGTATATTCTGTTCCCGTCAATTTAAGCGGACTTGCAATGGGTGCGGATAATTTTTCGTCCTCGGCAACCGTCGAAAAGAGCGGCGAAAACTACTATATGACCTTCGGGCACAGCTCGTCCATATCGGACATGGTTCTGGAAAGCGGGAATATGCAGACCGGTTACACCGTGCGGACGGAGAACGGCTGGACGTATTACACCTATACCATGTCCGCCGAGCGGTTGCAGAGCAGCCTTTCCTTTTCGGCGTATATCAACGCCATGAGCAGAGATGTCAACTTTACCATTACGCTAAACCTCGCAAACGGCACGCGCACGGGAGATTACGTTGACGTCGGCGAACGCCCCGCGGAGTACGTTCCTATAATTGAAACAACGGCGGGGAATCAATACGAGGCGTCGCGCGGTTCTGTGTTCCCGATTCCGCCCGCAACGGCAACTCTTGGCGATGAAAATCTTGACGTGAGCATTTCGGCGTATTATGTGCAGGGCGGCGAGCAGACGGAAGTGCCTATCGCGAATAATTCCGTTACACTGGAAAACGTAGGGGAGTACCATGTCGTGTACCGTGCGGAGAGCGCAACGTATAAGACTAATCTCGGCAACAATACCTATACGGAATACGACGTGGCGATAACCTCTGTTGCGGGCGGCAGCACACTTGCAAAGTTCGAGGACGCAAACGGCGTGCTTGCAGAGGGAACGTCGCTTCTTGCAAGCCGCATCACGGCGGGAAGCAGCGTTTTTGCGACGGCGGCAGACAAGATGGCGAGCATAGCGGACAACTTCGAGGTGTTCGGCATCTCGCTCGTTCAATCGGACGGCACGGCGGCGACGCCGAGCGGAAATATCACGCTGTATTTGCAGGCGGATATGACCTATGACCGCAACGAAGTCGTTGTCTATCACATGGCGGAGGACGGCACGCTTACAGAAATCGCCGCCGACGGTTACGGGCGGTATGTGCGGTTCGATACGTCAGAAACGGGTACGTTCATCGTCTGTATTCCCGGCGTGGCGTTCGTCATGCCTATGTGGGGGTATGCCGTGATTCTCGTCGCGTGCGTACTCGTCGTCGCGGCGGCTGTAACGGTTACGGTCATACTTGTCCGCAGAAAGAAGAAAGCCAAGAAATTGCAAGAGAAAGCTATCAAATAAATTAAATTTGAGGGCGGGATATCGAAAAACCGTACCCAACGCATGAATGGCACATATCTAAGTATGACATACGACACATGTGGAAACGTTGGTCGTTTTGTCCCGCAGGTGACTGGCCGGCAAAGAAAGTGAGTTGGCGCGGGTATACTTAAAAAGTGTCACCGCGGAGACATTTTTCGGGTGTATGAAAAAGTGCCAACACTGTTGACACTTTTGTCCCTTTTATTGTTCGACCGTTACGTTATTCTGTGCCTATATGGCTCTTTAAGACCGAAGCGTCCCGTCATTTCGACCGAAGCACACGAATGTGTGCGGAGTGGAGAAATCTCAAATAAACTATAAAACAAAGAGACTTCTCCATGCGCTCGCTTTGCTTGCTTAGTCGAAATGCCAGAAACAAATTTCTCCACTCGCTATCGCTCGGCCGTAAGGAGCCGCAGGCGACGGAATTGCGTATCGTTCGCCTGCAGGACGCGATCGCTTCAATGACAGATAATAAATAACACACCTTTCGGGAACTCTATTTTCTAAAATCGGCCTTGACAGTTTTTGCCGGCCTGTGGTACAATTTATATGCAAAGCATATGTGGCGTCATGGCGGAATATTTATTCAAAAATTTTATATAAAACAGGGTCTGGCAGGCACGGTTTTTTCGCGGCCTGCCTTATTTGCAATTTTCACGCCTTTTTTTCGCCGACGGGTATATTTTTCCGCGGCTTTTCACCGTTAAATGATATACTGCATTCACCGCAATAATAAATTGCCTTAAAATACAAATATTTATATATAGGAGGGCGCACACAATGAACAAAGACATGCCGCCGACCAAGGTTGCAGGCGTGAACAATGCGGCCGCAACGGGCGCGGAAAACCCGGCCGAGCGGGCATTTTATACGCTCGACCCGGCAGGCGCCGTTGAGGAGCTGAATACAGACGCCGCGCGCGGGCTGAGCGAAGAGGAGGCGGCTTCGCGCCTTGAAACGTATGGCAAAAACGCCTTCGCGCAGCAGAAAAAGCGCAGCCTTATAGGGCAGATCCTTTCGCAATTCAAGGATGTATCCACAATAATCCTGCTGATAGCGGGCGGACTTTCGCTTGCCATGGCAATAATAGAGTGGGACGGTCCTGCAAGCCTTATAGAGCCGCTTGTGGTGTTCGCCATAATTATAATGAACGTCATTCTCGCGGTCACGCAGGAGCGCAGCGCAGAAAACGCGCTGGCGGCCCTTTCGTCGCTGTCCTCGCCCATGTGCCGCGTAATGCGCAACGGAGCAGTGCGCGAGGCCGACCCCGCCACGCTTGTGCCCGGCGACATAATATCGCTTAAAACGGGCGACCTTGTGCCCGCTGACTGCCGCCTGCTGACCTCCGAGGGGCTTTCGGCAGACGAATCTTCGCTCACGGGCGAAAGCGTTCCCGCAGAAAAGGACGCAGCGGCGGCGCTGACGGGCGACGTGTCCCTCGGCGACAGGGTAAACTGCGCCTTTTCGGGCTGCCTTATAACGGCGGGCAACGCAACCGCCGTGGTCACCCATACGGGCATGAACACGCAGATAGGCAAAATAGCCGGCTACCTGACCGATACAAAGCAGCGGCGCACCACCCTGCAGCTCAGGCTGGACAAGGTGGGCAAGGTGATAAGCGGCCTTGCCATAGTTTCGGCTATAATAATGTTTGTGGTGGGGTTATTCGTGTACAAGCACGACGTAATGGAGATGCTCATGGTGGCAATAACGCTTGCCGTGGCGGCCGTTCCCGAAACGCTTTCGCTTATAGTAACGCTCATTCTCTCATACGGCGCCAAGAAGATGGCCACCAAAAACGCGCTCGTGCGGCAGATGCAGGCGGTGGAAACGCTGGGCAGCACCTCCGTAATCTGTTCGGACAAGACGGGCACGCTTACAATGAACAGAATGGAGGTCAAGCGGGTGTGGCTTAGCGGCCTTTCGCCAGTGCCTGCAGATCAATTGACCCCCGAATATACCGCATTTATCAACGATTTGTGCCTCGCCTGCGCCGCCACCGTGGGTGTGGACGAAGATGGCAACCCCGCCATAATGGGCGACCCCACCGAGCGGGCCATAATCTCCCTCGCTGCGCAAAACGGCACGGACTATGCCGCGCTTAAGGCGGGCGCGCACAAGGTTGCGGAGATACCGTTCTCCTCGGCGCGCAAGATGATGACGAACGTATACCGCACGCAAAACGGATATCTGGTGCTCACCAAGGGCGCGTTCGACAGGCTGCCCATAGACCGCTCCGACCTGAACGCCCTGCGCGTGCCCGAAGAGGTGCACGCCGGGTTCGCCGCAAGCGCGCTGCGCGTGATAGCGCTGGCCTCCAAGACGGTGAAGGAGCTGCCGGAAGACATTTCGCAGCTGGAAAGCGGGCTTACCCTGCGCGGGTTTGTGGGCATAATAGATCCTCCCCGCCCCGAGGCCGCCGCCGCTATAGCAAAGGCGCGCGCCGCGGGCGTGCGCACCGTGATGATAACGGGCGACCACGCGGCAACAGCCGCCGCCATCGCGCGCGAACTCGGCATAATAGCAGCAAGCGAAGGCGTTATAACCGGGCAGGAGCTTGCCGCCCTCTCCGACGAGGAGCTGGAGCGCAGCGTAGAGTTCTATTCGGTATATGCGCGCGTCAGCCCCGAAGATAAGCTGCGCATAGTGCGGGCATGGCAGGCCCGCGGCGAAGTAGTGGCAATGACGGGCGACGGCGTAAACGACGCACCCGCCCTCAAGGCGGCGGACGTCGGCGTTGCCATGGGTATAAACGGCACCGAAGTTTCAAAGAGCGCCGCCAAAATGGTGCTCACCGACGATAAATTCTCCACCATAATAGAGGCGGTGGAAGAGGGCCGCAATATCTTTTCCAACATACGCAAGCTTGTCTACTTTTTGCTTGTGTGCAACATATCCGAAATCGCAGTGATGCTGTTTGCGCAGTTCCTCAACTGGCCGCTGCCGCTCACGCCCATAATGCTGCTCATAATTAACGTTTTGGGCGACGGCATACCGGGGCTTGCCATCTCGCGCGAGGTATCCGATAAGCGCATTATGAACCGCAGGCCCATAGGCCGCCACGAAAGCTTTTTCGGCGGCGGGCTTATGGAAGTTATAATAAGGCAGACGGTGGTGTTTGCCGCCGTTTCGCTCATCGGCTTCCGCATAGGCTACACTGTGGACTTCGGCGGGCAGGCCTCGCTTGAAGCCGGCCGCACCATGGCCTTCCTTATCACGGGCTGGACGTCTATTCTGCACGTGCTCACCGTGCGCAGCCGCAGCATGCTGTATAAGTACCGCATACGCGATAACCCCCAGCTGTATATAAGTTGTTTTGCCATGCTTGCTGTGTTTGCCGTCATCGCCGCCGTGCCTCCCGTGGCTTCGGCCATCGGCCTCGGCGCGCTGGGCTGGCAGCAGTGGCTTATAGCTGCGGCGCTGTCGCTGGTGCCCCTTCTCGTGGCAGAATACGGCAAGTTGTGGGACGCCATACGCACAAAGAATACCGAGCGCACCCGCGTTTAAAACTTTTTGATTGCAGAAACGCGCCCCCCCCCGCCCCCCCCCCGCGCGGGGCGGTTAAAAAGGGGGACCCCCC
>ERZ1090869.1437-NODE-1438-length-10596-cov-191.544351_pt1 | contig 10596 bp, 13 predicted proteins | sample MGYA00478474_ERZ1090869 | MGnify/ENA primary metagenome ERZ1090869 (study PRJEB33644, sample SAMEA5815748) | chicken gut metagenome | biome: Chicken; feature: Gastrointestinal Tract; material: Caecum | place: Ireland | collected 2019-01-01 | study: A study of... | reverse complement strand
CGGCCTGTGAAAATAGGTAGATGCCGGCTTCTCGCAAACGAAACCCCTGAGGTGTGAACCTCGGGGGTTTTGTTCTGCCTGGGGGGATGCAAGGAGCGGTCAGCACCGTTTTCGATATTTGATAAAAACAACGCTGCCTCCTACGCCACCCAAAAGCAGGACCTCCCCTACGCCGAGGGCGTGGATTATATTCCAGGATGGGAAATGGGTGATGAATGCGTAGAGGTGATGGAGGCCGAGAACCCAACACAGTACGGCAGACTGAAAGGTCATCAGCTTCAGACAGCAGAGGCTTTGTTTGAGGATAGCATAAACAATGGAGGCGATGAGCCCCACATTCCACAGGGCGATTTCACGCTGCCATCCGGCGGACCTATTCCAGACGGAATAAGAGTCGGCCAGCTGCGGGAAACAAAATTGCCAGATAAAAGCGCCGCTGCAGGCCAAAACCATCAAAGACAGGTAGACAAGGTATGGGGTCATGGGGTTGTTTTTCAGATGGATCTTCACAAGGGACACCTCCAAAACATGAAATGTATTTCATGTTTAGTATAGAGGAGAGCAAGGGAGAAGTCAAGTGAAATATGAAAAAATAATCATGTTTGCTTGCGTTTTGCTGGTTTCTACGATATACTGAACATCAAACAAGATTTCAACAAACGGGAAGGAAGGTCAAGCCGTGACGGAAATTCGGGTTCCCAAGCAGCAGCGTGCGGTCAAAAAGAGGGACGCTGTCATTCAGGCGGGCTATGAGCTTTTTTGCCGGAAAGGCTATTATCAGACCAACACGGCGGAAATTGCAAAACAGGCAGGCGTTTCCACAGGGATCGTGTACAGCTATTTCCAAAACAAAGAAGATATTCTGCTTCAGGTGGTTGCGTGGTATCTTGCGGGATTGAAAGAGAAATTTGGGCCGGTTTTGTATGCTGCCGCAGAGGCGGAGAATGACCTGTCCGAGATGGCGGAAGCGTTTTATGAGCTGCTGTATGCGTCTCATACCATGGAACCAAATGCCCACGATGAGTTTCAAGCTATGGCGTACCTCCATGCGCCGGTCAAAAAGCTGTTTGAGGCCTTTGAGGAAGAGCTGGTGCAGGAACTGTGTCAAAGGCTGATGCAGCGCGGGGACATCCCCTCCGATGGCCTGGAGGAAAAACTCCGCCTGAGTTATCATATTTTGGAGAGCTTGTGCCACGATATGCTTGCATCCACCCCACCTAGGGAAGGGGAGAAAAGGATAAAAAAATTAGCCTTTGACGTGATCGCAGGCTTGCTGAGAGAGGCTGCCCCCTAAAACAGCAAAACCCCTGAGGTGAAAACCTCGGGGGTTTGTTTTGCCTGGGCGGGCATCACCTGCCCGGGTCGGGGGCGGAGGACTGGCGGCGGCGGGTGGCCGTGTCCTCGAAGCAGAAGGAGGCGGGCTGATGGCGGGACTGGGTGTACTCGAACAGCAGCCCGTCGGCGTTGAAGGTCAGGCTGGACACCACCACCACGCTGCCGTAGCCGTCCAGGTCCAGCAGGGCCTCGTCCCGGGTGGTGGCGCGCTCCACCGTCACGCGGCGCTTGGTGGTGGTGATGCGGATGTGCAGCACCTTTTCGATGTACTCGTAGATGGACCGGGCCGCGATCCCGGCGGTCAGGCCGGGGACCATCGCCTGGGAAAAATAGTTCACGTCCAAAATCAGGGCCTTGCCCTCCAGGTAGCGCACCCGCTCGACGGCCCACAGGGGCTCGCCCACCATGAACCCGCTCTGGGAGGCCAGGCGCTCGTCGGTCTCCACCTGCTCGAACCGCACCACCTTGGTCACGGCGTGCAGGTTGTTGCGCTGGTCGGTCTCCTGAAAGCTCTCGATCACCCCGATCAGGAATGCGGTCTTGCCCGCCGGCCGGTAGATCACCCGCACTCCCTTGCCCTGGATGGGCTGCAGGTAGCCGGCGGCGGTCAGGTCCGCCAGGGCCCGGCGCAGGGTGTTGCGGGCGCAGCCGTACTCCTGGATCAGCTCGCTCTCGGCGGGCAGCAGGGACTGGTAAGGGTAGTCCTGGGCCTCGATCTTTTGCTTGATGCTGCGGCAGATGCCTTCAAACTTTGCTTTGGGCATGGGATCATCGCCTCCACCTGTTCAAATGTTTGAACTCAGTATACAGCAATTCTTTCCAAATCGCAAGGGGCCTGTTTGTGCTAGGCTCTGAAAATGACGTTTTGCCATGACGTTTTTGCCAAAACCCGTTGACTTTGCCGCCCCGGATGCTATACTGGTGCCAGCTCGAAAAGATGTTTGAACTTGTTCGCACCTTTGAACAAGTTCGCAGTGTGTTGTGTTGAAGGAGGATGTTTTATGGGCAAATACCTAGAGGACGCCAAAGAGCTGCTGGCAGCTGTAGGCGGCAAAGAGAACATCGCGGCGGTGTCCCACTGTGTCACCCGGATGCGGTTTGTGCTGAACGACCCGGCCAAGGCGGACGTGCCCCGCATCGAAAAGATCAAGTCGGCCAAGGGCACCTTTACCCAGGCGGGCCAGTTCCAGGTCATCATTGGCAACACGGTCAGCGATTTTTACAACGATTTCGTGGCGGTGTCCGGCATCGAGGGCGTCTCGAAGGACGCCGTCAAGAGCGCGGCCAAGCAGAACCAGAACCGCGCCCAGAAGATCATGAGCGCCCTGGCCGAGATCTTTGCGCCCCTGATCCCCATCATGATCACCGGCGGCCTGATCCTGGGCTTCCGCAACTGCATCGACAGCATGTACCTGCTGGAAAACGGTACCAAGACCCTGGTCGAGGTCAGCCAGTTCTGGAGCGGCGTGGACAGCTTTTTGTGGCTGATCGGCGAGGCCATCTTCCACATGCTGCCGGTGTGCATCTGCTGGTCGGTGACCAAAAAAATGGGCACCACCGAGAGCCTGGGCATCGTCCTGGGCCTGACCCTGGTGTCCGGCCAGCTGCTGAACGCCTACTCGGTGGCCACCACCGCCGCCGCCGACATCCCCCAGTGGGACTTCGGCTTTGTCCAGGTCAACATGATCGGCTACCAGGCCCAGGTCATCCCCGCCATGCTGGCGGCCTTCACCCTGGTGTACCTGGAAAAGTTCTTCCGCAAGGTCTGCCCCGCCGTCATCTCGATGATCGTGGTGCCCTTCTGCAGCCTGGTGCTGTCGGTCATGGCCGCCCACTTCGTGCTGGGGCCCATCGGCTGGGCCATCGGCTCGGCTGTTTCCTCCGCCGTGTACGCCGGCATCTCCGGCCCGTTCCGCGTCATCTTCGGCGCCGTGTTCGGCTTTGTGTACGCGCCGCTGGTCATCACCGGCCTGCACCATATGTCCAACGCCATCGACCTGCAGCTGGTGGCTGACTTCGGCGGCACCATGCTGTGGCCCATGATCGCCCTGTCCAACATCGCCCAGGGCTCGGCCGTCCTTGGCATGATCTACCTCCAGCGCAAAAACGCCGCCGCCCAGGAGGTCAACGTCCCCTCCTGTATCTCCTGCTACCTGGGCGTCACCGAGCCGGCCATGTTCGGCGTCAACCTGAAGTACAACTTCCCCTTTATCTGCGGCATGATCGGCTCGGCGGTGGCGGGCGTCGTCTGCACCGCCACCTCCACCACCGCCAACTCGGTGGGCGTGGGCGGCCTGCCCGGCATCCTGTCCATCCAGCCCGCTTCGATGCTCAGTTTTGCCCTGTGCATGGTCATCGCCATCGTCATCCCCTTTGTGCTGACCGTCGTCATGGGCAAAAAGAAAGGCGTGGCCTGAGCGCGCGCAAGGCATAAGGCAGGCCCCGCGGGCAGGCGGGGTAAAGGATAAGAAGCAACCCATACAAGAAGGCAAGAGAAGGCAAGGTGCGTTTTATGGCAAACTTTCAGGACAAGGTGGTCTATCAGATCTACCCCAAATCCTTCTGCGACACCAACGGCGACGGCCTGGGCGACCTGCCCGGCGTTACCGCCAAACTGGACTATCTCCGGGACCTGGGGGTGGACTATCTCTGGCTGACCCCCTTCTTCCCCTCGCCCCAGCGGGACAACGGCTACGACGTGGCCGACTACCGGGCCATCGACCCCCGGTTCGGCACCATGGAGGACCTCGAGACCCTGGTCCGCGAGGCGGACAAGCGGGGCATCGGCCTGATGCTGGACATGGTGTTCAACCACACCTCCACCAGCCATGAATGGTTCCAGCGGGCCCTGGCCGGAGAAAAGAAATACCAGGACTACTATATCTTCAAGGAGGGCAGCCCCGACCAGCCCCCCACCAACTGGGTGTCCAAGTTCGGCGGCCCGGCCTGGGAGTACCTGCCCGCCCTGGGCAAGTGGTACCTCCACCTGTTCGACGTCAGCCAGGCCGACCTGAACTGGGAGAACCCCGCCGTCCGGGCCGAGCTGGCGGCGATCCTCCGCTTCTGGAAGGGCAAGGGGATCAAGGGCTTCCGCTTTGACGTGGTCAACCTGATCTCCAAGCCCGCAGTGTTCGAGGACGACCACCAGGGCGACGGCCGGCGCTTTTACACCGACGGCCGGAACGTCCACCGCTACCTGCAGGAGCTGGTGGCCGCCGGCGGCATCGAGGGGATGATCACGGTGGGGGAGATGTCCTCCACCACCCTCGAAAACTGCATCGGCTACACCGACCCCGCCCGCCACGAGCTGACCATGACCTTCAGCTTCCACCACCTGAAGGTGGACTACAAGAACGGGGACAAGTGGGCCCTGATGCCCCCCGACCACATGGCCCTGAAAAACCTCTTCACCCTCTGGCAGGAGGGGATGCAGGCCGGCCACGGCTGGAACGCCCTGTTCTGGTGCAACCACGACCAGCCCCGGGCCGTCAGCCGCTTTGGGGACGACGGCGGCCCCTGCTGGAAGCAGAGCGCCAAGATGCTGGGCACCGCCATCCACATGATGCGGGGCACCCCCTACATCTACCAGGGCGAGGAGCTGGGCATGACCAACGCCCATTTCGCCTCCATCGGCCAGTACCGGGATGTGGAGAGCCTGAACTACTACCAGATCCTCCAGCAGCAGGGCAAGACCCCCGCCCAGGCGATGGAGATCATCCAGCAGCGCAGCCGGGACAACGGCCGCACCCCCATGCAGTGGGACGCTTCGGCCCACGCGGGCTTCACCACCGGGACCCCCTGGATCGGGGTGGTGGACAACTACCGGACCATCAACGCCGCCGCCGAGGTGGGCGACCCCGACTCCATCTACAGCTACTACAAGCAGCTGGTGGCCCTGCGCAAGCAGCGCCCGGTGATCCAGTCGGGCAGGATCGAGTTCCTCTATAAGGACGACCCCGACCTGCTGGCCTACCGCCGCTGGGACGAGACCGGCGAGCTGCTGGTCCTGTGCAACCTGACCGCCCACGACGCCCCCGTGGCCCTGCCCCAGGGCTGGCAGAATGCCGGCGTCCTGCTGGGCAACTACCCCGACGGCGCCCCCGGCGCCAGCCTGCGCCCCTACGAGGCCCTGGTGCTGGAACGCCGCGTCTGAGCCATCGCCGCTTCTGTTCAGGAAGCATATCCTTCAAGAGTACGCCCGCAGGGCCGGTCCGCCGGCTGTGCGGGCGTTCTCTTTTGCGCGGCGGGGGCTTTTTTTGCCCTTACCCCCTCGCCAACGGGGCCAAACTCTGCTACACTAGAGGGGACAGAGCATCGACCCCGAAAACCCGGCGGCAGCCCCGTATCCTGCTGTTGGGGGAGCGCCGGGAGCGCTCCGGGGAGAGCATACCGGAAGGGAGGCCCATCCATGCAGTTAGAGACGCAACAGCCCACGCGGCAGGCAGAACACGACCTTGTGTTCCAGGTGCGGGCGGCCCAGGCCGACCCGGCCGCCGCCGACACCCTGATCGGGCAGTACATGCCGTTTATCCGCAGCGAGACCTATAAGTTCACCCACGCGCCCATCGAGGCCGGCCACGAGGACGAGCTGAGCATCGCCACCCTGGCCTTTTACGAGGCGGCGCTGTCTTACCAGAAAGGGCGGGGGGCGTTTTTGCCCTACGCGGCCGCCGCCATCCGCAACCGCCTGATCGACCACTACCGGGCCGAGCGGCGCCACGGGGGCAGCGTCTCGCTGGACGCCCCCGCCGGCGAGGACGGCCGCCTGCTGGCCGAGACCCTGCCCGACACCCGGGACGACATCGGGGCCTACGACCTGCGGGCCGCCACCCGGGCCGAGATCGAGGCGTTTGGCCGGCAGCTGGCGGGCTACGGCATCGGCTTTTCGGACGTGGCGGACAACTGCCCCCGCCAGGAGCGGACCCTGGCCGCCTGCCGGGCGGTGCTGGACTGCGCCCGGGCCAACCCCATCCTGCTGGAAAAGCTGGTGCGCACCGGGCGGCTGCCCATGCAGGACCTGGCGCTGGGCTCCGGCGTGGACAAAAAGACCATCGAGCGCCACCGGAAATACCTGGTGGCCATCCTGCTGGCGTTCACCAACGGATACGAGATCATCCGGGGGCACCTGTGCCAGCTGACGCCAAAAGGAGGGAAGCAGGGATGAAATACCTTGTCATGGAGACGCACCCCGCCTACGCAGTGGTGCTGGACGAGCGGGGCCGCTTTTTGAAGGCGGCCAACCTCCACTACCAGGTGGGCGAGACGGTGGAGGACGTGGTGGAGCTGCGCCTGCCCCCCGCCCGGCGGCGGCTGCGGCCGGCCTGGGGCGCGGTGGGGGCGCTGGCGGCGGCCGCCTGCCTCTGCCTGGGCTTTTTCGGCTACTGGCAGCCCAACTTTGTCCCCTACGGCACCCTGCGCATCCAGATCAACCCCGATGTGGAGCTGTCGGTCAGCAAGACCGACCGCGTGCTGGACCTGCGGGGCCTCAACGCCGACGGCGAGGCCCTGCTGGAGGGCCTGGACCTGAAGGGCGAGGACAGCGACGACGCCGTGGAGGAGCTGGTGGAGCGCGCCCTGGAACAGGGCTACCTGGCCCCGGGCGGCACGGTGTCCATCCTGGCCAGCAGCGAGGACGACGACTGGCAGATCCGGGAGGAAGCCGCCCTCCAGGCCCAGCTGGAAGCCAAGTATGGGGACAGCATCGCGGTCCACCTGGGCGCTGCCGGCACAGAGCAGGCGCCGCAGGCCCAGCCCGAACCGCCGGCCGCCTCTGCCCCGGCCCAGCCGGCGCAGGAGCCCGCGCCCCCGGCCTCCTCCCAGGCACGGCCCGTCGGGGACCCCCAGGACGACTGGGACCCCACCGGCTCGGACTACCCCCACGACAGCGACGACGATGATGACGATGACGATGATGACGATGACGACGACGACGATGATGACGACGGCGGCGACGATTGGGACGACTGGGACGAGTACGAATGACGCGCCCCGGCTGCCGGATCAAAAATTTTGATTTTTTTTGGCCGGCGGCCCCGGTTTGAGGCGGGCGGGCCCGTATCCTTTGGATGTAAGCCGAACGCAGAAGGGGAGGCCCCCAAAAACTTTCCCCAAAAATTTCTGCAAGACCCCGGTTTCGGGGCAGCGGCTCCGTAAACTAAAAACAAAGGAACCGAAAACCACCCCTCAAACCATAAGGAGATGACGACCATGAAAAAGAACCGCAAGATGAGCCTGACCCTCGCCGCCGCTCTGGCCCTGACCGCCCTGACCGCCTGCGGCTCCATGTCCGCTTCCGCCGCCATCGACGCAGCCGCCGCCAAGCAGATCGCCGCCGACCACCTGGGCGTGAACGTCAGCGACCTGAAAGTGCTGGAATGCGAGCGGGACGACGGCAAGTACGAGCTGGAAGTGCTCGTGGGCGACGTCAAGTACGACTTTGAGATCGGCGCTTCCAGCGGCAAGGTGCTGGAAGTGGACCGCGACCGCCGCGACCGCGACGACTGGGACGACCGCTACGACGACGATTGGGACGACCGTTACGACGACGATTGGGACGACCGTTACGATGACGATTGGGACGATCGTTACGATGACGATTGGGGCGACCGCTACGACGAGTGGGACTGATCCGTCCCCGCAGCCCCTGTAAAACCTCGACGGCATAAAACTACCCCGGACGTTTGTACGCGTCCGGGGTTTTGCTGTGATGTGGGTTACTTTTTCTCGTCCAGCAGCACGACGCCCTGGGGCGGGTTGGCGTTGATGGCGCCCACGATAGTTGGGCGGAAAAGAAAATGGGTGCACAGAAGCCGGATGCTTTGATCCCAAATGTTCCGCTGCGGTACGCGTTTAAAAATACTTCTCCCAACACCTCTTACTGATGACCTTCTCCCCGCTCCCCCACGCCCGCAGGGAGTGCTCGCTGAGGCCGAACTGCCGGGCAAAGGCAGGGAACTTTCAATTTTTCCAGTTCTGGCGCAGCAGGTCCAGCGCGTGGGACTCCAGGCGGGAAACATCGCGCCGCCGCTAATGTAAGTCACTCGATATTTTTACGATGTAACGATTCGTTTTGATAGCCTTGGCGTGAGGGTAGCGCCGCGATTCATGTAAGTCAGTGAAAAGTGTTGTCATATTCGACAAAACAACTGGTGCTTATTCATCAATTTGAACATAGTACATAGAAGAACGTCTTTGCCCTGCGATGAGCAAAGACGTTCTTTTTTGCCCCAAAAGACGGAAAGGAGGAACCATGCTCGACTATTTTTATGGCCCCCAAGCCGACCTGTTTTCATTCTACCGGCTGCCCAAAGCACTTTTTGTGAACCCCAGATTCCGTGACATTTCTTCAGAGTCAAAAATCCTGTACGGCCTCCTGTTGGACCGGATGGGGCTTTCAGCCAAAAATGGTTGGACGGATGATACCGGCCGGGTATACATCATCTTGAGCCCTTCCCCCAAAAACGGACACAAAACAGGATAAAAAAGCTGAATAAAATGCAGAGATAAAAAGTGCTGCAATTAGGCGGCGGAAGCGGCAAGTTCGGCCTCAAAGCGTGCAGGCGAACGCCAGCCAAGGGCAGAATGAGGGCGGATGGTGTTGTAGAAGGCTTCGAGATAGGCAAAGACATCGTCTTGTGCAGCTGCCCTTGTAGGATAGTGCTTGAGGTGGACCAGTTCACACTTGAGGCAGCTGAAGAAGTTCTCCGCAACGGCGTTGTCATAAGGGTCGCCGCGGCGGGACATGCTCTGCCGGATACCATAGGTTTCCAGGCACTCCCGGTAGCCCCGGGCGGCATACTGGACACCCCGCTCGCTGTGAAAAATCAGACCCCTGGCGGGTTTACGGCGGCGATACGCCATATCCAGGGCTGCCAGTGTCAGCTGGGTATCGATCTTGTCGAAGAAGGCATAACATGTACACAGGTCTCTTTGACACTGGCTAAATAGAGCCAGCCTTCCCCGGTGGGAATGTAGGTAATATCTCCCACCCAGGCCTGGTCAGGCCGGTCGAAGGAAAAGTCCCGCTGCAAAAGGTTGGGCGCAATGGGATGGCTGTGATTGGAATGGGTCGTCGGGTCACTCCCAAATTTTGTGTAAAGTCCAATGAGTGCAGGAATAGAGCAAAATTTATATGTAGGCGGCAGCGGCATGACCGTCTGCCGCCTATGTCTACAACATAACGCCGGTGGGGATGGATGTCAAGGGCGGCGAAGCCGTTCATTTAACCCTTGACATCCAGACACAGCGGTGTTACTCAGGCATACGCTCGGCGAAGTAGATCGCCATCTGTGCATGAATCATGCTCCAGTCCTGCCGCCGGCCGGTCCACTTTTTGGTAATATCCATCATGGCCAGATACAGCATTTTCAGCAGGCTGTCATCGGTGGGGAATACGGATTTGGACTTGGTCACCTTGCGCAGCTGGCGGTTGAAGCCCTCAATGGTATTGGTGGTATAGATCAGCCGCCGGACCTCCTGGGGGTACTTGAAGTAGGTGCTCAGGTTAGGGTGTATCTGAAAAGTCGGCTCATATGTGCAAAATGGAGAAAATGACAGCAGAAGCAGCAAGGAAAAGAAAAGCCTGAAAAGAATCCGCTCTCTTATCATATCGGGTAGCGATCCGCCTGAAGTCTTTCAATCGACAAAAACAGCGCTCTATTACATTCCGGCATGAGACTATCCCATAATTTGTGTAAATCTGCTGAGAGGTGTAGAGCAGCAGACAGGAGGATAAACATATGGCCAGAAGGAACCGCAGTCCGGAAGAAAATGCCCGTCGAGAGAGAATCCGTGAACTATTGCAGATGGCAAACATCGGCAGCATGGATGACATCCAGAACCTGTTCAAGGAAACCATTGCCGAATCATGGAGAACGGTCTGGAGGCGGAATTGGACGAGGATCTGGGCTACAGCAGATATGACTACAAGAACAAGGCTACAGACAACAGCCGGAATGGTCATAGCAGCAAGACGCTTCGGACCAGCTTTGGAGACGTGGAAGTCTCGGTTCCCCGGGACCGGAAAGGGGAATTTGAACCCCAGGTGCTGAAAAAGGGTCAGACCAGCATCAGCTAGAGTCTGTTTTAAAACCATCAAATTAACCAAAGCAAAATGCAAGCGAGAGAAACAACCGCATGGAAGCAGACGGCTTTTTTCTCATAACGCGTAGAAAACCGCCGGTGATTTTTGAGCTTGAGAAACAAATTGAGACTATCCCATAATTTGTGTAAACCTGCTGAGAGGTGTAGAATAGAAGCAGC
>ERZ1090869.1434-NODE-1435-length-10611-cov-9.858469_pt1 | contig 10611 bp, 11 predicted proteins | sample MGYA00478474_ERZ1090869 | MGnify/ENA primary metagenome ERZ1090869 (study PRJEB33644, sample SAMEA5815748) | chicken gut metagenome | biome: Chicken; feature: Gastrointestinal Tract; material: Caecum | place: Ireland | collected 2019-01-01 | study: A study of... | reverse complement strand
GTGGGGCTAAAACTCCGGCAAGGTGGTGCTCAAACTGCGTGCAGATGGGGCTGGGATGGCGATTTTTGCATATGCATTATTTTCCATAGTTGAACAATGCCGCGCCATACGCAATGGAAAGGATTTCTTCTCTCCTTTTGTTCTAAAATCAAATGTCTTGATTTTTCCTAAATCTTAAACGACAAAAGAGACTGCAACAATTGTTGCAGTCTCTTTTTGGTGCACCATTCCCATCCAAAAACGAACTAAGTACTTCTTCCAGAGATACCGGGCGTCCGCCCTCCTGATAGTTGAAATTCACCACAATGCGGTCATCGAACAGATAGATGGAGTTGACAAAACAGTCGATGACCTTTTCCTGAAAGGCGATATCCGCCGGGTCACCGTGGCGGAACTGATCGAACCAGAACAGGATTTGTTCCCGTGTGATGGGCGTCTTTTCGATTTGCTCCTGCAGGATGCTGGTTTCCAGTGCTTCCCGCTGCTGCTCCAGTTCCTCCATCCGCGCCTTGGTGGAGGGCGTCAGGATTCCCTGCTCGATGGCTGCCACCAGATTGTCGATGCGGCGCTTGACCTCTTTCAGTTCTACCTGCAAAACCGGCAGACGGGTGTTTTCTTTGCTCTGGTATTCCAGCAGCTTGTCCGCCAGCAGGTCGATGACCCGGTCATTCAGCACCTTTTCCAGTGCCGTCTGCACCACAAACTGCTCCAGCGGTTCCTTGCGCACCGGCTTCAGGCTGCAAGCCTCCTTGCCGCTGCGTTTGCGGGTGCCGCATTTATAGTAATAGTGAATCGTGCCCGTGTGGCTTCTGCCGCTCTCCCCTGCCATCATGGTGCCGCACTTGCCACAGAACAGCTTGGTGGTCAGCAGGTAATGGACATCCGCCTTGTTGTGGGCCGGTGCCTGACGGTGAATCTCGCACCGGCGCTGGACCGCATCGAAGCAATCCGGGTCAATGATGGCCGGGATTGCGTTCGGGATGACGGTATCCTTATAACGGTATTCGCCCAGATACCGGCGGTTTTTGAGCAGCGTCTGGAAACTGTTCTTGGTGAACGGGTTGCCCCGGCTGTTGCGGATGCCGCGGGCGTTCAGCGATTCGATGATGCTGCGGATGCTCTCCCCCGCCGCATACCGCTGGAACGCTTCCTGCACCACCGGCGCGGTGGCCGGGTCGATCTGGTAGTGCTGCTCGCTGTCAATGCGGTACCCCAGCGGCACCGGACCGCCGTTGAACTTGGCCTTGAGGGCATTCTCCTTGTGGCCGCGGCTGACCTTCTCGGCCAGCTCCGCCGAATAGTACTCGGCCATGCCTTCCAGCATGCTTTCCAGCATGATGCCCTCCGGCGTGTTGGAGATGGGCTCTGTCACCGACACCACATGGACCCGGTTGTTTTTGAGGATGCGCTTATAATGGGCCGAGTCATACCGGTTGCGGGAGAAGCGGTCCAACTTCCAAACAAGCACCGCTTCAAAGGTGTGCGTGGCGCTGTCGTGGATCATCTGCTGGAACTGCGGGCGGCTGTCGGTCTTGGCAGACAGAGCCCGGTCAATATAGGTCCGCACCATGGTGATGCCATTCTGGTCGGCATATTCCTTGCATTCCCGCAGCTGGCCCTCGATGGATTCCTCCCGCTGGTTGTCGCTGCTGTAACGGGCATAGATCACGGCATTCATGGCGTGCACCTCCTTACTTGTGCTTCTCTTCTTCTCCCATATTGAGGATCATCTGTTTCAGACGACGGTTCAGCTCACTGCCCGGCGTGAAGCAGGCTTCCACAAACTCACTCCAATCCGGTTTGCGCTGCGCCACTTCCTGCGCTCCCTCCGGCGTGACGCAGACATACCGTCCGCGGGGGTCCTCGCACAGGCCGAAGATATAGTCCAGCGATACATTAAAATAAGTGGCATACCAGACCAGGATACGGTAGGGCGCCGCCGCCCGGTCAGTCTCGTACCGGTTGATGGCAGCCTGGTTGGTTCCTGCCAGCGCCGCCAGCTGGGCCTGGGTCAGTCCCGCGTCCTTGCGCAGCACGCGAAGGCGGGTGCCTACGGATACATCCATGGAAAGACCTCCTGCAAAATTCGTCAATTCAAGTATAATCGAATTTTAGAATTATTGCAAGAAGTATTGTCCACTTGGACTTTCCAAAGCACCTGATACAGCAACTTTACTGCAGAGTGTCCTTTTTACTCATCCAATAAATCAGAATACTCATATGTTTTCTCTTGTAGAATTCTGCTTTACCAGCCTTTAACCCTCGCAACCTTTTTCGGTGATTTTGTTTTAATCAAAGCTTTGGTAGGCTTTAACAACGCAAATAGTATTCCCGATATCAGAAGAACGACAACCAAAGTGATGGATGCAGACAATTTAGAATAGTGTACGAAATCATACCCAACGCCACACTGTGGGTCAGTAAGAATCAGCACCGCTTTTGTCGGATAATAATTCAGCATAGCTGATTCCAGTGAGGCCAGAAATCCGTAAACGAACCCCACAGCTGTACACGCATAAACGGCATCAACAAAAAGCGCCGCCAAAATTGTAAAGGGAAGTACAGCAACAAATAGAAGCACATTCCCCGCAACGATCCGGGCCAGCCACTCGGTCATGATTGGCAAGGTTGCGTCCGGTAGTCCCATAACAAAACATAATGCTGATCCAAACAAAAAACTTAGTACACTGAACACAACAGTCATGATGAAGAGAACCACAATTTTGCCCATCAAAAGCTGTCTGCGTGTCACAGGCACAGTCAAAATGTTTTTTAATGTATCGTCAGTATATTCTCTTCGAGCAATAAGACCACCAATCAGGACAATCATTGCCGGGAAAAAGTAAATACAGTTACTTTCCAGGGTATTGTTCATAACTAACGAGTATGTCTTTTTTACCCCATCGTTTGCAAGGGCTGGAGCAAAGGCATACAATCCTGCCAATATTGTGACAATAAATCCAGCTATTAAAATGCCGTATCGTTTCAGTTTTTTTAGCTCAGCAATTACAATATCCATCATAGCGTTACCTCGACCACTTTTTGTAAAAGCGTACTATCAACAGAATGCAGATCACAAAAGCAAATAGGAGATAAAGAACCACGTGCATATAGGTACCAAATGGCAACGGTACTAATTCTGACATTCCTAAAACCGCTTTTCTCCATGCACCAAGCCGAGATACGAACATAAGTCCGTTCATCAGCGGCAGCCAAAGAAGCGCGCTATCATTGGACGCAAACAGGATAAAAAGGAGCCAGTTGACTACGGTATACATAAAAGACATTAGAAGTGACAATAAATAGCTTTGATTCATATATATAACAATCACCACAATCGGTAAACATACCGTTGCCATTGTGATTCCAACGATGATGCTGCACAAAAGTTTAAACAGCACATCATAGATAGCAAGGGGTTCCAAAACCAAGCAAAAAACTGTAACAGATAGCACAGAGACAATAGAGTAGATCTCAGACCATAAGTACATTACAATCAATTTTGCAAAAATAAGTTGATTCCTGGTCACGGGGATCACTTGCAAATTTTTAAAGGTATCACAGTCTCTCTCAGAAAAGAAGAGAATTGCACTAATGCAGCCAAACAGACAAGGCAGCAGTAACATAGAGCTATATACCAGGTTGTTATTAAACAAGCTGTCATAGTAAGCATGAAATTCGGTTGTATTCGTTGCCTCCGCTATGTTCGATTTTGTAAACAGCGTGAGCGCTGCCGGAAAAAGCAGTGCCAGGGAAGTCAGGATAAGAATCGTTTTATTGCGTTTGTACTTATATATTTCACACCAAACCAATTTAAGCAATTCCCTCGCCCCCAGTCACTTGCTTGAAATGATCTTCCAGGCTTTCTTCACAAGAGTAGACTTCCGATACCTCCAGCCCGTTCTTTACAAAAGCCGTAACAATTTTACCTACAGGCAAATCCAGTTTGTAAAGGCGGAGCACATGGTCATCCTGAATGGAAAAGGCGGTTTCGTGGAACTGTCTTTCCAGAATGGTGGCTGCCTGAGCCGTGTCGGACACGGCAAAACGAATGTGCTTTCGGCTGCTCTGTTCCAGCGCAGCCAAGCTTTCTTCTTCCAGCAGGACACCATGATCGATAATGCCGATATCATCAGCCAGCAACGCAATTTCAGAAAGAATATGGCTGGAAATCAGGATCGTTTTACCGCGCTCATCACACAACTTACGGATAAACGAACGCATTTCAGCAATACCTATCGGGTCAAGACCGTTTGTGGGTTCATCCAAAATCAAAAGTTCCGGGTCATGCATAACTGCGAGGGCGATTGCCAGGCGCTGTTTCATTCCAAGTGAATACTGCGAGAACAGTTTTTTGTCTTTATAGGGCAGGCCAACTAAGTCTAATGCATCTTTGATTGCGTGACGATTTGGTATGCCACGCAGTGTTGCGAAAATATTCAGATTCTCCGTTGCAGTCAGGTTGGGATAAAAGCCCGGAGTTTCAATCAGGCTTCCGATCCGGGGCAGCAATGCCTTTTCATGCCTCAGCAAAGGTTTCCCCCATAGAAACACTTCGCCGGAAGTGGGTTGTGTGAGGCCGAGCAGCATCTTCATGGTGGTGGTCTTACCGGCACCGTTCCGACCCAGCAGTCCATAGATCCTGCCCCGGGCAATATGAAGATTCAGGTCCGCTACACTTTTTTGTGTGCCATACTGTTTGGTAAGGTGATTGGTTTCCACAATGAACTTGCCCATATACAAAACCTCCTATTCTGTAGATATTATTTTACCACCCCAAGCTTGCAAGAACCTTGCAGCAACCTTGCAGCAACCTTGCATTTTGAGAAATTCGCATATTTAGGATAGAGAAAGCCCTCGCCACAGAGGGTGAGGGCTTTTATTCAACCAGAGGGAATCGCAGACCAAACGTAGTCCCTTTTCCCGGTGTACTGGTCACCGTAATCGTGCCATTCATTTTCTCAACGAGCTGATGTGTAATGGCTAAGCCAAGACCGCTTCCTTTTTCCGAACGCCCTTTATCGCATTTATAAAGTCGTTCAAAAATATGTTGCTGGTCCTTCTTATCCATTCCAATGCCATTATCCGACACCAAAAGCTCCATATCCTGGTTCTGCCTGGATACAGAAATACAAATTTCGGTTGTTTGGCTGTGGGTAACCACATTTTGTACCAGATTATTCAGAATTCTTCCGTATGCATCCGCGTCCAGACGCACTGGAAAAGGCCGTTCCGGAATATCCATGTTATATGATATCCGCTTATCCTCCAGCACAGGTATCCAGTCAATAAGAATATCTCTGGTCAATTCTGCAGCTTCCACCACATCATTCTTCAAAACAAATTCACCGGAATTCAGTTTAAACCAGTCAAACAAGACGTCGATGTATTCCTTCAGATCATAGGCCTTGTGTCGGGCAATCTCGGTATATTCGTCTTTTTCCCGCCCTGTGACAATACCTTTGTGGACGGCATCCAGATAGCCGATCAGGGTGGTCAGCGGTGTGCGTACATCATGGGAAAGGCTGGTCATGAGCTGTTTGTTGGTTTCCTCCGCCTTGCGCAGAGAAGCCAGTTCTTTCTCGTATGATGAGACAATATCATTGATTTCATACGCTATGGGGGCGGTCAGTTCACTGGTGGCCGCCAGAATGCGCCGATTCCCATTTCCCTGCCGGATTTCTGCCAACACATCCAGTGTTTCTTTGATTTTCTTTTTCACTCGCCTGATCGAAAGATAAGAGACAAGGAGGGAAACAATGGCAATTCCCAGCGATGCCACGGAAAACCATACCATTGTATCAGACCTCCTTGCTGAAGCGATATCCGATGCCTTTGATTGTTTGGATATACCTTGGCTTTCCGGGATTTTCCTCTAACTTTTTTCTCAAACGGCTGATAATCGCCATGATGTTGTTGTCATCATAACAATACTCTTCGCCCCAAACAAGTTCATATATTTTTTGCTTTGTGAGGATTTTCCCCTGATTTTTTGCAAGAACCAGAAGGAGATCAAATTCCTTCGGTGGCAATTCAAAGGTCCCATTGACGGTTGTAATAGAACGCGTGTCCATATCAATTTTCAAGCCATCAAACTCAAGCTGTTGAGCCATACCGTCTGCCTGGTTGAATCGTGTATAGCGGCGAATGAGAGACAGAATTCGAGCAATCAGCTCGTCCAAATCAAAAGGCTTTGTCAAATAGTCATCCGCTCCGGCCCGCAGTCCGCGGACTTTGGAAGCACTGTCATCCTTGGCCGTGAACATCAAAACCGGAAGATTGCTTTCTTTCCGGATCTGTTCGAGTGTTTCAAAGCCGTCCGAGCCGGGCATCATCACATCCAATATCACAAGCTGGTAGGGCTTCTTTTTCAGTTGCTCCAAACCAGCCAAGCCAGAATAGCAGCAATCCGCTTCAATATTTTCCGCCAGAACACTTCGCTTTATGAGGGAACAAAGCTCTTTGTCATCGTCTATGACCAAAATCTGATTCATTCAGCCGTCATTCCTTTCATACCGACTTTCCATGTCAGTGATTTCCCATAACTATAGGAATAAATCGCTTGCCAGGCATTTTTATAATTTCAGGAAAACGCGTCACGATATAGCGATACTTACAGAAATAACCATGCGCTCTTTTTGCCTAGATTTCTAGCGTTGAACAGAACATCTTCACATTTCTCAGTGATTAATACCCATTATATTTCTTTTGCATAAAGAAAACAATCACATGCCATAGTCCAATTATCGTCTTTTTTTCTTCCACTCCTCAAACAGCCGTTGTCCCTCTTCCGACTGGTAAAACGCCTGGATCTTGGGCAGCAGAAACCGGGCAAACCGTTCCAGCTCCTGCTGGGGTACGCCGTCCTCCCGGTGCTTGGCGGGCGCCGCTGCCTGTGCTGTTTTCTTCTCCTGCCGATCTTCCGTAGCGGCTCCTTTCTGCAGGGCTGCCCCCTGCTGCCTTATGATGTATTCTGTCATCGGTCCTGACCCCTGGCCCGCTGGCGGCGCTGCTGACGGTTCAACCGCTTTTCCTCCTGTTGGCGGCGGCAGATGCCCAGCACAAACGCCTGCACCTGCTCCGGTGCCACCCGCATGGCTTCCCGGTAGGGCCTGGTTTCGTTGAGGACTTCATCCAGCTGTTCCTCACAGCGGCGGAGGCGCTGGCGCGATTCCTGTTCTCTCACCGCACTGTGCTGCAACTGCATCCGCAGACTGCGGTTCTCTGCCTGCAGCTTGCCGCTGACTTTTGCCATCTCACACAGCGTCTGAAAATCCTGCGGCATCAGCTCCACCCGCTTTTCCAGCACGCCTTTGGTTTTGGCCCGCTGCTCGATGTCCGTCACATCACGGATCGAGCCGTAAATGCTCTTTACCTGGGAGATAAGCTCCTTCCTCTGGCCCTGCAGCTGTTTGGTCTGGTCAGACAGTTCTGCCACTGTCTGGCGGTCTTTCTGGACCTTATACTCCAGAACCTCCAGGTGTTCGGCATCGCTGCCCTGTATGCCGCGCTCGAAGTCGGTGAATCCCGCCTGCCGCATATGCTCGAAGAATTGCGTTTGCAGCAGACTGTAGGAACTTACCAACCGGGGCTTGCCGTTCTTTTTCAGCACAGGCTGACCCCGTTCGTCGGTCATGGGGACCATCGGCCACTTTTTGCTGTGACTCACCTGCATGATCGTTTCCCGCACGGTGCCCCGCAGCGCCGGGTCCTTGCACCGCTTAGACCAGCGGATCTGCTTTTCCACCACCGGCAGATAGACAACATGAAGGTGATAGTGGAACACATCCCTTCCCAGCCGGTCACTGGCTTCCCGGTTGCGCTCGTCGGCGTGCATGACCGCAGAGATAATGTACTGTTCCCCGCCTGCGATCTCCTTGGCCAGCTCATACACCTCGGCGTAGAATTGCTTGGCGTATTCATAGCCGCCGTGGCTCTCGAAATAGTCGGTGTTCACATCAAACACCATCTCGTCAAAGACGTAGGCGTCCGGTTTCAGTCCTCGGGTGGAAACAACGCCTTCTTCCACCATCCGGTCAAACTGCTGGGCGTAAGTAGCTGCCTCACAGGCCTTGAAGGTCACATTGTTGTGGCTGTATTCCAGCAACACATCCGAGTTAGAGTACACTTCGTTCTTGCGTTCGTTGTGCCGTTCCCGCACTGAGATGGCATTTTTACGGTAACGCTCATTGCGCACCACGGTCCGATGGATTTTGCTGATAGGCGGCTCCTTTCTTGGGTACGGTTCTGCTGCGGATGGGGTACTCAGATGCTTTGGAAAGCATCTGACCCACTATGACACTTTCCGGCGCTGCCGGCAAAGTGCCAGTGGGCCCGCTGCGGCGGGAGGGATTGGGATACGGCTGCCAACCAAAGTCGCTGTGCCATCTTCCCGGTTGGGCCGCCGTCGTAGCGGTTACTCGTCTGTGGTTGCCTCTGGAAGCCAGGCACCACAGCCTTTGTCCATCTTTTGCAAAAGGTGGGGTGTGGAAATCTTTCTCGATTTCTCTTTTAGTTAGATATATCATTCTATCTTTATCGTGTCGGTTTTTCCGACGGGTCAGTGTCGGGAAATCCGTCAACTGCCTGTCCGTTTTTCCGACAGGTCGTGCCGGATTCTCCGACGGGTGGTTACAGTTCGTTGGGTTCCTTGGGACGGGGCAGATTGAGATAATACCGCCGGGCCTTTCCGTTTGGCTGTCCCGGCACCGGCTCCAGCAAACCGCAGCGTTCCAGAGCGGCAAACAATCCGGCGGCTTTCTCCCGTTGGCAGTGCAACAGCCGTCCGGCACTGGCCCGTGAAAGGCTCACACAGGGCCTGCCGTTGGCTTTCCAGCGCCCGGTGGTATCCTGGGCCGACAACCGAAGCAACCCCAGCAAATGGCCGTACAGCAGCTTGCTTTCGCCGGGAAGTTCCTGGTAAGGTTCTTCCGAGAGAAGGCTGGACGGTATCATCAGGAAACCGTCGATGCGGTTCAGATTTTCCTCTGCGGGAACGAGTTCATGGTTCAGATGGCGCCTCCTTGGGTTATGGATTGGTGGCGGACTTTGGCTTCTGGCATCCCTCTTTTCCGGTTGTTTTTGTCCTCGAAAGATGTTCGATGATTTCGTCATAGATTCTTCCAACACATACAGCATACAGCGCCTTGCAGTCAGTTTCAAGATGTGTTAGACTGTTTTCATGTTGGATGATTCACACACTTTTCTCGGCTGTTTCTGAAACACAAAAAAACACAGAGCCATTTTACGCCCACTATGCTCCAACACAGGATGGTGACGAATTTTGAACTACCAGACGTACCTTTTCTTTGAAGGCCGCACCGAATATATCCAGGGCTACGACACACCCCAGCATACATATCCGCTGGGGTCCTTGGTGTACGGTGTCCTGGACCTGGATGCCGCTCCCTATCTGGAACGGGGCCGCGCATTGCTGGAAAGATTCCGGGGCGTAAAGTTCCCGGAAGATCAGACCATGCAGCAGGGTCTGGCCTCCCCTGACACCTGTGTGTACTATCAGGTGGCTTCCTTTTACCATGATTTTGCCACCGCTGTGCAGCAGGTTTCCCCTGCTCTGTTTGATTTAGTGGAAGGCTACACACTGGCCAACTTCCGTCGCAATGAGCGGGAACTGAAAGCGACCCAACATAGCCTGTGGCAATTTATACAGACTGGAAAAAATGACAGTTCGTATACATTTGATGAATTGCGCGCCAGAATGTCCCACTTTGGCGAGTTGGCCATGACCAGCGACATCATGGAAGGGTTCTGCCGGAACTTCCCGGAGTACACCGACCAGATGAAAGTCTTTATTCAGCGTGATACCGGGGATGCCTCTCTGTGCCGGACAGCGTTGTCGGTATTGGAATCCTTTGTGACCTTGCTGCAGCAGTTGGTGGACGGCAAAACGGATCTGCACCAACTGATCGAGGCTACACTGGTAGACGAGGACGGCCGCCCCAGAACGGAGCATGGCCAGCGCCCTTCGGAGCTGCTGGTGGAACTGGCCGAAAATGGCGATTCGACCTACCAGAAATACCACAAGCTGGAGGACGACATCCATATCCAGACCCGTTACAAACGGCCAACAGACAACAAAAAAAGCGGCATTTCTGCCGCCACGTTCTACGCAAGCGATACGCTGCCTGCGTTACTCTTTTTGGAATTCGTACAGATGTGCGCCCAGGACCTGCCGGTTGCCGTCTGTGAAAGCTGCCACCGACTGTTTGTTCCCTTCTCCAGCCGCGCCAAGTATTGTGAGCGGGTGCTGGACCCGGAAACCGGCGCCACCTGCAAGGACATTGCTGCCAAGCTGGCCTATGCAGAGGAGCTGAAGGCCAACAAAGCCAAGGAACTCTACAACAAGATGCGCAACCGCTACCAGATGCGATGCTCCCGTGCCTCCGGCAATCAGAAAATGCGGGATGACTACAACGCCTGGCGAAAACAGGCACAGATGGCGCTGAGTAAATACCAGTTGGGGGAGACAAGCTGGGAGGAGTTTAAAATGGTGATTCAAAGAATCCCGTAAGCCGAAATCTAAGAATCATAAATTGTTTCAAATATGTTCACTAAATTTCATCTTGTAGTTATCTGTATCATACTATATAC
>ERZ1090869.1427-NODE-1428-length-10638-cov-6.069168_pt1 | contig 10638 bp, 8 predicted proteins | sample MGYA00478474_ERZ1090869 | MGnify/ENA primary metagenome ERZ1090869 (study PRJEB33644, sample SAMEA5815748) | chicken gut metagenome | biome: Chicken; feature: Gastrointestinal Tract; material: Caecum | place: Ireland | collected 2019-01-01 | study: A study of the... | reverse complement strand
CCGTTTTCCGCATCCCAGGCGTAGTCCCAGCCGAATGACTCTACAGCGTAGCGCCATGTCAAGGGAAAATACGTTACATTTCGGAAGCTCAGCAGGGGCCAGTCTGTGTCCCCGCCGCTGACGGTCTCGCCGCCCACTACCACCACATAGTCCACTGTCCGGGCGGCGACCGCCTGCCCGGGCCGGAGGGCCCCGCCGGTGTCTGCCACATAAGGCCCCCGCTCGCCGCTCCTGTCGATGGACAGAGTGCGGGTCTCACCGTCCCACCGGGTCTCCAGCCCCAGGAAGCGGCAGAGGTCCCAGGTCATGGGGACATAGGTGATATCCTGATAGACCAGCAGAGGATACCGGGCGGCGGCGTTGTCAACGGCCTGTCCGTTCAGCGTCACCGCTCCCGCGGCCACCGTAGCCGTCACCGATCTGGCGGCCTTGACCCGCAGGTCCGTCAGGGCAAGTCCCGGGCAGTTCGCAAAGGCATCGGGCGCTACATAGATCGCCCCGGCGGGGATGGTCACCGCCTCCAGCTTCACGCAGCCAGAGAAAGCGCCGCTCCCGATCCGCCGCAGACTCTCCGGCAGCCGCAGCCCCTCCAGGTTGTTGCAGAGGGCAAAGGCGTTCTCCCCGATCTTCCCCAGTGTGTCCGGCAAAATGACCTCCGTCAGCGGCGATCCGTTGCCGGCGGAGTAGTAAAACGCCCCACTGCCCACGCTGGTGACGCCGGAGGCGATCTTCACCCGGGTGAAGGAGAAGAGGTCCCAGAGCCGGGATCTGTCGGTATCAAAGTAGTCGTACATGTCCCCGGTCCCCTGGATGTACAGGGTCCCATCCTCCACCCGGTAGGTCACGTCCTCGCCGCAGACACCGCTGTCGTTGTAGCTGACGGGACCGTTGTGCAGGGCCCAGGCGGTGGAGTTAAGTGAAAAAACCAGACCAAATAGCAGCACTAAAGCTGAATCGTAAACTTTTATTCGCTTCATCCTTAGTTCTCCGCGCGAAATATTGCCTTAAAACTTGAACTTGCAACATGTGGCATTGTGAGATAGTTAAGGTACATAAGAGATCTGCACAGTTTCTGTTGCCCCTGAAGAGCTATCGGTTCGCGACGCACTTATTATTCCATCACTGACAGTTTTATTTTCGTTACGCAGTCTTAGAATGCGCCGATTACCCGTGCCTATGACAAATCTTTCTCTTGATACATTTGAAAATCCATTTAGTACGAAAAAGGGAGGTAAAATGAGACACCGTTTCTTCAAATTTTTGGGGAGATTTTGGCACCACCAATGGATCATTTCCTTAACAGACTTAGATGTTAGGTATAAGATGAGGCTATTCCGGTGTATCTTCGTTTCGACTTTTGCAATTTTCGCTTGGTCTGCATCACCCCAAGTGATGACAATGCGACTACCCTCTTTAATGCCGAGGCACTCATATCCCTGTACCGTAACATGCAATTGCTCTGTCCTACTCATGAGAACTTACCCCCCATACCTTTGTAGTAGTGCATGAATTAGGACACAGTGGGGAAGTCGCCCTCATTGTTCATTGGTCAAGAATAAACACCCTATAACTACAAAACTTCGTAGTTATAGGGTGTCTCGCAGTAGAGATTTAACGCAACTGTGCGGATACGAACACTAAAATATTAGGAATTTAGGATGTGCGGGTAACACAAATGGTTTGGCTGCTGGAGTTTCCCGCCAAATCTGTCACCGTTATATCAAAGTAGTTGTCACCATGATCCAGGAGGTAAACATCATTATATTCGTCACCTGCACCACAGTCAAATAGTTCCACAGAGGTACCGTTAATCATCAAATCACTCATTGCTTCTGAGCAATTAACAAACAACACCACTCGGTCTCGATTGGTTTCGTTGGGCAGATCCGCAAAACTTAGTTCAGGCGGAGTTGTATCTACTGTAACGGAGTATTCTCTCGCCTCAGAAATCAGTCCATCTATTTCTCTGACTACACACAGTTCATGGATGCCATCCTCCAGTGGCAAGCTCTTATCGAGTGTCTGATCATTTTCTGTGACAACAATGGATTCGTCCGCAAGAAACTCCTCTAAAATATACGAATCTGCGGTGATATTTGGTATATCGATTTCTACAGGAGAAGGCATGAGAGAAATCTGCAACTGCATGTCGACAGTCGAATTTATAACCGTATCCTGAGAATCAATAACACTCCCTTGAACTCTTGGAAGTGCCGCAACATCTTCTTCGGTAAAAGCGGAAATGATCATGGTCCATTCACCTGCTTGCGCATTGCTGATTTTGTAGGGAGCATCGGGCGCTATATGATAGAGCGTATCATACAGCTTTCCATCTGAAGAAATGATGTCGATGGACCTTATTGCTCCCTTGGCAGCCATTTGTATTACGATATCCATATTGCCAGGAGTAATAATTGCTTGCTGCTGTTCTTCTCCTACAGACAAAACCATGGCTTCCGAGACAACAGATTCCGCGTTTTCAATCGGAGATAATTCAGGCAGTTTGTCACTGATATTTTCGTTTAGTAGCTCACTTCCTCCCACAATTTGGAAGGACTTTGACGCACTCCCGTAACGTTCTTGACGAGGTCTATCACCAGAAGCGAGGCCTTCTGCATCGTACACGCGGCACTCTACAGTATGTGTTCCACTATTTAGCCCCAGTGCATTTAATGCAATAGAACTTGAAGCCCCATTTCCACTTGAAACTAAACTGCCATCCACATACCATTCGTATGACTTAACTGCTACATTATCGCTCGCGGTCATAGATGCTATGTTGTCAGAAATGAAAAGTGTTACCTGAGGAACTTCAAGGTCAAATGCAATATTAAAGTTTTCACAAATGTTCCAAGCACCTTCTTCATTTGCAGTGATATTGTTCATATAAGCATCATAGAACTCTTGCCAATTTGCCCTTGGATTCTTCATCACTCTTTCCATTTCTCTGTAAGTGGAATATTTGTCTGAAAGATTCCACAGTGCAGATCCTACGTTTGCTTCATACTCCATGTTTTTGGAATACGGTGTCTGCTTTTCGATCTTTTCGGTATGGGAAGAACTACTACTAGCTTTCACATATCCTGTCTTGAGATTTCCGCCAAAATAGTGACCTGTTGAATCATAGTCATAAACTGTTGGTTCATCCCGCATTATGGCTGAAAAATAATGCGCCCATCCTTCGATATAGGCTGTTCTGGGATTACTTGGAGTTCCCCACGTATGATTGACTCCATCCCCGGCAGGACGACCACCCATATTGCGCATAATCCAATGTCCCATTTCATGAAGGAAGATGTCGTAGTCATAATAGTCGAGATTTTGAGCCGAACCATTTACAACTATCCGCGAATTATCTGCCGCTGTACCCGCTACTGTTCCCGCTGTGCAACGTACGACCAACTGCCCACAAGAATGGCTTCCTACCGACTTATATTCTGATAATCCATTCTTTCCAAATTGCCAGAGAGACATTGCAACACGGAATTGTTCGGAGACACCATTTGCATTCGAGTCAAATGATATGCTTGTTGCGTTTATTGGAATCTCAAATAACGTGTACGAAACAGTTGCATCTAATTTTTGAATAGAAAGCGAGGTATCTTGAGGATATACTCTGACAAATAAGGAATCCGCATCATTCGGCAGGTTAAATGAAGTGTTGAAATGTCCGGCATTATCCGACGTAGTCGTTGCTAACAATCTCTGTGCAGAAGAATCATCTCTAAGGGTGCAGACAAATTGAACTGGCATTTTAGCAATAGGAGTAACCCTTTTTGAAGATTCACTCCCGTCTTCTTTTATATCTGCCTTAATGTATCCACTTACAAAAGTATTGCTACTTCTTTCTTTAGTGGATAAATGATACTTGCTGGCCTGACTAGAACCCGAGTGCGAGTAAACCTTTATGTAGTGCTTTTCATAACTGCAAGCAATTGATAGCTCTTTATCATCGTCGCCGCTCTGCGTCATCTCATCGATCAATTTTCCATAAGAATCATAAATTGCAAACCTGAAATCACACCCATATGGAATCTTCGAAAGTTTGACAGTCAAAACCCCTGATCTGGGAGTCACTTCATAGTAATCGACATCAGAAGGTTTGTGTATTGTCGCATCAACATAATCGAACACAGGGAAACTAGTTGCTGTAGATCTGGTATTATTCGGTTCATAGTTATCATCTGATGGTGTTATTTTTGCACGAACTTGGTATTTTGAATTTGAAGAATAAGTTTTGTTTTGTGAATATACCTGCATGTAGTATACTTTGTTGCTTTCAACTGGAAGATTTTGAACTTGTTCATAATCTTTGCTTGTGGATAATGTTCGATATAAGACTGGAGTACCACCGGACACCGGCTGAGAGTAAATTTTAAGATCATAATTGCAATCTTCTGGGATATTACCTAAATAAAAGTTTGCTTTGCCATCACGGCCAAAATCAACTTTATAGTAGTCGACATCTGATGCACTGCTAATCGTTCCATACATATCATCATTGTTTTTGTAGTTTGTTGCCGAACCATATGAATTGTTTGGCTCTCTCTCATTTACAATTGAATCATAGGACTCGACTGCAGAATCAACGTCATCTGGTACTACCCTCTCAGTTGTTATTTCCCATGCTCCTAACTCTTCCACATTTCCGTCAATAACAGAAATAGAACCATAGTAACCTCTAGCAAAGTCGCCATAATCAAAGACAAGAGAAATTGAATACTCCTTATCTTCTATTAGCGTAATTATCTCGGATTCTAAAATTGGGAAGTCGGCATCAAAAACAGAAACATCATTTTCATCATCATAAATTTGAATATGAACAGGAGCAGTATCTATATCAGCACAGAGTTCTATACCTGTACTTTCAAATGCCCCTTCTGCTGATAAAGGCGGAAACTTGATAGGAATCATATCATCGTCCCAGGCTTCATCTGCTTGATCTGGTATTTCACTTACATCTCCATATCCATCCGCGATATATACACTTCCATCATCAAATTCCGCATATTTAATGTAATCCGGCATGCTTCCGTCTTCTGGCAATAAAATCACATCAACATTTTCGTCAATATAATCTACTATCTCATTTTCATCTGTACCAGTGACCTCTTCTATATATCCAGTATCTGTTTCTGGTAAATCGAACTCAGGACTCGTTGCATACGCACCACTCACTTCTGTCAGGGAAAACAGAATCACCGCGCACATCATTGCTGATAAAATTCGTTTAGTCATTTTGATGCCCTCCATCAATTATGGTAGATTGTTTCAATAAATTAATGCAATTAGAGGAACAAGCGGAACAAAAATTAGTACTTCTCAACCAATGATGTAATTGAACAAGGACTTTATGACGCCCCAATTTAGAGGATTTCATAAACTCCTTTCACTCTACAATGGAAAATTCTGCCACAAGGTACTCGATCGCAGAAGGCCCCAGATCATTATCTGGAGTCAGTCCGATCACAAGACGATAGGTTCCGGCAGGAACACAGTCTCCGTAAAAATAAAAGCGTTTCTCTCCTGTTTGTACGCTATGAGGAGCGGCAACGCGGCCCTCGCTGTAGAAACCAAGATTGTCCTTATCTGTTCTGAAGGCAAGACGATACCATTCCCCATCCTGCAAAGCCTCAATCGAAACTGTGCTGGCGTCAAAGGTGTACTCTGTATCCGTCGAATTCTCTATCGAATATGCGATTTTGACATCCGAGCTGAAGTATTCCTTTTTCTCTACTGTGAGCGATAGCCCAGAGGTGTTTGACGCACTCACGGTAGAAGGCGCGTCCATAGTGACCTGGACAGGCGCATTGTCTGCGTCGATCTCCTCTGCGGCAGAGCAGCCAAGAAGTCCGGCAGCGATGCAGAATAGCAGGCTCGCAGTCAGCAGGAGTTTCATACGTTTGCTGTTTTGTGCAGTGTTCGTGCCAGATGCCATCGGCAATATACACCTCCTGAGAATGGTGGTCCACTGCTAATAGCGGTTTACTCTTTTTCTGGAGAAATTCTACGCTATGCATTGATAGTTTTAGATGTCAATGTCTTTGTTTCGGAATCAGTCCCGCTCCAAACTGTAACGGTAGTTACTGTCCGATAGCTGTTGCCTTCAGTGACTTCAGCAGACTCGTTGACTTCTGCGCGGCGTCCCTCCTGCTCATCGCTCCATGTCTCAATGGTTTTCCAGCGCAGGGAAGATTTTTCCTGCAGTTCCACAACGATCTCACACTTTGTTGCTGTGCTGGGGTAGCCTCGAACAAACGCATCGACAGAAGCGACGCAGTCTTCGATGTAGAAGTAGCAGTCCGCATCACTGATATATGTCATTCTGGGTGCAATCTCAGGCTGCTCATATTCCATATTGGTATTATAGGCCTTGACAGGTATCGTCAGCAAACACACAAATAGGCATACAAGAGCTGCCATTTTTCTCCTGTACATATTTTTCACCCCCCTTCTTCGTACTTATACCTATTAGTACGAAAAAGGGAGGTAAAATGAGACCCTACTTTTGTCAAATTCTAGTTTATTTTTTCAGCAACAGATTTCAGCTCTGTCGGATCAATGGTCCCATACAAAGAATACAAGATATGGTCTTTTGTCCAGAAAATCGATGTTACACCATTTTTCGTATTCAGAACCGCCTCTGAGTCACCAATATAAAATTCCTCTGAAATGGCGCCTTCTGTGTCTAGTATTTTCTCATAATCGCTATTATCAACGATAACTGTTTGGGTCAATTCAAAGAAATTTCCATCTTGGGCTTCGTAGAGAATATAGCGGAATCTCTCTCTGGCAGTGTCCTCAACTTTTTCCATTCCGTCAGGAATGTATTGGAAGGTTATGTCAGGCAGATCAACGTGCTGTTCCGAGCCGCTCTCCTCAGAAATAAACCGGTAATTTGTTAGGTCATGGAACACTAGAGTGATCACTTCAATAACTTTTTCCCGGTATGCTTCGACTGTCATCAAGCCGGAAAAAGAAAGTATGCCTATCACTAAAATGATTGCGGCGACCCTACGCAAACCTCGAATCATTCTGTTAGCCTGCGGAGATCTTTTCTGCTCCCGGATCAGACGCTTCATCTTTCGTTCAAAGCGTCTTGAAAATTTGTGTTCTGGAATATCAGCATCACTGGGAAGCGTACTTAACCACAAGTCTCTCGCCTCCGGCGCATGTCGATATAGCATTTCATCAGTTATCTGCATTGGCAGTAACCTCCTGTCCTGCAAGGATTATTTTCAATTTATCTTTCGCTCTCTGAATGGTCTTCCTTACATTAGCGACACTCATAGAGAGCATTTGTGCGATTTCCCAATCCGAATACCCGTTATCATATTTCAATAGTAGAAGGGACCGATACTTTGGAGAAAGCATGGCAATTGCCTGTGTGATATTTATGCTATCCGGTATTGCCTCTATTCGAGACGGAGAGTGAATATGTATATTCTCCTCATCAATTGGCAAAATAACACGACGCCTCTGTGCCCGGTACAGGTCAATTGCTTTCCTCTCAACTATAGTAACGACTAAGCTCTTCGTTTTGGGACACTTAGCTACTTCGATTTTGTCTATGATTTCAATTATTTTTTCGAAAGCTTGATGTACAACATCCTCAGAATCCTGATCATTGTTTAAAATTTGTTTAGCAACATAAAACATTATTGCTCGGTATTCAGTATAAATGGTTTCAAACTTTGATTTATTGGCATCCGTTTCTATAGCCGCTAAATAAATCATTAGCATAGGGGGATACCTCCTGGAATGTCTCATGGTGTAATTTTTGAAGTATAAAGCTACTTCTGTTTGGTTCTGTTTGGGATGCGCTCCTTGCGATACAATACAGCAAAGGAGTTGAGGGCAGTGCAAGAAGAGTTTCTCCGGCAAGATATTGGGTGCAGAATTATGCGCCTAAGAGAAAGCTATGGTTATACCCGAGAGATACTGGCAGAGAAACTCGGAATCTCTTGGCAGCACCTTGCAAACATCGAAAAAGGTCGTAGGGGTATACCACTGCCGTTGCTGCTCCAGCTCAGAGAACAGTTTAATGTTTCAGCAGATTATCTGATATACGGAACAGCAAATGAAAATGATATCACTGATTTAATGGCGATGCTTGAGGGAGTAGATGAAGCTGTTTATCCTTATGTGAAGGAATCTGTCATCTCTTTGCTAAAGCTCTGGAACTATAAAAAGGATAATCCTGGGGAGTCGTGTGGTTAAGTATCACCACTTTTTTTATGGGGCAGAGTTACACAGCTTAACATAATACCTCCAAAACGCATTTCCCTCTCTATATTATTATTACGAAGTAGGTTTGTCAAAAGGGACACCAAATTGCAAAAATAAATATCATCTTTCTTATTGAAATGGCGGGACGTTCGTAATGCGACCCGCCATTTTGTTATGTGGAATGAAGTCTCAACTTCAGGTATTGCCATTAACTAAGGAAAGATTGACGGGTTCACCGCCTATTCTTGAGTATGCTCCCTCTATGAAAAAGAGAGAAATAAAACACTGTCAGGTATGGAGGGAGCTTATCTATTCACAGACAACAACCCATTTCTGTTGCTTGAACAAGTTTTGCCTATAATGTGTTCTAACCTTTTAGTGGCGCTGCAATGATTCCCGGCCCCTTTTCGAGCAGTCGTCTGCCGTCTCAAGTGAGACCAATCGGAGACTCCCGCTTTACTGTATTTGGCCGCCAAATCTGGGTAGCAGTCCGCATAAGAACATTGGCGGTATATTTCCCCTTCCATCACACCCTGCCCTTGCGGCAAACGCAAGTTTACAGGGAGCGTTCAAGGCGGTACAATGAAGGTGTATTTCAGGGCGGAGCATTGTAGGGCGGAGCATTGCAGGGTGGACGGAAAGGAGGCTGGGGGTGTAGTCTGTCCCGGAACGAGTCCGCAAAGCCGACCAGGAATACAAAAACACAACAGGACCAAGAAGACCGTAATTGCCCGTGAGGGTAGTTGCGGTCTTTTTTTGTCCGCCGTGGAAAGGAGAAGCAACATGAAATGAACAGTCGGAGCAGACTGATCCCAGTCAGCTACTACAACGCCTCCCAGGAGGTGCGTTTGTCCGCATACGCGGATACCATTGTCTACGAGCAGAATGGTCCTAACAGAAATATACTCCGCGCCATTCGGTTCGGCGGCTACCCGGAGATGGTGCGCGGCCTTTCCGACGCCGTGTATGCCGGGGGGACGCTGGACGCCAACACGGGAAACGGTCCCTTATGGCTGGAAAGCCAGGCCACGCGGTACCGGCGGCAGGTAACTCATGACGGCGTGTATGCTGAGGCAACTCTGCTGGCCATCGATGACGACCAGGAGATGAAGACCCCTAAGAGCGAGGAAGATAGAGGCGAGGGACATGAGGAAATGGATCTGCCGCCGCGCAAGTGCATCATCTTCTGTCCGGAAAACGACAGGGACCGCCTCTTTGAAGAGGTGGACCGGAAGACGGCGGTGCCGCTGATCCCCGAGTTTCGGGACTATGTGCTGGATGAATTGGAGCGCCGGGGCATTTTGAAGCGGCTCCAGGTCATCTCCCTGCGGGAGAAGCTGGACGCCTGGGTACTCTATTGCCGGCAGGATGACGAAAATATCATCTCTGTAGTGGAAGACGGCCTCAAAAGCGGGGCCATTTCCATCCCCGGGACCGTCAGCGACCCGAACGGCTTTGACGGTGTAGAGAATGTCACCGGCTATCTGAACACCTTCGGCGTGACGGTGGCCAAGCGCATCCGCGGGCAGTTCCAGCCTCTCTTTGACCCGGCCAGCGAACCGCTTTCGCCAGAGATCCTGGCCATCAACGACTACATTCGTTCTCATACGGGCTATTCCCTCTACGATGCCCAGCTTGCTGTGGCCGAGGCGGTAAAGCGTCAGCTGCAAAGGCACAAAAGCAGCATCATTGTAGCGGAATGCGGGTCCGGCAAAAGTAAGATCGGCGCTACGGCTATGGCCGCCGTGTACGCCCTGAGGGCGGAACAGGCCGGTCGGGGGCGGCAAAAGACATTCAATGTGATCCTGTCCCCATCTCATGTGGCAAACAAATGGGCGCGGGAGATCAGCGAGACCCTGCCGGACACCGCCGGCGTGGTGGTGTGCAGCAACACAGAACTGGACCGGCTCTACGACCTGTATGAAAAGGGCGATAAGAGCATCTATGCCATCATCACCAAGGAGAAGGCCCGGGACGGCTTTATGAAGCGGCCCGCCGTGATTTGGAACCGGCGTCAAGGGGCGTATCTCTGCCCGGACTGCCTGGAGCCTATTGAGGCGCCCTTCACGGAGGACGGAATCCGGTACAAGGGCAAGGTCAACCAGTTTTTCTTCCGCACGGAGAACAGCAAAAACCACAAGTGCGGCAACTGCGGCAGTTCCCTCTGGGCGCCGGTTAACCCCGGCCATGTCAGCGAGTGGGTGAAGTTAGGCACCTATGGCTGGATCCATCGCCGCCATGCAGCGGAGCACCTTACGAAAACGAAACATGAGCCGACGCTGGAGCAGATCCGGATGGTTGCGGAAAACCCGGACGGATACTACCCCACCGTGGGGGCCTGCCGGCGCTACCCTACCTCCGTTGTCCTTAAGGACGCCGAGGGTAAAACGATAAAGGCGTTTGCCCGGG
>ERZ1090869.1423-NODE-1424-length-10649-cov-6.244761_pt1 | contig 10649 bp, 8 predicted proteins | sample MGYA00478474_ERZ1090869 | MGnify/ENA primary metagenome ERZ1090869 (study PRJEB33644, sample SAMEA5815748) | chicken gut metagenome | biome: Chicken; feature: Gastrointestinal Tract; material: Caecum | place: Ireland | collected 2019-01-01 | study: A study of the... | reverse complement strand
TTACTCCTATTTATTCTCCCATGATTAATATACGCCCCGGAATCAGAAAAGTCAAGTAGACGAAAAGGAGGAAATGCAGGTGCAAAAAGTCTGTTTGTAGTCATAATTGCAATAAATTTCCATTATATTGGTAACAGACAAAAATGGGAGGAGTATGGAATGAAAAGGACTTTGGCGTTCCTGATATGTACCGTTCTGATGATCTCTCTCTGCGCGGCAGGCAGCCCGGCAGTCTTGTATGCTGAAGAAGAAACCGGATCTGAAGAGAACAGGTTAGGGGAGAGCAACTTAGAGGAAAGCAGGGAGGAAACTACTGCCCAGGTCGAGATCAGTGCTCCGTCGGCTATCCTGATGGAAGCATCCACCGGAACTGTACTCTATGAAAAAGATGCTGATACTGCGCGTCCCCCGGCCAGTGTGACAAAGGTTATGACCATGCTTCTGATCTTTGACTCCCTTGACAGTGGTGCGATCAGTCTGGATGATGAAGTGACAACTTCCGAATATGCTGCTTCTATGGGCGGATCCCAGGTGTTCCTAGAAGTGGGGGAAGTACAGACGGTGGATACCCTGCTTAAGTGCATTTCTGTGGCAAGTGCAAATGATGCCTGTGTGGCAATGGCTGAGTACATATGCGGCAATGAGGAAGAGTTTGTCCGAAGAATGAATGAGAGGGCGCAGGGACTGGGTATGAAAAACACGACGTTTAAAAACTGCAATGGACTGGATGCAGACGGGCATGTGACCAGCGCCCGGGACATCGCGCTTATGTCCAGAGAACTGATCACAAAATATCCTCAGATACGCGATTACTGTATGATATGGATGGAAAATATCACTCATACGACACGGAAAGGAACGTCGGAGTTCGGACTCTCAAACACTAACAAACTTGTACGCCAGTACGAATATGCGACCGGACTGAAAACCGGTTCTACAGGAGAGGCAAAATTCTGTGTATCAGCCACAGCGGAGAAAAACGGTGTGGAACTGATCGCGGTCATCATGGCGTCAGAGAATTCCAGGCAGCGGTTTCAGGATGCGGTGACTCTGCTAAACTATGGGTTCGGAAAATGTCAGATTTATACAGACGATGCTCCCCAGGCTCTCCCTGACGCAGATGTGGAAGGCGGCGTCAGAGATCAGATCAGTGTGGGGTACGCGGAAGAATTCACCTGGCTGGATACAGAAGGCGCTAATTTAAATAATATTGAAAAGGAGATTGAACTGGATGAGCCGGTCCGCGCGCCGGTCAAAACGGGAGACGTTCTGGGGCGGGCTGTGTACCGGCTGGACGGCAATGAGATCGGAAGTGTGGATATCGTGGCAAAAGACAGTGTGGCAAAGGCCGGTTTCCCGGACTATATGCTTCGGGCAGTCCGGGCCCTGATGCTGTGACCGCCGGCATACCCTGCCGGATGGGGCCGGGAGGAAAAAGCCGGGCGATAAAAAGCTTGTGTCCCTGCTGCGCTATGGCTTATAATATAAGCCGTAGAAAACATACAGGAGGATAATAAAATGAATTTTGCGGGCATGATCGACCATACACTGCTGAAGCCGGAAGCTTCGAAAGAACAAGTTAAAAAACTGTGCCAGGAGGCTGTGGAGTACGGATTTCATTCCGTATGTGTCAACTCCTCATTTGTATATTACTGCGCCTCTCTTCTGAAAGGCTCAGCTGTTAAAGTGTGCACCGTGATCGGGTTCCCGCTGGGGGCCATGTCCACCGCGGGCAAGGCGGCGGAAGCCAGAGCGGCTGTGGCTGACGGAGCGGAGGAACTGGATATGGTCATCCATGTGGGGATGATAAAAAGCGGGGACTGGGATTATGTGAGACAGGATATTTCCTCTGTTGTGGAAGCGGCGCAGGGGAAAGCCCTTGTGAAGGTTATTCTGGAGACCTGTCTGCTGACAAAAGAAGAAATTGAAAAAGCGTGCCGGATCTGCCTGGAGGCAAACGCTGACTATGTAAAAACTTCTACCGGCTTTTCCACCGGAGGGGCTACTGCTGAGGATGTCGCCCTGATGCGCCGTACGGTGGGGGATAAAGCAGGAGTGAAAGCATCCGGCGGCATCCGCACACTGGCAGATGTGCAGGCCATGGCTGCGGCGGGAGCAGACAGGATCGGCGCAAGCGCAGGAGTCTCGATCATGAAAGAGCAGACTGCCGGACAGGAGACGGTGTGACGGCGGTTCAGATCGTTCTGACGATCCTGGCCGCTCTGGCAGTTGTGACTGCAGCCGAAATATACCGGGAACTCCATACCTTTAAGGTGACAAAATATTCCATCAAATCAGAAAAATTTCCGGCGGGCGGGAAGACGGTAAAAATCGTCTTCCTGTCAGATCTGCACAACAGGGAGTACGGAAGGGAAAATGAGAACCTGTATCAGGCTCTTCGGACGGAATGGCCGGATCTGATCCTGATCGGAGGAGACATGCTCGTGGGAAAGGACCGGGTATCCTATGAACCTGCATTAAAATTCGTGCGAAAGCTTCCTGCCATCTGCCCGGTATATTATGCAAACGGCAATCATGAGCAGCGGATGAAGGAAAATCCGAAAGAATATTCCTATTCTTATGCAGACTATAAGACCGTGCTGGAGGAGGCCGGGGTTGTCTTTCTCGAGAATGAGACAGAGACAGTGCGCATAGGGCAGACTACTCTGGATATCTGTGCTGTGGAGCTTCCTCTGGAAACTTACCGGAAGATGAAAAAGGCTAATGTTACATCGCAGGATATAGGAAATCTGGCCGGAGATCAAGCCGGTAGTCAGGACCGCGTCACACCACAAGCGGCGTATCGTATCCTGCTGGCTCACAATCCTGCATATATGGACGCCTATAAAGCCTGGGGCGCGGATCTGATCTTATCCGGCCATCTCCATGGAGGGATTGTCAGGATCCCCGGCCTGGGCGGAGTGATCTCTCCTCAGGCATTTCTGTTCCCCAGATATTCAGGGGAACTGACTCTGGAGGGTGATCAGACAGTGATCGTAAGCAGAGGGCTGGGAACACATACCATCCATCTGCGGCTTTTTAACACGCCGGAACTTGTTTCCATTTCTCTGGAACCAGCCATGGAGAAAAAAATATTGTAAAACCTGGCGGATTCTCGTATAATATTTAGACGTATGAGACAGCGCCGGGCAGTGGAAAAAGGGCCGGCAGGCGGGCAGAAGCCCGCTGCGCGATCCCGGCCGTTCTGCCTGGCTATGCAAAAACAGGAGACATTATGGGAATACCGGTAAAACTGGAGGCATTTGAAGGCCCGCTCGACCTTCTGCTTCATTTGATCGAAAAAAATAAAATAGATATATATGATATACCGATCGTGGAAATCACGAACCAGTATATGGACTACATCCGCCAGATGCAGAGGGAAGACTTAAATGTGATGAGTGAATTTCTTGTCATGGCGGCCACTTTGCTTGATATTAAATGCAGGATGCTGCTGCCAAAAGAAGTAACCGAGGAAGGCGAGGAGGACGATCCCCGCCGGGAACTGGTGGAACAGCTTCTCCAGTATAAGATGTACAAGTATATGGCAGAAGAACTGAAAGAACGCCAGACTGATTCAGATATGATCCTTTACCGCAGCCCTGACGTGCCGGAAGAAGTAATGGAATATGTGGAACCGGTGGATCTGGACAGGCTTCTGGACGGCCTGACGCTTTCCAGGCTCAGCGGAATTTTCCGTGAAGTCATGAAGCGGCAGAATGACAAGATTGACCCGGTGAGAAGCCGGTTCGGTAAGATTGAAAAAGAAGAGGTCTCTCTGTCAGAGCGTCTGGACTATATCCATGAGTATCTGAAAACTCATCGAAGCTTCAGCTTCCGGCAGATGCTTGAAAACCAGAAAAGCAGGATGCAGATTGTTGTTACCTTCCTTGCAATGCTGGAAATGATGAAGCTGGGCGAGATCCGTGTAGAGCAGGAAAGTACATTCGGAGAGATTATGATTGAAAGGACGGAAGACAAAAATGGAAATTAACAGACTCCAGGCAGCGGTGGAGGCTATCCTTTTTACAATGGGAGATTCTGTGGAACTGGAAAAAATTGCAGCGGCCATTGAACACGACGAGGATACGACCCGGAAGATCATTCACAGCCTGATGGACCGCTGTGAGGAAGAAGACAGGGGCGTCCGCATTATCGAGCTGGAAAATTCGTTTCAGATGTGTACGAAAAAAGAGATGTACGAGTATCTGATCCGCGTGGCAAAGCAGCCGAAACGGTATGTCCTCACAGACGTCCTCCTTGAAACTCTGTCTATTATCGCTTATCGTCAGCCGGTGACCAGACTGGAGATTGAAAAGATCCGCGGGGTAAAGTCCGACCATGCAGTGAACAAACTGGTAGAATACGGACTTGTAGAGGAGACGGGCAGACTGGATGCTCCAGGCAGGCCTCTGCTTTTTGGCACTACGGAGGAATTCCTTCGCCGGTTTAACGTGCAGTCCCTGGACGAACTTCCGACTCTCAATACAGATCAGATCGAGCATTTTAAAGAAGAAGCAGAGGAGGAAGCGCAGCTTACCCTGGATGTCTGAATGCGGGCGGGTTCTATCAGACAGGTTCAAGTCATAGATTGATTAGTAAAAGGAACCGACGCCAGGAGAGATCTGCACATGATAAAAAAATGGAAGACGTTATTCTCTATATTTCTTACCGCAGTTTTTGTGGCGGTATCCGTGAAATTGCCGCTTGATGCAGAAGCGGAGCCGCAGGAAATAAAACCTTCAGATTTATACGCCCAGTCGGCGGTCCTGATGGACGCGGACTCGGGGCGTATTTTATTTGCAAAAAGTGGACAAAAAGAACGGCCTATGGCAAGCACGACAAAGATAATGACGTGCATTCTCACCCTTGAAAACGGCGATCTGACAGATACAGTTGAAGTGAGCAAAAACGCTGCGGGACAGCCGGAGGTAAAACTGGGTATGCGGGAAGGGGAGACTTACGTTCTAAAAGATCTGCTGTATTCTCTCATGCTTGAGTCTCACAATGATTCAGCGGTAGCCATTGCAGAGCATGTTGGAGGAAGCACAGAGGAGTTTGCAGGACTGATGAACAAAAAGGCTGCGGAACTGGGATGCCTTCATACATATTTTATAACGCCGAACGGACTTGATGCCCAGGATGAAGAAGGAGTCCATCACACGACTGCTGAGGATCTGGCGCGGATCATGAAGTACTGCATCATGGATTCTCCGAATAAAAACCAGTTTCTTGACATTACACAGACTGCTGCTTATTCTTTTTCAGATACCAGTAAAAGCCGTTCCTTTCAGTGTACAAATCACAATGCATTTTTAAACATGATGGAGGGGGCTCTTTCAGGGAAGACCGGATTTACCGCAGACGCCGGATATTGCTATGTGGGAGCCCTCCGGCAGGATGACCGGACGTTTATTGTGGCGCTTCTCGCCTGCGGGTGGCCCAATGCAAAAAGTTATAAGTGGTCAGACACCAGAAAATTAATGACCTACGGACTGGAGAACTATTTCTATCAGACCGCCGGCGCAGAATCCAGGGAGCGGCAGATTCTCGTGGAAAATGCAGTTTCCGTGGATTTTCCGGCTGAACGTTCGGAATCCATTTCTCTGCTGCCTGCTGCCCGGCCTCCTTCCGCGCTTGTGAGAAAAGGCGAAGAAATCATGGAAGAGTGGAACGTTCCCGAATCTGTGGAGGCCCCGGGCAAGGAAGGCGAAGAACTGGGAACCGTCCGCTACACTCTGGACGGCACTCTTTTGCTGGAATGCCCTGTCATAGCCGGACAGGAAGTGGAAGAGAGGACATTTTCGGTATGCGCCGACTGGCTGAAAGACCGTTTTTTCCTTGGGATCTGACTAAGAAACAACCGGCGTTGAAACCCCAAATAAATATTGGAAGTCATATTGATACATTAAAATAAATCAACTGAAATGATTAATTTTGTCACTGGCAGAGACTGATAACCTGTGTTAGGATAGGTGAAGATAAAATAAAACAATAAAATTGATGAAATATAAGGAGATGCACAATTATGGAAAATTGGAAGAAGTATGAAAAAACTTATTTTATGCCGCCGGAACCCTGCTATGACTGGGTCAAAAAGGATGCTGTCGATAAGCCGCCGATCTGGTGCAGCGTTGATTTAAGAGACGGCAACCAGGCCCTGATCGAGCCTATGAGCCTGGACGAAAAGCTTGAGTTTTTCCAGCTTCTTGTAGATGTGGGATTTAAGGTGATCGAAGTGGGATTTCCCGCAGCATCCGAGACGGAATATCAGTTTTTAAGAACATTGATCGAGCAGAATATGATTCCTGACGATGTGACCATCCAGGTGCTCACCCAGGCAAGAGAGCATATTATCAAGAGGACTTTTGAGGCGGTCAAAGGCGCTCCCCACGCCATTATCCATGTGTACAATTCCACCTCTGTGGCGCAGAGAGAGCAGGTGTTTAAAAAGAACAAAGAACAGATCAAACAGATCGCCATAGACGGCGCCGCACTTTTGAAGGAACTGGCCGAACAGACATCCGGCAATTTTACTTTTGAATACAGCCCGGAAAGTTTCCAGGGTACAGAAGTGGATTACGCGCTGGAGGTCTGCAATGCGGTTCTTGATATCTGGAGCCCCACTCCAGAGAATAAAGCGATCATCAACCTTCCGACCACTGTGGAAAATGCAATGCCCCACGTATTTGCAAGCCAGGTGGAATATTTCAACAAACACCTCCTTCACAGGGAAAGTGTGATCCTCTCCCTTCATCCGCACAATGACAGAGGATCCGGCATCAGTGACGCAGAACTTGGCATCCTCGCCGGAGCAGACAGGATCGAGGGAACGCTTTTTGGCAACGGAGAGCGCACCGGCAACGTAGATATCATTACGCTCGCCATGAACATGTTTTCCCAGGGCGTCAATCCGGGACTGGATTTTTCCAATATGAGCGACATCTGTGAAGTGTACGAACGGGTCACCAGGATGAAAGTATCTCCCCGTCAGCCCTACGCAGGAGAACTGGTATTTACCGCTTTTTCCGGTTCTCACCAGGATGCCATCGCAAAAGGAATGGCATGGAGGGAAGAACACAAGTGCGACAAATGGACTGTTCCGTATCTTCCCATTGATCCCCAGGACGTGGGCAGAAGATATGACTCGGATGTCATCCGGATCAACAGCCAGTCAGGAAAGGGCGGCGTCAACTATATTCTGAAGCAGAGTTTCGGCATCAGCCTTCCGGAAAAGATGAAAGAAGAAGTGGGATATCTTGTAAAAGATGTGTCCGACAAGGCGCACAAAGAACTTACACCGGACTGGGTATACCATATTTTCGAAGACAATTACATCAATACAAAACCTGTATTTACCGTAGACGAATGCCACTTCAAGCAGGAGGACGGCATTGTCGCGGATGCGACGATTCACCACAACGGCAATAACCGCAAGATCACGGGAGTTGGAAACGGACGTCTGGACGCAGTGAGCAACGCTATCAAGCATTACTTTGACGTTAGCTACGAACTGGCCTTCTACGAAGAACATTCCCTGACAAAAGGTTCCTCGTCAAGAGCTGTCGCCTATGTGGGCGTCATCTGCAACAAGAAACGCTACTGGGGCGTGGGAATCGATCCCGATATCATCAAGGCATCCATTGAAGCTCTGGTTGTTGCGGTAAATAAGATTAAAGAGATCACAGAATCACAGGTAAATAAAGACGAACGCCTTCTTGAGATCACCAATTACATTTACGCCAACTATAAAGACGTAACTCTGGACGATCTGGCGGAAAAGTTTTTCCTCTCCAAGCCTTATCTCTCGAAATATATCAAGGAGAAATCAGGCATGACATTCGGAGATATCCTGAAAAAGGTAAGGATGAAAAAAGCCCGCGCAATGTTAAAGAGCAGCAGCGCTACCGTTGAGAGTATCGCAGAATCCGTGGGTTACCAGAACGTAGAGCACTTTAATCGCATATTCAAAAAAATGTATAACATAACACCGGTGCAGTACCGCAACCGCAAGTAAAAACCAGAGAAACCTGACGACAGGCTAAAAGCAAAATTTACAGCAGGGAACTCGCGTTCCGCATAGACATCCTGATGTAAATTTTGATGCCTGCTGTCAGGTTTTCTGTTTTTCTAATGCGCAAATCTAAATTTGCATCCTCTTGTGTTTGGTGTTATTATGTTTATGATTTTGCAAATGGGAGGATCTTTTATGAAGATTGCCGACAGGATCAGGTGCCTGCGCCGGGAAATGGAGCGGGAAGGCATTGATATTTATATTGTCCCTTCCGCTGATTGCCATGGGAGCGAATATGTGGGGGAATATTTTAAGACGAGACAGTATCTTACCGGTTTTACCGGATCTGCGGGAACTGCGGTATTTACCAGAGACAAGGCCGGACTGTGGACGGACGGAAGATATTTTATCCAGGCAGAAGAGCAGCTGAAGGAGACGGGAGTCCGGCTGTTCCGCATGGGTGAGCCTGACATTGATACAATAGAAGAGTTTTTTGAAAAAGAACTCCCGGAAGGGGGCGTGATCGGTTTCGACGGACGCGTCATGGGACTTGCCGAGGGAATGAGATACAGCGAGATCGCAGAGAAGAAAGGCGGATCTGTCCAGCCGCTTTACGATCTGGCCGGACGGTTCTGGAAAGACAGACCGCCGATCCCGGCGGAACCGGTATGGCTTTTGGACGAAGTGTATACAGGTGAGGGCGTTTCCTCCAAGCTTCAGCGTGTCCGGGAAAAGATGGAGTCGGTCAATGCGGATGTCCACCTTCTGTCCAGCCTGGACGATATCGCATGGTTATTTAACATTCGCGGAAATGATGTGGCGTTCTGCCCTGTGGTGCTTGCCTTTGCTCTGATCGATGAGAAAGGCGGAAGGATTTTTACAGATGCAGAAAAGTTTCCGGAAGATGTAGTGAAAATGCTGGAAGAAAACCAGATCAGTATCTGTCCTTATGAATCTGTATATCAGGCGGCGGAGGAACTGTCTGACAGGCGTATCCTCCTGGACCCTGTGCGGACAAATTATGCCCTGTATCACAGCATTCCCCGGACGGCAGAGATCATAAAGAAAGAAAATCCGTCTATCCTTATGAAGTGTGTGAAAAACGATACGGAGGCGGAGAATATCCGCAGAGCCCACCGAAAGGACGGAATTGCCCACACAAAGTTTCTTTACTGGCTGAAGAAGAATATCGGAAAGATTCCCATAACAGAACTCACAGCAGCCAGAAAGCTGGAAGAATTCCGGGCAGAGCAGGAAGGATTCCTGGGGCCGAGTTTCGCGCCTATCAGCGCGGCGGGGGCGCACGGGGCCATTGTGCACTACAGCGCCACTGAAGAGTCAGACACGGAACTGAAAGAAGGAGAACTGTATTTAAGCGATACGGGAGGACATTACCTGGAAGGGTCCACAGATATTACAAGAACGGTGGCTCTGGGCGATATCCCTGAGGATCAGAAAAAACATTTTACTCTCGTGGCACGGGCCATGCTGCGACTGTCAGACGCAGTTTTTCTCCACGGCTCCAGTGGCGTGACGCTGGATGCTCTGGCACGGGAGGTGTTCTGGAAGGAACGGCTTAATTTTAATCACGGGACCGGACACGGAGTAGGATATCTTCTGAATATCCACGAGCCGCCTATCAATTTTAGGTGGCGCGAAGGCAGCCGGCCGGCTCAGATATTTGAAGAAAATATGGTGATCACGGACGAGCCGGGAATCTATATCGAGGGATCCCATGGAATCCGCCTGGAAAATGAGCTCCTTGTGCGCAGAGATACAGAGAATGAATACGGGCAGTTCCTGCGTTTTGAGGTATTGACCTTTGTCCCGGTAGATCTGGACGCTCTTCTGCCCGGATGCATGACCGAAGAGGAAAGGGAAATGCTCAACACATATCACAGGAAAGTTTATGAACAGATATCCCCTTATCTGAATGAAGAAGAAAAGTCCTGGCTGCGTCATGCCGTCAGGCCAATATAAAAAATGGCAGGAATTAGATATGGAAACATCGGAAAATACAACAAATGAATTAATTATACGGATTGAAGAAAAATATAGCACGATGAGCAAAGGGCAGCGCCGGCTGGCCGATTATGTATGCAGCAATTACGATAAAGCCGTTTTCCTTACTGCGGCCCGCCTCGGCGAGATCGTAGGGGTAAGCGAATCCACGGTAGTACGATTTGCCACCCAGTTGGGATATAAAGGATATCCCGGGTTTCAAAAAGCGCTGGAAGAGCTTGTGCGCAATAAGCTGAATTCAATCCAGAGGATGGAAGTAACTTATGGGAGGATCACGCAGAGTGAGATCCTTCAGACAGTCCTGCAGTCAGATATCGAAAAAATAAAGCTTACCTTAAACAGCATTGACCACAAGGCGTTTGATCTGGCCATCGATACGATTCTGGATGCGGATAAGATTTATGTGATCGGGATCAGAAGCTGTGCTCCGCTTGCGTCATTTTTAAGCTTTTATCTCAACCTGGTCTGTGAAAATGTGACCGCAGTTACAACAAACAGTTCCAGCGAGATTTTTGAGCAGCTTATCAGGATCGGCAGCAATGATGTGATCATAGGCATCAGCTCTGTCTCTTATACACATCTCCGAGCCCACGAGACACTGAGCGATGTCGTA
>ERZ1090869.1422-NODE-1423-length-10669-cov-6.431411_pt1 | contig 10669 bp, 15 predicted proteins | sample MGYA00478474_ERZ1090869 | MGnify/ENA primary metagenome ERZ1090869 (study PRJEB33644, sample SAMEA5815748) | chicken gut metagenome | biome: Chicken; feature: Gastrointestinal Tract; material: Caecum | place: Ireland | collected 2019-01-01 | study: A study of... | reverse complement strand
TTCCACCGAAAAACGAAAATGGGAGCGCTGCAGGTTTTCATTCTGCAACGCTCCCATGCGGTCACCGCTCCCTTGCATAGGTGCATCTCCTCGCGCTCCTTGCCTTTTGGCGTACCGGCCTTGCGGCGGCGGCCTCCATAGAGAGCTCGCCCAGTTCCACCTCCAGGGGCCTGGAGGCAGTCTCCAGGAGCTTTTTCAGGCTGTGCTGGGCGCCGATATCGGCCACATCGATTTCATTGACGCACCGGCCCAGCCAGGGGAGCTCTGCCGCCATCCGCTCCATCAGGATAACGATGTCCAGAGTCGTCAGCCTGCCAGCGGAAACATAGGCCGAGGACTGCCGGTGCTCAAAGCCGTGCTCCTTCATGAAACGCCGGATATCATAGTAGGCTTGGTTATAATACTGAGGATTTAGGGGCGGCTCCTGGTGGGGTAGTACCGCTTCAATGCGTCCGTACACAAGTCGAAGGTGATTTGTTTCCGGCTTCCATTGTTGGCCATATCAGTCCATCCGCCTCCCCGGCACCTTCCATGCCTGGGACAGCACATCTTCCTGGGCTCCATTGTCATCGTGCCAGACACAGGCGGCGGCAAAGGCCGGGAACCAGTCCGTCCGCAGAAGCGCCGTAGTAACTGCCCACAGGTCGGAAAAATCCTGTCCTCCGCCTTTGCCCACCGCAGAGAGGACATTCCCCTCTCTGATACAGCGCAGGCCCCTGGCCTCGAAGTTCTTTTTGACTGTTTCCTGGACTGCTTCCATCGTCCAGCCCTGCCGCTCTACCTTCTGCTGGTCAAAAGTCATCTCGATCCGCATTCGTCTCACCTCCATTTTGCGTGATCGTCCACAGGATACCGTATCTCCGCTGGTTTATCAACGGCTTTTCCCAGACAATACCCACGATTCACGCACATTGCTCCAGCTCCCGGCTGATCCGCTCCCTGGCCAGCTTGGCATATTCCTCCGTGACCTCGATGCCAGTGGCGGAATAGCCCTCCAGCACGGCGGCCAGCACGGTGGTACCGCTGCCGGCGAAGGGGTCCAGGATATGGCCTCCCGGCTCGGTGATCTTCACCACGTCCCGCATGAGCTGGAGGGGCTTTTCAGTCAGGTGGATGCGGTTCTGGGGATTGCCATACTTAAACACACCAGGGAGGCAGGGCACCGGGCGGCTGATGGGCATATCGCCGTTAGAGCCCCAGACGATGTACTCCGCCTGCTGGCGGAAGCGGCCCTTCTGGGGCCGGCTGTTTCCCTTGTCCCACACAGCGGTGCCCCGCCAGATCCACCCCGCCCACTGGAGCGCGTCGGTGGCGGCGGGGAGCTGACGCCAGTCGATGAACATACACACGGGGGCGCCGGGCTTGCAGAGCTTTCTGGCGTCACTGAGCCACTCCGCCGCCCAGCGGGTCCAGGACCGCTGATCCTTGGCGTCCCCGTCAAAGGGCGGGGGTGCGTGGTCGCCCATGCTGGAATACTTCTTTGCCGTGGACTTGTTCTTCTCCGCCTGGGTGCGCCCCCCGGAAGCGTAGGGCGGATCGGTGATGACAGCGTCAAAGGTCCCGGGCGAGAACTCCCGGAGCAATTTCAGCGCATCGCCGCAAAGGATCTCCCATTTGGGATCAACGCTCATGTACAGACTTTCCTTTCTTCTGATGAGATTTTTGGGGAGACGTTTTACCGGACAGCTCGGTATTCACATATTCGCTGATGATGCGGAGCGCCTCCTCATAGCTGCCGGAGCTGGTGACACGACGGAACATCTCGTCCGCCTGCTCCTGCTGGCCGGCGCCTTTCAGCAGGCGGGAGGCCCGGCCAAGGATGCCGAAGATGTTCCCGTCATGGCCCACCAGCTCCATTTTAGGGCGCGCTGGCTCCTGCTCCCGGATAAAACCACCCAGCCGGTTGGGGACGTAGTCGGACAACCAGGTCCCACCAAACTGGCTATGCGTCTGGAGCCGCCATACGGCCAGCCTGCCCATATCCAGCTTGACGCCGTCAAAGGGAAACAGGAGATCCGTCAGCCCGTCATGCTGGAATACGGACACGGCTTCAAATCTACTGCCATCCAGCAGGATGCCCGCTTGGGTCAAAATGCCGTTGATCCCATCCATCCACTCCTGCGGGTCGCCGCCGCAGCCCTGGAGGATCAGGCCCTCCTGTCCATCCATACGCCGCAGTTCTTCCGTCGTGATCTCTTGGAGCTCTGCCATGACTCCCTCCTATCTGTTCCGTCCCCGCTTGGGACGGGACTGCGTTTTTTCCGGTGCTTTTTGATCCGTCATTACAGGGATACCCAATTTCTCCGCGTGCTGGATCTCCGCCCACATACCCTCTGTCCAATTGGGGCCGTACACATTGACCTGTTGACAAACCTCCACCAGTCGGAGCCCCATGTCCCGCGCCGCCTGATCCTGCGCGGGGTCGCCGGGATCTGCAAAGGGAGGGAACATGAGATGAGGGCATACCGGGACGTCCCCGGCTCGGAAGACCTCCTGGGCCTTCTGACGGGCAAATTCGATGTTTCTTGCCACCTCGCCCCGGAGCGGGGCGCAAATGTAGACCAGCTTGGGGCCGTTGTGTATACGCTCCGGCGCCCGTTCCCGGAAGGCGTGGAGATAATCGTCCGCCGCCCGCCGGAGCACCTGCAGATCAGCCTGTGTCGGATGATAAGCGTACCAATCGATCCTGTCCCCATCCACCCAGATGTGGGGAGCGACTCCGCTTTTCAGGTAGGGGTTGTTGGGGATCGCTTTCTTGCCCCACACATCCTTTAGCCGAAGTGTCAGTTTATCCACCACCCCCAGGTCATTGTCCAGCAGGGTGAGGCGGAGGGCCTCATAGTGATCCGCATGGCCCATGGTCACAAATTCGGCCCTTACCTGCCGGCCCGTGTCAAGACCGCCCAAACAGGCGCGGCCCACAAAAACCGGATCTTGGATGACCTTCCCGTCCTCGAACAGCTTTCGCAGTTCCTGCTCAAAGAAGTTGCTCACCGCTCCACCTGCCTCTCCTTGATTTTTGCTTTTGTACTCTCGCTCTCCACGAAGCCGCCCAGATCCCCGGCCTTGACCTCTCCGCCCACATCCCGCAGGGCACGGATGCGGTGCAGGAAAGGGTATTTTTCATGGGTGACGCCGGTAATCTCATATTTGTGATTTGTCGTGATCCATCATCTCCTCTCTTTACGCGGCCTGCCGGTGCAGGTCCTCTCGCAGATCCTCCCGGCGGAATGCCGCGTCAATGTCAGAAAACCGCTGGGTACGGTTGAATTTCTCGGACGCCTTTCCCGGCAGGGCCTGGAGCTCCAGCATCCTGGTCCACAGCTCCGGGTGGTGGTCATAGAGGTGACGCAGCTCCCGCCGTTTGGCGTTAGGGCAGAACCAGCATCCGCCCCGGTCGGTGAAGGCATAGACAGGGGAAAGGAGCCCTGCCTTTTGGCAGAGCTCCTTGGCGTCTTGTTCCGTGTAGTTGTACTTCTCCAAAAGGGATACCTGGTTCTGCCCAAGCCGCAGAAGTCGTTCCTGCTCGTCTTTGGCGATACCGATGTACTGGATCGTATCAGGCGGCAGAGTCTTTTGATACCGCTGGATGGGCCGCAGCTTGCAGTCCCTCTGGACAGAGCACCGCCCGCAGATGGGGAATGAACGAAGCAGGCCCTTCTTGGGGCCGCGGGTGACCGGCCCGGTGAACAGATCCACATAGGTCTTTTTGCCGCGGATCACCGTCACTTTGATCCCCATACGCTCCAGAGCAGGGATGCCCTTGGAATAAATAAAGTCCCGGTGCTCCGGAACTTCTCCAGAGATCGTTTTGTCAAACATCACTTCACAGTAGACGGCCTCGTCCAGCGGCTCCCTGTGCTCCAGGGCCAGCAGGATCGCGCCCAGGCTGTCCTTTCCAAAGCTGCAGGAAGCGATATACTTCAACGTTTGGGTACACCCACTTCCTGTAAATGACAGGCTTCTACCAATTTTCCAGTGCGATCCGTCTGCTCCCAGGGCGCTTCCTGATGGGTGAAGTGTCCGTAGTTGCAGAACTGGACAAAGCCAGGGCGATCCAGGCCCAAGGTACGGATCATCCCGTCCGGGGTCAGGTCGAATACAGCACGGACAGCCTGCGCCAGTGCAGCATCAGGATGTTCTCCGGTGCCGTGGGTATCGATGCCCACGGCCACAGGCTCCGCCTGCCCAATGGCATAGGCCAGGGAGACCGTGCATCGCTCCGCCAGCCCAGCCGCTACGATGTTCTTGGCGATGTACCGGGCCATATAGGCACCGCTGCGATCCACCTTCGTCCCATCCTTCCCGGACAGCGCCCCACCCCCGTGGGGGACAAGTCCGCCGTAGGTGTCCACTATGAGCTTGCGGCCCGTCAGGCCGGTGTCCGCCTCAAAACCGCCCAGGACGAAGTGCCCGGAGGGGTTGATAAGGATCTCTGTATCCTCATCAATGGGGAGCTCCCGAAGCGCGGGGATGACCACTGACTTCACGACCTCCCGCCGGAGTTCTCCCACATCTTTGTCCGCATCGTGCTGGCAGGAGACCACCACGCTGCTGATCCGGTGGGGCAGGCCGAACACATACTCCACAGACACCTGGGCTTTTCCGTCCGGGCCCAGGCCCCGGATCGCACCTGTCTTTCTGGCATTGGACAGCAGGCGGGTCAGCCGGTGGGCCAGGACGACCGGCAGAGGGAGCAACTCCTCCGTCTCCGAACAGGCGTAGCCGTACATGATCCCCTGGTCGCCGGCTCCCCGCTGGGCACAGAGAAGTCCGCCACCATCTACCGCACCGGCGATGTCTGGGCTTTGATCGTGGGTGATGACCTCGATCTCATAGTCAAGATCGTATCCGGTCTCATAGATCGTGCGGGCGGCGATGGCAGGGATGTCCGGGAGCTCCTTGGCGGTGATCTCTCCCGCCACGATGACCTTTCCCGCTGTGGCCATGACCTCGCAGGCCACACGGGCGGAAGAGTCCTGTTCCAGACAGGCGTCCAGCACCGTGTCCGCGATGGTGTCGCACAGCTTGTCCGGATGCCCCTCAGTGACCGACTCCGCGGTCTGAATGTATCTATCTCTCATACTTTTTCCCTTTCTTTGGGTGAGTTTTCTCTGGCTGGCTATGGGCTGGGACCGTGAGGACGATGTGGTTGTCAAACAGTTCTTTGTAACGGTAGATCTGATCCTCTGTCAGCGAGGTGAAGGTCTCACACCCCAAACCAGCCAAGAAAAATGTCCCGCAGACAATGTCATACGGGACGCCGTGTTCGTCCAGAAGGGGGCGGTTATAAGGCAGGCCAAGCAACTTGCCCTCCTCGTTTGCGATGACCGCCACTTGTTCCTCGTAAGGATAGATCGCTTCGATATGTCCGCCCACGATCTCCTGCATGGCCTGCAGGCCCTCGATCTCCCGCACATAGCAGGGCTTCAGGGGTTCCACGACTAACACTTTCACTCCCGTTCCTCCTTTCCGCTTCGCCTCTTTGTTCTGCCCCTGTATAAATAATTGAGATCCGGTGTGGGGCGATCCTCCCGCATCCGGTCTGTCTGGTAACAGAAAATATAAAACTTCTGCTTATCCGGGAACAACCGGAGGTGGTATCTGTATTTGCTGCTGTCCAGACGAAACGCATAAAAGGTATGCCGGTCGGACATTCGAGCCTCTGGATGTGCCTGACAAAACGATTCCATTTCAGGAACGCTGTTTAAGATTTTACGGCTTCGCAGTTCATCGATCAGCCCATGCAGTTCCCTGTGAAAGGATGGGCCATCCAGTTTCCTGCTATTTTGCAGCCAGGTCACCATGACATCGTCTCCGACATTTTCCCCCAGGAACACACCTCTCAAGCAGCCCACCTGCGCGTCCTCTTGCAGTTTTGTGGTGAACAGCGGGTCGATGTTGCCGTCTGATGGATCATAAAATGTAAATTTTCCATACTGATCTTGTTCATCGCTCATGGGCGTCCTTACCTTTCTTTTTTAAAGAAGCATGGTGATGGCAGAGCCCCTGCCGAGCAGGTCCTTTCTCCTGTTCCCAGTCCATATTCTGCACCATTTTCAAAGTCTCCCGAAAAGCCATATACCGCCGGATCTGCTCCGGGTCGTCCGTCAGCGTCCGGATCGTCTCCCAGCAAGGGCTCCCATGCAGGCTGATATCCTGCTGTACGACCAGGGCGGGACGAGCCCCGTCCTGGAGCGAGACGCGAAGCCCCCTGAATTCTTCCGCATGGTCGTACAAGCCATAGGCGAGGCCGATGACCTTCAGCGCCTCCACCGCGTCCACCGTCATGTGTGATCCTGTGGAGCTCATGTGCAGTTCCCCGGTCAGTGAGATCTCTTTACCAGCCATCTCGTCCCTCCCAGCACAGCGCCTTACCGCTCATGTCCAGTCCTCCGCTTGGGCGGCCTGCCTGTGCCGGTGAACTGACGGTTGATCCGCCCCGTCTCCTGCTCCACTTCTTTGACACAGTGCTCCCAGGCTTTCTTCAGTTCCTGTACCGGCAGGCCGTTCTGGCGGTAGCCGTCCTGGATACCCTGATAGTAAAACTCGGAGGGCATGGCCGGCGACCGCCACTGATCGTTGTCCGTCATCACATAGGCCATGACCGTGAGTTGGCGGCCCTCCTTGTCCCGCACTGTCACCGGCTCCTTCTCGTACAGCCTGGGATAGCCCTCATAGAAGTCGAGAGAGGTCTCACAGGCGCGGGCGATCTTCCACAACAGGCCGTGTACCCGGCTGCCCTGTTTGGGGACGATGGTGGCCACGCCGCTCCCTCTGGCGTTGCCCCGAAACAGCAGTTCGTAGCCCTCCAAAGTGACTGGCCCCACGACCTGGGCGGTGGGACAGCGATATGCCATCTGCTCCAGGTTGATGTTGCTGCCGTAGGCAAAATACAGTTTCTCCTCCATGCTCACGCCTCCAAAAGCACCAGCGCCCCGATGCGCTCCAAATGCTTGAGCATGGCCTGTGCCCGGCGTTCTGTACTGCCGTCCGGGAGAGGACAGTCCATCTCGGTAGGGCAGTTGTTCTTGAACCACACATAGTAGTTGTCCAAGATAAAGGGAGCGTTGATCCCCAGCACAACTTTGGAGATTCTTTTCAGGTGGCCGGCCAGGGCCTCGTCCCGACAAAACCAGTCGTACCAACCGGCCTCACACTGTACAGCCCGGTCCCGGCTACTGAAATCACCGGCGCGAAACCGCTCCTGCCATTGGCGCACAGACATCTCTGCCACTCACACTACCTCCTCTCCCTGCCCCTGGCAGGGCATGATTTTTTCCTCCAGGACATCCGCAATGGAGGAGAAGGCCGCCGCCAGTTCACGGGCCTCCCTTGCGGTATCCTCCATCTCCTCCCGGTTCATCCGGGTGCATTCCACCCAGATCCGCACGTTTTCCTCGGTAGGCTCCAGCAGGACCGACTTCTCAAAGGCTTTGCAGAACACTCCGGCGATCCTGCTCCGCCGGTCGATCTCCGCGTCCTTCTGCCGAATCTCTTTTTTTGCCTTTTCCAGCTCCACAGCGATGATTGCTGCCTGCTCCCGCTGTCCCTCCGGCACCTCCTGGAGCCGCTGGGTCAGGTTGTACCCCTGATTGATGGACAGCTCCTTCTTATCCAGCGCCTCCTTCACCGGAGTTGGGGCGCATTCATTAATCTTGGCAATGCGGCCCATTGTCTGCTCTCCAATGCCAACTGCCTGGGCCATCTCCTTGCGCGTATCAACTGGCAAAATCGGGTTCGGTGAATTCACCGAACCCGATTTTGCATCCTCGCTTTTCTGGTCGCCGCCGCCCGCGGACATATTCGCCTTTGCCCTTGCTTCGAGCTCTGGCTTCAGCTTCAGGGCGATCTTCCCCAGCTCCCACTTGTCCAGATTGCGGCGGGCCTTCTGGGTGTCCAGGGCCCACTGCTTGGCCTCCAGCAGATCCTCAAAGGCGAACACCGCCATTTGATAGGGCAGGCCGTGTTCCTCGCACAGACGCTGGCGGTTATAGCCGTCCACGATGACCAGATCCTCGTTGACGATGATAGGGGAGTAACAGCCATTTTTCAGCAGATCCGCCTCCAAGGCGGCCAGCTGCTCCCCGCTCAATGGTGGGAGCAGCTCGGCCATCTCAGGGACTACGACCGGCTTGCGCTGGGTGCTGCTGTACAGGATGCCCGTGTTCCGCATGGTCAAGCGGCCTCACAGCCCTCCGGCTGGTCCAGGGCCTGGGGCTCCTCCTCCGCCTTGCGGGGGGAGAGAAATTCCACCTCGGTGGCCTTGATCAGAAAGCCGGGCTGGCGTTCCGGCTCGTCCTCGAAGGTGATGGTCTCAAAGTCGCCCACAGCGGCCAGCTTGCAGCCCTTCCAGGCAAAGGCGGCGCACCGCTCCGCCAAAGGGCCGCGCACCTTGATGGAGATAGGCTCTCTCACCCCGGACGCAAGTAAAGAGGGTGATCCGGTTGTCTGTGGCGGCGGCGGTGCCGCTGGTGTCTGTCTCTTTCACCTTCTGGACGCTGGTGACTTCATACGTCCTTGTCCCCAGCTTGGTGGTCCAGGTGATGGTATCGCCGGGTTCCAGGGTGTGCAGGTCTCCAAAGTCATCCCGGATGCCCCGGTTATGGCCAGCAATACAGCAGTTGCCGTCCCAAATGCTTGTGTCCGGGAAGTGGCCGGCGCCTTTGGCGAGGATGGCACCGTCTGTGCCTTCATACACTTTGACGCTCAGACCAATAGCCGGGATTCGCAAAGTCCCCAGGTATCCGCCGGAGTAGTAGAGGTCACTGGTCACTTCTGTCCAGCCGGTCGAGGCCGTCCCCGTCCAGCCTGTATCCACATCGACGGCGGGGTAATTGACGCTCCCTACCTGGGAGACCAGGCCGCCGTCCAGAGCGCCAGGCACCAGGTTGGGGGTCAGGGGCGTCCCGGAGCCGGGGAGATAGCTGGTGGCGGAGCCGAAGGTGGGCGGGATCAGGGCAGTGTTCTTGCTCCGATCCACATTGGGGTCCTCCCATTCGTAGATGGTGTCATCGCTGGTGGGCTGGGCAAACAGATAGTCATCCGGGGCGTCCATGGTATATTCCAGGGCGCTGGCCTGGCCGATGCAGAGGGTACACAGCATGGCGGCCAGCAATACGCCGCGCAGTTTCAAGGGCGTTCATCTCCTCTCTTTGATCTTTTTGAAGGCGAACACGCCCCCGGCAGCCAGGGCGGCCACCACGCCGCCCACCAGCAGGGGCATCTTCAGCGCGGAGAGATCCACAGCAGCTTTCGTGCTTTCGGAGCCCTCTCCCTGCTCTGTTCCTGGAGCCTCGCTCCCCTCCGGGGCCTCCGTGCTGCCGAAGATGGCGGTATAGGTGACCACATCGCAGTCAGGCTTGGCCACTTCGCCGCTATAGTCCGCTGTGACGGTGTAGCCGGTGGCGTACTGGTAGCTGCTGGAGCCGGTATAGCTGGCGGTGGCGGTATAGCGGGTGACGATCCCGCCGGCGCCGTCCGTCTGCTCCGCGCTGTCCCACTGGACGTCCGCCAGGGTCAGGGTGTTGCCCTTCTCCTCGATGCTCTTGGGGATCAGAGAGACGTCCGCCTCAGACAGATTGGGATAGCTCCGGCTGGCGGAGAGGGCCTGGGTCTTGGTGGCGTAGCCGTCCGCTGTCACCTTGACGGTAGTGTGATCCAGGTGCAGGATGCCGGTATAGCCGTCCTCCGTGGTCACCTCCAGTTCAGCATTCAGCTGCTGTAGGATGGTCTCCATGTCGTTGGTGTCGCTGGCCTGGGAGATTGTCTCGATGTGAGGCTTGGTATCTACGCCTACCTCGTTTTTCCTGGTCATGTCCAGTAGGTAGTACAGCCGGCCATTCCGCACGAAGTCCTCCGTGGGGATACCCGAGGGATCATCTGAGAGGGACAACTGGTAGACCTTCTCCACACGGGGCTCATCCAGACTGCCGTAAGTATATTCTTCCACGGAAATGGGGTAGTAGCTGGCACTCTGGCCGGTGTCGGCGTCTGCCTCGGCGGCCAGGGCGGGGATGCTCCCGGCCATGACGAAGGCCAGGGCGCACAGGGTGGTCAGGATGCGTTTCATTGGGATTCCTCCATTTTTTATTTGATGGTGGGCCTGGATCATGTCATCTGCTCATGGTTTGCCGCCGATCCCCCCTTTCTTTCCCTTGGGCTCGTAACTGCAGGTACTCGTTCCAGTCCTTTCCCTTTGGAGGCGTCAGGATCTTCACAGTGCAGCCTGCCGCCTCATATTGGGCGCGCAGATGCTCCGCCGCCACCCGCCCCGGTTCGTCTACATCCAGGCATAGGCCGATCTGCTTGATATGGGGGTAGTCTTTCAGGTAGGACTCCAGGGCGCCTCCGTACACCCCGCACAAGGCCACAGCGTTGCTGGTGACCTGCCGGTGCAGGGTGAGGTAGCTCATCAGATCAATGGGCGCCTCGAACACCAACACCCAGTCCAGATCCGATCTGCTGGGAAGCCGGAAGGCGACGCGCTTATCGCTCCCTGGCACGTCCCGCTTGAAACTGCTGCCATCCAGGTCGTATGTGCCGCGCCTGCTGGCGAACACTGGAGTCCCCCTGGCATCTCTGCCCACGAATACACAGTTGTGGTACTTGGCGTCCTCATACCTGTCTCTTATACACATCTGACGCTGCCGACGATCGCATAAGTGTA
>ERZ1090869.1418-NODE-1419-length-10689-cov-5.518620_pt1 | contig 10689 bp, 6 predicted proteins | sample MGYA00478474_ERZ1090869 | MGnify/ENA primary metagenome ERZ1090869 (study PRJEB33644, sample SAMEA5815748) | chicken gut metagenome | biome: Chicken; feature: Gastrointestinal Tract; material: Caecum | place: Ireland | collected 2019-01-01 | study: A study of the... | reverse complement strand
CGTTTAGACAGAGACTGAACCGTAGAAATTAGAGGAAAAATTAGATTGACGGCTGAAACATTCAAAACCCCATCTTGTTCCGACACAAAGAATTTCTCATATTCGCCACAATTATCTTGTAGCTGTTGTGCAACAACACCGATTCTTTCTTTTTTAGTATCATCGTTAATAAAATTAAAAGTGACGATTTTAATATTATCGATAATATCATTCATATCTTCGCTATCTACGTCTTGAATATTTTCCTTTAAACGTTCATCTGACAAAGACACCAACTGACTGTAATTGATTTTGTCTCCATAAATATATGAAAATGGACTATTGCTCGTTCCTAAAGTAGATTCTGACGATGCAGTGCAATGCAATCTTCTCCCGACGTAAATATTGGTGCAGGAAGATAAATCTAAATCATCTGAACTAATGTAAATTGTGCCACCTGTCGAAGTCATCGAGACACTTTGCGGGACATTAAATCCAGGTTCATGCGAATGAGTTGCATTTGCATACTGGCTGTGAGTGTGACTTGATTTTGCCACACCATTGATATCGCTGTACTGGTGATTATGAGAACCATTTGCTTTACTATTCCAGTTGTTTTTATCGGAAGATGTTACATGAATTGTTTGATCGTTGCTATGGCTAATGGGGGCATAGGCTGCATCATGATTGTGGTCACTATTGGCTGCGCCTATAGATTCGGCAGTGTGAGTATGATTTTTGTCAGCTTTGTTTGCCAAACCTTCTGCAATATCCTCAGTTAAAGTATCGATAGCGGATTGCAGAGCATCACCAAAATCGAATACCGCTTCCCAGTATAAGCTTTCATCGGTAGGTTCATTTGCTTTGTTTGCATTGATAGCACACCATAAAATATCATCGTGCATCACATAATCATTAATACTATATTGAGTGTTATTGTCCCATAACCCTTTATAAGCAAAACTAAGATCAGATACATATTTTAGCAAACCGTTTAGAACAAAATCTTTAAGGGCAATCACAGTATTGATAATTGTATTCATTAATGAAGCATCAATAATTAAAGGCTCTAAAACTGTTTTATTTGCTTCATAATAAGCTGAGACTTCATTAAAATCGTTAAGCGTCTTAGCCGCTGCTAATTTTGAATTGTAGGTATCAGCAATCGTTTTATTTTCAATAGAGATATCCTGTCTTAAAGAAAGATCTTCAATAGATGTTTCATACAGTGTCCGCAATGTATCGTTTCCTACTGTATTATAAAAATCAAGCAACAATGCTTCCAACATAGTATTGTTACTAACTACTTCTGGCATATGCTCTCTCCCTTCCTAAATTATATAAAAGTGTTGTATAATCTGCTTAATGACAATTCCATTGTTCCAGCGGTAAATGACAATGTGGCATTTGTAATTAAGTAGTCATGTAATTCTCTTGTATTTTGCGATTGATATTTGATTTTACAATTTACATCAATCCATGGCACTAAAACCACGGAAAGGTTTATAAGGTCATTAAAATGAACCGTTTTATTTGTTTCATATTCAGCACGCTGATTCGCTAATTCGTCTGTCGAAATTCCAGAGTAATCGCCGTCACTTAATGTTTTGATGATTCTCCCAACTTTTTCTACTGAAAACGGATTAGATAAATCAACTACATTTTTATTTAATTTGACCGAATCAGAATTGTTTTCTGAAATACCTTGCAAAACGGGAATACCGTTAAACATTTGAAATACATATTCAATGCCGGCCTGAAGCTCATTTGCTAAAATTGGTTGATATGATTCGTTTAAAAGGGTTAAATCTTCTGTGTCAACATTTGGAGTTAAGATTTTGATTTTTTGTCCTTGCACGGAATTAATAGGAGGAACAAAGATCAATTTCACACCATTCATCAATGTATAAACATCTTTGATGAAGGAGTATTCTTTCTTTTCTCCATCGATGACCGTTTCATATTTTTGTGAAACTTGACTCTTCATGTAATGGCTTTGGTCAACGCTTAAAACAAACAAATCATCTTGTAGTGCGACATTATCAACTATAATATTATGTTCTTCAAATTCTCCATGCACTTGATATTGTCCATATAAATAATAATAATTTTCATTACTATCTGATTTTTTCATATATTTGACAACATAGCTTTCGCCTTGTTTCATATATCCGGGCGGCATATCGCAGAACTCAGCGTTATTAAGAAGAATCTTAATAGGATAAGGAGTTATCCGTTCTGTACCATCGGCAGCAATGATTTTTATTTGTTGGCCACTAACCGAATTCGCCGGTGCCGTGAAACCAAATTTAGTCCCTTCTTCTATATCCATTGTTGCCGGTTCTGTTAATGTATAAATACCGTCGCTTGCTGAACAGCTATCTCTATCAATAAATAAATCCGTCTCAATTTGAGCACCCCATACAATGGTGCAGTTGTAAATGTCGTTAAAGTTCCTAGATAGTGTTTCGGAAACCACTAATGGTTGCAAAACGTCAAAAGACAATAATGAAGGTTCATAGTTATAATCAGGTATTTTTCGATAGATAAAGTAGCCATTTTCATCGAAAAACATTTCCCAATCAGGATATAAGTCTCTAATCTTAGCAAGCACATCATATACCGTAGAACCCGCAGAAAATGTTAAATCATAAGGAACTGTTGCCAAATCTTTAGTTTCTGCATCAATAATATCTTCGATGATATATCGTTCTTTAATAAAAGAAACCTGATTTAATGTTGATTCAATAATCTCATTTAGCGTCGTAGGCGGCTGATTCGCTCTTTCTTCGGCAGCGCTTTGAGCCTCTACTTCGGTGTATCCCAATGACAAATAGTAATAGTACCAATAATCTTGGTCATAATCATCATATAAAATTTGCGTACTCAGAGAGGGTAGTTGACTTCCTCTGGTTTCGTTTAAAAGGCTCATCAAATCTGAACAACTTAGGTTTAAAGTATGAGATGTTGAATCATAGGTATATGAAGTTTCATTAAAAACAAAAACGCCAGATTGGTAATAAACAATCTGGTCGTTCACATTATCTCGTTCTCCTACCTCAACATTGAGGATGCGATTGATCCATATTTTTTTATGTTCTCCGATTTGATAAGAATCATCTCGAACATTAATCGTCAAAGAACAAGAGCGACGCACTGCCGAAGAAGCGTCTAATGTGATATTCCCAGATATAACGTCGCCCTGAATTTCTCCTAAAAACAATAGATTTTCATCATATAATTTAAGACGTGCGTATCGAATTCTTGACTTCTGATACAACATTCGTAAATCACTTGAACTAGGAATATATGTCACATTAGATCACTTCCTCTCCGATTTCTATCAGGCCATTATAATATAAATCATCTTCCGATTCAGCATCTCCGATTTCTGCCCACGAAAAGCTGACCTGTACTTTATTAGGATGACCTTGCTGACTTTCTGCAGGATTACTGGTAATATTAACAATCCATGCTCTTCCGTCTCTGTATTTCAGGAATTTGGGCTTACCATCGCATAAGAAGTTCATCAACTCATCACGATACTTTGCTCCTTGTTCAACATCCCATTCATTATAAGTAAAGTCATACGGAATAAATATCCCAGAAGCATTTCCCGTATAATAGTTCGTCATACCATTTGAAACTATAAATGGATATTTGCTGTTGATTGCGTTGACAACTTCGGATGGTCTGTTTTTTGAGGTGTCAAAAGAAATATCAAGAACTGAACCAAACTTCTTATCTTGATCTATAATATAAAAACCGTCGAAGTCACTATAAACTTTTTTGATAATTTGCATATCAAATTCTCTATTGCCAATAAGAATAGTATAAGAATATTCATATTCCGTCTTGGCTTTAGCGTAATAGTCATTTACAACGAATTGAAAATCGGACTCGCTGTTAATTGGAATATGGAAAAGCGGAAGCCATTCGTCCAAAGAGCCACTAATTCTGCGCTTAATGGTAATCGAGTCAATTTGGCTCAACAAGTAATCAATAATAAGATTACCGGCTGATAAATTATTCTGAAATCGTCCAAGCAAAATGGTATGCAAATCCCATTCAACGTCATCGCTTGATACCGGTGCGTTAACGCTTTCAAGAGAACCAATATATACAGTATCAAAAATGCCAGACAAAATTTCTAAGGCACTTACTGTGCCATTCAAAGTATTGCCCGGCGCTTGAAGAGACATGTATGGAACATCGGATTGACAATAAGTCATTCCACTAAAAAACATTATGATCCCTCCGTCACAGATGCACTTGTATATAAGGCATACAAGTTTTTATCTTTCTTCAAAGTCACAATAATAGTTTCATTATCTGCTAAAATATCAAAATAATCGCTACAACATGTGTATGATTCATTTCCGCTAACAACTAAATAGAAACATGCTTGGCGGCTATCATCATTTACTTTTTCAAAGTTTTTCCCATTTTCAGACAACACAAATTTTTGTGGCACATAATATATAATTTTAGCAACTTGTGATTCGTCTGAAAGTGTTAAAACTACCTGGTTTTTGGCAAAATTATATCCCTTAAAAAACAAAGAGAAATCGCCTTCAAAATCAAATCCTTCGAGAAATTTCACTGACATTCCATGTTCTGTAAGATCGACACTCTCATTATCAATATATGTGATATCATCCGTGACTCTTCCATACTTATATCCAAGACCCGTAACAACGGTCACATCAGAATATATTTTAACCATCCCTTGACAATAGTCATTTTCGATTTTAAGGTTGGCATATTGATAATTTGATTTTGGCAGTTCAATCGAAATGGATATTTCATTTTCTGTTTGGACGTTCATACCGTTGGTAATCACGGAATCTGCGCCAAGAGAACATTCCGCTTTGATCGTATATGTTACGCCATCCGACAATGTATTAAATGTATAAGGAATGTTGACATAATAGTCATAATCAGAAGAAGAACTAAATTGCAATGACGTTCCATATAATGTTCCTGAATTGTATACCTCAATGCCATCTTGGTAAACGCGGATAACGTAATCATCGAGCATTACAGCGTCATCTTGCGCATAAATTATATTGATAGGGAATGTTGATGATTCAATGACCGAAGAGGTTTCTGGACTCGTAATTTTAAATACAGGCTTTTTTTCACATCGGAATAAAACACGGTTGCTGTCCGGTGTTGACTGACCGCCATTGTACGTCACACTCATGGTGGCATAATAAGTTTGATGATTTGTTAACGCAATACTGGCCGCAGATAGTTGTTCGCTGGTAATAAAAATTTTGAATCCTAAAAAGTTCGATTGCTCATAAACACCAAGAGGTGTGCTAACATTATCCCTACTATAGAACTTAATTGTATATCCTTCTATATTGTAAATACTGTCCCAGGTATATTCAAAATAGCCGCCAATTGTCGCGTCAAAAGTTTCAATCGGCTTTAATAAAGGTTTATTGACCATTTTTCACCACCTTACTCTAAATCTTCCCATAATATCCCAGAAAGATCGGTTCCTTCGCCGCTGCTACCAGAGGGGAAACCATCTTGAGAACATAAAATATACATATCTTCCATGCGGTTCTGAGGAATAAGAACATCGACGTAATCACCAACACTTAACTTGCTTACTTTTGACTTCACTTTATATAAGACATCATCCATTTTAATTTGGTAATAGTCACCAGATAAAATTGCCGTGACAGTTGCTTTTTTGGTAATATCATATGAAGCAGTAACTATACGAGAGTCTACTGCATTATAAATATTTTGAGCTAATACAGTTAAAGCATCTAATGCTTCTTTATATTCGTCCATCAATGCCTCCTTTGGTTATGGCAAAAGATCTGTTGCTTTATTATCTATTTACTATTACAACATTATGTTATAGTATAATAAGATTGGCAGACGCAGAAACACGTTTGCCATTATTATTCCTCATCCCAAATGAAAAGGCTCCCTCATCCGAGGGAGCCTTCGTTCCAAGCCCGTCGCCCACATACTGCGTATTGGTAGCGGTAAGATACTGTGTTAGAGAACAATTATTTTATTCATTTACCATCGTTTTCTTATTTTCCGCTATTTTTGTCTGATACATTTTCATCAATTCGGCTACACAAGAACTTTCCGTTGTTTCCTTTATAGGCATGCCATACGCCTTCATAACGACGCGATTTAGGTTGTCGTGTGCCGTTTTCAAATCTCCAAATAAGATAAAATTCTTTTCCTTATACATATTGGCCAGACTGACGTTTTTGTGCCGCTCTCTGGCATCCAATATGGTTTGCGATGCCTTTATAATATTTTCGATCTGTTCCTGGGAAGCATCAGGCCACGGGAACGTATTATATACCATTCCAGCAGAATACTGATAGTCGCTTTTCATCCGACCTGCGATGACACGCATCCAAGCATTGTGAACGTTTGATGATAACACCCCGAAGTGATAAAGGTTTGCATTTGGTATCATCAAAGCACTGCCATTGATAATGATTCCTGGTTTTACATAGGAAATTGGAATGTAGCGCCTGTCCTCAGATGAAACTTTCGGTATCACCAACGCACCGTTTTGGGGTTGGCGTATTTCTCCAAATAGCTGAGGCGTCTCAGCGGCTTTATTGGTTTGCGGACGTGTTGATTCATAAAGACGATACTGTCGGTTTGCTTCTATCCGCCCCATAATGAATTTTGATTTCATATATAGAGACGGGTCTACACCGTCCAACCATATACACCAACGTTTTTTTCCTTTTAGCAATTCTTCGCCGCCTACATACTCTCGAACGAACTGTGCATTTTTTGAATTTTCTGCCAATAAAGTCTGTACAGCATCCTCATCTAAAATCAAGTTATTGTTATCAATCGGCATTGACCCATAGCACATTTCCGGCACATTGTCCAAGGGTTTTGAACGGCTCCGAATCAGTACAGTTGGAGCATCGACTAAATACGGATTTATGTTTTCAGCTTCAATATATCTTGTTTCTGTAAAAATACGCTTCTTTTTGGTAAACATACCATCGCAAATACCTATGATAACACAGTGGACGTTTGCCTTCATAGTCGCTTCGCTATCCCATATAAATGTTCTATGGGCAAAAATTATACTTACCCCGAACTGTTGTAATTTAGTCCACAATACAGGAGGTTGTTCGCCCTGTGTAATGGAATTGGTGGACACAAAAGCTGTTTGAATAGTTGTACCTTGCATATATTCAGCAGCTTTGATATACCACCCCGTTACATAGTCCATATTGCCTATGCCAGAGATGCCCTTGCCATAAAGAACCATAAGGTCTTTTTTTTGTTCGGGTGATTGTTCTTTCTTTCCTACAAACGGAGGATTTCCCATAATATAGGACAGCTTATGCTTTGATACAACTCTTTCCCAATCTATTCTCAGGGCGTTGCCCTCCACAATATGAGCATTTGTTTTCAACGGCAGAAAGTCGAGGTACATTAGAACAATACTTTCAGTTTCCTTCATCATCTGACTTTCCGCAATCCATAACGCTGTTTTGGCAACTGTCACGGCAAAGTCATTGATTTCTATGCCGTAAAACTGATCAATTGAAACCTGTATCGGATTATAGCTTGCGTCACCGAACGAAATCTGGCCTTGCGATAATATGCTCAAAACTTCATTTTCCAAACGACGAAGCGATAGGTATGTTTCTGTGAGGAAGTTTCCACTTCCCGCCGCTGGGTCTAAGAATGACAGCGATGCCAGTTTCCGCTGAAAATCACGCAGTTTTCTTTCCTGTGTCTTGGCGACTGCTATTTCTTTAATCTCCGCCAGTTCTGCTTTCAAGTCATCAAGAAACAACGGATCTATCACCTTGTGGATATTTTCAATCGAAGTATAGTGCATTCCGCCGGAACGGCGCGTTTCTGGGTTTAAAGTGCTTTCAAATACAGCACCGAAAATGGTAGGGCTGATTTCCGACCAGTTAAAATTCTCGCTTGCTTTAATTAAAAGCAAATCTTTAATTTCATCAGTAAATGGAGGGATTTCAATATCTTCATTTGCAAACAGCCCGCCGTTGACATAGGGGAATGCCGCCAATATTGGATTGTCATCTTTCAGATACGGATCTCGATTTTCAGGCGGCGTATCTAAAATACGGAATAGTTCAGCCACCGCCTTGCGCATTTTTCTAGTGTCAAATTCGGAAAGATAATCATGGAACATTCCATGATGACCGAATATACCCGCATCCTCCGCATATAGGCAAAAAACTAGCCGGACACACAGGATGTTCAGGCTTTTCATTGCTTGTTCGCTTTCGGGGTTCGCATACTGTTTTGCTAAAGCATCATAGAGCAGACCTACGATTTCACCTGCCGCAATGGAAACTTCCATTTCACGTTTTAGGTGTTCACTGCCAGTTGCCACAAGAAATTGCAGACGATAGTATTCTTTTTCTAAATTTTCCAACAGGATTTTTTCCGGTTCGCCGCCGGGGCGTTCCATGTCGTACACATTAAATTCCGCAAAATTACAAGTAACAACCCAGCGCGGGTGTTGAGAGAGTGGTAATTCGGTAATGTATCGCTTTGCTTGTTGGAATGGTGTCAGCAATGTGCCATCTGACTGCTTAATAGGTTTGTTCAGATCTTTTCCTAAACCTTTTTGCTCAATCAAAACTTTGGTCGCGGGAATTGTACCATCTATAAAACTGGTATGATCGAGGTGTACCTGCTCTTCAAATATGATAAATTGTTCAGGGTGATCTACCCCGTACACGTCTCTTAGCAAAGAAAGCCAGAACGACTGGCTTTCGCCTTTCTCATATCCTTTGCCTTTCCAATAGGCGGCGAATTCTTTTGCTGCTGTACGTTGTTGGGCGTCTGTCATTATATGTAACCCCCTTTTGGTCACAAATATCCAGATACCAGTTTAGCACAAATCTACCGTTTCCTCAATGTTATAGTCAATTACTACTTACTGCTTTCGTGCAATACTATAGAAATAGGTAATTGACATTTTCATTTCAGCAGAATATTCTGCCTATCCGGTTTGTGGTAAATGTCAAACCCGTATAAAGCTCATAAGATACTGCGTACCGGAACAACACCTTACATCAACGCTTGACAGGCACCCAGCCGTTACCTGTCGTTAATATGGTATTATCACAAATTTTGTTTGCTCTTTGTCACGAAGTAACGACACTGTTTACTATGCTTTGGTTTTTGCTATTCATCTCCTACCATAGCACCATAGTATGCCAGCATTGATTCTTTTGTAATTATTTCTTCACAGAGATCACCCGGAGCATAACCTTTTCTTGCATCCTTCCAAGGGCGTTCTTTGTGCGTAAGTTCGCTTAACCAATGCGAGCTCCGTTTCCCATAATACTCTATAACAGAATCCATCGTTTCTTTCTGCTCTTCGTCAAAGCTACATTGATAATCATCAAAAAAATCTGCTTTTAATGTGAATTTACCCTTATGATGCTTAAAAATCTCAGGGCACACAGGACCGTCTGCCCAAGCTTCAAAATCTTCATTGAATAATGGTTTGTCATCCCAAGCAAGCGACCAAGCCTGACAATAATAAATCAGTTTTTGCAGTTTCATGGTAGTCGTGGAACCTACCTTTTGCAAGATATAATTTGCAACACAGAAAACGTTAGTCATTTCCACACCTCATAATGTATAAATAGAAATTATTGATCTGTAAAAAGGGGCAGTTTTCTGCCCCTTTTATTATTTAATACTCAATCCTTCTCGTTGAATGATAGTACCAAGTTCTGTCTTCAAAGCTTTAACAAATTCATTTGGATTCTGTACATCCTGAACATAGATGTTTCCAAAGCTATACGACATCGAAGGAGCAGGGGAGTTATAGCGAGGAATTCTGGGAGCACTCATATTTTTTATAGCACTCACGATTAAGTTCGGCGAAGCATGGATGTATTCATACAGCTTCGCTACATCTGCATTATTAAGAACCAACTCACTTGCGTTGCCACCGTGGACTTCCGCATAACCAGAATAATCAATTACACCACCAGCAGCATAGGCTTGCAGACCATTTTTATATTCCCATGCTCCCGTAGATGCGTTATAAGAAAGGTTAAACATCTTGCCTAAGAAACTATTAACAGTATGCAAGAAATTCTTCTCATCAATAGTTTCTGCTTTATTCCAAGCGGAAGAATTTGCCTTCATAATTGACAAGGCGATTTTAGCATATGCCTCCATCTTTTGAGTATCATCGGTGTACCAAGTGCCATTGGCTTCGTTGTATGTTAAGCCAAGCTTTTCTCCAATTTCGACATTACGATTATGCAATTTATCACGCGTTGCTTCGTCAGCATCTGCCCATTTTGCAGAATTTTGAACCATTTCCTCTAAAAGAGCACGCTGTTCGTCAGTAGCATCTTTCTGAGTGATAAAATCATATAAGTTCTGCAATATTTCATTGTTACTTTCTAACAAAGCAGTCTGGACACTGTTGCTATCCTTCATCTGCTCTGTATTATCTTTGATCTCATCTTGAATTAAGCCTGCGCCAATTTCGTAAGCGTCTTGACCATCACTGGTGAAATACTTACCATCTTGTTTAACCAAGCCAAGAAGCTCTGCTATCTGATCGATTTCTTTACGTAAGCGGTTGCGCTCTGCTTCATCATCAGCGTCCAGCGAACTAAGCTCACGTTCTTTATAAATCATTTCTTTTCTCTGTCCTTTCATTAGCGCATTTTTCTCATA
>ERZ1090869.1417-NODE-1418-length-10694-cov-22.063728_pt1 | contig 10694 bp, 9 predicted proteins | sample MGYA00478474_ERZ1090869 | MGnify/ENA primary metagenome ERZ1090869 (study PRJEB33644, sample SAMEA5815748) | chicken gut metagenome | biome: Chicken; feature: Gastrointestinal Tract; material: Caecum | place: Ireland | collected 2019-01-01 | study: A study of... | reverse complement strand
TCGCGCACAGCCTGCCGCCCGCGATCGGGATCAAATTCAGGTGCAAGTGCGGCGTAGTTTCGTCCGTGTGGACGATGGCAGAGATAATATTGCCTTCTCCGTAGCGCTCCGCAAAGAAGCGGGTACATTCGGCAAAGAACTTCTCTTGTTCTTGCGGCGATAGATTTTTGAAGAACGCGCCGTCCGAGCCCACGACGAAGGAGCACATCAGCACGGCATCCTTCCTTACCTTTGTTGGCAGGTCGAGAGCTTCTATCTTATCGTTGATGAACTGCGTATAGCTGCGCTGTCGTTTGACAATGTGATAGTTGCCGCTCGTGCGCCTTTTGTCTATCTGCGGATTGCTTGCTTGATAAGTTTCGTCGCGCTCGTTCTCCTGTTCGACGGGCGCAATGTCCGTCTTGTGATACTTTTTCATGTGACAAACTATGTAACTTATATTTTTTCCTCCCGTTACTTCCTGATAAAAAGCCTCGCAGAGCCCACTAAACTTCGGCACGAAGTATAGTGGGCTATACTTTCGTCGGCACGAAAAGTGATTGCTTCCCGAAAAGAGGCTTTTGATTTGCTGTAAGCCATCGCTTTGTCATAGCATTACGGCGGTCTGATCGTCGTTTGCTTTCTCATAACTTTCCTCCCAAAATTGTATTTTTCTATCCTTATCCCACACCGAAAGGGCGTGGTCGATAGCCTAAAAAAGGACGCAAAAAAGCCGCTGACTGCTCTTTCCTCGTCACCGACTTTGACCTTGTTTAGCGGTTCCTCTCCGCTCTATGGTGGTCAACCATTCTGTTAAGTTGTAGGGATGTTTCCGTCGCTGAGGGCCGTGCTTTCCGAAAAAAAGCGTACACTTATAAAAGCCCATCACGGCGCGTTCTTAAACTGACAATGACAACGGTGTACTTTCTTAAAAAAGTGTATAACTAAAAAAGCCTGTCATCGCACGTCTTTTCAAACGGCTCGGGTGCGGCACATGGTGCGCCGAAAACATCGCGGAGAACTTGCTCCGCACACGCGAAACGCATACCTTCTGCGCAGCACTCCCTATTGGAAGGAGATACTTTCATGCCACTTCTGCGGCACGATAAAAGGATACAGGCAGCATTCCACCTATACTCTTGCATTATAACATATAGACGCAGCGTTGTCAAGAAAATAAGAACATTTGTTTGTAAAATATGCGTGAAATGCCGTGTATCCTCTTGACAGAATAGCAAGAAGATGTTAAAATGATGTTATGAAAAATATAGTCGGAGTTTAAGTATGAGTTATCCCGAAAAAATAAAGTTTGCAAGAGAAACTCTTTTAATGACGCAAGAGGAGTTGGCTCTTGAATTGGGCGTAACGCCGATCACCGTTTGCCGCTGGGAGACGGGTAAGGTGGAGCCGAGTATCAAGGCAAAGAAGGCTTTTCGCGACTTATGTGAGCGCAAAGGCCTTTCCTTTGGCGAGAATCATGGCTAACACCAAAGAACAGATCTCCCGCAATATGCGCAGCAATAAAAGCAAGGATACCAAGCCGGAACTAATGTTGCGCAAAGAGTTGTGGCGACGTGGATTGCGATATCGCAAGAACTATAAGTCGCTTGCGGGCAAGCCGGATATCGTGTTCCTCCGTGCGCAGATCGCCGTATTCGTGGACGGCAAAATGTGGCACGGCTACGATTGGGAACGTAAAAAGCACGATTTCAAAAGTCATCAAGATTTTTGGATCCCGAAGATCGAACACAACATGGAGCGCGACTTTGAAGTTACACAAGATTTGATAGAGCTCGGTTGGCTAGTCCTTCGCTTTTGGGATTTTGAGATCAAGAAGGACGTGGCGGCGTGTGCGGATAAGATCGAGCAGGCGTATAGAAACAGAACGGAAAGTGAGGCAAGAGATGCAGAAATTCAGATCGATTGATTTATTTGCCGGGATCGGGGGCATTCGCCTCGGATTCGACCAGGCGTTCGGAGAAGAGATAGAGACGGTATTCGTCAGCGAATGGGACGAGTTCGCGCAAAAGACGTATAAAGCAAACTTCCACGATGACTTTGAGATCGCCGGAGATATTACAAAGATTGACGAAAACGATATCCCCGACTTCGATATCTGTCTTGCGGGTTTCCCCTGTCAGGCGTTCAGTCTTGCCGGGCAGCGTAAGGGTTTTGCGGACGATTACAAGGGAATGTCGCGCGGCACCCTCTTCTTTGACGTCGCGCGCATCTGCGAGAAAAAGCAGCCGAAAGTGATTTTTTGCGAGAACGTGAAGGGCCTTACCATTCACGACAAGGGCCGCACGTTCGATATTATTAAAAACACACTTAGAGAGATCGGTTATACTCCCTTTGAGGATATTCTGAACAGTAAGGACTTCGGCGTCCCTCAGAACCGGGAACGCATCTATATCGTGGCATTTCGCAACGATATCGCACCGAAGGAATTTATCTTCCCTACACCTACCGACTCTACGAAGAGGATCGCCGATATCATGGAGGAAAAGCCTGTTTCCTCCCGCTATTATCTGAGCGACTGCTATTTGGAGACGCTGCGCCGTCATAAAGCCCGTCATGAAGCCAAAGGTCACGGATTCGGCTACGAGGTACGTTCCCTCGACGACGTTGCGGGCGCTATCGTCTGCGGAGGAATGGGGCGCGAAAGAAATCTGATCGTCGATAAACGGCAGACCGACCTTACCCCCGTCACGCACATCAAGGGTGAGATCAATAAGGAAGGCATCCGGAAGATGACGCCGCGCGAATGGGCGCGGTTACAGGGATTCCCGGATGATTATGTGTTACCGCTTGCCGACGTACACCTCTATAAGCAGTTTGGCAACAGTGTTACGGTACCGGTCATTAAGGCAATCGCACAAAAGATAAGGGAGGTTTTGGAGAATGGCAACGAATAAAGGTAAGAATATCGGTGAATGGTCGGAAATGTATATCTTCTTTAAACTCATGTCCGACCGCAAAGTTTATGTAGCCGATAAAGATATGAATCGCCTCAAAGACGTGTTCTTGAATATCATTAGCATTATCCGCGAGGAGAACAAGGGAAAAGAGTATCGGTATTTCACGGGTGATGTAGTAAAAATCACGCTGAACGGAGAAGAGGTTGCGACGGTTGACAGCTCTCGTTTCACCGATAACGCCAAAAAGGTTTGGGATATGATCATATCCAAGAAGGATACGACTTTCTCCGATCAAGAGGTCATTGACTTTCTCTCTTCGATATTCATACAAAATATTTCTTCTCCCGCGCAGAAGAAGAGCGAGTTTTTCGGCGGTACGGCCGATATCGTCTTGGATACAATGGACTACCGCTCCGGCGTCAACCAGATCATGGGCTTTTCCTGCAAATCCGATATCGATGCTGCCGCCACGCTGTTCAATGCCAGCGGAGACAATACAAACTTTGAATATGAAATCGTCGGTAACTTCGATGATGAGAAAATGAATGCCTTTAACGGAATGTTCCATGAGGTTACAAAGAAGGGTGTAACAAAATATGAGGTTGCCACGGGCGACAGAATGCGCTACTTAAAGGAATGCGGCGTTGATCTTCGCTTCGTCAATCCCGTTAAGGATGTCGCCCGCCAAAACCTCGTTCGTTGCGGCGGAATGGAAATGCCGAAAATTCTCGGCGGGATGCTGAAATATTATTACTTTGAATGTGGCGCGGCATCCGTCGGGGTAGAAGATGCAATCAAATATCTTGCCGATACCGATTATGTCGGATACGGGTTTGACGATTTGTACGATACATACCGCGTTAAGATTGCGAACCTACTCTATGCCATGTTTACGGGACTTCGGTTCAGTAAACCGTGGTCGGGGCGTTCGGATGTAAGCGGCGGATATATCGTCGTAAAGCGCGATGGCGATGTGGTCGCCTTCCACTCTTGCATCGCGGATGAGTTCAAAGATTTCTTAATCGACAAGTTAAAGTTTGAAGGCCCTTCCTGCTCCAGGCACAAGTACATGGAGATCTATAAGAAGGACGACGGAAAATATTACTTGAAATTAGCGTTGCAATTCCGCTTCAAATTGAAAAAATGAGCGGACTGCGTGTAGCGAGCCTTTTTTGCGGGATCGGAGGCATCGACCTGATATTGGAAAAGGCGGGGCATATCGTCGTATGGGCGAACGATAAAGACAAGTACGCCTGCATGACCTATCGCCACAACTTTCCGCACGTTCCGTTGGTCGAGGGCGATATTCGGGAAATAGATAAGGCGTCCATCCCCGATTTCGATATCCTTGCCGCGGGTTTCCCGTGTCAGCCGTTTTCCGTGTGCGGTAAACAGAAAGGCTTTTCCGATCCGCGCGGCAACGTGTTTTTCGAGATCGGAAAGACGATCGATGCGAAACATCCTTCCGTCGTCTTTTTGGAGAATGTCGCAAACCTTACCGAACACGACGGCGGCAGGACGTTTAACGTCATTCATAAGGAGCTTGCAGGTCGCAATTACTTCCTGCGTTATCTCGTGGCGGATGCTTGCGAATATGCAAATATCCCGCAGCATCGTACCCGTACCTATTTGGTGGCTTTTCGCGATGAGGAGCAATGCCGGCGATTTGCTTTCCCCGACAAAAAACCTTTGACGAGACGGATCACCGACGTCATCGATACCACGCAGAAAGCGGATGAATCCTTTTATCTTCATCCCGGTGATTACGGGTACGATAAGATGGTCGCCGCTATTCGTGACGATAAACAACTCTATCGCTTTTCCGATTACGGCATACAGACGAGCAAGGACGGCATCGCCTTTACGCTCAAAGCCAATATGGGAACGTACCCGAACCGCGTTCCAGTCATCAAAGACAACTTTGGCATTCGCCGCATTACGCCGATGGAATGTTTAGCTCTGCAAGGCTTTCCGCCAAGCTTTACATTCCCTTCCACCGTTCCCCTGCGCGAGCAATACAAACAAGCGGGCAATACGGTTTGTGTTTATAAATCTTTACAAATAAAAGGTGCAAATAATGATTTATTTTGATCCAAGCGAGATAATGAGAGGAATCAGACAATTATTAATATCCGATAAAAAGAGAATTGGATTTTTATTTGGGGCGGGCACTTCTTTAGCAAAGAAAGAGCTTGATTCTCCAACAGTTCCAGCAATAGGTAAATTAACAGAATTGGTATCTAATGAGCTAAAAGAGCATTATGCAGATGCTCTATCAAGTATCAAACAGGATATTGAAGATGGTAACTTATCGTTTAATGTTGAAACGCTGCTATCTAATGTTGAAGAAAAAATAAATGTTGTCGGAAAGGGTTCATTAAACGGACTAGACAAGCCTAATTTTATAGCACTGCGTGATCAAATCAAGCAATGCATCTTAAAGGAAGTTGCGATTCATAAATCCATTACGAGCATTGAGCAATTAAATAAAATGATTCAAGTGGATTTCGCCTCATGGGTTCTAAACGCAAACAGAAAATATGGAATTGAAATCTTTACAACAAATTATGATTATTTATTCGAAATAGGATTGGAACATTGTGAGGTTCCCTATTACGACGGTTTTAGCGGAAGCTATCAGCCTTTTTTTAACCCTCAATCTGTCGAATCTCTTACATATCTACAGAGTCAGACAAAATTATGGAAAATCCATGGCTCTTTAGGATTGCGACAAATTACTTCTGGAAAAGTCGTTAGAGTCCCTTCAGAACATGATTGTATGTTGATATATCCTTCTATATTAAAATACGCTGATTCAAAAAAACAGCCCTATGCCTCATTTATGGATAGATTGAACTTGTTCCTTAAACAAGATGATGCCGTCCTATTCGTATGCGGTTATTCGTTTGGAGACGAGCACATAAACGAGCGTATTATTTCGGCGCTAAAAAGTAATTCAGATGCACACGTTTATGTCTTTTTCTACGATATTGTATGGGAAAATAGTTGTAAAATTAATTCGTTTACAGAAAAGCATCCATTGGCAAAACTGGCGAAAGAATGCAATAAAATAACTGTACTTGCATCAAAATACGCTGTGCAAGGGACAAAGTTTGGGGAATGGAAATTAAAACGCGAACCAAGCCGAGAAGACTCTATTGACATTAATTTGTATTTTGATGAGGATGCTCCTTATGATGACTCACTTCCTCTTAAACAGGAAAGACAAGGCGATGAGCTATGGACGGGTAAAGGTGAGCTCACTGTAATTAATTTTACTAAATTTGTAGAATTCTTGCAAAACATGATACCTTATGAGCGTGGTGAAAAAGATGAACGAACAGTACTTTGAAATAGGAAAAGTAGTAAGCGTGTCTGGGAATTCGATTACTGTGCAGTTATCCGATTCGGTCAAGTCAGATATGCCAATTATTAATGGGGTGGTATACAGAATTGGACAAATTGGGTCCTTTTTAAAAATACCTCTTGGGTATTGCAATGTCATTGGAATAGTAACACAAATCGGTGCAGCCGCAACTCCCGAAAATGTATTGGAGAAACAACTTTCATTTGGGTATGATTCCGTTTCCAATAGTCAATGGCTAACTATTAATTTAATTGGTGAGCAAACAGGAAAACAATTTAATAGAGGCGTTTCCCAGTCACCTACAACTGGCGATTCAGTCTGTTTGGTAACAATTGAAGATTTATCTAATATTTACAATGATTATGATGCATCCTCTTCTATTAATGTCGGCAATATTAGCTCGTCTGAAAGTTTGAATGCCTATATGAATTTAGACAAAGTAGTTTCAAGGCATATTGCCGTGCTAGGCTCTACAGGGAGCGGAAAATCAAATGCGGTAGGGGTAATTTTAAATGCAATAATTGAAAAGCAGTTTAAGAATGCGCGTATATTAGTTTTAGATCCACACGGTGAATATAATACTGTGTTTAAAAGAAGCAGTTCAGTTTATAAAATTGGCGGTGACTATACTACTTCAAAACAGCTTTATGTGCCTTATTGGGCGTTACCATTTAATGAATTAATATCGTTGTTTGACGCCCCGATCACTGATGCAAACCGAGAATATATTAGAGAGAAAATTGTTCATGCTAAAGTTAAAGGAGCAGAAGTAAACGGCATTAAAATCGATTCCGTCCTTATATCGGCAGACTCACCTATTCCTTTTAGTATAAAAAAGCTATGGTTTGATCTTGATGATTTTGAAAGACAAACTTTTAATAAAAGAGGTGATCCAGATTCAAAAACAGAACTTGTAGAGAAAGGTGATCCCGATAGACTAAAATCGAATATATACCAGCCAGCTTCCACAACGAATTCGCCACCATTTACTAATAATCAGGCTAAAGGGTTATTGAGCTTTTTAGAAAGTATTAGATTAAAGCTTACTGATACGAGATATAATTTTTTGTTTTCACCAGGCGAGTATACACCAGATAAAGAAGGAAAGATACAAAAAGACATTAGTGAATTATTATCGGATTGGTTTGATTCACAAAAAGCCATTTCAATTTTTGATCTTTCAAACGTACCTGCTGAGTTAATGTTGTCAATTACCGGAACTCTGCTAAATATTGTATATGATGCTTTATTTTGGGGACAAAACTTATCAAATGGTGGGAAGCGTAGGCCATTATTAATTGTCTTGGAAGAAGCGCACAATTATTTACATAATGGAAAGGCTTCCATAGCATCTCGAACTGTTCAACGCATAGCGAGAGAAGGAAGAAAATACGGAATAGGACTCATGCTGGTAACACAACGACCATCTGAGCTGGACGAAACCGTATTAAGCCAATGTGGAACAATTGTTGCTTTAAGGATGAATAACAATAAAGATCGAGCATATGTTTCTGGGGCAATACAAGATGAACTCCGTTCTTTAATCGATTTGCTACCGAGCATGAGAACCGGTGAAGCCATTATTTCTGGAGAGGGAGTAAAAATTCCTTCAAGGGTACAATTTTTTAGATTAAATGGTGCATACAAGGGCTCAGATCCTGCGGTTTCAGAACTTTGGAGAAACGCGCCTGAGAATGAAAACTCATACGCAGAACTTGTAAAATTGTGGAGAAACAAAAAATTTACTTTGGAGGAAAATGAAAGTGAATAAGTTTGGAATTGAAATGCAAGAAGTGTCATCATCTAACGTGGCGTTCGTTGGATATGATAATGGCACTCAGACTCTTTACGTCGGATTTCTTAACGGTAGTACATACATTTACAAAAATGTTCCATATGGGGAATACATGGGGTTGCTAAATGCTCCATCTGTTGGAAGCTACTTGCATAGATATATAAAAAATATTTATGCTTATGAAAGGATAGAATAAATGAAAGCAATCATCTACGCTCGGTATTCGAGTGACAACCAAAGAGAGGAGAGCATCGAAGGTCAGATCCGCGAGTGCATGGAATTTGCCGAACGGAACGGCATTACCGTGTTCGGTACATACATCGACCGCGCACTCTCCGCAAAGACGGACAATCGTCCCGAATTCCAGCGGATGATCAAGGACAGCTATCGCAATCTGTTCGATACCGTGCTCGTCTGGAAGTTGGACCGCTTTGCTCGCAACCGCTACGACTCCGCCTACTATAAGAACATCCTCAAAAAGAACGGCGTAAAGGTCATTTCGGCAAAGGAGAACATCTCCGACGGTCCCGAAGGCGTGCTGCTCGAATCGATGCTTGAGGGCTGGGCAGAATACTATTCGGTCGATCTCTCCGAAAAAATCGGGCGCGGCTTGACGGAAAACGCCTTAAAGGGCAAGATGAACGGCGGCGGCCTGACATTCGGTTATCGCATGAAAGACCAACGCTTGGAAATCGACGAAGCGACCGCTCCCGTCGTCGTGGAAATTTTCACCCGCTATGCCGACGGCGAGAGAATGACCGACATTGCCAAAGACCTGACTCGGCGCGGCATTCGCACGTCGCAGGGAAACAAGATCACGCTCAACGTCGTACACTATCTTCTTAAAAACAGGCGGTATATTGGAGAATACAAATTCCGCGATATGGTAATTCACGACGCCATTCCGCCCATCGTCTCCGAAGAGCTGTTCAACCGCGTGCAGGAGATCATGGCGAGAAATCAAAAGGCTCCTGCCATGCGCAAAGCGGAGGATGACTACATTTTGACGACGCGGCTGTTTTGCGGCAAATGCGGCACGTTCATGGTCGGTGAGAGCGGAAAAAGCCATACGGGAACCATTCATCGCTATTATAAGTGCTCCCACGCCAAACGCAAGATGGGGTGCGACAAAAAGCCCGTAAAGAAAGATTGGATCGAAGACGCCGTCATTCATTATATTATGAAGATTGTCATGGACGACGAACTCATCGACCACATTGCCGATGCAATACTTAATATTCTTGCGCAAGAGAACTCCAAGCTGCCGCAGCTCAATGCTCGTCTGAAAGAAATCGAAACCGGCATACAAAATATGCTCAACGCCATCCAGCAGGGTATTCTCACGCCTTCCACAAAAGAACGGTTGGAAGCGTTGGAGCAGGAAAGAGAAGAGATCAAGGTCGCCATTTACAGCGAGGAACTGCAAAAGCCGAAGATCACGAAGGAGCACATCGCCTTTTGGATAAGCAAATTCCGCGATACCGATTTGACGGACGTTGCAAGCCGCAAGCGGCTAGTCGAGAGCTTTGTGAATGCCGTATTCGTCTATGACGACAAAGTGGTGTTCACGTTTAACTATAAAGACGGCTCAAAGACGGCCACGATAGACGAAATCAACGCGGAATTAGGTTCGGATTTGGAAGGAACATCTCCACCAAACGGGAACTATCCGAACACCACTATCACAGAACAGTGGGTTCGGATAGTTTTTTTGTTAAATTTGTAACTATAAAAAGTATAAAGACGAGTTTCGCGTATCTCTACGAAACTCGTCTTTATACCATAAATTGTATTGGTTTTGAAAATAGCAGATATTTGAAATTCAAATCTATTTCTGATATAATATGCTTATAAAGGAGGATTTATGCTTTATAATAAACCAACTAGGCGTCAGCATTATGTTTGGAGATACTATTTAACCCCTTGGGCAAACAAAGACAAAAAAATTTGTTGTTTCTTTAAGTCAAACAAAAAAACTGTTTTTACATCTTTAATGAATATAGGACAGGAAAAAGATTTTTATGCTTTTTCCAATATAACATTTGAAGAGATAAAACTAACAGAGGCACTCTTTGTTAATGCGCAACCTAATAAGAGGCTAAATACATTTTGGATAAATGCTTATAGCTTAATACATCTTTTAAAAGAAACTGCTCAACAGGAAGAACTATCAAAAGAAGCACAAATACATTTAAAAGATGCACTTATTGAATTGGAAGAAAAAGTTTATTGTGAAATAGAAAGAGATTACCAAGGCTATTTGGAATTATTAAAAAAATCAGATTTATCATTCTTAAAGAATGAAGAAGATAAATGCAGGTTTTTATATTTATTTTTTGAACAATATTTTAGAACCAAACGAATGAAAGCCTCTCTCGATAGATCTCTACAAGGTAATGGTTATAATATTAGTGGCAATAACATGTGGTTTTTGTCTAAGCATATTTTAGCAACGCAAGTGGGATTTGGCGTTTATACGTTCAACCCGAAATATAAGTATATTCTATTAAGCAACCCAACAGACATTCCATTTTTAACAGGAGACCAAGCGATAATTAATCTAGAAGCTGATTACACAAAAGATACTATTCCTGAAAGGATGACAATGTATTACCCCCTATGCACAAAACTTGCT
>ERZ1090869.1410-NODE-1411-length-10750-cov-5.692099_pt1 | contig 10750 bp, 9 predicted proteins | sample MGYA00478474_ERZ1090869 | MGnify/ENA primary metagenome ERZ1090869 (study PRJEB33644, sample SAMEA5815748) | chicken gut metagenome | biome: Chicken; feature: Gastrointestinal Tract; material: Caecum | place: Ireland | collected 2019-01-01 | study: A study of the... | reverse complement strand
TTTTATTTCTCCATGTTTTCCTGCGTGCTTCTTCTGCCATGGCTGATCTTCGATTTCGCGCCCATGACCATGAAGCAGCTGGGAACTCTTCTGATGGCGGGATTATTTGCCGCAGGCGGACAGTTCACCATAACCACGGCGTACACCTACGCCCCGGCGGGAAAAATCTCAATTTTTGATTATTCCCAGATCATCTTTGCCACACTGCTGGGCTTTTTCCTCTTTGGAGAGATACCGGACGGATACAGCTTTATCGGCTACGGGCTGATCATAGCGGCGTCTCTGGGAATGTTTATCTATAACAGAAGAGCGGCGGAAAAGAAATAAATTTTAATCTGATTTTAATTTTCCTTCAAAGTGAAATTAAGGAACTACTGTTAAAGTAGGTACTGTAAACAGAAAGAAACAACTTTAAATACATTGCTTTGGAGGAAAAAAAGGTGGATATTATGGAACAGCTGGAAAAAGTTGAAAAATTAAGAGAAAGAGCAGACGTCTCCTATGAGGAGGCGAAAGAGGCCCTGGAGGCCTGCGACTGGGATCTTCTGGACGCCATGGTATGGCTGGAAAAAAGAGGGAAAGTAAAAGGCCCGACAAAAGAGAGCTTTACCACCAGTTACGAGGAACAGGATCAGTATGTCTCTGTAAAAGACAAGGTGCAGGAACAGGAAGAGAGCGGAAGCGACAGCTTTTTTAAGAAACTGGGGCATTTCTGCAAGATCCTCTTTCAGAAAAGTCTGGATAACTCTTTCTATGTTAATCGAAGGGAAGAGGAAATCTTCCATGTGCCTGTGTGGGCGCTGGTGCTCCTCCTTCTTTTCTTCTGGAAGATCCTGATCCCGGTTATGATCGTGGCGCTGTTTTTCGAGTGCCGGTATTCCTTTAAGGGAAAAGACAACCTGGACGGCGTGAATAAAGCCATGGACAAGGCCGGAGATCTGGCCGACAAGGTGAAAGACGAGTATGAGAAACTGTAAAATATGCAGACGCCTCCCGGCGCGGAACTGTGCCGGGGATGCGCTGCAGAATCATAAGGAGCGGGAAAATATATGGCGGCACACATTCTGATCATAGAAGATGAAGAGAAACTGGCAAGATTCGTGGAGCTGGAACTGGTTCATGAAGGTTATCAGGTCAGCCGAAGCGGGAACGGCCGGGAGGGCCTCCGGATGGCGGAGGAGAACAGCTATGATCTGCTCCTTCTGGATATCATGCTTCCGGGACTGAACGGGCTGGAAGTCCTACGCCGTCTCAAACAGGAAGGAAACACTGTGCCGGTGATTCTTCTCACGGCCAGAGACGCGGTGATGGATAAAGTGGCGGGACTGGACGGAGGCGCGGTGGATTATATCACGAAACCCTTCGCCATAGAAGAGCTGCTGGCCAGGATCCGAGTGGCGCTGAAGCTTCACGGAAGCGCCGCAGCGGCGGCGCGGAAAACAGCCGAACCGGGGAATCTTACCTGGAGAAAGCTGTCTCTTTCCGAACAGCGCCACCAAGTAACCTGGGCGGGAGAGGAGATCAGCCTTACCAACCGGGAGTTCCGGATGCTGAAAACCCTTCTGGAAAACAGAGATATCGTACTTTCACGGGAGACTCTTCTGGAAAAGGTCTGCGGTTACGACTATATGGGAGAGACCAATGTGGTGGACGTTTATGTCCGGTATCTCCGCTCCAAGATTGACGAGGTATACGGAGTTAAAATGATCCGGACGGTGCGGGGCGTGGGATATGTGATCAAGGAAGAACAGGACGGATGATATGAGCGAGAACAGAGGCGCGGCGGAAACGAAGCGGATGACTTCTATTGTCCGCAAACTTCATATAAGCTGGATCGGAAGAAAGCTCTCCATGTATATCGGATGGGATCTCTTCCTTTTTGTGGTGCTCTGCATCGGCTGGCTTCTGGATCAGGAGCTTACCCGACTGGGAGCCTTTGAATTTAATTATGAAAGAAGCTTCGCCCATTTTCCGGATGTTAAGAAGCTGGCTTATGTGGTGAAGGACGAAACAGGAAAGATCCTGATGGACGTTCCGGTGTACCATACTCTCATGGCGATCGGGATATTCACCGGGATCGTTCTGGTTTTTCAGCTTCTGGATATCGGGTTTTCCTATGTGCAGGAGGAGCGCAGGATCCGCCGGATCCTTGCGCCTATCAATGAGATCGCCCTGAAAGCCGACGAGCTGAGCAGAATGACGTTTTCGGAGGATAAATATCAGCAGATCGAGGAAGCGATTTCCAGCCTGCAGCCGGAAGAGCCGGATCTGCTTTCTTTTGGAGACTCGGATCTGCAGGGAATAGAGGCTGCTATGAATAATCTGCTGATGAGGATGCGGGATTCCTACCGGCAGCAGGCGAGGTTTGTCAACGACGCCTCCCACGAACTCCGGACCCCCATCGCGGTGATCCAGGGTTACGCCAATATGCTGTCCCGGTGGGGAACAAAAGACGAGAAGGTTCTGAAAGAATCCATAGAAGCGATCCTGCACGAATCAGATCATATGAAGTACCTGGTGGAACAGCTCCTCTTTCTGGCGAGAGGAGACAGCGGGAAGACCAGACTTACGTTGGAAAAAACAGATCTGAACAAAATGATGGAGGAGATATACGAGGAATCGCTGATGATCGATGAGAAGCATATCTACCGCTTCACAAAACCTTCGGAGGATTTTTACGCTACGGTTGACGCCGCTCTTTTGAAACAGGCGGTGCGCATTCTGGCGGATAACGCGGCAAAGTATACGCATGAGGGAGATGAGATCGTTTTCAGCCTGGGACGCACCGACGAGGGGAAAATATATCTGCAGGTGCAGGACATGGGAATCGGCATGGCGGAGGCCGACGTGGAGCATATGTTTGAACGCTTTTACAGAGCGGACGAGGCGCGGGCGCAGCAGGGAACCGGTCTGGGCCTGGCGATTGCCAAGTGGATCGTGGATAAGCACAGGGGCTGTTTTCAGATCCTCTCCCGGACGGATCTGGGAACAAGGGTCCGGATCATTCTGCCACGCTAAATTTTTCTGAAATTTTATCTTCCCCGTATTGACAAACTTTATAGATTAAATTAGGCTTATTCTGAGGAAATATTTATAAAAAACCGGACGGACGCGGATTGCCACGCGCCTTTGCAAGTCCGGCGATACATAAAAGAGGGGACAGAAGATGACATTAAAAGACCTGCCGATCGGAAAAACGGCAACCATAAAGTCAGTGGGCGGGGAAGGAGCGCTAAGACAGCATTTCCTCGATATGGGACTGATTCCCAAAGGCGAGGTGACAATGGTAAAGTACGCGCCGATGGGGGATCCCATGGAACTGAGGATCCACAGTTATGAACTGACGCTGAGGCTTGCCGATGCGGAAAAAATAGAAATCGAGAATATCAGGGACGCGGATCAGAACGCGGCCGAAAAAAATAAAAAACAGCGGGAACGCAAACAGTCCATTCCTCATCCCGGCCTGGGCGAGGGCGGTAAATACCACTTCAAAGAGACCGAGCACCCGCTGCCGGAGAACGAGCCGCTGACTTTCGCCCTGGCGGGGAATCAGAACTGCGGAAAGACGACTCTTTTCAATCAGCTCACCGGTTCCAGCCAGCACGTGGGGAATTTTCCCGGCGTGACGGTGGACCGGAAAGACGGTTCTATCCGGGGAAAGAAAAACACACTGGTGACAGACCTTCCGGGCATTTATTCCATGTCGCCCTATTCCAGCGAGGAGATCGTGACAAGGAACTTCGTCCTGGATGAACATCCCAGAGGAATCATAAATATTGTGGATGCTACGAATATCGAGCGTAACCTGTATCTTACGATGCAGCTGATGGAGCTGGATATTCCCATGGTCCTCGCTCTGAACATGATGGACGAGGTGAGGGAGAACGGCGGATCCATCCGTATCAACAAGATGGAGGAAATGCTGGGGATCCCGGTGGTTCCCATCTCCGCCGCGAAGAACGAAGGTATCGACGAGCTGGTGGCCCACGCCCTTCATGTGGCGAAATATCAGGAGAAGCCGGAGATCATTGACTTCTGCGACGCGGAGGAAGATGGCGGAGCGGTACACAGATGTCTCCACGCCATCATGCATCTCATCGAGGATCACGCGAAACAGGCCCGGATCCCGGTACGGTTCGCCGCGGCCAAGCTGGCGGAAGGAGACGGGCTGATCCTGGAGAAACTGAACCTGGATCAGAACGAAAAGGAAATGCTTGAGCATATCGTAAAACAGATGGAGACGGAGCGGGGACTGGACCGTTCGGCAGCCATCGCGCATATGCGCTTTGATTTTATAGAGAGAGTCTGCGAGGAGACTGTGGTAAAACCAAGAGAAAGCAAAGAACATGTGCGCAGCACGAAGATCGACAGCGTGCTTACCGGAAAATATACGGCGATCCCATGTTTCGTGGGAATCATGGCGCTGGTTTTCTGGCTGACTTTCGGAGTGATCGGCGCGTTCCTTTCGGATATTCTGGACATGGGGATCACCGGACTCGGCGATCTGGTGGATTCCTGGATGACGGCGGCCAATGTGAACAGCGTGCTTCACGGTCTGGTGCTCGACGGGATCTTCAACGGCGTGGGCAGTGTTCTCAGTTTCCTGCCCATTATCGTTACCCTGTTCTTCTTCCTTTCTCTTCTGGAGGACAGCGGATATATGGCCAGAGTGGCGTTTGTCATGGACAAGCTTCTGCGTAAGATCGGGCTTTCCGGCAGAAGTATCGTACCCATGCTGATCGGATTTGGATGTACGGTGCCCGGCGTTATGGCAAGCAGGACGCTTCCCTCTGAGAGGGACCGCCGGATGACCATTCTTCTGACGCCTTTTATGAGCTGCTCGGCGAAACTTCCGATCTACGCCTTTTTTACAGCGGCCTTTTTCCCGAAATACGGCGCGCTGGTGATGATCGCCCTGTATTTCGGCGGCATTGTAATGGGAATTCTCATGGCCCTTCTTCTGAGGAAGACCATGTTCAGCGGCGAGGCGGTTCCCTTCGTAATGGAGCTTCCCAATTACCGCCTTCCCGGAGCGAAAAATGTGGCTCATCTTCTGTGGGACAAGGCAAAAGATTTCCTGCAGAGAGCGTTTACCATTATCTTTATCGCCACCATTGTGATCTGGTTCCTTCAGACCTTCGATCTGCACCTGAACGTGGTGACAGATTCCAGAGACAGTATCCTGGCAATGGCGGCGGGCGTGATCGCTCCTGTGTTCGCGCCTATGGGATTCGGAGACTGGAGGGTTTCCACAGCACTGATCACGGGATTTATGGCAAAAGAGAGTGTGGTTTCCACTCTGTCCGTTCTTTTCGGAAGTACAGAGACACTGCTTTCGGTGATCGCGCCTCTTTCCGCGGTAAGCCTTCTCGTATTCTGCCTTCTCTATACGCCCTGTGTGGCGGCCGTCGCCTCCATCAAGCGTGAACTGGGCGGAAAATGGGCTGCCGGCGTGGTTGTGGGACAATGTGTGATCGCGTGGATCGCAGCTTTTGTGGTATACCTGATAGGAAGTCTGTTTTAAACTGATAAATTCAAAATCGAAAGAGGTGCGGGAATGAATATATGGCATGATATTGATGAGGACAGGATTTATCCTACAGATTTTATGGCCGTGATCGAGATCACCAAGGGAAGCAAGCAGAAGTACGAGCTGGATAAGGAAACAGGACTTCTGATGCTGGACCGTGTATTGTTTACGGCGACTCATTATCCGATGAATTACGGTTTTATTCCGCGCACCTACGGGGACGACGGCGACCCGCTGGACGTGCTGGTGCTGTGCTCGGAGCCGATCCAGCCTCTGACTCTGGTGAGGTGTTATCCCATAGGCGTTATGAGGATGGAAGACAGCGGTATGGGAGACGAGAAGATCATCGCTATTCCCTACAGCGATCCCACTTATATGGGATACACGGACATCAAGGAACTGCCGAAGCATATTTTTGAGGAGCTGAAGCATTTCTTTACCAATTATAAGAGTCTGGAAGGAAAGAGCACGAACGTGACAGAATTCGGCGGTCCCATCGACGCGGTGGAAGTGATCGAATACTGCATGGAGAATTACAAAAGGAAATTCGTGGACGGAGATACGGAGAAAAAGGAAATGCATACACCGGAACCGGAGATGACGGAGAAAACAGAAACGTATACACTGGAGCCGGCGAAGATGGAAGAGGCAGAACTCTGTAATGAGATCCTGGACATGGGAAGAAAATTCCAGAGAGAGCAGGGATTCGTGCAGTGGACCGACGATTATCCCTCTCTGGATACTGTCAGGGAGGACATAGAGAAGAAACGGGGCTATGTGCTGAGGGTAAACGGAGCGGTCGCGGCATATATGTGCGTGGATTTCGGCGGAGAGCCGGCCTATGATGATATAGAAGGCGCGTGGCTGTCGGACAGGTCCTACGTGGTATCCCACCGCATGGCTTTTCATAAGGATTTCAGAGGCAGGGGACTTACCAAAGTGGCGTTCCGGAAAATAGAGGAAATGAGTCTTCAAAAAGGCGTGACAGATTTCCGGGTGGACACGGGATTTGAGAATCAGCGGATGCAGCATGTTCTGGAAAGACTGGGATTTGTAAAGTGCGGCGTGATCCAGTATGAGGGAAGCGGACGGCTTGCATATGAGAAATTACTGTGAATTATTTCAGTTTCCATATTGCGGGAAAAGCCGCGGACAGGTATAATATTTTTCAGAGGCGTAAGCCTGATCATATAATAATCAAATAATATTGGAGGGTTTATTATGTTAGTTGATACCAAAGCAAAAATCGGCGTATTTTCTATCGCGTTAGGCGCTTATCTTCCCCAGTTCCCGTCACTGGTGCCGGAATTCCAGTCTCAGTATGAGGCGTTCAAGAAGACTCTTCCCGACACAGTAGAGATCATCGACGGCGGAATGGTTACCACCAAGGAACAGTCCCAGGCAGCGGGAGATCTTTTCCGCGCGGCAGACGTTGACCTTGTATTCCTCCAGCTTCTGACCTACGCTACATCCTACAACATGCTTCCCGCAGTGAAGGATCTGGATGTGCCGGTAGTTCTTGTAAACATTCAGAAACTGAAAGCTCTTGACTACGACCACACAGATATCGCTACCTGGCTCGGCGAAGGCTATGCCTGCGGAGCTGTAGGCGAGATGGTTGCCGACCTGGAGAGATACGGCAAGAGACATGCGGTTATCACCGGCGTTGTAGAGGGCGGGGATCCCGGAGTCCAGGCGGAGATCGAAGACTGGTGCCGCGCGGCTCAGGTAAGAAGAAGATTCCGTGATACCAATATCGCGCAGATCGGAAGACCGTATCCGGGTATGATGGACCTTTATATCGACGAGTCCAACCTGTACAGAAGAATGCATCTTTACACCAAGCAGTTCGACTGGGAGAAGATGTGGGCTATCGCCGACGATATCACAGATGAGGACGCGATCCGCGCGAAAGCACAGGATATCCTCGACACCTTCGATATCGAGGGCGGAGGAAGTATCGAAGAAGTATGGGAAATGGCAAAATATGTCGTGGCTTTTGAGAAATGGGTTAAGGACGAGAAACTCGGCCTGATCGCTTCTCATTACGACGGATTCGCACAGGGCAAGGCAGGCGTTCTTGACAGCATGCTGATCCCGGCGTTCTCCATGCTGATCAAACAGGGTACAGCCTGCGCGGTAGAGGGAGATATCAAGGTTGCCATGGCAATGAGCATCCTGAAGACCATCTCCGGAACAGGTCAGCTGGCTGAGATGTATTCTCTTGACTTTAACGACGATATCGCGATCATCGGCCACAGCGGATCCGGCGACGCGGATATTTCCGATAAGAAACCGACCATGAAGATCGTGAAAGTATTCCACGGCAAGACAGGCGGCGGATATCTGACACAGTTCTATCCGTACACCGGCCCGGTTACTTATCTTGCGATCACTCAGGACGGAGACGGACACTTCAAGTTCATTGCGGCTGAAGGCGTGAACGAGGAAGGACCGATCCTTTCCTTCGGCGATACCAACATGAGAACACGCTTCACCTGCGGCGCAAGAGAATTCGTAAACCGCTGGAGCGAGTGCGGCCCGACACATCACTTTGCGGCTGCAACAGGAAGACATATCGATACGATCCTTAAGGTTGCGAAGATCTTCAACGTACCGGTTGACATCGTTACAAGATAATATACAGTTGCACAACATTTTGAAAGCCGGCTTCAGAAAGCCGGCTTTCTGATTCACAGAAAATTTGTTTGATATGCATAAAACAGGTTTCCTGTGAAATGGCAGTCTGTACTTTATTTGCGAATTGCCGGAAACATAACTGTAAACAGGATTACGGGAGGAGCATATGAGAGACAAAAATAACGGGAATCCGTGGGCGCTACTGCCCATCGGCGTATTTCTGGCGATATTTCTGGGAGCAGGGATACTGTCCGGCGATTTCTATACCATGCCGGCTATTGTAGGATTTCTTATCGCCCTGGCGGTGGCGTTCTGCCAGAACCGGAAAGTGATCTTTCAGAAGAAGCTGGCTATCATATCTAAAGGGATCGGAGAAGAAAACATTGTGACCATGTGTCTGATCTTTCTGGCGGCAGGAGCCTTTTCCGGCACCATCAGCGCCGCGGGCGGGGTGGAAAGCACCGTGAATCTGGGGTTATCCATTATGCCGCCGTCCATAGCGGTGACGGGCCTTTTTATCATCGGCTGTTTTATTTCTGTTTCCATGGGAACTTCGGTGGGAACCATTACAGCCATGGCGCCTATCGGGATCGGTATTGCGCAGGAGACCGGCCTGGGAACGGCGATCTGTCTGGGCGCGGTGGTATGCGGCGCCATGTTCGGCGATAATCTGTCCATGATCTCCGATACCACGATAGCGGCAGTGCGCACCCAGGGATGCGAGATGAAGGATAAATTTAAAGAAAATTTTATCATCGTACTTCCGGCGGCCATCATTACGGCTCTGATTTTTTTCTTCGTGGCGAGAGCGGAGACTGCCAGTCTGGTGCTGGACAAATCCGCCTATGAATATGAGATCGTAAGAGTGATTCCCTACCTTGTTGTGCTGGTGGGCGCGCTGGCGGGAATCAACGTATTCCTGATCCTGATCGCGGGAACCGTTCTTTCGGCTGTTGTGGGAGTGGCCACAGGCGCTTTCGCCTTCGGGGAACTGTTCCAGAAGATGGGAGAGGGAGTCACCAGCATGTATGATATTACCGTGATCTCCATCATTGTGGCGGCGATCGTGGCTCTCGTGAGGGAATACGGAGGAATCCAGTATATCCTCAATGTGATCAAAAAGAGGATCAACGGCGCGAAAGGCGGCGAGTTCGGAATCTCTCTTCTTGTTTTTCTTGTAGACTGCTGTACCGCCAACAATACGGTGGCAATCGTTATGGCGGGCCCTATAGCCAAAGAGATCAGCGATGAGTTCCATATTTCCCCCAGGCGCAGCGCATCTCTGCTTGATATTTTCGCTTCCGTGGGACAGGGCGTGATCCCTTACGGAGCCCAGCTGCTTACGGCGGCGGGTATGGCGGCCATCTCCCCGGTGGAGATCATGCCTTATCTTTACTATCCCATCCTGATGGGAGTCAGCGCAGTGTTCTTTATCCTGTTCAGAAGCAGGAAAGAAGAACAGTAACAAGGGTACAATAATGCTTCCTTTTATACTTGACAGCGGGAACTTTGTGTTATATATTTATAACATAAAGATAGATATTTCGCACAAAGGAGGGAGCATTATGAATCAAGAGGCCAAAAAACAGAAAACTTCAGGTGTCATGAAAAGGATCACATCCACAAACCCGTTCCGGTATCTGGGATGGCTTGGATGCCTGGGAATCCTGGGTATCTTTTTTATACCCGCGTTCATACCGTTTCTTTTGTGTTTCTCTTTCTTTGCCTACGGAGGAATGAAGCCCGACGAACTTTTCTGGGAGAATGTGCGCCGTGCCAGCACAAGAGCGTTCTGGACAGTATTCATCTTAGATACTGTATGGATGTTCTGGCTGTTTGTCAGAGGAATGACTTTCAGTTATGGAGACGGAACGTATATTGAGACGGTCATCGAAGAACGGACGGTAACAATGGGAATCTTTTCTTTTGATCAGATGATGCTGATGACATTCCTTCTTATACTTAACCTGGCGCTGATGATTTTTATTTTTTCCATCAGTATGCTGAGGTTCAGAAGACAGGAAAAGAAAATGCTGGAGGCGTAAGGAGAACGTGATGGCGCTGGAGACACGTATCAAAGAATACCGGGCGCGGTACAATATGAGTCAGAGCGACCTGGCGGGTCTTGTGAATGTAAGAAGAGAGACCATTGGAAATCTGGAAAACGGCAAGTATAATCCGTCGTTAAAGCTAGCCATGGACATTGCGCGGATTTTCGAGACGACGGTAGAAGAACTGTTTACCTTTACAGATGATGAATGAAGGAAATGCGTAAAAAGGGAATAGGATGAAGAAAAGCCGGACGGGTCTGCCGTCCGGCTTTTCTGTAAGGATGGAGCATATGGGATTCGAACCCACGGCCTCCACAATGCGAATGTGGCGCGCTCCCAACTGCGCTAATGCCCCGGATATGGAAGCAAGGAGGCTCGAACTCCTGACCTCTCGCGTGTGAGGCGAACGCTCATCCCAGCTGAGCTATGCTTCCATGTGAAAGCTGCTGACGAGACTTGAACTCGTGACCTCCGCCTTACCAAGGCGACGCTCTACCACCTGAGCCACAGCAGCGCTTTGTGACTGCTC
>ERZ1090869.1408-NODE-1409-length-10758-cov-7.522283_pt1 | contig 10758 bp, 8 predicted proteins | sample MGYA00478474_ERZ1090869 | MGnify/ENA primary metagenome ERZ1090869 (study PRJEB33644, sample SAMEA5815748) | chicken gut metagenome | biome: Chicken; feature: Gastrointestinal Tract; material: Caecum | place: Ireland | collected 2019-01-01 | study: A study of the... | reverse complement strand
AAGACAGGATTCCTGCCTGCCCGGGAAAACAGAAGCTCAGCGTGGGCTTGCACCCAGAAAGAACCGCGGGCGTGCGCGGCTGGGCGCAGGCACAAACCCGGTGCGCGATTTGCTCGGCGCAGCCGCGCAGGTGTCAGGCGGCGGCTGAGGCGGAGGGCAAGACGCCTGTCTGGGCGAAAATCTCCTCCACGGTGTGCACCGGGATGATCTGGAGCGCGCTGCGCACCTCCTCGGCCACGTCGGCAAGATCGTCCACGTTCTCCTCCGGGATGAATACGCGCTTCACACCGGCGCGCTGGGCCGCCATGAGCTTTTCCGGCAATCCGCCGATCGTCAGCACCGCGCCGCGCAGCGAGATTTCGCCTGTCATGGCGACCTCCGGGCTTACCGCCCGGCCTGTCACGAGCGAGGCAAGAGCCGTCGCGATCGTCACGCCCGCGGAGGGCCCGTCCTTCGGCACGGCCCCGGCCGGCACATGGATGTGCAGATCGTTCTGGCTGAACAGATCCGCCTTCTCCGGGAACATCGACTTTACGAGCGTGACGGCGATCTGCACCGATTCCTTCATCACGTCGCCGAGCTGGCCGGTGATGGCCGTGTGGCCGCTGCCTTTCGTGAACAGCGATTCGATGAACAGGATCTCGCCGCCGGCCTGCGTCCAGGCAAGACCTGTCACTACGCCGGGCTTCTTCGCCTCCAGCACGCGGTCATGGCGGATGGGCGGCGTGTCCAGCAGCGCGCGCAGATCCTCCGCCTCCACGGAAACGGGCTGCTCTTCCCCGCTCACAATCCGCACGGCAGCCGCGCGGCAGACGGCGTCAAGCCTGTTTTTCAGCCCGCGCACACCGGCCTCCATCGTGAAATCGGAGATCAGCGTGTGCAGCGCCCCGTCGCTCACACGGAGCGCCTCAGGCGCAAGGCCGGCCTTCTCCCTCGCCTGCGGCAGCAGATGCTTTTTCGCAATCTCAAATTTTTCCGTTTCCGAATAGCCGGGGAATGAGATGACTTCCATGCGGTTGAGCAGCGGCTCCGGGATCGTGTCCACCGTGTTGGCAGTGCACACGAAGAGCACGTCTGAGAGATCATACGGCACATTCATGTAGTGATCGGTAAACGTGCTGTTCTGCTCCGGGTCGAGCACCTCAAGCAGCGCGCTCGAGGGATCGCCGCTGTAATCGCGGGAGAGCTTGTCCACCTCGTCGAGCACCACAACCGGGTTGGAGGCGCCGCTGCGGCGGATCCCCTCCATGATCCGGCCCGGCATCGCGCCGATGTAGGTGCGGCGGTGGCCGCGGATCTCCGCCTCGTCGCGCACGCCGCCCAGGCTGATCCGCACATACTTGCGGCCGAGCGCACGGGCAATGCTGCGGCCGATGCTCGTCTTGCCGGTGCCGGGCGCGCCCACAAACAGCAGGATGGAGCCGGACTGGCGGCCGTTGAGCGCCATGACGGCGATCTGCTGCAGGATGCGCGTCTTCACCTTTTTCAGGCCGAAGTGATCCTCGTCGAGCACGGCGCGCGCCGCGGCCAGGTCAATTTTAGCCGGCGGCTCCTTCTTCCACACGAGGCCTGTCACAAACTCGAGGTAATCGCACAGCATCGCGTACTCGTGCCCTTCGCGGCCGCCCTGCTTCATGCGGTTGAGCACCTTTTCCGCCTCGGCGCGGGCTTCGTCGTTCATGCCGGATTCCGCAATCTTCTGCTCGAACCGCTGCGCGTCCGTGACCGTCTCCGGGTGAAGCTTGTCGAGCTCCTCCTGCAGAAAGCCGATCTGGCGGCGCAGCGCCTGCTCGCGGTAGGCCTGCTCATTCGATTCCTTCTGCGCTTCGCGCGCCTCGCGGTTCACCTGGAACTGCGCGAGCGATTCATAGAACGCCCGCTCCATCCGCTCCGCGCGCTTTGCAGCCGAATCCTCCGCCACGATCTCGAACTTCTCCTCCGGGCTCAGCCGCAGGAAGGCGGAGGAATACGCCATGAGCTCGTTCATGTTCTGCCAGCGCATCACATAGCCGCGTATGGGCGCGAGCTGCGGCGCGCCGTTGAGCGCATCCAGCAGCGCGGCGCGCATCCGGTCAAACCGTTCCCCACGCTCCTGCGCGCTCAGGTCGTCCGTCTCCGGGCGCGGGCGCAGCTCCATGCGCAGGCCGCCGTTTTCCTGCCACGCCGCGCCGATGTCCACGCGGCCGGTCGTGTGCACGAGCGAACGCTCGCCCTCCACGCTCTTCACCACGCCCTGTACGGCGATGGGATAGAGATCCTCCGGCGCCGGTTCGCCCTCCTTCTCCGCTTTCAGCAGCAGGAACAGCACCTTGTCGCCCACGGCCACGGGCCGCTTCGCACGGCCGGAAAGATAGTCCGTCTCGAAATAAGCCGAAACATCCGGCAGCGTCAATATGTTATAAGTAGAAATCGTAATCAATTCCGTTCACCTCGTTTGCGTCAGAACCTGTGGAGCGGGTTACTCCCCGCCCGTTTGCTGCTTTCCCGGGAAAGACCCGCGCACGGCGTCCTCGCTGCCGGCCCGGCAGGCCGCTTCGTAATAGCGGCACTTCTCCTCCAGCACGCGGAGCGTCTCCTGCAGATCGGCAATCTGCCGCTCCACAGCCGCCTTGCGGCGGCGGAACAGCTCGAGCCGCTGGCGCAGGGAATCATCCCCCTGCTGGGCCAGCGTGACGAAAGCCCGGATCTCCCGCACGGAAAGCCCGGATTTTTTCAGGCAGCAGATGACGGCCAGCGGGGCGTAATCCTGCTCCGTGAACACGCGCACCCCGCCGCTCGACCGCTCCACGAAGGGCAGCAGCCCTTCCTGATCGTAGTAGCGCAGCGTGGAGGCGGCTATGCCCAGCAGCTTGGCCATCTCGCCCACGGTGTAAAGCATCCTGTCTCACCTCGGAACAAGCAATGTGGAACAGCAACTTAAAGTTACTTTAAGATATTCTAGCAACTTTCAGTTCGTCTGTCAAGCTTTTTCGAAAATTTGTTCTGGCTTTGCCGGGAAAAAGGGGATAGACAAGGGGAAAGGAGCGGGGTATAATAAAAAAAGCGCGGCCGCCCCGGCACAGAGGGCGGCTTTTTTGGCAGATGGCCGAAAAAAATGTAACATTTCCGGCCTGTTTTGCGTCTTACAAAGAGGCGGCGCGTGCGGAAGGCGCACGGCCGGGGAAACAGGTGCGAAAAAATTTTTTGAAAAAATTTGAGTCCAACCCCAAAATTCAGAAAAGAGATTGCGAATGAAAATAATGCAACGATCTATTTTCCATGGACACGGGAAGGAACAACAGAACGGGAAACCGGCCGGTGAAAACGCGGCCCTCAGTCTTTTCCCCGAGGATGGGGAGGAGCTGGAGCGTCTGGTTGCGGAAAACGAGGCGTTCATTCTGAGGACCGCGTCAGCGGTTTCGCGGCGGTATATCACCAAACAGGACGACGAGTGGAGCGTGGCGCTCTCGGCGTTTGCCGAGGCGGTGCGGAGCCACGACCCGGAAAAGGGAAGCCTGCAGGGCTTCGCGGAGGTGGTGATCCGCCGCAGGCTGGCGGACCAGTTCCGAAAAAACAGGGCCGGCGGGCAGGAAATCTCCGTGGACCCTTCCGTGTTTGAAGCCGATCCTTCCGAGGAGGAGGACGGTCTTGCGCTCCGCATGGCGGTGTCGAAAAAGACGGCCGTGGCGGAGGACAGGAGCCTGAAAGAGGAGATCGAGGCGGCGAACGAAACGTTTGCCGGCTTCGGATTCTCGTTTTTTGATTTGGCCTCGTGCTCGCCGAAGGCGGCGCGCACAAGGGAGGCCTGCGCCAGGGCAGTGCGCACGCTGCTGGAGACACCGATCCTGCTGGAAACGATGCTGCAGAGCGGGCAGCTTCCCGTGAAGGCGCTGGAGCAGCGCTCGGGCGTGCCGCGCAAGGTGCTGGATCGCCACCGCAAATACCTCATGGCGGCCGCGGTGATCCTCTCCGGCGATTACCCCGGCCTGGCCGAGTACCTGCGATTTATCCGAAAGGAGCCCCGTTCATGAAAGCTGTCATTGTCGAAATCCGCGGCGAAACCGCGGCGGCCCTCGGGCGCGACGGCACCGTCTTCAAAGTGAAGAACCGCGCCTATGCAGTCGGGCAGACAATCGACGTGCGCAGGGGCGTCCGATCGATTCGCCGCCAGATTGCCGTGCTGGCCGCGGCGGCCGCGGCCGTGTTCCTCATTGTGGGGGCCGGTATCTTTACGTATGCATCTCCGTATTCCATGGTGAGTCTCGATGTGAATCCCTCGCTGCAGTACACGCTCAACCGCCTGGGCCTCGTGCTCGCGGTGGAGGCCGTGAACGGCGACGGCGACGAGATTCTGGCCGAGGTGGGCACGCTCAGCAACCGCAGCATCGAGGATGCGATCGTCATCACCGTGCGCCAGATCACGGAGGACGGATACTTCGACGGCGACGAGCCGGGCGGCATCGTGATTGCCGCTTCCTCGCGCGACGAGGGCGAGGCCCGGCGCCTGGCCGAAAACGTGCGCGAGACGGCGATCTCCGTGACGCGTGAAAGCGAAAAGGACGTGGTTGTGGCCGCCCTCACGGTGGGCCAGGACCAGGTGGAACAGGCGAAGGAGCTGGGCGTTTCGCCCGGCAAGCTCACGCTTGTGGAACAGCTCAGGGATACGGCCTCCAACCCCGAGGACATTGACGTCATGGAATGGCTGGAGAAGCCGGTGAAGGATATCATGGAGCAGACGGCCTCGCAGCTCCCGCCGGCGGAAGGCGCTTCTTCCGGCAGCAGCTCGTCTGCCGGGGAATCCGGCGGCGCGTCCTCCGGCGGATCCTCCGCTTCCTCGGGAGAAGCTTCCTCCGGCAGTGCGCCCTCCGAACAGGCGCCCTCCTCGGCGGACGGACCTTCCGAATGGGACAGCGGGTATCGCCAGCCTTCCTCCTCTTCCTCCGCCGGCCAGCCGATTCCGCGGCCGCCGCGCAGCGAGAAACCAAAGGATGATCCGGAATCCGAGCCGGCGTCTGAGCCGGAGCAGGAACCGCAGTCCGAGGGAGGCGGTTCCGCCATGGAACCGGCTTCGTCCGGCACACCGGGTGAAGCAGAAGAACCGGTTTCCTCCGGCGGCGTATCTTCCGGCGGAACATCGCACGAAGCGCCCTCCGAGAGCGAGCCGCTTCCGCCGGTTTCCTCCGAACCGGAGGAGGATAAGGCGTCCTCGAACGCATCTTCCCGCAAGGCTTCCTCGAAGTCTTATGGACACAAGCTTCCCATGGCGGGCGTGGATTCCCGCCCGTGGTGGGAACAGATTCCGTAACACGATTATACGATTCTCTTACCATATATAACAAACTCTCTGAATGAAAAGCGGAAAGGCCCCCTTCGGCAGCAGCCGGAGGGGGCCTTTTCTCGCTGTTTGCAGGCCGTGCGCGCTCAGCGCAGCAGGCCCAGAATGAATTCTTTCGGGCGGGCGCCCACGGCGGTGTTCTTCACCTTGCCGTTTTCCAGCACGATGAGCGTCGGGATGCTCATGACGCCGAACTGGGAAGCCAGCTCCGGCTGCTCGTCCACATTCACCTTTCCTACCTTGTAAGAGCCGTCGGATTCCTCCGCAATCTCGTCCACAATCGGGGAAACCATGCGGCACGGGCCGCACCAGCTCGCCCAGAAATCGACGAGCACCGGCACGTTGGCCTTCAGGGCTTCCGCCTCAAAATTTTCCTTTGTCAGCGTGATGACTGCCATCATTCATACCTCCTTGCGCGCGGGGCGCTGCCCCGCGCTGATTCCTCTCCATTATAATACAGCCCGCCTGTTCTGACAAGGCGGATCGGGTCGAACGGCGCCGCGCGCGGCTTTTCGATCAGTGCAGGGCGAACAGCTCGAGCTCCGAAACGCCGCTCCCGCACAGCTTCCCTTCCTGCCAGCCGAACGGCAGCGGCGCGGCCGTGTAGACGCGCCCGCCCGCGGCGTAAAGCTCCGCCACGCCGTGATCCGCCAGGAGCACAAAGGGGCACGGCTCCCCGGCCGGGATCTCAAACGACTGGCCGCAGAGCGAGACGCGGCCGGCCGAGGTGTCGAGCGTGAGCCCGCCGCCGGGGAAGGCCAGGTGCGCTTCCCCGCCGGCGGGCGCCGTGCCGCGCGCGGCCCCGGGCCCGGCCGGGCCCCGGGCCCCCGGCCGCCGTCCGGCCGCGTGGCCCCGCGCGCGGCCGGGGGTGATGCGCAGGCGGAAGCCCTCCTCCCCCTCGTGCGAAAGGCCAAACTCCATGGGAATCGACTGCATGCCGGTGCTGCACCGGCCGTCGTTCGGCAGGCGCAGCCACGAAAGGCTCAGCACGCGGCCCGGCTCGCGCGAAACGGTCTGCGCGGCGTAGGGGATCGCGCTGCCGTAGGCGCAGCGGCAGGGCTGCTCCGGCGTGAAGCGGAAGCCGTCGAACGAGCCGACCCAGTAAAGGCCGTCCGCCGTCCAGAACACCCATTTCTCGCCGCCGCCCTCCACGGGCAGGCGGAAGAGGTCCGGGCATTCCCAGCCGGGGGCGAGCGTGAGCTGCTGCGTCTGTTCCCAGCGGATCAGGTCGTGCGAGCGGAAGATGGCGAAATCCTTTTCCGAGAGATAGAGCACCATGATGTAAGCGCCTGTTTCCGGGTGGTAGAACACCTTGGGATCGCGGTTCCCCTCCGCCAGGTTTGGCAGAAGCAGGCCCGGCTGCTTCTGCAGCGTGCGCCCGCCGTCCAGGCTCACGGCCAGCCGCTGGGTGGAGACGCCGTCGCGCGACCAGGGCGCTTCCGTGCCGCCCGCACTCGTGTAGAAGAACAGGAGCGCGCCCGGCCCGAAGCCGGCGGCGTTCTCCTCATCGCGCCAGCCGCTGCCGGAGAAGATCGTGCCCCATTCATCCGGGAAGAGCACGATGTCGCCCGTCTCCCAGTGCAGCAGATCGTGGCTGCGCGCGGAGCCCCAGTGCATTGCGCCCCACTCCACGCCGAAGGGGTTGAACTGGTAGCACAGCAGCAGTTCGCCGCCCGGCAGGCGCAGCAGGCCGTTCGGGTCGTTCATCCAGCCGGATTCCGGCGCAAAGTGCAGCAGCGGCCGCTCCTTATCGGCCGGGGCGGTCCGCTCGTCCGCTTCGCGCACCAGGGCGAGCCGTTCGTCCGGCAGGTCGCCGCACAGCAGCAGCGTCTGCCCGGCAAACTCGCGCACCGGCACGGCGGCCCAGAAATCCGGCTCTTCCCCCTCGCGCGGGAAGGGCACCTCAAACTCGCGCAGTTTTTGTTCCCGGTTTTCTTCCGGGAACAGGGTGAGCAGCCGCTTGGGCGCGGCCTTCGCCACGGGGAACAGCAGATAGGGGTGGGAAATCCGAATCGATCGCATACAACACACTCCAAACGTTATGATTTACCTGTTTTATACATTTAGTTTAGTCGTTCTACAGAAAGTGGAGAAAGGAGAAGATATTTCTTTGTAAAGTCCTTGTAAAATCAGTTGACCTTTTCTTGACGAAATTATTATAATAGAATCGGAATGTGCAGAAAAGGTAAACACCGTGTAAAGAAAATATAAACGCGCAAAGAAGCGCGCAAAAACGGAGGAATTGTTGTGGACATTTCTATCCTGTTGGGGCTCCTGGGTGGTCTGGCGTTGTTCCTTTACGGTATGCAGATGATGAGTTCCGGCCTGGAAGCCGCAGCCGGAAACCGGATGAAGCAGATCCTCGAAAAACTCACCGCGAACCGTTTCCTGGGCGTCCTTGTGGGCGCAGGCATCACGGCGGTGATCCAATCTTCCTCCGCAACGACGGTCATGGTGGTGGGCTTCGTGAACTCCGGCATGATGACGCTGCGCCAGGCGGTGTGGATCATCATGGGCGCAAACATCGGCACCACAATCACCGGCCAGCTCATCGCGCTGGACATTGGCGCGGTGGCGCCGCTTATTGCGTTTGTGGGCGTGGCCATGATCGTATTTTTCAAGCGGCCGCAGGTGCAGCACGTGGGCAGCATCCTGGCGGGGCTCGGCGTGCTCTTCATCGGCATGGACATGATGGGCACAGCCATGGAGCCGCTGCGCGATTCGCCCGTGTTTGTCAACGCGGTGAGCACGTTCTCGAACCCGCTCGTGGGCATTCTGGTGGGCGCCGTGTTCACAGCCATCATCCAGTCGTCCTCGGCCTCGGTGGGCATTCTGCAAGCGCTTGCCATGAGCGGCGTCGTCGGGCTTGACACGGCGGTGTATGTGCTCTTCGGCCAGAACATCGGCACGTGCATCACGGCGGTGCTGGCGGCCATCGGCACGAGCCGCAACGCCAAGCGCACCACAATCGTGCACCTGAGCTTCAACCTGTTCGGCACGCTGCTGTTCACAATTTTGTGCATGACGACGCCGCTTGTGCCGTTTATGCAGTCGCTCACATCGAATCCCTCGGCGCAGATTGCGAACATGCACACGCTGTTCAACATTGTCACAACGATCATCCTGCTGCCCTTCGGCGGCCTGCTCGTGAAGCTGGCCATGCGCATTCTGCCGGATCGCCAGGAGGACAAGGAAGAGGGCATGCACCTGAAATACCTCACCCCCGCCCCGGCGCGCACGCGCAAGGAACACCATGTGGGCTTTTCCGCCATCTATGTCACGCAGCTGCACAGCGAGCTGAACCGCATGCTCGGCATGGCGCGCCAGAATGTGGAGACGGCGTTTGAGGCTGTGCTGGCCGGCGACCCCGGCCGCATCCCGCAGGCAACCGAGACGGAGGAATACCTTGATTTCCTGAACCGGCAGATCGGCAAGTTTATCTCGGACGCCATCACGCGCGAGACGAACGAGAGCGATTCCGGCGCCATGAGCGCCTATTACCTCATCTGCGGCAACATCGAGCGCATCGGCGACCACGCCATAAACATCTGCGAATATTCGCAGCTCCTCAAGCGCAAGAACATCCGCTTTTCGGAGGAAGCCCGCGCCGAGCTGGAAGAGATGAAGGCCGTGTGCGCCCAGACGCTTGAGGCGCTTCTGGAGGAGCCGCAGTCCGTCGATCAGTGGCTCGCGCGCGTTTCGGCGCTGGAGCAGAAGATCGACGACATGACGCGCGATTTCCGCGACCGCCAGCTCAACCGCATGCGGTTGGGCGTCTGCTCGGACGAGGGCTGCATCATCTTCTCGGAGCTGCTCACCGATTTCGAGCGTATCGGCGACCACGCCCTGAACATTGCGCAGGAGCGCGCCGGCATCCCGGACGCCGCCGCCGTGTAACCTGTTTTCGCCTTGTTTTCCCTCCCTTGCCGCGCATGTGTGCGGCGGGGAGGGATTTTTTATCTGTGCAGAAACGATTCAAACGATTCCACGGTGCGGTTCACGATCAGCTCCGGCGGGAAGGAAATGCTTTCGAGCAACGCGAGCGCCGCGTCCAGACAGCCGATCTGGAAGGCGGAGTGGGCGTCGCTGCTCACGGAAACCTGCACGCCGAGATCGCGGCACGCTGTGGCAATGGCAAGGCAGGCGTCATGCGAGCGGTCCGGGTAATTCAGGAGGCTGGCGTTGTTGATCTCGATGCATTTGCCGAGCCGCTTTGCCGTTTCCAGCACGGGCCGCAGCTCGAAGGGGTGGCCCGATCGCCCGGTGTGGCCCAGGATATCGACATGCGGGTTCTCGAGCACGGCGCAGTACATGCGGGTGTTCTGCTCCACGGTGCCGGGCTGGCGGTCAAACGGCGTGTGCACGCTGGCAATCACGACGTCCAGCGGGGCCAGGAACGTTTCGGCGGCGGTTTTTCCGGGATGGAAGCGATCCGGGCGATCTTCGAACGCGAGGTGGCCCTCGAAATCGACGATATCGATCTCCGTTCCCTTCCACACGCGCACGCCCTCGATCTCACGCGGCAGGACTTTCTGGTTGAAAATGGCTTCGATGCTGTTTTCGCGCTGCGCCATTTCGAGCGAGCAATGGTCCGTGAGGGCGAACCCGCGCAGGCCCGCCTGCGCGGCGTGGCGGGCGCATTCCTCGGCTGTGCTGTAGGCGTGCAGGCTGATGAGTGTGTGCGTGTGGACGTCTGTCTCGATGCGGTACATGATTCCGGCAATCTCCTTTCCGTTCTGTTCCGGTTCCTTTTTTCCTGTTTTATCTTACCAGCATTATCCGCGGTTTGCAATCCTCTGCACACCTGCGCGGCTGCGCCGGGCAAGACGCGCACGCGCCGTCCCGGCGCAGGGCTGTCTGCGTCGGCAGGCTCGTCACCCGCGCTGCAGCTTGTAGTGTGTCGGCTGCCCACAAAGCGGTTCGCCCTGTCATTTCCCTCCCCGCGTCTCGCACGCACGCGCGCCTGCGGCGGGCACACCTGCGGTGAGCAATTCACGCACCGTGTTTGTATCTTTGCCCAGCCTCGCACGCACGCGCACCTGCGGTGAGCAAATCGCGCACGCGCCGTCCCGGCGCAGGGCTGTCTGCGTCGGCAGGCTCGTCACCCGCGCTGCAGCTTGTAGTGTGTCGGCTGCCCACAAAGCGGTTCGCCCTGTCATTTCCCTCCCCGCGTCTCGCACGCACGCGCGCCTGCGGCGGGCACACCTGCGGTGGGCAATTCACGCACCGTGTTTGTGTTTTTGCCCAGCCACGCACGCCCGCGGCTGGTTCCGGGTGCAAGCCCAACGCCGGGCTCCTGTTTTCCCGGGCTGTGAAAAAGCCCCGGCGCGTCCCCCACGCACAGAAACGTCTGAAAAGCTGAGCTTTGCTCCTTGGCTTTTCAAGCGCGCCTGCGGTGGGCAATTCACGCACCGTGTTTGTGTTTTTGCCCAGCCACGCACGCC
>ERZ1090869.1405-NODE-1406-length-10769-cov-6.828262_pt1 | contig 10769 bp, 8 predicted proteins | sample MGYA00478474_ERZ1090869 | MGnify/ENA primary metagenome ERZ1090869 (study PRJEB33644, sample SAMEA5815748) | chicken gut metagenome | biome: Chicken; feature: Gastrointestinal Tract; material: Caecum | place: Ireland | collected 2019-01-01 | study: A study of the... | reverse complement strand
GATCGGCCTGTCTCACAACGCCGAATCGCTATTCTTAGCAAAATCTTAACGGAATTTGTATTAAAATTTATAAATTCTTAACACGCGGCGCATCCCGGGGCACTTCCTTTGCAGCCACGCCGGCCGATATGCGCGTTCTCGCACCCGGAGCCCGTTCGCTGAATCATCAGCTTGTAAAGGCAAACACCTCCTGGTTCTTGACGAATCAGAAAGACTTGGTATAAAATAGTTTCGATAAAGATTCCGCTGATCGTATGTGCTTCAGGCATTTGCCGTCTGAAACACGGAAAGGAGCTTGCTATGACGCTGTCCGACGCCATCACCGCCCGCACCTCTCTCCGCAGCTACCTACGGGTTCCTATTTCCGCAGAGCAGCGCCTGGAGCTGGGCAAAACCATTGACCAGTCCAACCAGCGGGCCGGGCTTCACATCCAACTCATCTGCGATCAGCCGGAGCCCTTTGCCTCTCTGACAAAAAGCTACGGGATGCTCACCGGCGTGACCAACTACCTGGTCTTTGCAGGACCGGAGAACGATCCCGACCTGGACGAGAAGTGCGGCTACTATGGCGAGCGGATCATCCTCACCGCCACCACCATGGGCTTGGGCACCTGCTGGGTGGGCGGCACCTATGACCGGGACTTCTGTCTGCGGCACCTGGAGCCCGGGGAGCGGCTGGTCTGCGTGGCCGCCATCGGCCACGTGCCGGCGGAGCGCGGCGGCCGGGAAAACCTGATCCTCAACGCGCCCCACCGGTCCGTCAAGACCGCGGCGGAGCTGGCCTCCGGCCTCAGCCACGCTCCCGCCTGGTTCATGGCCGGCATAGCCGCCGTACAGCGGGCCCCCTCCGCCCGGAATCGCCAGGCCTACCGCTTTGTGAAGAAACGGGACAACTCCGTGGTGGCCCATCTGACGGAGGAGACGCCCTTCGGCCTGGTGGACCTGGGCATCGCCAAGCTTCACTTTGAGCTGGGGGCCCACGGCGGCGCCTGGACCTGGGGGGACGGCGGCGTATTTCACAAAGCGGCGGAGGAAAAATCCTGCGGCGCGGTGATCTGGCGGATGTCGGAGGGGCGGCGGGAATACCTGCTCGCCCGGCACAACGGCGGTCACTGGAGCTTCCCCAAGGGCCACGTGGAGAGCGGCGAGAGCGAGGCGGATACCGCCGCCCGGGAGATCCGGGAGGAGACAGGGCTCACCGCCCGGGTGGACACCTCCTTCCGCCAGATGGTGACCTACTATCCCAAATCCGGCGTGGTCAAGGACGTTATCTTTTTCCTGGCCTCCCCCACCGGCGGCACAGAGCACGCACAGGAGGAGGAGATCGCCCAGATCGGCTGGTTCTCTTTTCAGGAAGCCCGGTCTCTGGTAACCTTTGCCACCGATGAGGAGGTCCTCCTGGCGGCAGAAAGCTGCCTGGCCCAGCGGGCGGCGGAAACGTAAGGGGCGGACCAAATTCCATTCGCAACGGCATGAACCTCCTGTGCGGCGCGGCACAGGAGGTTTTTCCATGGCCGAAACAAGTCCGGCGGGGAGGTATCGCCCAAATCGCTGTCATCTATTGTCATTTCAGGAAAACGTGGTAGAATACGGACATAAAGTTCCGGCCATTGCAAACGGGGCCGTGCCCGCTGTCAAATCTTCCGCGGCGCGGCGGCGGGAAAAGGGAAAGGGGAGACCGGTTTGAGCCAATTCACGCACTTCATCTCCGTGGGAAAGGAGCGGCTGCGCTGCGGCTACACCACAGGGACCTGCGCCGCGGCGGCGGCCCGGGGGGCCGCGGAGCTGCTGCTGCGCGGAACATATCTGCCCGCGGTGCGGATCGACACGCCGGCGGGAATTCCGGTAGACGCGGAGCTGGAAGCCTTTTCCGCCGGCCCGGGCTGGGCCTCCTGCGCGGTCCGTAAGGACGGCGGCGACGACCCGGATATCACCGACGGCGCCCTGATCTTTGCCCGGGCGGAGGTCATTCCCGGACCGGATGTGGTCATCGACGGCGGTGCGGGGGTCGGCCGGGTGACACGGCCCGGCCTGGATCAGCCCCCCGGCGCGGCGGCCATCAACTCCACGCCCCGCCGGATGATCGCCGAACAGGTCAGGGCCGCTCTGGACCAGGCGGGAGCAACCCACGGACTGCGAATCACCATTTCCGTTCCCGATGGGGAGCGGTTGGCGAAGCGCACCTTCAATCCCCGCTTAGGCATCGAGGGCGGGATCTCCATTCTGGGCACCAGCGGCATTGTCCGCCCCATGAGCGAGGCCGCCATCATTGACTCCGTCCGCCTGGAGCTGAACATGGTCCATGCCGCCGGCGGGCGGGACGTACTGGTCACCCCGGGCAACTACGGCGCGAGCTTTTCCCATGAGCGGCTGGGCCTGAGCCTCAAGCAGTGCGCCCAGTGCAGCAACTACATCGGCGAGGCCATTGACTACGCGGCCGGGCTCGGCTTTCAAAGCTTCCTGCTGGTGGGCCATCTGGGCAAGCTGTGCAAGGTGGCCTCAGGGATCATGAACACCCACTCCCATGTCGCGGACGGCCGGCGGGAGAGCCTGACGGCCCACGCCGCCCTCGCGGGGGCAGCGGGCGATACCCTGAACGCCATTTTTCACGCGGCGACCACCGACGCCGTGGTGGATCTTCTGGACCAGGCGGGTCTGCGGGAGGCTGTGATGCGCTCCCTTGCGGCGGCCCTGGGCGAGGCCCTGGAGCACCGGGCGGGTGGAATGGCCGTCGGCGGCGTGTTTTTCACAAATCAGCACGGCCTTCTGGGGATGACCCCGGGCGCGGCGGCGCTGATGGAGCGGCACAGGATTTCCCCCCCGGAATGGGAGGGAGAGAAAGGAAGCAGCGATAAGGTCTGATAATACTCTTTCAGGGTCCAAAAGAGGGCCACGCCGCAAAGCGTGGTCCTCTTTATCGTATTGAAGAACTCCCTTCAGAAGTAAAAAGCTATACAGCACAGGGGGAGCTCGAGGGGGCAAAGCCCGCCTCGAATCAAATCAAATGCCCCGCAAAGCCTTGTTGTACAAGGCGTGCGGCCCACGAAGTGGGGACTTTCACACTGCGGAGCAGTGGGAAAGTAACGGCATTTTCAGGCTGCGAAAAAGTCTGACAAGACTTTTTCGACAGCCTGAGAGGGCCACGCCTTGCGGCGTGGCCCTCTTTTGTCCCTCATTCAGATTTCGCTCTTCTCTAAGACCTCGCCCAGGTCCAGGGGGATGCCGTCGTTCCACAGCCGCTCCAGGGAGTAGAAGGCCCGGGCCTCGTTGTCAAATACGTGGACCACCACGCAGCCGTAGTCCAGCAGCACCCAGGTGCCGCCCCGGTGGCCCTCCCGGTGGAGGGGTTTCTCCTCCGCCTCCTTCTCCAGCCGCTCCTCCACCGCGTCGCACAGGGCGTTGATCTGGGTGCTGCTGGCGCCGGTGCAGATGACAAAGTAGTCCGCCAAGGTAGTCAGGGCAGTGACCTCCATGACCTTGATGTCCTCGCCCTTCTTGCTGTCAAGGGCCTTGGCTGCCAGGATCGCGATCTCTTTCGGTGTCATAGTCCATCCTCACTCTTTCTGTTCTTTTATCTCTCTTGTCAGTAAGGTCTCACAGCCAGCTGGGAGGTTCCTCATCCGCGCTGGGCTCCGCCGGTGTGTCCGGCTCCTCCGGCAGCTGGGCGGACCCATCGCCGGTCCCGCTGTCCGGCACACCGGCGCCGTCAGCCCCGCTGCCGCCATCGGTCTCACCAGCTCCCCCGGCGCTCTCCTCCGCGCCGCCGGTCTCACCGGTCGCCCCGCCGTCTCCGGGAACCGTGGGCTCACTGCCGGTGTCCGTGGTCCCGGTACCGCCCGTCCCGTCGGCGCTTCCAGTGGTATCGCCGGTCCCCTCGGACCCCGTTCCCTCCGGAGGCAGGGCCGGCTGAATGGGTGTACCGCTCTCATCCGTGTAGACAATGTTCCCATTTTCATCCAGGATATAATAGTTGCCCAGCTCGTCCTGGAGCACCTCCGGCTCCGTGGGCGGGGTGCCGTAGACGATGTTCCCATTGTCGTCATAGTACGCCTCTCCCCGCCGAACCGCCATGATGGCGTTGTGCTGGGTGTCACGGAGGGACCCGGTGGAGGAGGCGATGTCCCCGTTGGAGAGGATGCTCATGGCGTCCAGCATGGAGGTGGTCACGTCCTGGAGGTAGGGGTTGAACCGCTCGTTGACCAGCTCCACCACCTGGTTGGGGTAGATGGTCACGTAGGACTGCTTCAGCCCCGTGGCCCGGCTCCAGGCGGAGGCGTAGTAATTGGCCGGGAGCGTACAGGTGTAGACGTTGTCCATGTCCAGGGCGCCGCCGCCGTTGAGGCCCAGGGCCTGGGCGGCAAACCAGACGATGGAGCCGAAATCCAGATCCGTCTCCACATTCTCCATGGCCAGGTCGATATACGCCTTGATCTTGCCCCAGTGCTCCAGGCTCAGGCACTCCTGGATCAGAGCCTTCATGAAATCCTGCTGGACCTGAACCCGCTTGATGTCTCCCTCCGCGTACCGCCGGAAGCGGACCAGCTCCATGGCGGATTCCCCGTCCAGCACCTGCAGGCCCTCCTCCAGGTGGATGTGGAGGTCCTGCCAGTCGTCGTCATAGTTCATGTCCTGGGGCACGTAGAACTCCACGCCCCCCACCAGGTCCACCAGCTCCACGAACATGCTCAGCTCCACCTTCACATAGAAGTCCGGGGTGAAGCCCACCAGGCGGCTGATCTGGGTCTTCAGCGCCCCGATGCCGTCTGAATAGCGGGAATAGACTGAGTTGATCTTCTTGATGTCCCAGGAGGCGTTGATCATGGTATCCCGGGGGATGGACATGATGCTCACATTCTGGTTCTTGGTGTCGTAGGTGGCCACCATGATGGTGTCGGTGTTGCCGTCCCCCATATCGGTACCCACCAGGAGGAAGGTGTAGACCCCCTCCTTCCGCTCTCCGGAGACGGTGGGCATGTCGCCGGTGTAGCCGTCATCGGGGTAGAGCTCATCATCTGTGGGCTCCGCGGGCTCCTCCGGCTGCTCCGGGACGGTCTCCTCCGGCTCCACGGGGGCGGTGGGAATCTCCGGGGGCTTGATCCAGCCCCGCAGGGCGATGGTCCCCCCCACCACAAAGGCAAGCAGGCAGCAGACCACCGTAGTGATGACCTTTCCCTTCCGTGAGCGGAAAAACCGGCCGCATCCGGCGCGGAAGGCGTCCAGCTTTCCCCCCTCCCCTCCGGTCTCCTCAGCGAAGGGGTCTCCCAGCTCCTCCGCCGGGACGGTCTCCGCCTCAAAGGGGTCCTCCCCCTCCGGGGCGGCGCTCTCCGCGGAAGCGGGACCCTCGGCGAAGGGATCTCCGACGCCTGCGGCGGGCTCACGGGTCACATTCTGATCGAAAGGATCGCCCTTTTCCCCGGCGCCGGGGGTAAAGGGGTCCAGCTCCCGCTCTCCGGGAACGTTCTCCCCCCGGGGCGCTTCTCTTTTTCCTTTATATCGGCCCAACATACTCTTCTCTTTATCCTTTCAGAATCGTCCTCTCGCCGGGATTTACAGCCATCCCGGCGGCTCCGTGTCGCCGCTGCCGGAGGCGCTGCCTCCTCCGTTCGCCGCGCCGCTGTCGGCGGTCCCTCCGGTCTCACTCCCGGAATTTGTCGTGCTGTCACCGGCGGCAGCGCCGGTATCACCGCCGCTCCCCTCGTCCGGCAGGACGGGCTCCGGCGGAAGCTCCGGTTCCCCGCCGCCGTCACCAGAGGGGTCCGCGGTCCCGCCGGACTCCGTGCCGGTGGACGCCCCACTGCCGCTGTCGGAACCAGGCGCAGTCCCGTTTTCCGTCTCGGGGTCAGCGGTGGCGCCGCTCTCCGTTCCCGGGTCCGCGGCACCGCCGCCGGTACCGCCATCCCCAGCCCCGCTCCCCGTCTCCGGGAGGGTGGGCTCCGTCTCCGGGGCGGCCTCCGTCCCGGAAGAGCTGGAGGAAGCAGAGCTGCTGGAGCTGCTGGAACTACCAGAACTACTGGAGCTGGAAGTCCGCACCGGCGCGCTGGCGGCGCTGCTGTCGGCCAGGGTGCCGTTGGTGATCCCCAGGGAACCGTTCTTGTTCCGGTACATGATCTGGAGGTCGTCCTCGGTGATCTCCCGGGTGTAGGGATTGAAGTGCTGGTTGATCAGCTCCGCCATCCCCGCGGGGTCCGCGAAGGCGTAGGACTGGTTGTTGTGGTAGGTCCGGCTCCAGGCGTAGCTGTTCAGATCCCCGGGCATGGTGAAGAACTGGATGTTCTCCACATCCAGGCCCATGGCCTGCTGGGCAAACCACAGGATGTTGTTCAGGGGGATGTCCGTCTCCACATTTTCAAACAGGATGTTGGCGAAGGCGCTGACCTTGGTCCAGTTCTCCAGCTTCAGGCACTGGGCAGCCACCGCCTTGAGGAAGGCCTGCTGGACCTCCACCCGGGTGGTGTCTCCATAGTTGGTGCCGTCGCTGTTCTGCCGCCAGCGGACCACCTCCATGGCGTCCTCCCCGTCCAGGAGGCGGTAGCCCTTCTCCTGGTGGATGTGGAGGTCCTGATAGGGGTCGTCGTAGTTCATGGTGAAGGGGACATCGAACCACACGCCGCCCAGGGCCTCCACCACCCGGCCCACAGCCTCCCACTCCACCATCACGTAGAAGTCCGGCGTCACGCCGGTGAGGTAGCTCACCTGGGTCTTCAGCCCCTCGATCCCCCCGCCGCTGGACTCCTTGGCGGAGTAGACAGAGTTGACCCGCTTGATATCCCAGGAGACGTTGACCATGGTATCCCGGGGGATGGAGAGGAAGTTCACCGCCTGGTTGGCTACGTCGTAGGACACCAGCATGATGGTGTCCGTGCTGCCGCTGGAGGTATCCTCCCCCACCAGGAGGAAGGTGTAGTAGTCCTCCTTCCGCCCGGCGGGCGTAGCCGGCTCCTCCTCCTGGTCCGTCTCGGCCTCCTTAACAGGAGCGGTCTGCTCTTTATCCTCCTCCCGGGCGGGGAGGGTATTTTTGCTGACGTCCGGGGCCCGGACAAGGGCAGTCCACACCCCTGCCACGAGCAGGGCCAGGGCCGCCACGGCCCCCGCCGCGATGAGCGCGATCTTCTTCGCCCCCAGCTTCCGCCGGGGCTGCTTTCCCACAGGGAGGATATCCCGATCCTCCGCGCCCCCGGCCCCACCCTGGCCAAGGGCTTCCTCCAGGTCCAGACCGTCCGTCTGGACCTCGCTTCTCTTTTCCGGCTTGGGGGCTTCTCTCTTTCCTCTGTACCGGCCCAGCATAGTCTCTCTCCTATCCTTTCCAGCTGTGTTGTTTCTTACTCCCCGCCGGTCTCACCGGCGGCCGCCTCTCCACCGCTCTGGGGAGCGGCGGGGTCTGTCCCTCCGGTCTCCTGGTCCGGCAGGGCGGGCTCCGGCGGCAGTTGAGGCTCGGTCCCGGCTCCCTGGTCCGCTGCGGCGCCGCCGGCGCCGGGGTCCGTCCCCGGATCGGTGACCGCGCCGTCCCCTGTCCCCGGGTCTGTCGGCGTGCCGCCGCCTTCGTCCGGATCGGTGTCCGTGCCGCCGTCACCGGGATCTGTTGCGGAACCATCCCCCTCGCCGGGGTCTGTTGTTCCGTCACCGGTACCGGGATCGGTGGTCTCGCCGTCTCCCGTCCCGGGATCGGTGGTACCGTCGCCGGTCCCGCCGTCCTCGGGGAGGACTGGCTCCTCCTCTACAGGCTCTTCCTCCGTGGGCTCCTGCGTCTCAGTGGACCCGGAGGCCGAGCCGGAGGAGGAACCTCCGGAGCTGGAGGAAGCGGATGAGGTGGGGTTTGCCCAGCGGGAGTCCAGCAGCGTGCCGTTGGTCACGTAGCAGGACCCGTCGCTGTTGCGGACGATCACCTGCAAGTCCTCCTCGGTAATGTCCCGCAGATAGGGGTTGAACTGCTCATTGAGAAGGGGCAGCATCTCCTCGATGTCCGCGAAGACGTAGCTGCCGCCCCGGTGGGTCCGGGACTCGTTGGGCATGGTGCAGGACTGAATGGTGTCCGCGTCCATCCCCAGGGCCTGGGAGGCGAACCACATGAGCTCCCCCAGCTGGAGGTCTGTCTCCACATGGTCCATGAAGATGCGGACAAATTCCCCGATCTTCGTCATGTTGCCCAGCTGCAGGACCTCCTTGGCCATGGCCTTCAAAAACGCCTGCTGGGTCTCCGTGCGTCCCAGGTCGCCATTCGCGTAGCCGGGCGTTACACCGTCGGAACGGGTGTTGTCATGGCGGTAGCGGATCACGCCCATGGCCTGCTCTCCGTTGAGGACCTGGAGGCCCTCCTCCAGGTGGATGTGCAGGTCCTGGTAGGGGTCGTCATAGTTCATATCCCGGGGCACGTCGAATTCCACGCCGCCTACGGCGTCCACCAGCTCCCCCACAGCCTCCCACTCAATGATGACGTAGAAGTCCGGGACAATGCCAGTGAGATACCCCACCTGGGTCTTCAGCCCCTCGATCCCGCCGCCGTTCTCCTCGCTGGCGTTATAGACGGAGTTGATCTTCTTGGTCGACCAGGACACATTCACCGCCGTATCCCGGGGAATGCTCATCATGTTCACCTGATCATTTGCCACATCATAGGATACCAAAATCAGGGTGTCCGTATTCCCGCCGCCGCCGGTGTCCCGACCAATCAGCAGGAAGGTGTAGTAATCCTCTTTCCGCCCGGCGGCAGTCTCAGGTCCCTCGCTCTCCTCCGTCTCCCCGCCGCCGGTCTGTACGCCGGGGCGATCGTTCTGGCTGACGTCCGGGGCCCGGACAAAGGCGGCCCATACCCCCGCCACGACCAACGCCAGGGCGGCGACGGTTCCGGCAGCTATGAGGGCGGCCTTTTTCCCTCCAAGCCTCTTCCGCTTCTTTTTTCTTCTTTTTGTTTTTGTCTCCTCCTGAAAGGGATCACCGCCGGTATGCCACCCGCTCCCGCCGGCCTGATGCTTTCCTCTGGTTCCGCTCATGGTTGCTTTCCTTTCAAATAGTCCCTCGCCAACACACTGTTGGGATGCACCGGCATCCCCTTTTTCGCCAGATCCTCCACCGCCATGGTGAAGCCCAGCAGCAGCGCCCCGTCCAGATCCTCAAAGGCCAGGCGGCGCAGCTCCGTCAGGTCGCAGAAGTCCCGGGTGGGCTCGATGTAGTCCGCCAGATAGATGATCTTCTCCAGCAGCGTCATGTCCGCCTTGCCGGTGGTATGCCAGCGGATGGCGTCCCGGACCTCCCCGCTGACGCCGAAATCCGCGTAGGCCACCGCCGCGCCGGTGATGGCGTGGAGGAGCTTCCCCTCCCGCCGCTCTGCCGCGTCCGGCTCTATACCATATTGACGGCAAAGGGCCAGCTGAAGTTCCTTGTCAAATTTTTTTGTGCAGTCGTGGAGGAGGGCGGCCCGGCGGGCGGATTCCTCGTCCGCGCCCCAGCGCAGGGCCAGAGCCGCCGCCATCTCCTCAGTGCCCAGCACGTGGGGGATGCGCCGGGGGTCCAGCATACTCAGCGCCACGCACCGCAGATCCTCCAGGTCCAGCCGCCGCAGGTCGGCGCTCGTTCCGTACAGCCCCTCCCGCAGGATGCAGCCGTACACCGCCGGGGCAAGGAACTCCCGCCCCTGTCCCGCGGGGAGCATCTGACGCAGGCGGGTGGAGGAGATGTCCACCACTTCCTGAAGATCCACAAACTTCACGTGGGCGCCGAACTTCCGTTCCAGCCTCCGCTTCTGGGAGGCAAAATCCCCGGCGCTGTCCAGGGCGCTGCGGTGAAAGGCGCAGAGGGTACACAGCTTGGCAATCTCCTCCGGGTGCCGCCACTGGTGGAAGGTGAGAAACATATCCGTCCCCAGCAGCAGGAACAGCTCTCCCTTGGGATACAGCGCCCGGATCTCCCGAAGGGTGTCCAGGGTGTAGCTCTTCCCCTCCCGGCGAAGCTCCAGGTCCGAGGCCTCCGCCACACCGTCCAGGTTCAGGGCCTGGACGGCAAAACGGGTCATCTCCAGCCTGTGCTCCGGCCCGGCCACATCCTCCGTCAGAGCCTTGTGGGGCGGGACACGGGTGGGAATCAGCAGCAGCTTGTCCAGCTCCAGCGCCTTGGCCGCCTGGCGGGCCGCCGCCATATGTCCCCTATGAATGGGATTAAAAGTCCCCCCGTATATGCCGATCTTCACAGGTCTTCCCCTTTTCTGTGTCTGAATCAATGTCCAATCTGATCTACAGCTGTAAATCAAACTTTAACATAACACATGCGTTATGTCAATCGCCCTTCGGCTTCTTTCCGGGCTTGTCTCGGAGCAGCTCGATCTTCCGCTTGCTCTTGTCGTAGTGCTGGCGGTAGAGGACGAACTTGCTGCCGATGACCTGGACCTGCTCGCTGCGGGTCAGGCGGGAGAGCTCGTCGCAGGCCTCCCGGGCGGTGAGGAGGGAATTTTCCAGCACACGGCACTTGATGATCTCCCGGGCCTCCAGGGCGTCGTTGGCCTGCTTGATCAGGTTCTCCGTGATACCGTCCTTGCCGATGATGACGATGGTGTCCAGCGTGTTGGCAATGCCGCGCAGCTGGGCGCGCTGCTTGCTTGTCAGTTCCATTCTTTACCTCTTTAATTTTATTCCATGATCTATACTTCGTACCGCTGCCGGCTCCGCCGGCAATAGGTGGATCTTTTTGCAGCCCTGTGGGGGCTACGCGCCCCCGTACCCCGCGGTTCACTTTTGGACGCCCAAAAGTGCACCGAAAAACCGCCAAAACCAAGGTTTTGG
>ERZ1090869.1400-NODE-1401-length-10809-cov-6.289195_pt1 | contig 10809 bp, 6 predicted proteins | sample MGYA00478474_ERZ1090869 | MGnify/ENA primary metagenome ERZ1090869 (study PRJEB33644, sample SAMEA5815748) | chicken gut metagenome | biome: Chicken; feature: Gastrointestinal Tract; material: Caecum | place: Ireland | collected 2019-01-01 | study: A study of the... | reverse complement strand
ACAGCAATGTCGGGCGGAGACTTGTCTTGGGGCTTGAAATCAAGAGCGTAACAAGAAACGACGGAGAGCCGTTTAATGGACAAAGAATAGGAAACGGATATTTCGGTTAAGGAGACGCTATTGTGGCGAATCAGAGCGAGAACTACATTAAGAATGCCACTATGCGGGGGGACTATGCGCCTTGTACAAGTGCGTTGAATACACCCGTGCAATACGCGAATAGGCAGCATCAATACTACGCGAAGCGCACGGCGCAGTTTATCAAGGCGCGGGCGCAGTATGCAAGCGACTTTGTACAGGCAGATGTGCAGGGTCTTGTTCTCGACGATTTCTACAAGTATGTTTCCACCTATATTCGTTTTTCTGACATTGCTTCGCAGTCGGCTACGGGGACAAAAAGCGTCGATGACGTAAAAGTCATTCTCTTTCAAGAGCCGTCCATTGACTATTTCCCGATAGGCGCAAAGTTGCAGACGATGGGAAGTACTTGGCTCTGCACAAACCCGTCCAATATATCCAGCGTCCACACCACGGCGGTGGTACAGCGTTGCAATGCCGCTTACTCGCTCTACGACTACTACGGGAATATTCTCACAGAGCCTATCGTTGTCGAGAAAGTCACGATGGCGAGCAACGACAATTCCAACCCGCAAAATCTTGTCTTAATGGAAGGGTACTTTAACGTCACTTGCCAACTCAACGAGAATACACGGCAGTTAGGGCAAAATCAACGTATCATTCTCGGAAGCAAGGCGTACCACATCACGGGATTTACGGATTTCATTCAAGAGTTTACAGGCAATTACGACAGCGTACACGTTTTGCGGTTCTCAATTCGGATTGAAGAACCTCACCCCGACGACGACCTTATCAACCATATCGCAAACGGCGGCAATTATACTTTCTCGGCACAGTTGAGCGGCGCGGACAAGCTCAATGTCGGGAACACCGCGCAGATCGCGGCGACCTTTATCAAAAACGGCGACGAAGTAGAAAGCACGGAAGAATATCCGCTCACTTGGCTTTGGACTTCTTCTGATAATGCCGTTGCGGAAGTGGACGCGAACGGAAATGTTACGGCAAAGACGGCAGGGAACGCCGTCATAACAGCCACACTACAAGAGAATACGGCGATAAGCGCGTCTGTTGAGATAACAGTCGAGGGCGCGGCTCACGAGCCGTATGTTGCCTATACAAGTGCAATTCCGCAGTACATACGGCAGTACATGAGCGCGACGCTTACGGCGGCGTACTTTGAGAACGGCTTGCCGACCGAACAAGCTATTACATGGGCTTATTCGGGGGCAGAAAGCGACAATTACACGGCACAGGAAAGCGGGAACGCCGTCACGATAACTTGTCTTGGCGCGGACGATACGTCGCTTACCGTCACGGCAATGTGTGCGGGACAGTCAGCAAGCGTTGAAATCAAGTTAGAGGGATATTGATATGGCTTTTGTATGCCCGTTTTCCACAAAGGGAAACGTCAACGATCCGACGACATTTATCCTTTGCAAGAAAAAGATGATTGAAGGCAAGGACTATAAACCGATTACAGAGCAAGCGACCGTCATGTGCGAGTATCAGTATTGGTGCGCACAGGCACATACCCGAAAGATAGAAGAAAAGGGTCGTATTTGTAAGCGTTTTTTGGAAAAACAATAGGGTATCAACGGGGATTTTTCCCGAAGATATATAGCCGAAATTGCAGGAGAGTTTAAGAGTGAGCAAATTATCGGCATGGGAGAAAAGGAACAAAATCCGGAGAGGAGAGCCGCTTGAATGGAAAGGCTTACTCTTCTATCCCGTAACAATGTCACGCTATGAAGAATTTCTCGACGTAAAAAACGCATGGTTGGCAAGGCAATCGTCCTTTCCCGTCCGATACATGGCAATGCCGTTTTTATCGGCGGTTTGGGCGATGGACGTTGACTTTGCGAAGTCGGACGGAAAGCTGATAGGCTTGTTTGAACGGATTATCCGTTTCTTGTATCTTTCTTTGCGGCTCGAATACAAGAGGGAAAATCTAATTGAACACGTTTATCTGCACAAGGACGACATACGAGAGTTAGACTACATAAAGGTGACACAGGGCGGCAACACCGTCCAAATCACGCCCGCAGATTTTGCGGCGTATATTCGCCCGTTGGTGGCGGAACAGAACGGGTTGACGCTCCCCGACGAGAGTTACAACCCCGAACTTGTACAAGCGGAACAGGAGCTTGCTTCCGAGCAAGCGGCTTCTTTGAAGTTTGACATTGACACCATGATTGCCTCCGTCGCGTATTTGAGCCATTTGGACGAAAGCGTAGTAGACGAGTGGACTGTACTCAAATTCGAGCGACGGAGGAATGCAATAGAGCGGGATAAAAAATATATGCTCTATGCACAAGCGGAAATGAGCGGTATGGTGAAGTTCAAACACGGAAACCCGTACATTTCATGGTGTTTCGACAAAGCGGAGGGGCTTTCTCCCGTCTTGCGCAGTACAAGGGATGTAAATGCCAACGTGAGCGCCATAGGCGATATAAATGCGGCGGTAGCGGCAGGCAAACCAACACAATAAATCTTATAAGGAGAAAAAGCAAATGGCTTTCAGGTTAGACAATCCTTCGCTTTACGTCAAAGGCACAGCCGACATTTGGGTGTATGACATTCAGACGGGCGATGTTGTCGGTTACAGCAACAAGCTCGATACTTCCAACATCACGTCCTCGGTCAATAACGGCGAAATCCGTGCGGGACTTGGCGCTCCCGTCGTCGTCAATCTTCCCGATTCTGCTACCTTCACGGGCGAAGTGACCGCACAGGACTTCTCGCTTCAGGCAAGACAGCTTCAGACGGGCGGTACGCTTTCGTATAACGGCACCATTCCCTTCCGCGAGACTATCACGGCACAGGGAACGACGCTTACCGTTACGAACACGCCCGTTGCGGCTTACGGCGAGCCTTCGAGCAACCCTACATATACTTGCCTTGTCGGGAACGACGGCAAGAATTATCAGGTTGACCCCGAAACAAAGCAAATCGTGAACTTCACGGCAACAAGCGGGCAGAGTTATTGCGTGCGCTACTACATTGAAGCGGCGTCCGCACAGGAGCTTGTTATCCCGACCGTGTTTGCGCCGTCCATCAACCGTGTGGAAATCCGCATGGCGGCTTATACGGCGCAGGGTGCGAACGGCATGAACAGCTCGTTCGCGGGCTATGTGTACATTATTCTGCCTCGTGCGCAGTTTATCGGCGGAGACGCGGGTATTAACGGCTCGCAAACGGAAAACGCAACGACTTCGTGGACATTCTCGGCGCTTGCCTATGACGAAGCGGACGTTACTTGCGCAGAGTGCGCGCAGGATAACTCCGTGCTTGGCTACATGGTGTACGCGCCCTGCGGCGACGTTGCACAGGCAGTCAAGGCTCTCGTCGTTATCGGCGGTGGCGTTACCGTTGCGGAGAGCGGCGAAGCGCAAATCCCCGTTCGTTACGTCATGGACGACGATTCGCTTGTACAGCCGACCTATACCGACCTTACCTATCAATCGCAGGCACAGGGTACGGCAACGGTCAACACGAGCGGCGTTGTGGAAGGCGTTGCGGCGGGCAGCACGACCGTTACGATTACGGTTACAAGCAAACCTACCGTTACGGCGGTTTGCAATGTAACTGTTACCGGAGCGTAACAAACTCTTGTTTGGCTTGCCCTGCTTCTTTCGGGGAGCGGGGCAATGCCTTAATTTTGAAAACAACAGGAGGGATTATGTTTAATGTTACAGTGGAAGGACTTGACAGCCTCGATAAAGACTTGAAATCCCTTACTGAAAAAATAGATACCGCTGTTACTGCCGGGTTGCATACCGTACTCGGCGATTTTAAGGATGCGCTTGCAAGCCATGTTCAGGAAGATGCTTATAAACAATATAAACCGAGAAAATATAAGCGGACGGGAGCAATGGGCAATAAAGATAATATGACAGGCAATGTAAGTGGTAATGTCTTGGATTTTTTATACGAATTTGATACAGAGAGCGATGGCAATTATTACGAAGACAGCGATGATGTTATTCGCGTTGTACAAAGCGGTAAAAACTACCTTTGGGGTGTTGCAATCAAACCGAGACCGTTTTGGGATAACTTTATAAAAGAACAGCTTATCGGCGGGCAAGCGGAGATGTCGCTTGTGCGCGGAATGAATGCAAAAGATTCAACATTAGGAGTGAAGAGTACAAAAAACTCTACCACTATTGACGGAAACGATACGTTTAACGAACTCAACGGCGACCCGAAAGGGGAATCAATATAAAGCGTGACAGGGAAGAAAGTTAATGGCGCAAATTAGACTTACGGTCAATACAGACTTAAAACAAGCAAAGGCGGCGGTAAATACTCTCAAAACAAGTTTTACCGACCTTGCAAAACAGCTTTCTACCATCACCGTCAACAAGAATTTGACGGCGCAATTAAATGCGCTTACAAAGTATTACGACAGCGTAGCCAATGCAGGAGCAAGAGCCGCACAGCAGACAAGGGGGACGGCGGCAAATGTTGAAACGCTCCGCAAAGGGTACGCTAATCTCATAAATCAGCTTAACACGCTTCAAAAGCAATATGCAAGCGGTACATTTGACACCACGCGCAAAAGCATTGAGCAGAATTTTGAAGCGGTCAAAAAACTCTCGCAAGCGCATGAGGTCAACGGCGATGAAGTAAAGCGTTTGTCGGGGGAATATAAGAAACTTGCCGCCGACGTTGCACAATTCAGGGCAGAAGGCGAAAAGTTGAAAACTTCCGACCCGTTTAGTCCGAAACAAGGCGACAGTATTTTCCGTTTGCAAAAGCAGTATGCCTCGCTTTTGAACTCTATCAAAAGTGCGGAGCAATATTATCCGAAGGGGACATTCGACAGCATTGCAAAAGGAGCACAAGAAGCTGTTACGGGGCTTCAAGCGCTTGGGCAAGAATATACGAAGACGGGAACGTTGTCTGAATCCTCGCAAAAACAACTCAACACTTTCAGCGATGGGTTGAATAAACAGCGTGCTGCCTTTGAGACAACAAAGAGCAGTGCACAAAACTACCACGGCACGCTCCGTGATATTATACAAGGCTTTATCAAATTCCAACTCGCCGCGTCTATCGTAATGAACTCTATACAGCTCATTCGAGGGGCATTTGATTCGCTCAATGAGACGCTTGTAGAGACGGAAAAAGTCGTTGTTTCTATTCAGCGCGTGCTTGACGAGACGGTAGAGGGCGGTAAGATTGCCGATTCGCTCTACGACATTGCGGAGAGACTCGGGCAGACATTTGATAATGTACAAGAGATAGCGCAGAATTTCGCAAAGGCAGGACTTTCGTGGCAGGAAACGCTCGATGCTACGGAAGCGGCAGTCCTTGCTCTTAACGTTGCTGAATTGACGGCAGAGGAAAGCTCGGAAGGCTTGATTGCCGTCATGCAACAATTTAACTACGAAGCAAGCGAACTTGTCAACGTTATCGACGTACTCAATAAGGCGGCAGACAAATCCGCAGTCGATACGCAAGAGTTGCTCGTTGCCTTGCAGAAAACAGGCTCATACGCAGCGGCGGCTAACTTGTCTTTGGAACAGACGGTTGGTCTTATTTCCGCGCTCTCGGAAGCCACAGCGGCAAGCGGGCAGAATATCGGTAACGCGCTCAAATCGTTGTTCTCATACACAACGCGCGATTCTTCGCTCGATACTTTTGCTTCGTTGTCCGACGATATGAACAAAGTCGTCGAACAGTACAGGCTCGGTGCAAAGAGTATTCTCGATGTTTGGGAACAACTTTCCATTGAAATGCAGAGCCTTGACGCGCAACAGGCAGACGCTCTTTCGCAATGGACAGAAAGTTCGGGGCTTGACGCGGAACTCGAAGGCGAACTTTCCGAGATTTACGATAGCCTGACAGGCGTTTACGACAGCGCGGGCGTGTACCGTAAAAACTACTTTATCGCTCTCATGAATAACTTTGAGGAAGTCAAAGAAGTCATGGGGGAGATTTCCGATGCAGCCGGTTACACCGCTGAAGAGCAAGCCAAGTATATGGATACATACGAGGCGAAGCTCAATTCCTTACAGGCAAAGTGGCAGCATTTGGCGAATGATGAACAAGGATGGCTTCAATTCAAGAAAGATTTGCTCGATGTCGGCTCCGTAGTTTTGGATGTAATGGAATGGACGGGTGGGCTTCGTACAACTGTTTTGGCGTTAGGAACAGCATTAGGTGTTGTTTTTGGTAAAGATGTAATATCTAAAATTACAGGCGGACTTAACGCATTAAAAGCAGGATTTACGAGCACTGCAACGGCGGCGCAAAAACTTAATACGGCTCTTGGGGTTATCGGTTTAATTGCAACTGCTATTTCTGTTGTGTCTGGCTTCATTGGTGAGGCTATAAACAAAAGCAGAGAGGCGCAAGAAGAGGCTGAACAAGCACAAATTGAAGCAAATAATACCGCGATTCAATCTGCAAACGAGGCTCTCGAAGCGAATAAAAAAGTAGCGCAACAATATGATGAGTATGTGCAAGAAATCGAAAAATACAGAGCCGTCCTTGAAAGTGCAACAGCGCAAGAAAGCGAAAAGGCAGATGCGCAAAACAGCCTTCTCGAAATTCAAAACGCGCTCATTGCGAGCAATTCCGATTATGCCGACAGCCTTGACCTTATAAATGGTTCAATTAAAGAGCAGTTAGGACTTATAGAGCAACTTTCAGAGGAACAGTTAAAGCAACAGGCACAGGATTGGCTAAAAGAAAATGAAGCGGCTATTAACATTGCAAACAGTTTAATTAACGGCACTTCTGAAACATCTGTTGATTTATTTGAGGGTAACTATTTCGATAAAGGAGATTTTGAAGATAAATTAAATCAAGCCTTAAAAGACGCGGGGATTGATAATGCACAAGTTGTTATGGATAACTTGTTGCCTACCTTGAGTCAGTTTACACAAATAGGAGAAGACTTTTCATCTGGCGATATTTGGTCGGGTATTGGCGATATTTTAATGGTAGGAAGTCCATTAAATTGGCTTGATAAAGATTACAGAGAAGGGACTTCTACAGGAGGATTTGCCGTAACAGGCACAATAGAACAGCAAATAGCCGCTTTAGAAGCGATAAAATCAGCTATTGCAGCTAATAGTAGCGGAATTTTTACGGATGAAGAAATTGTTCGTTTAACAAAATCCCTACAAGATCAAATTGATACCCTAAATTCGTCTGAATATCAGGAAGCAGTTACATTACAAGAGCGCTATGAATTAACTCAAGGGTTGCTTAACGGAACGATCACTTATGCTGAATACCTTGAAAAGGTATTTGGTATTGTTCAAGAAACAAACGATGCTTTTGACGAGCAACTCCATAAAATTGAGGAATTAGAAGGGGATGCTCTTGATAATTTTATCGACGGCTATAAAGAGTTGCGAGACCTTCAAAAGGAAAGTCTTGATCTTGAAGAAAAGAAAGAGGCCGTCCTTGAAGCGCAGAAAGAACTTTTAGACGCACAGCAGGCGCTCGAAGATGCGAAAAATGCTCGTGGTGTTTATCGTCTAAACGCCGAAACGGGTCAGTTTGAGTGGGTACAAGACGAAAAAGCTATTTCAGAAGCAGAAGAAGATGTTAAATCTGCGGAAGAAAATTTGAATAATGCCATTGAGAATCTCCAAGAAAGCGTCGATACTGCTATTATATCCGAACTTGAGAGCGGGAATGCGACCAACGAGAGTATCCTTGCTATCCTTACGGGCATTGCCTCCGCAATAGACAATGAGGGGTTACATGAGTATCTCAATCAATTCCTCAACTATGCAAAAGAGCATGGAATAGACCTCGGTAATGTCTCGTTTGATAGCGGCGGCATTGCAAGCGGACTTGGCTTCCTTCCGAAGGCAACCTCCCGTCCCGAAAGTGTGAACGACCCTGCGCTTACGGCAAAGATACTTTCGCCGACGAGCAATGCACAATTTGACCGCTATGTGCGCGACATGGGCATCATGTTCGAGCAAGCAAGGGCTTATACGCAAGCACCCGTTTTGCAAAGTACGGCGGGGAACAATGTCGTAACAACCACGAACAACAGCACCTACATAAACGGAGTAAAGATAGGCTCCGACATGATGAGCAAACCGTTTGGCGAAGTCCTGCAAATGGTGAGCATGGTGCCTACAAAGTAGAAAAATAAGGAGAACAGCAAATATGCTTTACGAGCCGACCAATATCATACCCTCTGCAATGACGCAAACGGGAACAGTTGCAAGCGCTGAAAATGTGAATATTCAATGGCAAGTGAACGGCAATTCCGCGATGACGCTGTTTCAGATTGATGTCATGCAGAATAACGCCAACTCCACATTTGTCTGTTCTTCTGGTATTGTTACGGAAAATCCTACCGCTGCGCAGGGGTATAGTCTGCCATTTTATGGGAAAGACCGTTTCGGAAACTATGTACAATTTGTGTATCAGCCCAACGAAACATGGTCGGCATGGAGTGGAGGTGCTATATCCGACGGAAACAGCTATAAATTCCGCATTGTACAGTTTTTCCAAGAAAACGGCACCGCTTGCAAAGTGCCGATTACAAGCAATCTCTCGGCAGGAACGACATATTATTTCTCGTATTCTGTGAGCGGAGTAACACAGTATGTTTCCTTTACCGTTGCAAACGCTGCGTATTTTGTCAGCGGAAACACGATATATTTCAACTTCACGCATAATGCGGGTTGGGTCGTAACCAGCGGCAATAATAGCCGCGTGATAACGGATATAACATTCTCCGTTTTCGCCACACAGCCAAGTGGTACGCTGTTGAGTGGTGCGGTAGCTGTTTCGTCTGGAGATACATTCTACAATCAGTTTTTTACGGTGCAGAACTCCGCATCGTCCTTTATCACGCGCACAGAACCGACACTTGCAATTACGCCGCTTACGACAACGCCCGTTGCCTCTGCTACGCAGAGTTTTACGGCAACTTATTCGCAGGCGCAAGGGGACAGTATCAACACAGTACGTTGGCAACTTTTTAATGCCGACGACATGAGCGCGCCTATTGACGATACAGGAGATATTTCTACCTCGGTGCTTTTTTATGAGTACAATGGTTTGTTTGATGGGCAGTCTTATACTGTAATTTGTACGATTACAACGGAAAGCGGAGTATCTATTTCGGCGGAGCTTTCATTTGCGGTACAATATGAGCAGGAAACGTATACAGGAGATTTTTTAGTTGCGCCTATATGCAACGAAAATTCTAATTTGCTACAATGGGATTCTGTTGAAAATATACCGGGAGTAAATACGCCTGACGGTACGGCGTTGGTGCAAGACGGACAGCTTATACTTCCGGAAAACGCTACAGTGGCATGGAGTCAAAAAACAGACGAAAATGGAGAATTGCAACCCATAAATTTTGAACAGCCGTGGACAACTATTTGGAAGGGAACGGTGGCGCAACCTAAAGCAGAGGCGCTTCAAAAATTAAGCAGAGCAAGTTTATCATATGGTTTAATTTCAGCGTTTAATACGGAAGAACTTTCTTATCCCGAAGAGTATATTTGGCATTTTGCAAACGCGATGAATCCTGCTGGGACATTGATGGTTTTGGAAAATGCCATATACAGCATAACAAACTCTGGAATTACTTTTATTGGAAAACTTACCGATGGTAACGGCGACGAATTAGAAGTATTGCCGACGTGTGCATCTTTTAGCCCTAATGGAAATTTATTAGTGGTCGGTGGTAATTTTGGTATAGATAACAGCAGAAGTGCTATTTATAGGGTTATAGGGCAACAGTTTGAATATGTGGGTACTATTTCTGGCGTAAGCTGTAACACAGATCCAAAAATGATATGTTTTAGTGATGATGGGACGAGGGTGCTCTTTGGCGGGGATGATTCTTCCGAATCTTCTTCAGGCAATAATGTTTGGGTTTGTTCTATATCGTTAGAGAGCGAGATAAGCGCTTTGAGTTTTCTTGAATACAACAACACGGCCCTTTTGCATGTTAAAGATGCTGTTTTTTCGTTGAGTTCTTCTAAAAGGTATTTATATGTAGTAGGTGGCATATCTCAAGAAGGTTTTGCTTATATCTATCAAGAAAATGTAGAAACGTTTGAATATGTCGCAACAATAACGACAGAAACAAGAGCGATTGAGCAAATTTCAATAAACCCCAACAACGGCGCGTTAGTTTTATGTATAGGGTATAGCGATCTTGTTGTATCGTATGCTGTAAGTGACTTGATAGTGACACGTCAATCCGCAGTGAGTGGTGGGCATTATGTTTATATTACTCAAGACGGAAGATGGTTATTTATATGCCAAGAAACACGAATAGCTGTTTATAAATTTATTGGGGCAGAGCTTACCGAAGAAACGAATATTGATACAATAGACAACTATTCTTCCGTATGGATAGCGTATAGTATACAAACGCAAAAGAGTATAATTACTTATACAGATACTAATTCTTATTCATCCACGTCGTATGGAGAAATTTGGGATATTTCTACAGAATATCTGCCTTTAGATGGAGATGTGCTTTGTAGTGCTTTTAGCCCACAAGGGAACTATCTTGTAGTAGGTGGTAATTTTACAGAAAAAGCTGTTTTCTATTCAGTGGTAGGAGAAGATTTATACTATATTACTGACTTAAAATATTATGGTGGACAAGGGAATATTGACGGAAATGTATATTCTGTAGCTTTTAGCGCTGACGGGAATGGGTTTGTTATAGGTGGCGCTTTTTCGCGTTACGCATGGAAATATGTAATTGAAGAGGGCGTCCCT
>ERZ1090869.1398-NODE-1399-length-10823-cov-17.820394_pt1 | contig 10823 bp, 14 predicted proteins | sample MGYA00478474_ERZ1090869 | MGnify/ENA primary metagenome ERZ1090869 (study PRJEB33644, sample SAMEA5815748) | chicken gut metagenome | biome: Chicken; feature: Gastrointestinal Tract; material: Caecum | place: Ireland | collected 2019-01-01 | study: A study of... | reverse complement strand
TTTTACTGGGGGTCCAAAAAAAATTACCCCTTCACGGGGGCGTTAAAATTTTTTTTTTTTCCTTTCGGGCCCGCGGGGGTATTGCGGGGGGCGGGGCGGCCCTTATCTGTATCCGAATAAAAAGCTTGCCCGTTTAAACGGGCCATAGATGCGGGCGAATTGCCGCTGACTGCAGCCTTATACGGCTTATACGGCGCCTGCAAACCTTTCGCGCTCCCTGCGGTTGAGGCCCTTCATTGCGCCCAGCTCCCTTAAAAGCTCCTCCACCGGCTTTGCCGCACATTCGGCGCGGCAATCTTTATAAGAGCCGCATGCACACTCGGCGCGGTACTGCTCTTCATGCGCGCCGCGCGCACAGCCTGTGGCGCAGTCGGCAAAATGCTCGCCCTGCCTTACCGTGTACGTCTGCCCGCACGCGAACAGCACCTCTTCGCCCGAGTGCCTGTCCCTTATAAGCTGCCTTTGCCTTTGAATATAGTTGAAATACGTCATAACCTCACCTCTTGCACGTTTTACACCATATATTCTACACATTATACTTGACAGATATTGTCATATATGATAAAATTTTTTTAAGTTTTTTAAAATTTTTTTCTGCAGCGGCGCCCACAGGCGCCCGACCTGCTCAGCGTAGAATATGTATATTGCGTGCGGACAGGTTTTATGACGGAAAAATGCGGGGTGACATATGAAATATCAGATAATGGTTAAAATACTCATGCTGCTGCTTGCGCGGCGCAAGGCGACCGCGCGCGAGATAGCCGACCGCTACGATATATCCATCCGCAGCGTATACCGCTATGTTGAGGAGCTGGCAGTGGCGGGCATACCCGTAGACGTGGCGCGCGGAAGGTACGGCGGGATAACCATTGCCGACACATACCGCCTGCCCGTGGGGTACTTTACCAAAGAGGAATATTCCGCCGCAGTGAACGCGCTGACGGCAATGAGCTCGCAGGTGAGTGACGAGGCCGTGCTGACCGCGCTTGAAAAGTTGCAGCGGCAGATAAAGAGCGAAAACGCCGACCGCTCGGTAAGCGGCAGCATTATAGTTGACGGCGGCACGTGGGGCGACACCAAGAACTTTGCCGACAAGATGAGCGTGTGCGAGCGCGCCGTGGAAGAGAGCCTGTGCCTTGATATAGACTATATATCGCGCAGCGGCGAACACAGCCGCAGAATAATAGACCCGCACGTGCTTATATTCAAGCAGAATGTGTGGTATGTATACGCCTTCTGCCACACCAAGCAGGACTGGCGCACCTTTAAGATAGGCCGCATAAAGAATGCGCGCTTTACCGGCAAGACGTTTGAAAAGCGCAGAATAACGCGCGAGGAAATTCCGCTCAACTTCCGCTACCGCGCGGAAGAGCTTGCCGAAATATGCCTTGAAATAGAGAAGGACAAGCTGCCCGACGTAGAGGAATGGCTGGGTATAGACAACATAGAGCCGCGCGGCAACAAGTTCATAGCCGAGGTGGCAGTGCCCGACGACGAGGGGCTGGTCAGCAAGATATTGGGCTTTGGCGGCGGTGTAAAGGTGCTTGCCCCCGAACAGCTGAAACAGCGGGTGATCGAGGCCGCCCAAAAAATTATTGCCACGGTGTAGAGCGGTTATACCGAAGAACCCTGTCACTGCGGGCGCACTACCCCCTCCCCATCCGTCAAAATGCAAATGAACGCACGAAGAAATCTTTTGCCTTGCCGGCAAGCAAAATGTCATCAAATAAAAAAACGGCGCGGCGCGCCGTTTTTTTTTTCTTTATATTTACTATAGTAAGGCTTTTGCCGCCCCGCCGCGCGCTCAGTCGTTGCCGAAGCCTACGCGCTCGTTGTGCAGCCGCAAATAGAACCTGACCCCTTCGGTGAGGTGATGCGGCAATATCTGCCTGTTCTGCGTGATACTATCAACATACTCCCTCTGCACGTCTGTAAGCGAACCGTCCAAAAGCAACCCGCCCGAGAGACCGAAGGTTATTACGCCGTTTTCAAAAAACTTATCGTGGTTGGCGCACAGCCAGAAGCCGTTGTCCGCGTCTACCGCCTGCCTCCTCTTCTCCTGCTCGGTAAGCGGCGAGTGGTCTATATCGGTTATGCGGTGTATGTGCGAGGCGATTATGGCAGACTCTATCTCACAGCCGCAGAGGTAACACTTTTTTGAGCCGAATTTTTCAAGCAGGTTGAACTTGAACTCGTCCTGCTTGCGGCAGGTCGACCTGTCGGCGTGCTGCCTGTCATCCAGCACTATCTCGCCGCCGTCCAGCCCCACGCCGTAATACTCAAGCAGGCGCCTGTCGGTTGCGGAGACGCTCTCCGTTCCGTGCTCCTTGACCTGCACAAAAAACAGCTGCTTGTTTTCGCGCTTTGCAATGCGCGACAGAAGGCACGCCATAAGCGCCGCCTCCTTGCCGTTTGCGCCGTACAATTTTCCGAACACCGTATAGCCGTATTCATCCTCTATGGCATATGAGGAGTTGTTCGCGGGGTTGTAGTGCTGCCTTTCCACCCTTGCGCGCCGCCACTCCCTGAAGCTTGAATATGGCTTTATTTCCGGCATATTAAGCTGTCTTTTGTTTAAAATTTCAATGCCGAGCGTCTTGGCGATGCGGTATGTATCTGCAATGAACGGCACCTTTGCGGCGTCCGATGTGTCGAGCAGGTATATAAACAGCAGCTTGCGCTTTTGGGTGTTGTATGTTATACATTCGCTTAGCACGGTGGGGATATACTGCGCGAGGAAGGCGTTGCGGCCGTCGGAGGCGTCCGCACGGCTGACTATAACAAAAACTACCTCCTCATCCGTCTCAATAATTACATCCCTGCCGTTGCCCACCACCGTCTGCCGCTGAAAGTACTCGGGCAGCCCCAGCAGCCGCAATATGTCGCACACCACGTCGTCAGCGAGCTCGTGCGCATAGCGCTTTTTTATTTTTACCGTCATAGTTCCCCCATATGTGCCCGCAGTCAGTAATTTATTATGATGACTTCGTTCCTGTTTTTGCGCGCCTTTCCGCCGTAAGGTATCACGGTATAGCCGCCCGCTTCCACCCAGTCCGAGAGGAGCACGTTCTTTTTGCCGTTGTGCTCAAGCACGTTCGACAGCATGAACCGCACCCCGCGCGCGTTGAGCATATCCAAAAACCCGTGCAGGCGGCGCTCCTCCGCCTCGTTCCAGCCGTTGAAGCCCCTCTTGCCGTCGTTATAGCTGCCGAGGGTTATAAGGTAGGGCGGGTCTATATACACAAAGTCGCGCCCGCCTATTTCATCTGCAAAGGTCTGGTAGTCCTGCGAACGGTAAACAATGTTTTTGCGCTTTGCTATATACGAAAAGGAGATGAGCTTTTCAAGCACCTTGTCGTTAAAGCCTGCCTGACCCACGGGGTTGTTGTAGTTATAGCTGCCGTTGAACCTGATCTGCTGCTGAAAGCCGTACATTATAAGAAGGAACAGGTCGCGGCAGTCGCGCCTTGATATATCGGTATTATTGTACTTTTCGCGCAACATTAAATAGCTTTCTTTGCCGCCTTTTGTAAGCCCGAATTTTTTTATTGCGCCCTCTGTATACTTGCAGAAGCTTACCATGTCGGCGGCGGTGATATATTCGAGCAGCTCGCGCACCTTGAAGTTGACGTCGTTGTAAACTATCTTTTCACAGTCGATATTTATGCCGACGTTAAACCCGCCGGCAAACAGGTCGTAAAAGGTGGAGATATCCGCGGGCATGTGCTCTTTGAAGAAGTCGACCATATCGTACTTGCCGCCTATAAAGTTGAGGGGAGACTGGTATACGGGGTGCTCCCGCTTTTCTATGTAAAACAGGTATTCGAAGTGCGACTGCCTTTCGGCGGACTTGCTGTTTTTATACTGCTTGTAACTGAACTTTTTGAATTCGTATGTTTCGGGCTTGCCGTAGCGCTTGAGAACGCTTTCTATATACTCCTTAGACATTATTCCGTCTGAGCTGTAGCTTACCAGAATGTGCCTGAAGTTGCTTTCGGCTATAAGCTTCTGGAAGGCGTCGTGCGCCGCCCATGTCTTTGAAAATACCGAAGACTGCGCAGACATATCCCTGGCGCCCGTCTTGCCGCTCAATACCGGGTCGTCGTACTTTGCTATCGTTTCAAGCAGGTGATACTGAACGGAATACTGGTTTTTTGTGTAGGGCGGGTCTATGTAGATTATGTCGCCGCTTACGCGCCCGAGCACGTCGAAGATGTCCTCGTTGAACACCTGCGCCCTGCCCTCTGCGGGCAGTTCCTCTATGGGGAAAAAGGTCATCTTTTTAACGGCGCGCGGATCCCATGTTTTGAGGTATGCGCCGTATACCCCCGCAACATTGGCTACCTTTGAAAGGCTTTCTAAAAGCGAGGCTATAAGGAAATATTTTTCGTATATGTTTATTCTGCCGGCGTTGAACCACTCTTCGGTAGTAGTGCGGATGAAGTCTATAAAGCAGGCGTTGTCATGGCTGAAATACATTCTTTCCGAATCGCCGGGTGCAAAATTGCGCGCAACGAACCCCTCGCCGCACCCCTCGTACCGCGCGTTGAAATATTCGAACGGGTCGAAGCCGAGCGTTGCAAAAGTCACCTCAGAGGTGTTCAGCCTGGCCTGGGCTATTACGTATGAACAGAACAGGTTGTCTTCCGCCAGAATGTTATAAATGCCCTTATAGTGGCGCGCCACCGAGGCCGTGCCCGTGAAGGCATCGAAAAACGTGAGGCCCTGCCTTAAAAGCCCCTTCTGCGACAACATGCCGTCTATAAACCCAAGAATTTTTGACTTGTTCCCTATATACCTCATATTGTCAATTATAACACATATCGCGCAAATTTGCCTAAAATTTTAAGCCAAAACTTGAGATAATAATATTTAAATAAAGAGGACGCTCATAAGCATATACAATTATTTTTTGTTTGACAATAAAAAAAAGTTCTGTTAAAATAATTAAGCTGTTCAGATGAAGCGCAAAAACAAAAAAATTTTTGGAGAGATGGCAGAGCGGTCGAATGCGGCGGTCTTGAAAACCGTTGAAGTGAAAGCTTCCGGGGGTTCGAATCCCTCTCTCTCCGCCAAACAGAGTCGCGTTTGAACCCGCGGCTCTTTTATTTTTGCATTAAAGGGGTTGCCGGCATCGTTGTCAATTCCGAAGTTTACGTTCCCCAACGCTCCGACTTCTATTTAACACAGAAAAGAGATGAACACGGCAACTTCTCAAAATAGATAACAACAAGCCGTCTATTATAATTTTTCTCCAAATTTTGCCGTTTCGTGGCGGCTATCGTAGCACAGATTTCGCAGAAGTCAATGCGAAAAAATATCGCTTAAAAATCAAATATCTTTTAACTCCAAAGCCGGGAAGAAAATTCTTCTCGGCTTTTTCTTTTGCTTTGAAAATCTAACAACTCCAACTCAATATTTTTTCTTGATGCGTTGACTTCTGTTTTTCGCTACCTCCAATAAACAGACCGATACTCAATCGATGCTACTTCGCCTCTGCCGAAAGGCAAAATAAATTTGGAGGTAAATCCTATGGAAAACAAAGTTTCTCAAATTCCTGAATTCAAGAGATACTATCTCTCGGAATTCGAACTCTACGACGGTGAAGAATTCATCACCTTCAACATCGTAGGAATCGATGCTGCCAAGAACGAAATCCAGATAGCCGTCACCAACAGAGGCAAAATAAGCGTTATCACTTACGACCTTCTGAAAGATAAAAACGGCAGACTGTATTTCGAATACGGCGCCATGTTTGAACACGTCCATCTGGACGACTTCGAGGAGGTGGCGTAATGAAAAACTGCAAAAAGAACAGCAAACTTATCTGCTCTCAATGTAAGCATTTTGACTATTGCGACAGAGCAAAACGATGCGACGGCAACTGTTACTCCTGTGATATTACCGATTGCGAAAACAATCCTGCCTACAAGGAGGAATTGAAATGAAACTGACGCTTGCAAACATCAAAGAAATCAAACGCAATTCCGAAAGCCCGCTCTTGAAGCGGGTTTGCAATTATGTCATATCCCGTTGGAGTGACTATGACGACAAAAAACACATCTTTACAGACGTATTGAATTACGGCTGTCAATCAGGCGTTGTAGGTGAACTTATCTACTACACAGACACTGTACGTTTTTACAAACAGTACAGACAGGAAATCAACAATATTTTGTACGACACGATGAGCGGAACAGGATTATATGCTCCTTCCGAACTGTTCGGCGACAAATGGGATAAAGAAGATCCGCTTGCGCAAGACACATACAATCAAAATTTGCTTGCGTGGTTCGGATTTGAAGAAACACTCAGAAATATCGGCTACAACTTCGAAAAACTCGAAAATTACATTTAAGGAGAAAGCGACTATGAAAACAACTATTACCAAGAAAGAAAAAGCAATCGAGATCATGAAGAAAATGGACATCTACAAACCGTACATAAAAAGCTTCGAAGAACGCGAACAGGTATGTTTCTTTGAAGGCTTCGGTGGCTTTTGGATCGACCAAGAACCTGAACTTTACGCAAAAATGAAAGCGATCGAAAACGAACACAAATGCAAAGTCTATGCCGTTACGCACGAATTTACCGAATTCGGAGAACTTTACGACTTTTTAATCGTTACCGACTATCCCGAAGAATGGGACGATTTGGTTTACACCCAAGGAAACCGTCATACGGCTTTTGCTTACGTCTGGAACAAAGACGACGACTGGTGCTCAGAATTCGGCAGCATTATCGTACAGAGCTTCGGCGGCGGTATCAAAAGAATTGCGTGAGGTGGAATATGAAACCGTACAAAACACAGGCTCATATCCATTCTCTCGACGGAAAGATGGATGAAATAATCGTACTCGAAGATTTAGGAAACAACGACTATATCGTGGACTACAAGGGCGTGAAATGTCATGCCCTTTTTAATTGGTTCAACTGCACCTATTACGCAGACGACGTTTACTCAATCGTCAAGGAGGTATAACACTATGGCTAAATTAGCAGAACTCAAAAAATATCTGAATTACGAATTTTCTTCGGGGTGTTACACCGGCGAAGATTATAAATCCTTTCAAACCAAATACATCAACTACCTAAAAGAAATGTGTCGGAATAATCACTGGCAACTCGTCAACGTAGGAAGAAATCACTACTGCTTTTCTGCCTTTATCCAAAGCAGCCAAAACAAGTTTGTGTATATATCTATCAGCGACGTCAGGTATTTTTCAAACGAATGGTACAACAATATCCTCATTCGCACAGCAAAAAACGAAGTCGATTACAGAGGCGGTTTTAACCACTACACAAGCCTTGAACATCTTGTCGGAAAAGCTGCCGAACTATTGGACGATATGCCCTTTTAAGGAGGTACTATATGAAATCTATCATTGAAGAACTTTACTACGGAAATATCGATGCAAAAGACATTGCACTTCCCGAAAAGAAACGCAAAAAAGAACTCGATCTTTACGACAAACTGAAAGCCACGCTGTCAAAAGAAAGCGACGAGCTCTTTGAAAAATTTATCGAACTTACCGATGATAATTACGATGAGCTGATGCGCATGATTTACAAACGCGGTGTTTCTACGGGAATTATGATTGCTGCCGAAGCGTTTGTCGAAGGAGAAAAACTATGCGATTGAATCTTGAAGCCAAAACAAAAGAACAGGAACTCGTAAAGGCATACCTTGAAGAAAACGCAAGCGAAACTCTTGCAGAAAAAATCAACAACGGTACGCCTTTTGAAATAGACGGAAAGACTCTTATCAATAAAAAGACGCTGGACGGCTTTATAAAATACGCATCGGATGAGGCAAGGAAACTTGCCTCAAAAGGTGCAAATTCAGCGTGCGTGGAAGATAAAGTCGTATATGGCTGGACTATCCACTATTTCGAAGAAGATAGCATCGAAGGCACGCTATTTAACGAAGATGGAACGGAATACAAACCTACTCCAAAGACAACGCCTGCTCAGGTCAGGAAAGTAGAAGCGAAAAAGCCTGAACAGCGACAAGCAACTCTCTTTGATTTTATGGAACCGGAAGCATCCGAACCCGAAGTCAACGACGAAAACTATGACGACGAGGACGAACAGCCTTCACAGGAAGAAATCGACGAAATCCTTCCCGAAATTGCCGAAGAAGAAAAGGCAAAGGTTGAAACGCAAAAGCCGGTCTCCCCTTTGTGGCAACAGTATCAAGACTTACAGAAGAAATATCCTGACCGTATTCTCCTGTACCGCTTGGACGACTTCTATGAAGTTTTCGGGGATAATGCCGTAATTCTTTCCAACGAACTTGGTTTAACCCTTACAAGCAGAGATTTCGGACTTACAAGCCGTATCCCGATGATAGGTTTTCCCTACCATGCGGCAGATAACTATTTTACGAAAATAGTCCAAAAACACAAAGTTGCTATTGCTGAAACGAAAGACGACATAAGACTTTTGCCCGAAGAGGAAGACGATTACGACGATCTAACCGAAGAAGAAATGCGCAAGTTTGACGGTGATATAGAAGAACCGAAAGACATTGACGATGAACTTGACGACAGATTTGACACTTCCGCTTTTGATAAAACAGCACTTTGCAAATTAGACGCAATCTTCGGAGATAAACTTACTTTGAGGTGAAATTATGAAAGAAACAGACATCAGACCTATCCCCAAATACATATTGAACCAAATCTGCAAAGCAGATAACAAAAGCCATCCTAACCCTGACGGTCACGCTCGTTGTTATGCCTATCTTACCGCTTGGAAAAACGAGCTTGTAAAGGTAACCGTTGCCGTAAAGCACCGTTACAAAAAATGGTACTGTAAACAGGTTGCCGTTCACGGATTGAATTCGGATAAGTGCTTCGTAAAAGATATGGAATACTGCTGCGCAAGCATGGGTTTTCGTTTCGGCTGGTACGAAGAAGGCTTGCAAAAATACGAGCAATGGTTTGAACGCGGTTGGTGTTGGGCAGATGATAAATATTACGATCCATATGCTACGCTTATCAATCCCCACTTTATAGACCGCTTACCGGAGTTCAAGTACAGCGCATATAAACTGTATCAGGGCTGCAATATTTTTAAGTATTTACGGCTTTATAGGCAATATCCACAGCTCGAAATGCTGATGAAACTCGGCTTTACGAAAATTGCTATGAGTACAACCATATTAAAGCGTTGCGGAACAGATAAAGCCTTTTGCAAATGGCTCATTTCTAATAAAGCGTTGCTTCAAAGCAGACACTACTATATCGACGTCATTGTTCGGGCATATAAAACGAAAAAATCGCTTGACCTGTTGCAGTCATATAAGGAAGCTAAACTCCGACTTGTCCACGACAGCAGCCTTACTCCCATCAAAGAACTGTTCAAAGGAAAAGACCTCGAACGGTTTTTTGATTATGTAGCAAAACAACAGACCAACCCGAACACTTATCTCGACTATTTGAAAGCCTGCCGACATCTCGGACTCGATATGACAGAAGACAAGAACCGTTTCCCCCACGATTTCAAACGCTGGCACGATATTCGCATAGACGAATACACTACAAAAAAGGCCATGGAAGACGAGGAAAAACGCAAAGAACTTTACACGAAATTTGCAGAGATCGCAAACAAGTACAATGCTTTGCAGTACTCAAAAAGAAGCTCATTTATCTGCATTATCGCCCACAGCCCTGCCGACCTTATCCGTGAAGGAGAAATGTTGCATCACTGCGTAGGCAGAATGAATTACGACCAGCGTATGGTACGGGAAGAATCGCTAATCTTCTTTATCCGAAACAAACAAGAACCTGATATACCATTCGTTACAGTCGAATACTCTTTGAAAAACCGGAAAATCCTGCAATGTTACGGAGAACACGACCACAAACCGAGCGAAGACGTACTGCATTACGTAAACAAAGTATGGTTGCCTTACGCCAACAGAACACTCAAACAAATTGCCGCATAGGAGGAATTCAACAATGGCAAACTATTTCAGAATTACAGCATATCACCCGATCGAAAACCTTTCGGTCATCATGGACTCCAACGGACTTTTCCAAAAACTCTGGCAATTCTCGTCCTTTATGGTATCCAAAGGCTTCAAAATCATTGAAGTCGGAGGCGAAGACAAATTCAACGAAGGCGATATGCCAAAAGTCGAACCTGACAATACTCATGTTATCGTTCGTGCTTGTAAAAGCGGCCTGCCGGACATTACAGGCAACCGCATTACAGTAGAAGGTAAATCCTACACTACCAGATAAAACGAAAAAGCCGCATTACTGCGGCTTTTTTTGCTATTAATCCTCAATTTAATCGACATTATAAATTAAATTGATATAATCAAATTATTAGGCAAATCCCATTTGGTTTGATATTTTTCCGGCATTTTATCACAAAATTTACTACTGTTTATATCGCTTGAAAAATTTAATTGGAGTTTATCAGGGAGATGATTGGATAAATTAACTAAATTAATCCATAACGAATTATTGTTGTCACCCAACTTACAAACGGACAATCTCTTGTTGTCCAAAAGAAAACGGTTATGATATACTTCATTTCTTAAAACAACCAAAGCATCTAGATTACTATTATTAAACAAATTTACCTTTCCTAGGTAAGAAAATATACTATATTTTTCTTCTTCACTCAACAATTTTATCTGATTAATTAATTGACCAAAAGTTAAATCACTTAAAGCCAGAAAAAGATTCCCCAATTTATTAAAAGCGGCATTTAATTTACTTGTGTGCTGAAATTTTCTTGTATTCTCCCCGTATGTATTAGATATATATGCTCTTAGATATTCTTCAAGAAATCCTATATATTTAAAA
>ERZ1090869.1397-NODE-1398-length-10824-cov-8.580370_pt1 | contig 10824 bp, 12 predicted proteins | sample MGYA00478474_ERZ1090869 | MGnify/ENA primary metagenome ERZ1090869 (study PRJEB33644, sample SAMEA5815748) | chicken gut metagenome | biome: Chicken; feature: Gastrointestinal Tract; material: Caecum | place: Ireland | collected 2019-01-01 | study: A study of... | reverse complement strand
GTAAATACTTTGAGGTGGCATGGTAATGCGGAGTCGGGTAAGAGACAGACAAAAAGTTTGGTTTGTTACCGTGACCGAGAAGAAAGTCGGGATTGACACGGTACAAGAGTATAACAATCCGATTATGCGAAAACTCACGGTCAGCACAGGAACAGGCGCACCTACGCAGATTTCCGCCGGACTTGTGGTGGATTACGACAGAGAAATCACATCATATGATAAAAGCCTGCGGTCAGAAGTGACAGAAGGAAGTGTGTGCTGGGTTGATGTTGTTCCAGAGATTGCGGATGATGGCAGTCTGGTTATGTCTGACGATGGAGTGACACCAACAGTACCGCCAGATTATCGGGTGGATAAGATTTTTTCTACAGCCAGAGGACGGGTGGATGTTTTTGGGATAAAAAAGGTCGGGGCGGTGCAGTAGTGGCAAGAAAAACCATAAAGATTGATTTGTTCGACGGAAAAAGTCTGGATAATGCAATCAAACAGATACAGGAGTATCAAAAAAGTTTTCCTCGAAAAGTTCAAATTTTAATTGACCGGTTGGCAAAAGAGGGACTGCAAGTAGTCCAGTCCACAATGGAATCTGTACCAGATGAGGAAAAAGGCTCTTATTACACGGAAGTTATAAATAACAGCCAAGGAGATGTTATTGGAGTTGCAATAAGGCTGACAGGAGACAAAGTTCTTTTTATAGAATTTTCAGCCGGTATAACATACGGAACACCCAAGGGTGGATATCCCCTTGATTCTGGAAAACAGTATGGCGTCGGTACATATCCAGGGCAAACACATGCGGAAAGCCCATATGGCTGGTGGTGGGTAGATGATCAGGGAAACAAACACCACTCTTATGGTAATAGGGCTTATATGCCTATGTATTATGCAGAACAAGCCATAATACTTCAAATAAGTCACATCGCGAGAGAGGTTTTTAGTTCTTGATCCACTCAATATGATAACCGATTATATTGAGGATTTCCTCTATTTCGTGATACGAGAAAGATTCTTTACGAAAACGGTTACTAAAATTTTGAAAAGAATAGTTTGTGCCATGCATACGGTTTAATTCATCATTAACTTGGCTCATTGTGAATCCCTGTGATATAATCAGTCCTTTTAACTTATCTTTCAATGCCATATATAACCTCCTTGGTTTATAGTTAAATTATATCATTGATATAATAAACTGTAAAGTTTAATAATGGTTGAAAATTATAATTAAATAGTGTATAATTAAATTATATAGTTTATGGAGGTGGAAATATGGCGAGACCAGTTGTAGAAATGGAAGGTAAGCGGTTTGGAAAACTTGTGGTAATGAAAATGGCCGAAGAATCACTTGCTTCTCATACAGGGAACAAATTATGGGTATGTAAATGTGTCTGCGGAAATGAAATTACTGTGAATGGTTCGCTCCTTAGAACTGGGAAAAAGACGAATTGCGGATGCACCCCCAAATTTAATAGCGGAAGATTTGTAAAAGGTGAAGGGATTAAAGATATTACAGGTAAAAGATTTGGAAAACTTACTGTAATAGGACTTGATCGCATAGAAAACAAGAAATCATATTGGTGGGTAAAATGTGAATGCGGAACAATTAAATCAGTCAGAAGTGATACACTTAAGGTCATAACTTCGTGTGGCTGCGATAAGAAAAAACAAGATATTATAAATTTGGGGATAGTTGATAATCACGAATTGACACATCATCCTGCATATAGGATATGGAGTGCAATGAAGAACCGCTGCGAAAACCCAAAAGACCATGCTTATAAGGATTATGGAGGAAGGGGAATAAAAATTTGCCCAGAATGGCACGACATAAGAAACTTCTCTAAATGGGCGGATGAAACAGGGTTTGAGTCAGAAAAGAACTTATCAATCGAACGAATAGATGTTAATGGAGATTACTGTCCAGAAAATTGTAAATGGATTGACAGAAGATTGCAAACTAGAAACAGGAGAAATACAGTTAAATTGACTATCAATGGAATTACTAAACCCCTTACTGAATGGGCTGAAATATATGGTGTTGCAAAGTCAAAGGTTTATGGGAGATTTAAGCGAGGAATAAGAAATCCTGACGACTTGTTTTATTTAGGAAATTTGCAAATGAGAGATTGCGGAAGGGAGTAACCCTTCCTTTTTAATTGTTAAAAGTCAGATATTGAAGATTGCAAAGAAGGTTTTTGGACGGTGATTAAATGACAGTATCAGAACTGATTAACAACATTTATGCAAAGTGGAAAGAAGCCATTAGCAAAACTCCTGTTAAGAATAATTACTCTATGGAGAATAGCACAGTGGTGGCGAAACTTCCGGCAGCAACGCTTTATTTTACCGGACTTCCCACAACGGATTCTGATCTTGAAGGGAACGAAGCGTCTGTAACGCCTACGGTACAGGTAGATATATACACAAAAGGTCAGATGGCGTTGTCTCGGGCATATGAGATTGATTCAGTAAGTCATAGCGTTTTAAATGGCGTATATGGCTTTAGACGGTCTTATGGGCCTGAATTGATACAATCCACAGACCCATCAATCAAACGCCTTACAAGCCGCTATACACGCTTATTTGGATTAGGAGATAAGCTACCTGAATAATAAAGCATCGGGTAAACCCGTTGTTATATAGAAACTGTCAACGGAGAGCATGGAAGCTCTCTTATTTTATTGCGGAAAGGAGATAAAGGAATGCAGATGAACGATAAACTATACAACATCTTGAAGTATGTTGCAATGATCGCTCTTCCGGCGATTGGTACGCTTTACGCTGCGCTTGCCGGTATTTGGGGATTCCCGTATGGCGACCAAGTTGTAGGTACTATCCTTGCGGTTGACACCTTTCTTGGTGCTCTGCTTGGTATCAGTACAGCTTCATACAACAAGAAGAACCGTGTCACTGAAAATTCAGAGACAAAATAGAGAGGATTGGTGATCCCATTATCTCCCGGACGCAGGGTTAGAGTGTCAATCATCCGGAATTTTCGGATAGATCAACCGTATGAAATTCCATACGGTTAAACCACCGGCTACCAGACAGGTAGTCGCTGACCGCAAGAATTAGCGGTAGAAAGGAGCAAAAATGGCAGTAGCAATTCCAGGTATTAGTACGCTGGGCGTAATTTTTTCTTATGGCATCGAAACCACTTCTGGTACGAAACCGAAAACATTCACTCAACTTCCGAGATGTAATGATATTTCTGAAATTACATTGGAGACGGAAACGATAGATGCGTCAGCCCTGGAGGATATGCAGTCTCGTTATATTGCTGGACGTCAGGATACTGGCGGAAACTGGGATGTAACGTTCAATCTGACAAATGAAACGATTCCCCTTTTGGAGACTATGCTAGAGGAGTCGTCAACTGGACTCGCGAGTAATCTCCGCACATGGTTCCAAGTTTCTAGTCCAAACATGGAGAAAGCATTTTTTGTGGTTGGGCAGCCAGGAACCAAAATTCCACTTCCTGCTATGGCACAAAACGAGCTGCTGACAGGTGCGATCAGCATTGCTATTGATGAGTATGTGGGATTAGACACCAAAGTAGAACCGACGGAAGAGTAAGTGGTTTTCAAAAAATAATGGGAGGGTATTTTAATGTATAAGACATTAACAATTGGCGGTAAGGATTATAAACTGGAATACACGATTGAGGCCTCTTTATATGGCGATTGTATTGAAAAATTGATTACATTTATTAGTAAAACTGCAGGTGCAACAGAAGTGGAAAAGACACCTAAAGGCATGACTGATGAGGAGATAGTACAATACAAACGCGGGCTTATGCAGAATGCAATCAATGGAATCAGCAATATTCCTGATACAGCCTTAACCCTATTTTATGCAGGGCTTATGGAGTATCACGGAGAGGATGGAGACCGCACCATCTTATCTAAGCGAGACGCAAAAGCGCTCTTGAAAACCTTCTTTAAGGAGGAAGAGGAGAAGGAAAACGGATGCACTGATTTCACTGCGCTAATTGCTTTGTGTATGGAGCAGATGGGAGAAGACGGTTTTTTCAGAAAGACCGGCCTGGAAAAAGTTCTGGCACCGAACATGGCAGGCAAAAACAGAGCCAGCCGCCGGGCCGCCGCAAAAGCCTCCGGGAAATAATTTATGAAGATTGGCTTCCTATGGCAATCGAATGCGGAATTCCGTACAAAACATTTTTTAAGTCAACTCCTTATGCCATCAAAGTAACAGTAGAAGCATACTGGAGAGCACGAAAAAATGATTGGGAACGCGCTGAATATCAAGCGTGGCTGACTGGAAAATATGTTCAATATGCAATAGGCGCTAGTTTTTCAAAAAAGAACAAATATCCTAAAAATCCTATGGAGGAAGAAAAAGTTATTATTGAAGATGTAGAGTTAACAGAAGAGGAAAAAACATTCTATACAGAAAAGCTTTTTGAAAAGCTTGAGAACATGGCAGAAAAGAACCGAAGATACAAAGAAAGGATGGGCGGGTGATACACACCCGCCTTTTTTGTTATATCCGGGCCTTATCACGGAAAAGGCCTGCCAACCTCAAATATTTAGGGGGTATTATTATGGCTGAGAACACAATTGATTCTTTGCAAATAGATTTATCAGCAAATGTGCGGTCCGCAACAAACTCTATTGATAAGTTGATCTATTCAATGGAGAAGCTTCAGACACAAGTGCGTGGATTTTCAAATATTAACCTGGGTGGATTTACAAATTCCATGAGGGCCATTAGAGAATCTATGTCTGGGTTTTCTGGAGTGGGAAACTTGACAAAAGGAATTACGCAACTGCAAAGGCTTTCGCGAATCAATTTTGAGGGCATGACAAATGCCGCATCGGGCATACGCGAAATTGCATCCGCATTGCGCAGTATGAATGGCGTGTCTGTTCCTAACCTTTCAGGTTTGGATAACCTGTCACAGTCGATACGGAAATTTGGCGGAAAAAATATATCAAATGCTGTGCAATATTTGCCGTCTATAGCTAATGACTTGACATCTTTTATCCGTTCGCTGAATGGAATTGGAGGGCTGCAATTTGATTTTTCTGGAGTTTCTAGTTTAGTCCAAAGTGTGTCTCGGCTAGGCGGGACAAAATCCACTCAGGCGGCTGCCAATTTACTCCCGATCAAAAATTATTTGGTTGAATTTATCACTGAGCTTAATGGTATCGGCGCGTTAAATTTTGATGTTGCTAGTTTGTCTCAATTTGTGCAGGCGGTAAGTAGACTTGGGAGTAAATCGGTTACAACGGCTGCAGGTGGAAATATTAAGAACTTAACTAGCGCCCTTAGCCAAATGATGACAGTTTTATCGAATGCGCCTGTTGCAAATCAGCATATTATTCAGTTGATACAATCAATAGCGCAAATTGCATCATCTGGCGGAGCTGCTAGTTCTGCAATACGAAATGTATCAAGTGGATTAACAAGATATACACAGAGCGCTCAGGCATCTACTTCTGCTTCTAAAGGGCTTGCGTCTGCGATTGGGCGCGTATATGCAACATATTTCCTGCTATTTCGAGCGTTTTCGGGTCTTGGGAACGCAATTAAAAATTCAATGGATTTGCAGGAGACGTTTAACTATTTCTCCGTCGCAATGGAGAAAGTAGGAAAAGATGCTGCGGATAGTTGGGCGGAGGCAGGATACGACTCTGCGCAGTCTTATGCCGATTCATTTGAGAAGCGTTCTGAAGAACTAACTCAAAAGATGACGGGCTATATATTTGATGAGGAGGGCAATGCAGAATATATTGGCGGGCGTAATTTAGGCATGGATCCGAACGAGGTCATGCAGTATCAGGCGATGTATGCTCAAATGGCAAATTCCATCGGGCTCACCGGGGAAACTGCACTTAACACATCTAAAGCCCTTACCATGTTGGGCGCTGACTGGGCGTCATTGCGTAACATTGAAACGGATGAGGCATGGGGGAAATTAGCATCTGCCTTGGCTGGCGAAACGGAAGCTGTACGTCAATTGGGTGTAGATGTCACAGAGGCCACATTGCAGCAGACTGCATATAAATATGGCATCGATCAAACCGTTGGGTCAATGGACCGCGCCACAAAAATTCAGTTAACACTGTTGTCTGTGCTAGATCAGTCTCGTATAGCATGGGGTGACCTGGCCAAAACCATTCAAAGTCCGTCCAATCAACTTCGTGTAATACAGGCAAACATCACAAATTTGGCAAGAGCCATTGGAAACATCTTTCTTCCAGTTATCACAAAAGTTTTGCCGTATATTAACGCATTCATTATTGCATTACAACGTTTATTCCAATGGATCGGTAGTCTACTCGGAGTAGAAACGGGAAGTTTTTCTGATTCAATCGGTGGCGCAGATGATGCAATTGGCGGATTTGTAGATGATATAGACGATGCAGCAAGTGGATTGGATGACGCAAATACAAATGCCAAGAAGTTAAAGAAGACGGTACTCAGCTTTGATGAACTGAACCAACTTAATGACAATGATATAAATACATCCGCTGGAGGTGGTGGAGGCGGTGGAACAGGTATCGGTGGTGGTTCGCAATTAGATTCTGCTATCTCAGATTTACTTAGCGAGTATGAAAAGGTTTGGAATGATGCCTTTAATAGCATGAGCGTTCGCTCCGAGGAACTGGCAGACAAAATTTCTTCAGCATTCCAAAAAATTTACGACAAAATTGAACCGCTACGCATTGCATTCGGGAATCTATGGGATGCCATTAAACCATTTGCAAAAAGTGTCGGGCGCGGTTTGATTGAGTTTTTGGGAGATTTTGGCGATCTCGCAATAAATTTTGGGAATTATGTCGTTGCTCCTGTATTGAATGATATAGCGGATGCCATACGCAAGATTGATCCAGATACAGCCGAGGATATTGGGTATGCACTTGGTATCATCGGTACTGCACTTGCTGGTTTTAAAGTGGCTAGCTGGATTCAGAATGGATTATTTGGAAAGAAAGGATTACTAGTCACTACCTTTTCTGCACTTGCGACACATCCATATATAGCAATTGCTAGCGGTGTAGCTGCAGTAGTATTTGCACTGGATAAATTTGGATACATTGATGTGGATTGGGATACATGGGGCGATGCACTATCAAACTTGTGGAGTGTACTAAAAAAGTTCGTAAAAGGAATAGGATCGGGACTGGTTTCTTTTATTGAAACACTTTTAGATGTTATGTCACCCGCATTAGAAGGGCTAATTAACGGTGCTGCAAAGGCACTTGAAGCGCTGTTTGGTGCGCTTGATATGATACCTGAAAATGTCCTAGAGGCAATTGGTGAAGGAGTTGGGAAGCTGGCTGCTGCGTTTATCACATTTAAAGGAATCAGTGGTGTAAGTCGCATTATTTCGACGGTTGGCACTGCTTTGGGAGAGTTCCTTGGCTTATCGAAAACATATGCGTTAGCTACAATAGCAACTGATACTGCATCCGTAGCTGGTGGAATAGGGGCGTTTAAAGGTGTTTCAAGTTCGTCTGGTATTATTGGTAAACTATCAACTGCTTTAGGTGGGTTACTTAGTGTAGCGGCAGCACACCCATTAGCTACAGTGGCTGCTGGATTAGGCGCTGTTGCGGTTTCTTTAGTTGCAATTAATAGTTCAGCAGCTGGCTCAGATGCCTTGAAAGAATATGCAGAGGGAGTGGACGAATTATCAAAATCCATAAGTGAAAGTAATGAAGAAATACAGAGCAATTTATCAGAAATAGAAAAATCAATGAGTAGTATTGATACTAGCGATGCGGCTGAAGATAGATTTTTAGAAGGCCTAATCGGGGAGTATGATGAATTGGCCTCAAAAACAAATCTAACTGTATTTGAAAAACAAAGATTAAGAGATATTACAGATGAATTAGTTGAAAAAATACCAGACCTTAGTTACTACATAAATGAGGAAACCGGATACTTAGAACTACAAGGAGACGCTCTTGATGTTCTAATTAAGAAACAACAGTTAAGCTATAAGGTTCAGGCTTATGAGGATCTTCTTGTAGAAGCCTATAAAGAGCAGGTTGCGGCTGAGCAGGCATTGGAAAAAGCGGAGGACGAAAGAGACCAACTTTGGGCGGATTATTTGAAGGACACTCCGATACCTCAAGACGTATTAGATCAATTTATGAATGCCAAGGGCGATGATTACGCGAAACTTGTGCGTCAGATTTCTCAGGATTATCTTAATCCAGCCATCACTGGCGAAGAATTAAAAAACAAATATGGTTTTTATGATATGGGTAGCGAAGATAGAGGTATGTCAAAGCTTTTTACTGAAGTTGGAATGCTTTCAAGCGCATGGAGGACACTTAGTCAAGATGTAGATAGTGCTTCAGGAACGCTAGATAATGCAAATGGCAAAATAGAAACACTTACAGAGGAACTGTATTATTCACAAGAAGCTGTAAGTGCGCTAGATTTTTCTTCGCTAGTTGCTAACATCGGAAATACTATAGATCAGGCAGGGGGACTTTGGGTTAAAGGACTAAATGGATGGAAACAAATATCAGGTGAAAAAGCACTTGAAATATATCAACAAATAAAAGAAGGACTTATACCAGAAAATGGTCAAGGATATTATGAGACAGGCGAAGGCGTAATGTATGCTTTTGGAAATGGAATTGGAAGTGCTGCTTCTGGAGCGGTACAAACTTTTGATTCTGCTTTCCTTGGCGAGTTAAACAAAGACTTGATGGAACATGGTACAATGCTGATGTATCAAAATGGTCAGCTTATTGTCAAAAATTTCGGAGAAGGAATGAGCGATGTAGCTCCTAACCTAAGAGAGACTATGCGTTGGTTGGCTTCGGAATCTGGCCAAGGGTTTATCAACGGACTTTATAATACAGCTAATAGTATTAGAAATTCGGCTGTAATAGCTGTTGCAAAGAATGCAGTAAACGCTGTGAGTGATTATCTTGAAATTGGTTCACCTTCAAAAGTATTTGAACGTATTGCAGAGTTTTGTGGACAAGGATTTACTAAAGGAATACCATATGGAATGCAAGGAGCATTGAATTATTTTGGGCAATTACCAAATTTAATTTCTTTGCAAATGGATAAGTTGAATTATACAATGAATAATATAGCTCAAAATGGCATAAAAGGATTTTCTGATGGGATACAGAAAAATGACATTGCGTACCAGATGCAAAACATTGTATCCCAAATTCAGAATGCATTTAACCAGTTATATAATATTGGGCGCAAGGCCATGATTGGATTTCGTGACGGGCTGCTTTCGGTTGATATACCAACTCCACATCTGAAAATAAACACTCATCAGATGCAGTTCGGCAATACAACCATATCACTGCCGTCATTTGATTATGATTGGTATGCAGAAGGCGGTCTTGTCAATGGAGAGATCTGGGGCATGAATGAACTGGGGAATCCCGAGATGATCGGGCGAGTGGGGCGTGGGTCCAGCCGTACCGCAGTCGCAAATAATGCAATTATCTCTGAAGCAATCGAAGGGGCCGTGGAGCGTGCCATGTCACGAGCATTGATGAATAATGGGCAGATGAATCCGGAGGTAACGGTGTATGCCGAATTGACAACGGAGGACGAAGTATTGGCGCGTGCTGTGACTCGTGGTCAGAGAAAAATTGACTATCGCATGAATCCTGTAAGAAATTATTAGGAACATGATTTACTATTCCATTTCTCATAATTATATGGTAACATAAAAGAAAAAAGGAGGCACACCATGCCGAGGCAAAGAAGAAGTTATGAGGAACGGATTCTGGACGACATCAAAAAATGCGAGGAAAAGCTCAAATCGCACCAAGATGCAATTGAGGAACTAAAAAAGCAAAAGGAGACTTTGGAAAGTGAATTGGAAGCACAGAAGATTAGAAGCCTCATGGACCTAATGAAGAAAAAGAACATTTCTATAGAGACATTACAAAGCATGGTTGAACAAAGCGATAAAAATTAAGAAAGAGCACCTGCCTTTGGGCGGGTGCTCTATTTTTGATTGGGGCGTTCGGTAAGGAAGGCACAAATTTTTAAATACATTTTTGTCTTAATAAATTGAGATTGAGGGAAAGAGAACGGCGGTGCGGGCTGCGCATGACTATTGTTTGCGCAATACGGACGTTGACCGCGGCAACCCTTTCCGTGGATAAAGTTATGAAACATTATAAAAACTGCAAATACAGGCTTTTTGGTTGATGCATATATAAATCACTTGACAAAGCACATGCGGCAGAGTATTATTGTTAACAGACAGTAATGACAATCAAAACAATAAAAGACGAGCACACCAATGAATGTCATCATACAGATGGTTCTTGGTGTGCTTTTTTGCGTTAAGCGGGAGGTACTACGCATGTCAAAAATAATTGTGAGAAAAGAGCGGAATTTTACCACAATTGATAATAACGTTTTTCGTAATAAAAACCTTTCATTGAAAGCACGCGGTCTGCTTGCCACGATGCTGAGTCTGCCAGAAGACTGGGATTATACGGTGAATGGACTCTGCGTTATTCTCAAAGATGGAAAAACAAGTATTCAATCTGCATTGAAAGAACTTGAGGAGAACAGGTATCTCGTGCGCACTCAAACAAAGGATAGGAATGGAAAGTTCTCGTCTACAAATTATTTTTTATATGAAATACCGTTGACGGAAAACCCGTCAACGGAAAACCCGTCGGCGGAAAACCGGTCACAATAAAATACTAAAGAATAAAATACTAAATAATTAAATAAACACCGAACTACCCATCTGCCTCTACATTGCGACAAAGTCAAGTATAAAATACCCACGTGATGGTTGTAGTAGTATAAATAAATATAATAATATTATAATTATTACTATTATAA
>ERZ1090869.1395-NODE-1396-length-10844-cov-5.895913_pt1 | contig 10844 bp, 8 predicted proteins | sample MGYA00478474_ERZ1090869 | MGnify/ENA primary metagenome ERZ1090869 (study PRJEB33644, sample SAMEA5815748) | chicken gut metagenome | biome: Chicken; feature: Gastrointestinal Tract; material: Caecum | place: Ireland | collected 2019-01-01 | study: A study of the... | reverse complement strand
GCGTCACGCAAAGAAAACCTTGAACCACAACAAACCACTCGTCCGTGTGCAGACAATAAAATAACGCTGAATCCAAAGCGACTTTGGATCCAGCGTCACGCTGGTGGTCGAGGTGACGGGACTTGAACCCACGGCCTCCACGTCCCGAACGTGGCGCTCTACCAAACTGAGCCACACCTCGATGCCTGCTTTGCCACACAAATACGGCGCATGTACTTAACATATGCCGCCCTTTTGTCTGACAGCAACATATTATAGCATATCAAAATTGCCCTGTCAACCGTGCCCGCCGGTTTTTTGCCCACATTTCTGCTTTCCGCAAAACGTTGACATTTAAACATGCGTACACTATAATACAGCTGTCAGCTGCGCCTGATGCCCGCCTTTTAATAAAGGGCGTACAAATTGCGCTGCAGGGAGGATTTATGAGAATTATAACCATAAGCCGCGAGTTCGGAAGCGGCGGAAGAGAACTCGGCAAAAGACTGAGCGACATACTCGGATATGATTATTATGACAGGGAAATCATAACCGCCGTCGCAAAAGAGAGCGGACTCGATGAACATTACGTCGAGAGCATTCTCGGCGACCATGGGTGGCAAAACATCCCGATAGCCTACTGCCGCTCGCTCGGCTCGAGATTTTATACCCAGGAGGCAATAAACGTCGAGCTGCTCATAAAACAGCGTGATGTCATAAGAAAAATAGCCGATATGGGTCAAAACTTCATCATCGTCGGAAGAAATGCCGACGTGATACTCAAAGAGCTTGACCCCATGCGCATATTCGTCTGCGCAGACAGAGAAGAAAAAATAAAGAGAATAGTTCGGCGCGCATCCGACTTTGAGGACGTCTCGCCAAATCGCATAGAGAGAATGACGAACCGCATCGACCACCGCCGCGCACGCGTCAGACAAATACTCACCGACTCAAAGTGGGGAAACCGCAGCGACTATGACATGATAATAAATACCACCGGCTGGCAGATGAAAGAGCTTGCCGCAGCGACTGCACATTTTTGCACCGAAAGGTTCGAGAGGACGGTGCAGGATAAGTGATAAGACTTTCCGATCACTTCAACTACTCAAGACTGCTGAAATTCACCGCTCCTTCGATAGCTATGATGGTGTTCACCTCCATTTACGGCGTGGTGGACGGCTTTTTTGTGTCAAATTTCGCAGGTAAAACACCCTTCACCGCCGTAAACCTTATCATGCCCGTTTTGATGATAGTCGCAACCGTGGGATTTATGTTCGGCACCGGCGGCACCGCCATAGTCGCCAAAACCATGGGCGAGGGCGACCGCGAGAAGGCAAACCGATACTTCTCACTCTTTGTGTACTTTGCGTTCGGCACAGGCGTGGTTTTAGCCGTCGCGGGAATAGTTTTCATACGCCCCATCGCAGTGTTTTTAAAAGCCGAGGGCGAGCTGCTCGAAAATTGCGTCACATACGCGACAATTATCTTGTGCGCACTCCCCTTTTACGTGCTCCAGCTGCTCTTTCAAAGCTTCTTCGTGACCGCCGAAAAGCCGCACTTAGGACTTGCGGTGACAATATCCTCCGGCGTCACAAACATGGTCTTGGATGCGGTTTTGGTCATACTCCTGCCGCAGGAATATAAGCTTGCGGGCGCGGCAATCGCCACCGCAATGAGCCAGCTTGTGGGCGGAGTCGCGCCCCTTGTGTACTTTTTCAGAAAGAACTCAAGCCTTTTGAAACTGACCTCAACCCGCTTCGACGGCAGGGCAATCGTGAAGGCCGCGACAAACGGCTCGTCAGAGTTTATGAGCAACGTCTCGATGAGCATAGTCGCCATGCTCTATAACTCAAGACTTATGGAGTATGCGGGCGAGGACGGAGTTGCGGCGTACGGCGTCATGATGTACGTCAGCATGATATTCTCCGCCGCATTCATAGGCTACTCAATCGGCACGGCGCCCGTTGTGGGCTACCATGACGGCGCGAAAAACCATGCCGAGCTTAAAAGCGTGCTGAGAAAGAGCCTGATAATAATAGGCGCGTTCGGCGCGGCAATGGTCGCGGCGGCGCAGATACTTGCGTGGCCGCTGGCAAAAATGTTCGTCGGATATGACGACAACCTCGTGGACATGACCATAAGCGGCTTCAGAATATTCGCCCTGTCCTTTGTGTTCACGGGCTTCGCAATATACTCCTCCGGCTTCTTCACCGCCTTAAACGACGGACTGACCTCAGCCCTGATATCGTTTTTGAGAACGCTTGTGTTCCAGGTCGCGGCGGTTATGATACTCCCCGAAATATGGGATTTGAACGGAATATGGATTTCAATAGTTGCCGCCGAGGTCATGGCAGTGCTGCTGAGCGTCATCTTCTTAATAACAAAGAGGAAAAAATACCATTACTGATGCTTTGCCGCATCTTAATTTGAGACGTGCTATAATTTATGATAACGGATTGTGGGATGAGCAATGTGAAAAACGGCGGAAAGCGCCCTTCGTGCAAAAGAATACTCAAAAACGCGCTCGTGACAGTCGGCATACTCGCCGCGGCCGCGGCGCTGAGCCTTGTTGTGGAACGCCTGCTTGAGATACGCGAGTACAGCGCGGCGATATTTGTGTTCGCCGTGTTTTTGATTTCGCTCTGGACGGACGGCTACGCATGGGGCATGGTGTCCGCGGTGGCGTCTGTCGCAATGGTGAACTATGCGTTCACCGCGCCCTATTTCAGCTTTGACTTCGCCGTGCCGGGGAGCTTTATTTCCGCGGTCATAATGATAGTAATTTCGTTTTTGACCTGCACCCTGACGACAAAAATAAAAAACCACGAATCCGAAAAGGCGGAAAGCGAAAAGGAGAGAATGCGCGCAAACCTGCTGCGAGCCGTCTCGCATGACCTGAGAACTCCCCTGACGACTATATACGGCTCCGCGTCCACGCTTTTAGAAAACGGCGACGGCATAGAGCCTAAAAAGCGGGAGCAGATGCTTCGCGGGATAATGGAGGACTCCGAGTGGCTTGTGAGGATGGTTGAAAACCTTCTGTCCATAACAAAAATCGACTCCGGCAAGGTCAAAATCATAAAGACCCCCACCGTTCTTGAAGAGCTTATTGATTCCGTGCTCATAAAGTTCAAAAAGCGTTACCCCGAAAGGGAGGTCGCAGTCGATATCCCCGACGCCATAACCATAATACCGATGGATGCCATGCTCATCGAGCAGGTCATAGTAAACCTGCTTGAAAACGCGGAGCAGCATGCATACGGCATGAAACACCTCTCGATAAAGGTGAGGGTGGCATCCGGCGAGGCGAGGTTTGAAATCGAGGACGACGGCTGCGGGTTTAAGCCTGAACTGATAGCAACGCTGTTCAGCGGGTATTACAGCGTGTCGGACGAAGGCTCGGACGGGCATAAGCACAACGCCGGAATAGGTCTTTCCGTCTGCCAGACAATTATAAAGGCTCACGGCGGCAGCATATGCGCCGAAAATCGCAAAGAGGGCGGCGCGCTTGTGAGATTTACGCTGCCCGTATCGCCGATGGAGGAAAACTTTGATGGTCAGCTCTACCAACAATAAAACCAACAACAAGTATAAAATACTCCTTGTGGAGGACGACGCGAACATACGAAACCTCGTCTCGACAATACTTGAGACGTCCGATTACCACGTGATAGTCGCGCAGACGTGCTCCATGGCGGAGTCGCTTTACAGCTCTCACCTGCCCGACCTGATAATTTTGGACTTGGGGCTTCCCGACAAGGACGGCATGTGCTTTTTGCACGAGGTGAGAAAGGACTCCCTCACGCCTATAATAGTCCTTTCGGCAAGGTCTGACGAAAAGGACAAGGTCGACGCCCTCGATGCGGGCGCAAACGACTACGTGACAAAGCCGTTCGGGTCGGCGGAGCTTTTGGCAAGGGTTCGCACCGCGCTCCGAAACAACCGCCACAGCTCCGATTCGGGAAAGCTCCCCGGCGGAAAGTTTGTGCTGGGCGACTTGGTGATAGACTACGACGCGCGTCAGGCGTTCATAGGCAGGCAGGAGGTCAGACTCACACAGACAGAATATAACATTTTGGCGTTCTTGTCGGAACACGCAGGCAAAATGATGACATATACATCCATAATAAAAGCAATCTGGGGCTATCCCGACGAGGGCAGCGTCAAAAAGCTTCAGGTAAACATGGCTAACATCCGCAAAAAGCTCGGCGCGAAGCCCGGCGAGGGCAACTACATAATAAACGAGCTTGGCGTGGGTTACCGAATGAACGGGGAAAGAGAACTTCAATGAATTTTTTGAGCGTAGCGTTTAAAAGATTGACGCCCGTGAGAATTATCGCCATAGGCTTTGCGCTGACGATACTTTTAGGCTCGGTGCTGCTGATAATGCCGTTCAGCGTCAAGGACGGCGTGGAGCTTGAGTACATAGACGCACTCTACACATCGACAAGCGCCGTATGCGTCACCGGACTTATAGCCGTGGACGCCGGAGATACCTTTACGCCCTTGGGGCAGTTCATACTTGCCGCCCTGATACAGGTCGGAGGACTGGGCGTCACAACCATAGGCGCGGGAATAATACTTGCCATGGGCAAGAGAATGGACTTAAAGAGCCGAAACGTCATAAAAGAGGCGGTAAACCTCGACTCCGGAAAAGGCATAGTAAACTTTGTAAAAAGCATATTTATCACCACCGTGATAATAGAGTTAATAGGGGCGGCTCTGAGCTTTACGGTGTTTGTGCAGGACTACCCCGTGGGCAGGGCCATAGGAATAAGCCTTTTCCACTCGGTGGCTGCGTTTAACAACTCCGGCTTCGACATTTTGGGCAATTTGCAAAACCTCATACCCTACCGCGACAACGTGATGCTGAACCTTGTTACGTGCGGGCTTATCATCTTCGGAGGTATAGGTTTTCTTGTAATCCGCGAGATGTGGACGAAAAAATTCCACTTTAAAAAGTACTCCATGCACGCTAAGGTGGTCATAACGGTCAGCGCGGCGCTCATAGTGAGCGGAACCATCCTCATAAAGCTCACCGAGGACGTGACATGGCTCGGAGCGTTCTTCCACAGCGTGTCGGCGAGGACGGCGGGATTTTCAACATACCCGCTCGGCGAGTTCTCAAACGCGGGACTTTTGGTGCTGATATGCCTTATGTTTGTCGGAGCGTCTCCCGGATCGACCGGAGGCGGTATCAAGACGAGCACGCTCTTTGTGCTGCTTCAGGGCGTGAAGTCCGCCGCAACAAACAAGTCGGAAAAGGCGTTCCGGTACTCCATCCCCAAGGATGCGTTCAAAAAGGCTGCGGTCATAACGCTGCTGGCGCTCAGCGTAGTCGTGACGGGAACATACCTTATGATAGTCATGGAGCAGGGCACCGATATAAGGCTTGTGGATGCGCTCTTTGAAGTGACGAGTGCGTTCGGAACCGTCGGCCTTTCAACCGGAATAACCACCGGTCTTAGCGTAGGCTCAAAGCTCTTGTCCATCTTTATAATGTACATAGGAAGGCTGGGACCGCTGACAGTGGCGTCGCTTTGGTATTTCTCAAGGGGCGAGCGCGTGAGATTCCCGGAGGGCAACATAGCTATAGGATGATTTACCGCGGCAAAAAAGCCGCAGGAAAAAGAACAGGAGAAAATATATGTTTAACAAAGGCAAATCTGAGAGGATGTCCTACGGCATAGTGGGGCTGGGACGGTTCGGGTATGCGCTTGCCTCCGAGCTTGCAAAGTCGGGCTGCGACCTTGTGGTGCTCGACGGCGACGAGGATAAGGTTCGCAGCATGCGCGACTACACCGACAACGCATACGTGCTGACAAGCCTTGAAAAGAAGGCGCTTTTGGACACCGGAATACAAAACTGCGACGTGGCTGTGGTGTGCATAGGCGAGCACATAGACACATCCATCATGACAACCTTAAACTTAGTGTCCATGAACATCCCGAAGGTGATAGCAAAGGCGACAAGCGCAGAGCACGGAGTGATACTTGAAAAGCTCGGCGCGGAGGTCGTGTATCCCGAGCGGGACATGGCAATACGCCTTGCGAACAGGCTTGAGATATCGAGGATGCTCGACGTCGTGCAGCTCAGCGAGCAGATAAACATAACAAAAATGCACGTTCCGGCGCAGATGATAAACAAAACCGTCGTGGAGGTAAATCTGCGCTCAAGGTTTAACCTGAACATCATCGCCATAGAAAACAACGGCAAGGTGATAGAGGTTGTGAGACCGGACTATGTGTTCAGAGCAGACGACATACTCTTCCTCTCCGGCTCGAGAGAGGACATAGTCAAGCTCAATAACTGGATTAACAAGTAGACTTTGGCGGGAGGAAAAGCCGGCAGATAAATCTTTACCGTTTCTTAGCCGCTTTTATGCTATCATAAATATGACATAATGGGTGCAGTGTAGACGCGTATCGGAAAAAGGTGCGCGGCGCACCCTTGTGTTATATATGGAGTTTTTCAGATGCTTAAAGCGGCTTTGGCGATGCATGGCCGCCCGATGGGTGTTTGCGCAAAGGGTTTCACCCGAGGCGGTTGTTTTTATGTATAAAGGAGAAGGCGCATGGTCACAGGCAGCGACAACATCAACCAAAGACCGTTTGAAAAAGACACCGGCGCGGGCGTGTCGGGTGAAAGCAAAGGCGCAAACGTGTCCGGCGGGGACGTTGAAAACAGGCAGTCCAAACGGTCAAAGAACAAAGTTTTTTTGTATATTTTGTACTTCATACAGGGAATAGTAGTCGGCTTCGGCGCGATACTCCCGGGAATAAGCGGAGGAACGCTATGCGTGGCTTTCGGAATGTACCGTCCGGTGATAGAGACGGTGTATCACGTAAAGGCCGGACTCAAAAAGTACGGGCTGATGCTTTTAACCTTCTTTGCGGGGGTGGGAGCAGGCTTTGTCGGGCTGTCCGGAATAGCGGCGGTGCTGCTTGAGAAAAACACAAGCCTTGTCACCTGCGCGTTCATAGGCTTTATAATAGGAACGTTTCCGGAGCTTTGGCGCGATGCCGGTGAAAAGGGCAGAAAAGGCAGTTCGATAGCTGCGATGATCATAGGATTTGCGGCGATGATTGTGCTCTTGTGGCTTTTTCGTTCCACATGGAACATCACGGTCGGAGCGGACTTTTGGGGCTTTGTTTTGTGCGGAGTGCTCTGGGGTTTGAGCTTTATAGTTCCGGGACTCAGCTCTTCTACGCTGCTTTTGTTCTTCGGGCTGTATGAGCCGATGCTTGCGGGCATTTCAAGAATTGATTTTACGGTGCTTATACCGATGGCGCTCGGAATGGCGGGATGCGTTCTGCTTCTTTCGAGGGCTGTAGGGTTTGCATATAAAAAGCAGTACGCAATTGTTTCCCACTGCGTGTTGGGAATAGTGTGTGCTACAGCGCTGATGATTTTCCCCTCGAGGAGCGATTTCGGCTCTGCGGGAGAGTTGTTGGCGGGGTTAGGGTTTATAGTAGTGGGAGCTGTCGTTTCGTTTTTGCTTTCAAGGGCATGCGACGAGCTCAAAAAAAGGACGGAAAAATAAGGGAGATTAGAATATGACTGCTGACCAGATATTCAGCTTCGGTTTGGGTACCGAAAACTTTAACTGGCTGACGCTCATAGGCGGACTGTGTCTGTTTTTGTTCGGAATGAGCGTGATGGGCGACGGACTTGAGAGGCGTGCCGGAAACAGCCTTAAAGCCCTTTTAGGCAAGCTGACAAACAGCAAGATAAAGGGCTTTCTGACCGGACTCGGAGTCACGGCGGTGATACAAAGCTCATCTGCCACGACAGTAATGGTAGTCGGCTTTGTAAACTCAAGGATCATGACCTTGAAACAGTCGATAGGCGTAATCATGGGCGCGAACATAGGCACCACGGTTACGGCGTGGATACTCAGCCTCGGCGGAATATCGAGCGACAATTTGTTCATGACGTTTTTAAAGCCGACGACGTTTACCCCGATACTTGCCCTTATCGGAACGGGGCTTATGATGTTCTCGAAGTCGAGCAAGAAAAAGGACGTCGGATCGATTCTTTTGGGCTTCACGACGCTGATGTTCGGAATGGACACCATGTCGGCTGCCGTCAGCGGACTTGCGAACGTGCCTGCGTTCCAGAATGCATTTTTGATGTTCAACAACCCCATACTCGGAGTGCTTGCGGGAATGATTTTGACTGCTATCATACAGTCAAGCTCCGCGTCGGTGGGAATACTTCAGGCGCTTTCCGCCACGGGCGCGGTCAGCTATGCGTCCGCGATACCGATAATCATGGGACAGAACATAGGAACATGCGTCACCGCGCTTTTGTCGAGCTTCGGAACGAACAAGAACGCAAAGAGAGCGGCGGTAGTGCATTTGTCCTTTAACGTAATAGGAACGATCATATGCCTGACGGTATTCTGCCTTGTAAAGGCGATACTGCATCCCGCGATACTCGATGAGACGGCGTCATATGTCGGAATAGCGGTTGCTCATTCCGCGTTCAACGTGATATGCACGGCGATACTTCTGCCCTGCTCTTCACTTTTGGAGAAGCTTGCCTACAAGATTGTACCGGACGGCAAGGACACCGCGCAGGTTATAGACCTCGACGACAGGCTTTTGGCCACGCCCACGATAGCGCTTGCCGAGAGCAACAAGCTCGTTTGCAGAATGGCGCAGGACGCTGTCACGGGATTTGAGCTGAGCCTTGATTTGCTCACAAGCGGAAGCTACAGTGAGGAGACGGCTCAAAAGATAAGGAAGCTTGAGTCGGACACCGACCGTTACGAGGACGTTGTGGGAACGTTTTTGACGAAGATTTCCCACTATCAGGTGAGCGACGAGGACGGCGCGGAGATTTCAAAGCAGTTAAAAGCCATAGGCGACTACGAGAGGATATCGGATCACAGCGTGAACGTGCTCGAGTCGGTGGAGGAGCTTCACGGCAAGAGGATAGAGCTTTCCGACAAGGCGAAGAAGGAAATGGGCGTGCTTTGCAATGCGCTCAAGGAGATACTCGACACCACGCTTGAGGCGTTTGTAAACAACGACATGGCTACCGCGAGAAAGGTAGAGCCTTTAGAGCAGGTAATAGACAGGCTACGCATGGCGCTAAGGGACAGCCACATTGTGCGTTTGAAGAACGGCGAGTGCACGGTTGAGGCGGGATTCATATGGTCAGACCTGCTGACGAATCTTGAGAGGACGTCTGACCACTGTTCAAACATAGCGGTGTGCGTTTTAGAGGGAAACGAGCAGAGGATGAATCTGCACGAATCGCTCAGGGAGATAAAGTCGGGCAGTCCCCTTTACGACAAGCTTTACGACGAGTATGCGCAAAAATATTTAAGCGAGATTGCGAAGGTTTAAAGACCCCGTTATCTATATAAAAGTTATCAAGTGTCAAAGGAGTTGGTTTATTAATGGATCCGCTTCCCCGAAGTAGCGGCAGCGCCTTAATGAAGGCGTCGGATGCCTCCGGAAAACGGTCGAGCCGCACATGCGGCATGTCAGCCGAAGTGAAGGCGAACGGTAAAAGATGTGGCGGCCGGGCTGCAAGCCATTGGTGCGATTTTAAGCAGCCGGCAGTAGCTGATTTAAGCATCGGAGCGAGAGCAGGTGCGGCGGTATGCGCATCGAGCGAGAGCAGCGCAGGCGGATGTCGGGTGCGCGAGCCGAGCTTTTATTAGCGGTCAGGAAACACCGTGTTAGTTACATATTACGCATTCACACATAAATATTTTGGAGGTTAGAAGATGTCTGAGATGGTGGGGCAACTTATTTTACAGGTTGTACTTATACTTTTAAATGCGTTTTTTGCCGCGACAGAGATTGCGGTGATATCGCTCAACGAGAAGAAAGTCAAGGCGCGAGCTGAGGACGGAGACAAAAAAGCCAAGACGATGCTGAAGATGATTGAGGAGCCGACGAGGTTTCTTTCGACCATACAGATAGTCATCACGCTTGCGGGACTTTTAGGAGCGGCGTTTGCTGCGGACAATTTTGCGGAAGGTTTATCGAACGCAATAGTAGAGGCGTTCAACATCCCCAGGGAGCAGGCGGGGATAATAAACACTGCCGCGGTAGTATTGATCACGATTATACTGTCGTTCTTCACGCTTGTTTTGGGCGAGCTTGTACCCAAGCGTGTGGCGATGAAGTACAAGGAGAAGTTATCGGAGGCGGTATGCGGCATTATAGCCGGACTTGCGACGATATTAAAGCCGATAATATGGCTTTTGACGGTATCCACGAACGGAATACTGCGTTTATTCGGAATAGACCCGCACGAGAAGGAGGATCCGGTATCGGAGGAGGACATAGTGCTCATGCTTGATGCCGGTGCGGACGAAGGAAGTCTTGACCAGAGCGACATAACCTACATCAAGAACGTATTCAAGCTTGACGGAATGACTGCGGAGGACGTAATGACGCCGCGCAGGGCGATGGTTTTGATTTCGGAGGATGCGCCTGCGCAGGACATAGTGAGTGTCATAGAGAACGAGGGATACTCAAGGATACCCGTTTATTCCGAGACGACGGACAACATAGTGGGCATACTTTACGCGAGGGACTTTTTGCTCAGGTATCAAAGGCCGGGGTTCAAGTTATCCGACGTGATGTTCCAGCCGACGTTTGTACCTGAGACGGCGCACTTAGATGCGTTATTCAAGGACATGCAGAAGGAGCACAACCACATAGTAGTAGTTGTGAACGAATACGGCGAGACGGCGGGAATAGTGACGATGGAGGACATACTCGAGGAGATAGTCGGCGACATATGGGACGAGAGCGACGAAGAGGTTGACGATTTCACGCCCTTAGGCGACGATTTATACAGTGTACGTTGTTCTGCGAACATAGAGGATTTCTTTGAGT
>ERZ1090869.1394-NODE-1395-length-10855-cov-6.342037_pt1 | contig 10855 bp, 9 predicted proteins | sample MGYA00478474_ERZ1090869 | MGnify/ENA primary metagenome ERZ1090869 (study PRJEB33644, sample SAMEA5815748) | chicken gut metagenome | biome: Chicken; feature: Gastrointestinal Tract; material: Caecum | place: Ireland | collected 2019-01-01 | study: A study of the... | reverse complement strand
CACCCATAGAATACTTTGAGGGCCGAGTAAGGAAGTTCCTTGCCCGGCTCTTTTGCTGCTCTAGAGACTATTTTACGCGCCTTAAACGCAACGATTTTTCTTTATCCCGTTGACTTCCGCAGGCTTAATTCTGAATACACCTATACAGACCGTCCTATGCTCCTCCGCCGATTGCCCGAAAAGGGCAATACAATTCGGAGGTCATAAAAATGGAAATGTTGGTAACAAAGTTCTCAAACGGAAAGTATCGCAACGAAGGTGAACTCTTTGAAGAACCTATCACAAACGAGAACGTCAAACTCATGGGTGAAATGATGGCGCTGCAAGCCTTACGCACTGCAAAAAAGTTCGATTGGCAGGTCGCAGATAGGTACTATATCGGACTCATTAAAGGCCTGCACCACATGGGCGAAATCGATTACATCGTGTCGGATGGTTACGACATCGCTCAGACTGCAATCTGTTTTCTTTATCAATTCAAAGGGAAGAAGATAACCGATATCTACGACAAAGACCGCAGGGGTATCGAGATAACCATTAAGCTCGCTTGCTATCGCGAATTGGACGGCATCCTCAGACGCTATCGCAGAAATGCCCAAAAAACGGATGAAATAGACTTTACGGACTACAAGGCGCTGCCCATGGATCCCGTAAACTGCTTTGAACACGAACAGACAGATTACAGCAAGTACGATGAGCTCGTAGAAACGCTGCATCTTACGGAGTTGGAGCTTGCTATCCTAAACTGCTACATGAAGAAGACGGTGATGCGTAATCAACTTACGTTGTATGAATTGCAATACAAATTTAATCGGCAGAAGGAAAAGCGGGTTGCAGAAGATCTTCTGCCTTGCATCCGAGAACATTTGCAAGTGCCACTACTGTCTGAACGGACGCTTTATTGATGTCTTTTGCGCCTGATTCATATTGCTGTAAAGTGCGTAAGTTTACCCCGGATTTCTCTGCAAGTTCGCTTTGAGAATATCCACATTGTTTGCGCTGACGTTGCAGTTTCGTTTGTGTGTTTTCGCGTTGTAAGATAGTATTGACGGTATCTACAAACTTCTCTTCTGCCGCTTCGTGCATGACGGGATATAACTTTAAGACCTCTTTCATGGTGATGCCCGCATGAATATCTTTGAATGACATTGCCGTGAACCACTGATAGTATGCAAGTATCCAGCCGCACCAATATTCTGCGGAGCAGTCATAGTCGATCTGAGCCTCCGGAAATTGTACGGTAAGGCCGCTGCTTCCGAGCACTTCCATAACAAGTTCCGTGCCGGACGTTCCGGATATGACTTTTGGATTGCCTTTGCCGAATTTATCGGCAAATCCGCTTGCGATAAACAGCTCCATAAACTTGTCGGGCGACAAGCCGCAAGCATTTACAGCGTAATCGAACGCCTCGCCGAGATTGCTCATGGCGTCGTTCAGATATGTATCAGCGTAAGCGTGGATCATCTTGTTTCATCTCCTCGCGTAGAATATCCCGCATAAAAATGCCGTCGATATCCTCTTTTTCAAGTTCTCTTTGGAAGTCGGCTCTTGCAGCGTCATCTCTTGCTTTACGCTTTGCGTAGTAGATGGAATTATCAGCCACCACATAATCCAAAAATCGGATCGACTCAAAAGCCTTCGGGGATTTCAGGACGTATTGTTCGCCGAGTTTGCCGAGCTTCATGGCGTACCCTAACTGTCTGAGTGATATTCCGTTCGTTACAAATGCACGCGCAAACGAAAAGTAGGAGTCATCCGCGCGGCATCCTATAATGACGTCATACTTTTGATAATCGGGCAGAAAATTTTTCAGCAGATATTCTTTTCCCTGTCTGGAAACGGGTGTTGATAAGCGAAGCCGCCTGTTTTGCAGCAGAATGGCAAGCCAATTCAAAATCGTATATTCTTCGGAAGAAAGGTTCAGAACGGCTAGCCCAACCGTATCGAATTCGTAACGGTTAGCGTATCCGTCCACGTTTTCAGTACAAGCCCATTCCTTCGCAAGCTCTAAATGCTCGGTGCAATAAAAACCCAGCCCGTAATCATTATATGATTTTCCCTTGCCGTATTCGGGTTTTTCGATAATATCTGGAGAGCCGTGATACAAAATTATCTTTCCCATTGTGCTAATTCCCCATACTTCTATAGAGTTACTTTTTCTATATTATACTTCTATGGAAGTAGTTTGTCAAGGAATTTGCGCAAATTTTGGCTATGCAGCGAGTAAATTTACTCGTTTGAATAGATATGCCGCCGTTATATATATCCCCAAAATGTATATTTTTAGTTGTGGACATTTGGGGACAAAGGCTATAAACCACAAGCCGAGGGGACCCCTTCAGGGGTTTCGGCATATCACTAAATGAGAAACGGGAGAAATTCACAGCAATTTCTCCCGTTTTGTTATGTTTGGGAAGAGATTGGGTAGCAAATTTTTGCCGTTTTTGCCTAAAAGTCGGCATTTTTTATTGATTTTGTTGCTATTTCACAATTCATAGTCGATTTTGTTAATTTCTTGCAGGGTGTATTCCTCGGAATAGTCAGTGTAGCCTCTGTCCACGCGGCTGGTCTTTACGTCCTGGTCGTACTCGTGCCCAACCCACTTCATTACAATTTCGGGGTTGCATAAGTCGGGCATGACTGAAACATTTGTCTCCGCTATTATATACGTTCCTCTGATAATAGCGTTGGGTATAAATGTTGCGGCGGCGTTCGTGCGCGGCAGCCTTATAAAAATAGGCGCGTTTGCGGTCTACTTCTTTGCATTTGCTTCATGGTGCTACACGCAGGGCGGCTATATAGTAAACGTATTCATGGGCATAGACGGCAATGTTTTCAGCTTTGCCTACATACTTACGGTGATTTGCCTGCTGGCGTGCGCTGTGCTCAGCATCATTGCGGCGGTTTTCACCGGAAGGAAGAAAAAGAGTGCGGAAGTCAAATAATATAGCGCGACTTCGTTCAGGGGCGGACTTTTGTCCGCCCCTTATTTTTGCCGGGGAATGCGTATTTTCGTTGAATTTATTCATTTGCTGTGGAATTTTTTGCCGAAAATTTACTATTGACAGCGGAAAATTTTATGATACAATAAAATCATGTTTAATAACGGCGGCATTCATGTCGAGGGGGGAAATATATGAAGATCATCGTTCTTGAAGATGAAAAGGCTGTGGCCGATAAGCTGTGCGACTATATCGGGAGATATTGTTCGGAGAGCAATGTGCCCGTAGAGGTACAGGTGTTCCCCGACGCCTTCGAGCTGCTTGAAAATTATCATGCGGACGCCGATATTTTGTTTATGGACATTCAGCTGCCCGTGATGAACGGCATGGAGGCGGCCAAAAAGATAAGGGAGAAGGACGAAAAGGTCCTGATAGTGTTTGTTACCAACCTTGCCCAGTATGCCGTGGAGGGGTACGAGGTAAACGCCTTCGATTTTATTTTAAAGCCCGTGGAATACGACGGCTTCCGCATGCGTTTCGGCAGGGTGCTCAAAGAGCTTGAACATCGAAGTCCGGACAGTTTTATCAATATCAATTCAAAGAGCGGTTTCCGCAGAATAAGTTTTTCTGATCTTCTGTATGTGGAAGTTATAAATCATGATCTGATTTTTCATTGCAGGGAAGAGGGGGAGGTGCAGACGCGCGGCACAATGAAAAAGCTTGCGGAAGAACTCAAGGACGAATATTTTGTGCAGTGTTCTAATTGTTACCTTGTCAATCTGGCGCATGTTAAACAGGCAGACAGGATGGTGGTGCTTTCTGACGGAACCGAACTTGCCATAAGTCGCAATGCCCGCAAAAACTTTTTTGCCGAACTTGCCAAATACCTTGGGGGAACTATATGATTGTGCTGCTTGCCGCGACGGGTGCGGCGGCCGATTACGAGATGTTCGTATCGTTTATGATGACGCCGCTGATGGCTATGGAGATACTTGCCGCTGAATTTCTATTGGCAAAAACATTTAAGCGACGTATGTATTTTTATATTCGTTTCTTCGGCAGCGGGCTCGCGTGCGTGCTTATGACTATGCTCATAGAGATAACTTTTTCGCTTGCCACGGGCCAAAGTTTTATATACGGGGGAACGGACAACGTTGTAAATACCGTATTTAAAATTTTTTATTATATAGTAATACTCGGTATGACATACCTGTGCCTGTTCTTTTCGTATAATGAATCGCCTACGTTCCTTGCCACGGCGTGCGCCGTGGGCTATGCCGTGCAGTTTTTGGCGGCAAATGCCGCCCAGCTTTTGCAGATAGCTTCAGATTATATGCAGCAGCCGTGGAATTATGTATACGACGCTGTTATATATTGGTTTACGAGGGTGGCGGTCTATATTCCGCTCTATTTCCTGCTCATACGCAAACGCTTTAAAACGGCGCTGTATAGCGGCAACAACAGCGCAAAATTGCTGCTTTTAATAATAACGGTGGTGGTTTGCATATTTCTTTCGCGCCTTTCGGTAGACGATACCGGCCGCACGCTGCTTGCCATGATAGTGCAGCCGCTGTATTCTATAATGTGCGGAGTGCTAATAATATTCGTGCATTTCGGTCTTACCGCCAACGACATCATGCATGATACCGTAGCGCATATATCTGAGCTTCTGCATCAGGAGCGGGAGCAGTACCGCCTTACCAAAGAGAGCATAGAGATAATAAACGAAAAATGCCACGACCTGAAGCATCAGGTGGCGCGGCTGAGGGAAGGCGGCTCCGAAAAGCAAATAGCAGAAATAGAAAACGCCATAATGATATATGATACCAATTTTAAAACGGGCAACGATACGCTTGACGTGCTTTTAACGCAGAAAAAACTGCAGTGTGAGGCAAACAAAATAACGTTCACCTGTATGGTAAACGGTGAAGCTATTTCGTTTATGGACGAGATGGATATATTTTCGCTGTTCGGCAACGCTATTTCCAATGCCATTGAAAACGTTAGCAAAATAGCCGACCCCAAGCGCAGACAGGTATCCTTAAAGGTAAGGCGCATGGGCAATGTCTGCGCCATTCACGTAGAAAACTATTATACAGGCAAAATAAATATACAGGATGGTCTGCCCGTTACCGATAAAGACGAAAACTATCACGGCTTCGGCATGCGCAGTATGAAGAGGATAGTTGAAAGTTACGGAGGGGCAATCACCGTTACCGTTACAGACGAGCTGTTCATTCTTGATATGGCAATGCCGTGCAGCGGCAAAAAAGACGGTATTCTGCCTATACGCCGTTTCGACTAAACGGACGGAATGAGTTTATATGCCTGTGGCTAAGGGTGAAGCCGCATTTTTAAGGTAAAAATCGGATAAATAAGGGGCAATTTTGGCGTGGTACGACTTTTGCGTTACCACTTACGCCATTATTGCTCCGTTTTTTGCTTTATGTGATATTATGCGTACAAAATGTGCGAAAGGCACAAAAAAAATCAAGGAGAAATTTTTATGAGACTCAAAAAACTGGCAAAAATTTTTACTGTTGCAATGGTAACGGCACTTGCAGCGGCCGTCTGCGTTGCTATGAGCGCCTGCAGCGGCTCAAGCAAAACGCTCACAGGCTCTTATTCTTACCATACATATAGTGAAATGGCATACGGCCTTGGCTGGAAGATAGTCGACAGCTACACACTTGAAACTTATTCCGACGATTCTTATGCACTCACTTATAAGAAGGACTATTTCGGTGATGATTTTGAAAACCGCGGTCTTAATTTTACTGTAACCACCGGAACATACACCTCAACAGCTTCCGCCGACGGAGATGCGACTCATCTCGACCTTACGCTCAGTGCGGCAGATACCGTTATTCGTACAGAATCCGGTAAAATCGCACAGAATGGTATATTTACGCTCAACTCAGAAAAGTGGAATTCTAAGATGACAGAAAGTTATACGCTGCTTGCTGGTGAGGGCGCATCGTTTGATTCTGATGATGCCGCTAAAGAGGCATTTATTGCTCAGTTCGGCGGCGGCTATACCGTTACAATACAGGAACCTTCGCTCGATGCCGAAGTTCCAAATCTGTTTGCCCAGATAATAAGCATAACTGCGGCAGAGTAAATAAGAATAATCCCCGATTTGCCATAAGGCATTTCGGGGAAAGTTTTAAAGGAAAAAGCATATGTTCAGCAAAAAACGTAAAGTTTTATATATGGTACTCACCATTGTCATGGCGGTGCTGTTTGCCGTATTTATCGCGGCAACCATAGTGTGCAACATGTATGCTCCCGCCGTGCACATCTTCTTCAATACCGAAACCTCGACCACTTCCGGCGAAAAGGGAGAGGACTTCTTTAAAAAGGACGCTTCTTCCGCAGCGGAGCAGATGGAAAAGGCTCAGGACGTGGTAGAAAGAATAGGCGCTGAGGGGTCGGTTCTTCTTATGAACAAAGATTCCGCCCTTCCGCTTGCCGAAGGCGCAAAAGTCACACTGCTAGGCAAGACATCTGCCGACCTTATAACGGGCGGCACGGGGTCGGGCGCCGTTTCCGTAACAGGCAAAAATACCGTAAAGTCGGCAATGGAGCAGGCAGGGCTGGAAGTAAACGACACAATGTGGAATTTTTATACTTCAGGCGCGGGCAGCACATATGTGCGTGAAGACGGCGAAGGCTCTTTAAACAATGTTCTTCCCGACTTTACTACATTCAAGATAAACGAAGTTCCGCAGAGTGTATATTCGGCTACCGAATGGAATTCCGTCAAGAACTACGGCGATGCCGCCGTGATCTTCTTGGGCAGAGTATGCGGCGAGGGGTTCGATATGCCCTGGTTCAATTCGGGCGACGGTACAGGCAATCTTTTGGAACTCACTGCCGAAGAACAGGCACTGCTTGCCAAGGCCAAGGAGCTGAAGGATGCGGGCGACATAAAAAAGATAGTCGTAATACTCAACACCAGCTATGCGCTCGAACTTGATTTCCTCAGGCCCGATTTGTGCGGCACAGATTACGGCATAGACGCGTGCATGTGGATAGGGCTTCCCGGCGAAAGCGGCATAAACGGGGTTGCCGACATAATAGCCGGCAAGGTAAACCCCAGCGGCAAGCTTGTATCTACTTATACATACGATAATTTTTTTGCCCCCGCAATGCAGAATATGTATGTTACTTCCTACGCAAATGCCGAAGAAAAGGGCCTTACCTATGGCGGCAACGGCAGCCTTTACAACAAATACTATATCGCTTATCAGGAGGGCATATATGTCGGTTACAGATATTATGAGACCAGATACGAAGACTATGTTCTCGGCAATGCAAATGTAGGCGATTATAGTTACGAAGACACGGTGGCGTATCCGTTCGGATTCGGCCTGTCGTACAGCGAGTTCAGCTATTCAGATTTTGAAATGACGGAAAACGAGGACTCCTTCACGTTCACTGTGACGGTGAATAACAATTCTGATGTGGCCGGCAAAGATGTAGTTGCAATATATATGCAGTCGCCCTACACTGAATACGACAGGACGCACGGCATTGAAAAGGCTGCCGTGGAACTTGTGGGCTACACCAAGGTTGAAGTTCCCGCAAATGGCCGGGTGGAAAATGTAACCGTCACCGTAGATAAGACCGAACTCCGCACTTACGATGCGGATGGTGCAGGCACATATATTCTCGATAAGGGCAACTATTATTTCGCCCTCGGCAACGGCTCGCACGAGGCGCTCAACAATATCCTCGCCAAAAAGGCGGATATCGCCGATACCTCCAACGGCACCGTGAACAAAGAGCGCATGACTTCCGCAGGAAATGCCGGGCTTGTTGAACAATATACGGTGGCGGAACAAGATAACGAAATATTTGCAACTTCGGTCACCGGCGAAGAGATAACCAATCAGTTCGACAGTGCCGACCTCAACCGCAGGGACGACGATACTTCCAACGACATAGTTTATCTTTCGCGCAGCGACTGGGCAGGCACTATGCCCAAAGCAACGTTTGTCGCCAAATCATATACTGCGGCGTTCAGCAATCTATCTGCCAACGACGAAATGGTTGCCGAACTCAGTAATACATATAAGTCGTCTTCAGGCGGCACAATGCCAACTATGGGCGCGGACAACGGCCTCAAGCTCATCCAGTTCCGCGGAGTGGAGATGAATGAAAGCATTGAGTGGAATGGGCAGACTTATACCTGGGACGACCTTCTCGACCAGCTTACCTTTGCAGAAATGGCTCGCCTTGTAGGACAGGGTTATCACAATACAGCATATATAAGTTCGGTAAGTAAACCTGAAACAAAGGACGAAAACGGCCCCGCCGGCATAACCACATCGCTTACCGGCGGTTCGGCAAGGGGTACTTGTTACCCTTCCGCCGACCTTCGCGCGGCAACGTTTAACGATGAACTCGTAAAGGAAATGGGCGTAATGCTCGGCAATGATGCTCTTTGGTCTTCACCCAAGGTTTATTCAGGCCTCTACGGCCCCGGCGGAAACATCCAGCGTACTCCCTACGGCGGCAGGAATTTTGAATATTATTCGGAAGACCCCTTCATAGGCGGCAATATATGCGCCAATGAAGTTGAGGGAATACAATCCAAGGGTATGTTCGTATACCTCAAGCATTTTGCGCTGAACGACCAGGAATCGGGCCGCGACGGTATAAGCGTATGGGCTAACGAACAGGCGATACGCGAAATATATCTGCAGCAGTTTGAGACGTCTATAGTAAAGGGTGGTGCGCACTGCGTTATGTCCTCATTCAACCGTGTAGGTGCTACATGGTCGGGCGCAAACAAAAATCTCATGACGAATGTGTTGCGCGGCGAATGGGGTATGGACGGCCAGGCTGTTACCGATTATTCCGGCAACGACTTTATGGATGTTGCGCTTGGTTTGCTCGCAGGACAGGACATATGGGACTATTCGGGCACCAAGTGGACAAATAAGCTAAATACTCTTAAAAACGACGCCAATATCGTCAATGCCATGAGGCAGGCTTCGGCGCGCATCCTTTACACCGTTGCAAATTCAAACGCCATGAACGGCTACACTGTGGAAACGGTGGTGGAGGGCGGCCTCGCCTGGTGGCAGTCGACTCTCATTGCGGCGGATGTGATCTTCGGCGTTCTTACGGCTGCTGCGGCGGCAATGTTTGTTCTGTCCATCGTTAAAATTAAAAAGCAGGCAAACACCTGAAACGTTGCCGGTCAACCTCAGTAGTTCGTGTTTCTCCTCCTTGAAATCGCCGTGCGGCAAAATAATGCCGCACGGCAAGGAGAGGGGAATGAACGGAACGTGGCAAAGAATATTTTTAATATCGTTTATATCCGCATACCGTGGTGGTATGCGGATATTTTTGATGCATGATCGCGGCATTTCGTTTCCGGCTGCGGCAGGCGGCAGGGCGGCGAAGTTAATAAAACTATTCAGATTTTTAACAATATGTGGTACGATTTACCAAAAAACGCGCGGCATTTGATGTTTTTTCGCGCAAGACTATTTACAAATCGATAAAAAGGTGTTAAAATTAGACTATGCATAAATAATGCGTCATTGTAACATCTGCGCGCCGATGCAGGGCTTTGTGCGCGGATTGGCCGATACATGTATGCGTTTTATAAAAAAATTTACTGACAAAAACGGAATTTTTCCGTTGATATATATTCTTCATACCCGGGCGCAGGCGCGGAAAACCTGCGCGGCGCTCACCAGGCGGAGGCTTAATGCGCCTCTGTCCGACATTTCCAAATTTTTATAGGGGGATCTATGCAAAATAAACAGTTCAAAAGGTATGCGGCCGTAGTGCTGTTCGCCATAGTTGCGACGGCATGCGTTATTGTCGCATTCATCTTTTCGCAACTGCGCGCCTACCCTATTCGCGCCGATACTGCGGGGAATGTCTTAGCTTCGTTCGCGGAGGAGTCTGCGGGCGAAGCGAAAGAACATTACTCTATATCGGATTACAGCGAAAAGGAGAGCGGGCAGTCCGGTGCGGCCGTGCTTGCCGCCGCGGAATACGCCGAGGAGATGTTTGTCTATTCTCCGCCCGAAGACCTCGTCTACGACGGAACGGCAAAACAGGCGAGCGTTGAAGCGGCTGACGAATACAGCGGCTATGACGTAAGCGTGTTCTATTCCAGCAGACCGTGGGGTTATATTCCCGTCGAACCTGTAGACGCGGGCACCTACTATGTGTTTGCGTCGGCAACCGACGGCGAACACTCCACGGAAATGGTCTTCGTCGGAGATTTTACCATCGAAAAGCGCGTCATAACTCCCGTCGTTTATATGGACGGGGAGGCCGTATCTTCGGTAGTTTATAACGGCGAAGCGCACACCGTCACTCTCTCGGCGGATACGGGAATAGACGGCGAAAGCGTGACTCTCGGCATAAGATACCGCGGCGAAACGTTAGAGGAGCTGGAACTCACCGATGCGGGCGGATTCCATCTCGGCGTGAGACTGATATCGGTCGAAGGCGGTTCGCGCGGCAACTATAGGCTTGCCGGAGATGTCGTTCACTTCAGCATAGAACGCGCCGTCTTGCCGATACCCGTAATTGAGGGCAGTTTTAACGATGACGGCGAAGAACACACGGTCATACCCGAAGGGTTCGACAGCTCTCTGATGAGCATACAGAACAATACATACAGTTCGGAAGGCAGATATTTGGTCACTGTGTCGATCAACGACATATACAACTATGTCTGGGAAGACGGCACGGTCACCGACAAGCGCATTTCATTCAATGTAACGTTGAAGATGCCTGTGGTGCGGATACCGGATATGCTTGACTTAACATGGCTGATAGTTGTGCTCAGCGTAGTGATCGTGGCGGAGGCGGTCGGGATTGTCCCTCTCAACAAGCGCCGCAAACGCAACGCCGGGCAGGATAATGAAGGCGCGGAC